>Ga0335072_10003893_pt1 | contig 22313 bp, 28 predicted proteins | sample Lox_Sample_21_FD_206725 | JGI IMG/M metagenome (GOLD analysis project Ga0335072, IMG submission 206725) | Soil microbial communities from Loxahatchee National Wildlife Refuge, Florida, United States - Lox_Sample_2.1 | ecosystem: Environmental > Terrestrial > Soil > Wetlands | place: USA...
CTGCAGGTGCCACACTGGCACCTGCTCAAGCAGATGTAGAGCGTCATCCGTCAAATGCAAGTTCACGGTATTCAACTGTTTCCACAGACGAAAATGCAGGACGGAGTTATCAAAGTAGCCCTCGCTTTCAACAGAATTCTGGGTCTCCACCTCCAAGTGGAGGACGATTAGGAAGATCAACAATGGGTGCTGGAGATGTTGATTATGGTGAAGAACATGGAGGAAGATATGATGCTGTGAATTTTTGATTTTACACGTTAATATGTTATGTGACGACTGATTTGAAGCGAGTTTGGCAAATACTGCTAGTTTACAAATTACCAGACTGCTTCAGAAAGTCTGTTATGACTGCATTTTGGGGCTAATGGTTAAGTATTAGTATTATTGGAATATAAGTTTGATATTCTTGGCGTGAAGCATAATCCTGTTCCAGCCGCAAAGGTTTCCACAGTCGGTTACATGGATCGGCAGCCGACTTAGACGTTTTGGCAAAAAACCGAAACATCGCCCCTCATCGTACAATTGACGGAAGTTTGAATGGCAACCTCCGACTTGATTGAGCAATTACGACCATATGCGTCCTGTGATGTGAGTGCTCTTTAGACCAGCCTTAACACGTCAGATAGCGGATGCTTTGCAAAAGCTTCATTATCCACTCTGCGGCTTTCTGCCTGATATTATTCTCCATTCCCCCGCTTTTCAGTCGGGAGACACCAAGATCGTCGGGGAAGTTTCCACTGTTAAGGTCGTTTGCCCAAGCATACAATCTAGATCTATCTGACGAGACTACAGTTTGTACATAAGCACGATACTACGTCACCTCGGCTAGAGAAACATTGGGTAGATCGGGGTGATCCAGCATGAAAAGCTGAGCGTAATAGGTGGATTCAGTACGTCCAGGAACGATCTTATTCCTCTCACAACCTCCCGATCTATACAATGCTTGTTTTGGAGGAATAATGGCGACTCGTACTCAAAAGCTTGGAGTCGAAGGGGTTGTTATTGATGGCAGAATCAGGGACATTGGGTATATTAGAGGAAGCGGGCTACCAGTTAGACCCGATTTCATTTTCGCTTCCTCTAACTTATTGTAACAGGCTTTTGCTCGTGGCGTCTCCATCGTTGGCGCAGGTGCTGACTGCCGTGCGAGGTAGGCTATTCGTTCGTGCTATGTTGAATGACCTAGTGAGATCGATGTCCCCGTTCGGGTAAATGGGATACCACAGGCTATTTGGGTTACACCTGGAGATATTATACTTGGAGATGTTGATGGAGTAGTCTTACTCCCTAGAAATCTCGCCGCCGACGTTCTGAAGTTGGTGCCAAAGCTTGTCGCAGGTATGTTTAATTTCTTCCAGTATCTCACGCATTAAGCGGACGAGAAGGTCCTGGAGGATGTTTCCAAAGGCATGCCTGTGGAGGAGGCCTTTGGACTTCACAGAGGAAAAGTATAAGCTGGTATAGACTTCGAGACTTAGAAACGAAAAGAGAGAGATAGTAGAGAAGCGTATCAGATCTGTCTTTCAAATTATTTATTTTTGTAAAAGGAAGTTGCATAAAATGTAAATCTGAATCAAAACTTCCCGTCGAAGACGTTATTGAAGAGTCTGCCGGAGCCTCCCCATGGATGCAGAGAACCTCGACGCGTTAAGAACAAAAGAGTATTGGGATACACGGTACAGTAAAGAACCTCCAGATCATGAGTTCGACTGGTTCAAAAACTACGACGAACTGGCTCCGGTACTGAGCGCAGCGCTCAAGTTGGACGACAAAATTCTTGTGCTGGGTTGTGGAAACAGTGTAAGAAAACTACGAAAATAGTACTAAAGCTAGTCCAGTCGTTATCGTCGGCGTTGTATGAGAAAGGCTATCATGATATTCTCAATATTGATTTCTCGCAAATAGTCATCGAAAAGATGTCAGCAAAGTACGCTCGCATGGAACAAATGGCATGGAAGGTATCTATTTAGTTCTACCGAGTTGCCTAAAAAGCCGACAGCTGATTCGGAGTAGGTCATGGATGTGAGAGAGCTAACGATTGCGTCAGATTCAATTGACGTTGCAATAGACAAGGTTTTACTTACTGCTTTCGAAAATTCGGAGTTCTGATAGAATCTTAGGGGACGATGGATGCGCTGTTGTGCTCATCGGGCAGTGTTTGGTCTCCTTCCGACGAGATTAGGGACTCCTGCAGAAAAGAGGTCGATGAAGTACTGCGCGTATTGAAACCAGGAGGGCGTTTCATATATATAAGTTTTGGTCAACCGCATTTCAGATTGCCGCACTTGGAGCGGCCAGAATGGGACGGAGGGATAAATACCACGGTTTTGGGGGATGGAGGGATAGTCCAGTATTTTGTCTATGCAATGCAGAAGCGGGGATAGTTATTTGTTGTTTTCTTTCCCTATGTCTGACATTGCCAATGAATCACAGATCAATCGGAAGGCCCATCCGGAATGCTGCAAGTTGTGTTCGGTCGGCTCCTTCATGGATATTAATCCATCAGTCATCAGTTATCTATCTACATAAAAGAATTTACGATTTACCTTAGCTTCCTAATTGTAGATGTGCTCAGCCTAGGCCTGTGATCTCACTCGGGCTGGTGACAAACCAATTCAAGGTGAGATAAGATCCACCATTCCCTTGTCCCACGTGGATCCTCAGACAACACTCAAGTCCGGGTGTGTGCAAATTAATGCAAAGCCACAAAGCCGATTCCCGCTCGGTGATCCCCCCCTTTGCTTGTCTGGCACTCGGACCTCGTTAAATACTGCTCAGTGCTCGCCATATTAACGTACTGCTACACAGCCAGTCCTCGATTTGCTTAAAAGGTTGGCCCAAGTCAAAGTCACGGCCCCGTTCTTAGCTCCCCGTCCCACGACGGTGCAGCTTTTCTTCAATGAAGTTCGGAAAGACTCTACTGAATCAACAAATCCCTGAATATGCTGCACAGTATCATTCCCCACCAAACTTCCCACTCAATTACCCCCCACTCCCTCTATTCCCGCTTTTCCTCTTTTCCTTCCAAGAACAAAGAGTCTGATCAGAATGTAGTTACATCAACTATAAAGCTCTGAAGAAGGTCGGTCCCTCTAATGAACTGTTGCCCCTTTTGAACTTACTGACTGTGGGTAGCTAATTAAGGCGCTCGAGACGGGATCACCACGAGGATCCGGTTTAGCTGGAGAGAATGTATACCCATCCAAGCAGTCAGCTTTGCAGGCAAACAAGGCTGCGTTCTTCTTCAGACTGGAACGAGAGCTTGAGAAGGTCAATTCCTTCTATTTACAGAAGGAAGGAGAGGTAAGTCTTCTAAATTCTGTCTCCATAACTGAAATTCACAATTTAGCTCAAATCACGGCTGAAAGTGCTCCTCGAGAAGAAAGCTATTGTAAAATCTCAGAGTGCTTCGATCTCTCGGAATTCTGCTGTATTGCTTTCTCTTAAGGAAGGCTTTCAGATATTCGAACGAGACCTTTCAAAACTACAGGCAAATCCCATATTCTTTACGGATTCACGAGACACCCGCTAATGTCATAGCAATTTATCGAACTCAATGCTACTGGCTTTGCGAAGGCCCTCAAGAAATGGGACAAGCGTTCGAAGTCTCAGACAAAAGAGTTGTATCTATCGCGACAAGTCGAGGGTACTTTGACTCATTCTATGACCGCGTTTGACTTGATTAGTGCAGCCTGTTTTCAACAGAGACGTCATTGCTGGGCTTTCAGATAGTGCAGCTTCTAGTTTGCAGGAACTGGACGCTTGGATAAATGGCGAAGAATTCATCGAATCTCGCGACCCAATGGACATACAAAACCCCGTGGCTACCTCACAAGCAACCATGACAAACCTTGAGTCCGAGTTAATTGCGGCAGTCACACACCCCAACAATTCGTCTATGCTAAGTCTAATTTCTCAACTTGAAAGCTATCCTGACGAGGATCGAAAGATGGCCGTGACCACAGCATTCCTTCGAACGATTCCGGACGCATCGTTAGAATCTCTAACAATGCTACTGAATACGGGACTGGTCGATATAAATCATACTGACGAGATTACCGATCGCGGATCCCTTCATGAGGCGGCTTTAGCAGGCCGCTTTGATGTATTGAAACTTTGCCTTGATCACGGTACGATTTCTCGATGTCACAACTGACTCATTCTCAGGTGCCAATGTAGAACAAATGGATCTTCACGGCCGTCACGCTTTGCATTATGCTTGTAGAAATGGGCAAGAAGATATTGCGGCTTATTTGTTGTCGAGAGGCTCACCACCAGATCATCCGGATCAAGATGGTTTGACGCCAATGACCATGGCTGTGATCTCTGGGAAGGCGAATTGCGTGGCCACATTACTAGAATTCGACGCAAGTGTCGATTCGGTGAACGATACCGCGGTTCCTCTTAATCTTGCCTGCCAGTATGGTCACACAGACATAGTCCGCATCCTACTGCCTCGTAATCCAAAGATCACAAGCAACTCAGAAGGACTGTTTCCCCTACATCTTGCTGCGCGGGCTGGAAATAAGGAAATTCTCGCCCTGCTGATGACGTATGACAAAACCGGACTTGATGTTCAGGAGAGATTTTCCTTATGGACGCCACTGTTCTTTGCAGCATCTGAAGGTCATGATGACTGTGTTCGTGTTCTTATTCAAGCTGGCGCATCAATTGATACTCTGGACGACACTGGCCACTCTGCAATGTATTGGGCTGCTTGGTCTGGCCATCTTGGCTGCATGAATTTACTCTTTGAAGCCGGAGCAAAGCCCGACAGGGAGCGAATTATCCCAGGTGCGAGTCGAGATGCTGTAAGATCAAGCTCGCAAATAACTCCAAATTCCGATGATCAAGAAATTCCCTCTCTGTCTCTACCGCCTCCGATCATTCCGTCATTTGGCCATAATTTCCTTGAGAAGAAAGTATTTGTACAATTCCGTCTCGGTCGTAATCGCACTTCCGATTCGCCTATTTCTCAACCAGTTGTCTTATACAATGACGCGTCTCTTACTTCGGCGAAGCTCACCATCTCTCCCAAGGGTTGCGATGACATTGTGCCCCGCAGTGTCCTTCTACCGCTGACCGATGACGACCAACGTTCAGTCTCATTCTACGTCGATAAGATCGAAGATTTTTCTATTGACTTTGAATTATATCCCACATTTGGTTCAAAGGTTATCGGAAAGAGTTCTGCATTGACCGAGGTCTTTACGAGAAGGACAAGCGGACTTTCTGGCTCCTATTCAGGCGGCGTCTTTGCGACCTTGCCAGTATTCGACTCACGGTTGAAGGTAATAGGTGAAATATCCTTCGAGTTTTCTATAATCAGACCATTCCAAGGCGTACAATTAGAGATCGGTGGTAAGATTGAGACTTATTGGAAGTCAACCAGACCCTTACAGCCTACAAGTACCACGACACCTTCTTTGTCATCCACTGGTGGAAATACAGCTCAGTCATTGGTAACTGCTTCATCTTTGTCGGGTCAGTTCGCCAGAGTGTTTGTGCAGGTGACTCGGGATCTCGTCCCTGTGGCGTTTCCATCATGGCATCTCCCTCTCGAAGGTCTCGACCTAGGAGTTTCGGAAGTTACATATTCTCAGTTCCAATCAATCATTTCGAAAGTCTCCAGTCCTTCTACTCAATTGACGGCGTTGAGATTGGTTACAGATGCGCGCGAGGCTCAGCCACTTATTTCCTCCTGCTTCACCTCTCTAGCAGATATTCTGGCAACATTGCCTCCGACAATCAACCTCAATCTGCAAATACTTTATCCAACACTTCCTGAGCGGGAGCAGCTATCCATAGACTTTGTTCCTGAAATAAACGACTACATTGACTCTATTTTGCAAGCTGTCTTTGAAAGCGCCGAGGCTGCACAAACCGGAAACCCGGACATGTCCACTGGACAGCGAAGCCGCGCGATCATTTTCTCTTCCTTTAACCCTGACATATGTACAACTGTAAATTGGAAACAACCAAATTGTAAGTAGCACCAGCCTCACTTTACTAAAAGCTACAGATGCCGTATTCTTTGCAAACTACATCGGAGAGACCCAAGCGACAGAGGGAGATCAATTATCCTCGGCTTCGGGGAATTTTCCTGCCACTCAGCCTCTCTTACGTGGAGTCAGTCAGGACTGGAGATCTAGGTCAATGAGGGATGCTGTCAAATTTGCCAAGTCCAACAATTTACTTGGGTTGATATGTCAGACGAGGCTTTTGGTAATCCTATTATTCAGTCCGCTCTGACAACTTAGCTGAAAGTTCCTGCATTGATACAGAGTGTTAAAGAAGCAGGTTTAGTCTTGATTACTTATGGTTCAGAAATTGAAGTACAAGAATGCAAGGTGATACAGGAAGGATTGATAGATGGATTTATAATCGACGGAGTTTTGGGGTTTTCTAATGCCATAAGTGTATAGGAGATAAATGCATTTCGAGGAGGCATCATCGCATGGAAGGTAGGTAATTTATCATTCTGTGCCTAAGATTCCTCAGGAATCGGTACTGCATGGTCTTCAGATAAAAGAGACACTGTCCTCCCATCCTTGTACGAAGTCACTGTCCACTCGAAAATCAACCACTTCGAGAACTTATCTGGTCTTCCGCTAACAAAATGAACTCTTCCCTCGGCATCTAAATGTCAAAAGGGGCGTCAATTGACCCTACCTGTTCCTTTCACATCATATGCAATGTCAATTTTACCTTTCGTCAGGTTAATCGAGCCACTAATCCAAGGTTGGCGCAGCCACCCATCGTACTTGTACCACCCTTTGTACTCGGGATGTATACATCTATGCTGTATATCGGAGCCAAGTAAAGCCTTAACTTGCGGTGATTTCCGAACCTCGTGAAGAGTAGATGCTGTCACGGGAGATGCAAAACGTTCATAGTTCAGTGCAATCAGTCCGGCCACGACCCATGCGCCGCATATTGAGACGAAAATGATTAGATTTCTGGTGGTCTTGGGGCGTATATCACTATACGATGGAAGTGGACGACTCGTAGTCGAGCTTTTCGGTTGAACGACTGGGAACGCGGGGACGCCATACGGGTTTCGGGTGTCATGAGACAAGGTGGAAGATGAAAATGGACGGAAATGATGACTCCGTCTATAAAGAAGGCTCCTTTCGAGAATTACTCGCAGACATGGTCGACGCAGGACCGCAGACATTGGTGCAGAATTGCTAGTTAGTTAGCTCCGCAGATCAATGGAGAAAATCAACACGAAATTCTGCGTGCCTGAGATTTGTATAAAACTCTCGATATTCAATCCCTATATATATATTACAACGTCTCGATTTGACCACTACAGGCCCTCATCACTTTGAAGCTTGTTGCTTAAATGCTTGTCTCATCCATTTCAAGAACTCAAAAAATTCACGACTCTCATTCAGCCGATGCACGAGAGTGTCCAACGAGTTTAATGTAGGTTTGCAATCAATAACTACAGTAAGCCAGCCGTCTGTAGATGCTGCACCTTTGTAATCTCTCTCAGAAAGATCAATTGTGAAGGAACACTCCCGCATCCAATCGTTCTCGTAGATATGGCTGTAGACAATGCGGAGAACATCTTCTCTCACACCTTCAAGTTTCATTGCCAGATGTTCCTCCCAGAAGGACAATTCGGGTTCGTTCTTTGAGGCCTGAGCAACTAATGCCTGCCTTTCAATTGAGCGTTCTGAAATTCAGTAAGTCGAATAATGGAGGTGTGTACGTTCTCTTCGTTTCTGGATCGCTTGTCTAGTTTCTTCAATTTGTTTCAAGAGCATTTGGCGATGCTCTATTAAGGTTTCCTTCTTCTTCGAGAATTCTGCAATAGCTCGCTCTGCTTCTATGGCTTCAAGACGTTCTTTTTCCATAGCTGAAATTGTTAGTGAGTGTATTGGACAACGCGCGAAGAATCAAATGGGGAAACGATACCTTGTGCGATTTCAGCTTGACGTGTCTTGTGGCCTTCGATTTGTTTATTCAATTCCTTCTGGCTCTCTAAACCATGATTAGATACCTGTTAGAGCCTTTGTATACCTCTACTTTCGGCGATGTTTTTAGCAAATTCATTCCGTTCTTTCAATACTCGTTCCCGCTGACTTTGGGTCCATTTGTCGAATCGAATCGTAAACCGATTCATTTTAGTTTTCAAGTCATCGAACCCAAAATTCACCGAAGGAAATGGGGCAACTGACACTGAAGAAATCGTGTCGGCCATCGTTTTCGCTAGCAACAAGGTCGATGATTCAAATCTGAAGAGCTCGATTTGGTTTGTTTACATCCTGCCAACGCGCGATTGATCAACCATAGCATTTCGATTTCAACCGGAACAAATATCTATAATCTAGCTCTACTGACGGGTGCTCCGCCATATAGTCAATGCCGTGTGTAACCAACCTCCTCTAAACTGGAGCTCAGCGCGTCAAGAGCTTTTTGTAAATCTTTTCTACCAGGCTCCGTTACTGACACACCCATATGCCCAATCCTGAAATATTTGGCTAAAAACGTTAGAACATCCTCAGAATTGGAGCATACTGGCAATCTCTTTGTGCAATCCACCAGCAAAAACAACTTGTTGGGACGCAATTTTAGGCAATAGTTCTTGAAGTTTGACTCCTTCTGGTATCCAAACAGCTGTCATTCCATTTGCGCTCTCTGCTCGGCTATCGGGTAAAGTCTTAAGGCCGAGAGTCTTCTCCACAAAGTCCTTAACGATCTGACTGGCTTTCTTGTGATCCGCCAATCTGTCGGCCAGCGGTCTTTCCAGAATCTGCTTTAGGGACGTGTTGAGGGCATAGATCAGTTGCACAGGAGGCGTTGCAAAGTACATTGGTTTTCTGGACTCGTAAGCTTGCATGATTGGTAGCCACTTCTTCCAGGATGCGAAGTAAGATGTCTCTGGTCCGCTGCGATTGTGGAATACCTTCATAGCTCTTGATGATGCAAGAAGGAGGGAGAGACCAGGGGGGACCCCGAGGGCTTTTTGGGAGGCTGTGAGAACGATATCAAGATCCCATTCCGAGAAATTGATTTCCTCACATCCAACTGAGCAGACACCATCGACGACGACCAAAGTAGAAGGTGAAACCCGGCGCGTCAGTTCCGCGATAGATTTTATGTCTGAGAGTACACCAGTGGAGGTATCGACATGAGTGATAGTAAGGATCTTGTATTGTTTGCTTCTAAGAGCTTGTTCGATTTGAGAAAGGGAAGGACGGCTGCCGATGGGTGCTTTAAGTTGAGTTACATTTGCTCCGTAGATCTGGAGACATTCGGCAAATGAATCTCCGAAATATCTGTCAATTAGCGAGGGTAGATCTAATAGGCAGCAAAAGAGCCAAACATACCCAGTATGAAGGACAAGAGCATTGTCTTCTTTTTCGCAGAGATTGCTTGCTACCATATCCCATCCGAGAGTTCCGCTGCCAGCGATGACGAAGGGCTGGGCATCCTTTGTGGCATTCAATACTTCCCTGAACAGCTCCAACGATTCACCAAAGACATGAACGAAAGGCATACCGACGTGAGACATCGAAGGATGCGACATTGAGGCGAGAACATCGTCGTGGAACTCGACGGGTCCTAAGGGGTCAGCATGGAAAAAATTTTCAAAGAGGGATTAGTGTAGAAATCGATACCTGGAATCATGACAAGAGGGTGAGGAGCTTGAGTAGACATTCTTGCAGAATTTTTATGTTGTACAGAGTATATAGAAGCCGAATTCAACAAAATTGGACGATTGAAAGATGAAGCACAAACTTTTCCGCTGAGAACTGAAAGACGAGGTACGACAATTGCTCTCATTGGAATGACCAATTTTCTATTGGGCAAAAAGCGGGGCATCTTGTTCAGTCGAGTCATGTGCGGCCTTATTCCTTCCCGAGGCTGAATAAGTAATAGCCCCACACTGCAGCCGAAAACAATCAAAGAAGGTTTTCGAAATAAGAGATTTGAAAAACAGAAGGTATTACGGGGAATGAGACAAACAATTCATCTCCGAGAGGAGATGTTACATTGCAACTATTTGTGTCTTTCAAACTGCCTTGTAAACACCATATTTCCCTTTATATCAACGGCTCCTGGTATCAAATATGAATTTTTTTAGTGCCATAGTCTCTTAGTTTAAACGCCGATATTCGCCTACTAAAGATGAAGCCCTTGCCCGGTATCCGCAGCCTCATCCACCTCCATTTCAGTTCCATTACTGGCGTCCTCTTCCATCCTATCAGAATGCCCATTCGATAGATTTCCGGATCCGTTTGGCGTTGCATCTGAAAGGGTGTCATTCTCGTGCTTATTCTCTGCCCTTCGTTCTGAAAGTTCCCGGTTCACAATTTCAATCCGTTCTTCTTGCCGTGCAATAACTCCCTCATTCTCAACGATGACGCTCTCGACCCACTGTCTATCGTTCTCGATTGTCTCTGCATGAGCCCTCAGTTCTTCATTCGACCTTCGCAGGTGTCTTAATGAATTTTCAAGTTTTGCTTTTTCATCGTAGAGTAGAGGAAGACTGAATTTAGAAATCGCAGTTTTGTATGCCGCCGTTCGTCTTTCCATTCTCTTTAGACCAGTGCTGATTGATTGATGAATTGCACGATTGATGTGTGGCTTCACTAGAATTGACTGTCGGCAAAACTTGCAAAAACCAGAAAAATCGAGACGAGTCGAAAATCCCGCGTTACACGCAGTGATAATCGCGGGGTGCAAGTACGAATTTCGGACCCTCCGTCTAATTTCCTATTTCCTATCAGCAGACTTCAGACTTCCGAAATACAACTGACCATCAACAAACATGCGCTACGAATTGGCTGGTAAGACGGTACTTGTTACTGGAGGCTCTGCAGGACTTGTAATCCTTCCTCTCATGAAAGATGCTAATCTATTTTAAGGGAGCAGAATGCAGTCGAAAGTTTGCAGCTGAAGGTCCTCTCTTCGTGTGCCAACGGCTAACCTGCAGGCTGCAACGTTGCAATCAATTATGCCAATTCTTCAGAAAGAGCAAATAACCTTGCGAAAGAACTCCGTGAACAATATCCAAAAGTAAAGGTTGCCGTGATCCAGGCGGATGTCGGTGAAAAAGCCGCATGTGAATATTTGGTTGAAGAAACAATTAAGAAACTCGGGAGTTTGCACGTCATCATCTCCAATGCAGGTTCTCAGATTTCCTTCCTCTCACATCTTGTGTACCTTAAACACTGACGGATAGGCTGGACCCAGTTCTGTCCATTTGAAGATTTGGATTTCCCTGAGGAAGCCTGGGTACGCAACTGGATACACTCGTGTGGCGAGTAAAACTAATAATATCTAGGATAAATGCTTCGCTGTGAATATCAAGGCTCATGTCTGGCTGTTAAAGGCGGCATTGCCTACTTTTAAACAAAACCCTGATGGGGGACATTTCTTGATAACTGGATCGATTGCTGTAAGTGAAAGTACCGGATATGGCTAACTGACAGGCACAAGTAGTCGGCGGAAGCTCCATGGTACATCCATTAAGAGTGTCATTAAAAGTGACAGGCATATGCAGTGACGAAAGCAGGGCAGGCACATCTCATGCGCTGTTTAGCAAAATCTCAGGGTCCGAAAGTCAAGTAAATTCAAGTTCGACAGTGTTGAACTAATTCTTTTAGAATCAATGCAATATTGCCTGGTTTACTCTTATCAGATTGTTCGCTTTCCTCACTAGCCTTCTCACAAGTTTTTAGGGGGATTAAAGTACAGTCAAGAGGTGATCGCAGGGATGAAGCAACTAGCACCTTTGAAAGATGCCACAGATATGGGCGATTGTGCGGACGCTTTTGTTATGCTGGCAAAAAATGGTGAATTTCCATTGTTATCAATGCAAGTGCTAATGATGCTAGGTAGTTGCACAGGAGCGACTTTGACTATCGATGCGGGCTTGTCTTTAATGTCTCGCCCCGGCTAGTGCGCTGAGCCGCCAGGAGCCATGGAATACCATTGAACTGGTATTTAGAACAACTAGCCGAATATAGGGTGTGTACGTGTTCATTTGATGCTTTCGGACACATGGAATATGTCCATCGCTTTTTTCTTGCCAATCTGTTGCCTCGATCTTTAGATATTTCCATATCGATTTCCTGAGGCTGAACCACGCGAACATGATTGGCTGAGAGACTGAGCAAAAACTTTAATTTTGAGGGCGATCAAGGTGCCTGAATTCGGCTTCGTGTCGTAGCCATTTTCTCTCGCTATTTATGTTTGAGGTCCTTAATGGTTGCTGGAGTGAAGGAGAGACCAGGGATTTTGGGGATAATGCAGACAGAAGTATTGTAGTAAAAGCTGAATTTATCAGGGTCCAAAGGTTCGGCTAACATCGGATTCCTGCAGGCTTACTCATCACCGCAAAAGCCTAATCGCGATTAATGGAGGACAGAGACGGCGCATTTTCGCTGCAGGCATGGGTCTCCCAGTGCACCTTCCTTCGCATCGCGCTTAATTCATGCAGATCCGAAAATCAAGATTCCATAGCAAGTTGATACTCATGATACCGTGAAAGAATGTAATGAAGTTGATAAAACTAAGGCTCCCAAACCCGGCCCCGTTCACGAATCCTCTTTCTGCTCTGGCTTTTCCTCCTCAGCTTGCATATGAGGACACTTGACATCCCATTTCACAAAGACACCCCCACGACAGCTTTGTTGAGTGCATTTATGGGTGTAAACTTCCATCTTGTCAACCACGAAACCACGCAATTCCAAATCTTTCTTGGCCAGTTCACCAACTTGCTTAAAGCGACTAGAATATTCCCATGCTTTGAAGCCGATCAAGGCGTCCCAACCCGTAGCCTTGTTACATTGGCACACATCAGAATGACACCCAGCTTCCTTCTTCATACGATTAGATCAAATCCTAAAGTATAGCGAACCTTGTGCAAAGTATAGGAATAATGACCCCATCCGACTGGTTCCTTCCAGACACCTAATTTCAGACGAGGGAGCATGAGTTCCACAATCGCTGCTGCAAATTTTGCATCTTTCATTGCGAGATGTGCATCGATGTCATCTGCTGTGAATTGAAGCTTTGGATTGAGGTATTGCGCCTCTTTGGACGGTTGCTCTTTTTCGGTAACGGGCAGTTCGACGGCACAAATCTGACTGTATTCCGGAGGAGGTACGGATGAAAGTTCCGTTACCCTGCACTTCTTTCGATGGACAAACAAGTTATGGAGAAAAGTGAGGAGTGCAACCATTCTGACGTCCGTCCAGAAAACCGTTGGAACGAGTAGATTAAGTAGTTGGTGAAAGGCGGGCTACTGAGTGGTTACATTCGTCTTTGATTATCAATGACGAAAACTTTAATTGGAGTCTAGTTTGATCGAATTGCATTTTAGATATGGTGTGATGCAGTCGGCTGGAACTAAATCATTGAACCTTATTAAATATTTGGGAGTTAATGCTAGACCTACAACTGAACCGTGATTTGCATTGCTTGGGATCGTTATTAAATAACCGCTGATCCATCGCTTTAAGAAGACAGGGGCTGTGCAAACTGGGATTTTTATTTCGAGAGGGCGACTTGCGGCGAAGTTATGTATTCCATTGAAGAACCATGCGCATTAAATAGTGTACGGTAAAACCGCTTCTGTACCCCACCGCAGGTAAATTAAATATCCTGCCCCGGGTAAATTTTCTTCACCCGTCTCATATAACTTTGTTGGACCTTCGCGTACGTTGTTGCGCCTCTCCACTGCAAAATTTTAACACCCCAGTCCTTTCATGCGTATCTCATTAAAGGCATAGGTACGAGCCAAAATCTGGTGTCTGCGTATCATCTAATCATGTCAGTTGGAAAATAATTTGAACCACCATTTCACCCTAAGAAGTATCGCACCAGTTGAAGAATGGCTGAAGGGAGATCTGTCGAAGACCAAATCAATCTCTTCTCGGAAGTGTTTTCAAAGTACAAGAATACAGTAGAAAATCTACGCCAATTGCCGAAAAACGTACAAGAGGGAACCAACGATGACGAATCCCCGGTCGAAGAGTTGTTATCTGAAGTCGAGGATCATTACAACGAAGACACTCCTGCGCCTGTGCTGGAATATCTGTTCATTTGTCTCATTGGGGTCGAAGAATATAACCGATTCGAAACAGCAAAACGAGTCAGGAACAACGAGGAAGATCATTTGCTTTTAAGCCAGGACACATTTTCGCTGTACCTGTACGAAGCGACCAAGAATGTCGTTGAGGTTTGGAAGGAGAACGCAGATTACGACGTACGGCAGAGGATATTGGACATAGGGGGAAGGCGTCACAACGAGCATTATCTCACATGGGATTATTTCCGAGATTTAATAAGTGACGTTTTTGAAGATGAGTCGGTCTGGGAAATACAACCTCCATTATCGAGGCACGCACTTCGGGAACTTGCTGAACAAGAGAGCAATGACGAGGGGGACGATGTGGACGATGAGGACGAGGACACTGAGGGGGAGGTAGAGGAAGACGAGGATGAAGATGAGGGAGAGGACGAGGGGGAGGAAGAGGTAGAGGGAGAGAAGAAGGAACCGGAGAGTAACGAGGAAGATACATCGCAACCAACCAAAAGGCGTCGTCTGCGATAGTGCAAAGAATTGTGTGGTTCTTTTCAATCTCCTCTCTGGGATCAGAGGATACTCGTCTTTCACTATCTTCCTATGAGAAAACAATACAATGGCAATTGTGGGAAATAGGATTATTTTAAGTTGTTTTGTTCTATGTACCTAAGCAATAATCTGTTACGGATCTCTAGCACGAAGAAAGAAAATCGCGCACCTGGAGAGTACGAAGAAATTGGAAAATCATTCGATGGGCTGAGCGAAACGTATTGAAAACTAGTCAGACAATCTACTGTAGAGTAACATGAGGTCCCAGGTCGAACCGTCGAACCTTATCATATACTGCATTCCGGCAGCCGCTGATGAGATGCACGTCGAGGACAGGACCTTGTCTCATAGTTTTTCGTGATTGCGTAGACTGTTTGATTTCCGGGGCTAGGGGAAAGGAAAGAAATTTCCAAAAAGAAAAAGGAAAATCAACGATCAGAGACAATCCAATTTTCCCCTCATCTTCAAAACCTCACAATCCCCACTCCAAACACCCCACTTGGTTATTTGCCAATCTTCTTTCAATATGACTGAAGCTCCTGCTGCATCTTCTAAGCGTGCTTTAAAAAAGCAGGCTCGCGAGGCCGCTGGTCAAGGTCAAAGTTCAGCTCGTTCTGACTCGGTTCACAGCGACACCGCGAAAAAGAGCCATAATGGCGGAACTACACCCCTTGAATCTGATGCCGACTTCAAACTTCGGGATGGAGCCAATCCATTCATCGATGTGGTGCAAAAGAAAATACGCAACTTGACGAAGCGCAAGGTACTTTTTCCCATCTACTGTGTGAACGGCAATCGCTAATTGAGTCTAGGCTCGTCTTGAAGCACTTGAAGCACAAAAGAATGACTCCTCGATGCCACCTCTCAAACCAGATCAAATTGAAGCTCTTTCCCATCTTCCTTCTGTGATTGCTGTAATCACTGAATTGAATGAATTCGTTGGAATTTTCAAGAAGATTGAGCAATCTGAGAACGAACTTGTTCTGTCTCAGCACCGCAAATACAAAGAAGACTTGCGTGCTCTTGAACGGGTGAAAGAAGACGCAGTTAAAGAGGCGTACGAGAAAGGTCTCATTGAAGGACGAACTGAAACGAAAATACTCACATCTTTCTTGAAATATGCAAGTCATCTACGTGGAATGCCAAGTCACATTGAAGCAGAGAATTCCGCTGCGGAGGCTGTCTTGATTGGTGTATATCAAGGGGGAGATAAGGGAGCTGAAGTTGCACAAAAGCTTGCTGAAGGTGCTGACGAGGTCGTTGGAGATGATCCAAACTTTACCTGTATTACTTCTCCTTTTAAAGCTTACTGATAATTAGACGGTCGAGTCAAAGAAGCTGCTCTTAAGCTCGAGGATCCTACGAGAGACGAATTCGAAGATGCACCATCTGCACAACTCAACGGTTCATACGAATATGTCAATCATGAGACGGAACATACAAATGGAACTGCTGGATATCAAATCCCGTTGAGTGAAACGTCTGCAGTGGATAGCGAGACATATATTCACACCCACGAATCAAGTCATCAGGTTCCTGGAGAACATCCTATTGAGCTGAACTTTTTCCAAAGTTCGGAATTGGAAACGGAACATGCACCTCAAAGCATCTCGTTCTTACAGGAAAGTGAAATCGGAACATCTCAACCTCACGAGGATTACACCGGAGACGTACCCCAAGAATCAATCGATGTAGGATTGCCTCCGGTCCAGACTCTCACTGAACCTGAGGGCCCTCCCAAGGTCAACCTTGGAATAACCACATTTGCCGGCACAGGAACCAGTGATTCAGGGAACGCCGCGGCAGAGCAAATATTGTCCAAGACGAACACACCTCAACCTGCAGAGCCGAAAACTGACTGGGCTGAGGAAGCATCACCTACGACTGAGACTGCACCTCTCTTCCCAGAGAAAAAGAAGGAAGAAGAATGGACTACGCAAGGTAGCAGACATTCGAGACACCAATCACAGCAACAACGTGGCGGACGTGGAGGTGGAAGAGGTGGAAGAGGAGAAGGTTGGAGAGGCGGCGAAGGACGTGGAAGTTGGAGGGGTGGCGAAGGACGGGGTGGAGAGCGTGGTGGTCACAGAGGTGGTCGAGGTGGAGAAAGAGGTGTATTCAATGGGGAAAAACGAGGATCGTATCGTGGGGGTGAGAGAGGACGAGGAAGGGGAGGCAACAGCCTTCCACCCACAGCGGTCTGAACACTTCCCCGCGTGGCATGTATGATGAGCATGGCTTTTGATTTTTTATGATTTTTTGTCATGGCTAAAAAGTATCTCCGAGAGATGATCATGTATTGTGAATCAAACACATATGCGTAAATTTGTAGCATATGCATAGTTATGGCAGGAATAGGCTTTCTTAGGGAGTTGAGTCGAATGAAGTTTCACTATTTTGATGTAGAGCTCTATATGAAATTGATATTGCAAATGGCGAGATCGAAGATAAAAAAGGACATGCTTTGGGTGGTACGAGTTATGATCGAGAGGATCTTATCTATATTAGTGATCTCATGCTTGCCGTGTAACTGCAGTCACGATCCGCGCGCAATATCTTTTTGCGGAAACACGATCCGATGTCCGGCCAGGCTAGTGACTCTTTGGCAAGTGACCCTTCTGAATCTAAATTTGGCCTATAGTTAAACACGCTCCGTTTTCTGACGCAATTAAATAGATTGAATATTTCATTTTTGGTTCTCAGTTCCCTTCAAATTGAGCGAAAATTAGCGATTCATTGTGTAGTTTTATTTCGTACACTCCTTCTTTTGATTCGGTTGGGGAAATTTGTGGCTTGTTCCTGGGAAATAGACGCGCTGGGAAAATAATTTTTTAAAGCGGTCCCTGCGCGGTTGAAATTAGGAAGGTTTGTGTATATTTAAGAGACACACCCCTGAGTCAACGTTGGCCGTGGAATGGATATTTGCTGTTAGCGCTCGGTCCCTCTACATTGTCTCCCTTATTATCCCAATCTCGCCCATCTATTGTCTGTCCTCTTCTTCAACACATACAAACCCTTTCGACAGCGAACCCCGTCAGGGACAAACCACGCTCCTTTCCTCTTTTTCTTTGATTGCCAAGCCCCTTTGTCACGGCCTTCAATCCTTCGGCCTGCAACTTCTTCCTGTCTTTCACTTTTCAATTCTTCTTTCTTATCAGTCCCTTTCATCAACATTTTACGGCAGTCACGATGCTGGTCAGTTCGTGGGTCACTGTCCTCCTTGTCGTCATAATCGTTCTCCTCCTCACCTCGCTGATCCTGTTCTTCATTTCAAAACACCTGAAACGAGTCTCGAAGCGCCATATAGCAGAAGAATATCGTGGCAAGGGAGCTCTCCTGCCAATAGCCAATATTCACCAGAAGCCTAATATTCGCCTCCTTAAACATCCCTCAATGCATTTCGACGATTCCTTCCGAAAATCCTTCTACATGAGCCCCCTTGGATCCCCGTCTTCGGCAGGAAGTTTGACGGTGCCGGAAATCAGGATAACATTCGCAGAGGAAGATTTACCTCCGCTGAGTCCCTGTGGACAAAGAACAAGTAGAGTCGTTGTGGTTCAAGTTGGCGAGAGTGGAGCGGCGTATGTGAGGCCACCGCCTCCTTACGAGGGATTTCAGGATGTTGACATGAGCAGGGTGGGTGGATTAAGGGAGAAACAATAAGCATTTCATGTTGGGAATGACGGGAGACTAGATACTTTCACGACTAAAACATCTTCTGAGTACTATCTTCGCTAATTTGTGGGGGAGCGCATGGATATCCCTGATATTAGAGGTATTATTAAGTGGAGACGATGAACTTTTTAAATTCTTTTCGTGTAGATTATTCGGAGAGGTGCAGTTGTTCATCGTGTCTTCATCGTGCACAATCAAGCTTTTCATGTAACAATCAAACTTTTCAACTGACAGCAGAGTGCTTTTCCCTTCTCCTGTAACCAAGGTCGTTCGCTTAGGGTAATAAGATATTCACATTGCTAAGCAGCGTTACATCTAGTAACCCGAAATCCGCTCCATGCCCAATTATAGTACATATGGATTGTTATGCAGCCCTTCCTATTTAAGAACTTTCTTCTTCTCAGCTTGACGTTGCTTCTGCTGTCCCATCTTCGCCAAGCACTCATCGCAATACCACTTGCCTTGAGGCGGACTCGTCAGTCCTACACAAGGCAAATGGAACCACTCTCTCTCACAACTTTGATTATCACACGCAACCATCTCTCCGAATGAAACTTGCTGACAGAAACAATACACCTGTGAGTCTTCATCTGCAGCGACCTCATCAACACTTGAACCTCTCCTAAAGGCAGTCGAAGCTTTTCGTTTCTGCGCCGCTCGGGCACTTCCAGATGGCGTCGGTGTGCCGAGATGGGACGGTGTTTGCGAAGGGACAGCCAGTCCCGTGGAGGAAGCAGAACGTTGTGGGATGGGAGCCCCTGATAGACGGTTCACGGTGGCTACAGGGAGAAGATTGTTTGTGTTCACTGTTGGTTGTGTTACACTTGAGGGGGTGCCGTTCGGCGTTGAAGTTCCAGTGCTTTCTTGTGGAGGATTTGTTGATGGTAGAGGCGGTATTTGTCCATCTTCTTCGAGGCGTTTGATCTCGAGATTAAGACGGTTCATATGTCGGTCCATCTGTTATTAGCACAGACTCCTGCTGAGAGAGATACTAGTTCTTTGGCCTTGTCGGCTAAGATACATTTTTCTTCCTGGATCTGTTCTAATTTGGTATACAGCTCTTCGATTTGTTGATTATATTTCTCCTCGAAAGGATTATTGGCATGCCCTCCATGTTGACGAATATGTCGAAATATCAGAGCCTCTCGAGCATCCTTTTCGCGTTTATACTTAAGAAACAAGCGTTCTTTCGTGGTCAGTTCTTCATATATGTGTTGCAGCTCGGAAGGAAGATTATCCAGACCTAGGACACAGTGAGAATCATCAGAAATGATGGATGGATACTTTGGATATAATCAGCTAAAGCATATGAAGCGTCCGTCATGGCAATAGACTGTCTACTTCAATGTTAACAGACTTTTTGATGAAATACTTCAAAGTCCGCTTTGGTCGAAGAATTGCGAAGAAGGAAAGCTGACAAAATAGATGCGATTTCGACAAAACCGGGGAGTTAACGCGGTTTAGCGGGATTATTTCGAAGCGCTGTTATGGATACCGACCGTTTCGACAAAGTCCTAGCTGCCATTTTTATTTATTACTCGTCAATATTATGACGCTGTATAATAATAGTTATCCTTTGGTATCCTAACTCCTTCCAGTATCTCATAACAAATCTTCTTTCCACTCCGCACTCAAGACTCGGCCGCTCGGTAAATCTGACGTCTGTACCGTATACTCCAATCCCTTTCTTGCCTCCAATAACATCTGCTCCACCAGCAGTATACTTTTATCGAGCGCCAATCTAAACTCAACAGCTCCATCCATTGCTTCGATCTCCAAGGTCTGATCTTCACCATCTGACTCATCCTCCGAGGATTCTTCTTCTACCTCTTCTAATTGAAGTGAATTTCGTCGTCCGGAAACTGACAATCGCAATGATTGACGCAGCTGCTTTCTAAGCAATTTAATTTCAAGAGATTGTTCCCGCGATAAGCGCTCTAAATTCTTATTTACGGCCAAAAGACTTGAATTGGAAATTTCGAGATCGGCGATCTAGGATTTAGCATAACAGAAAATGCGCAAAAATACCTTTCGATTTATCCTCGCAGAGTTTTCTAGATCTGATGTTGGTGGAAGGAGGGGTTTTGTTGTTACTTCGTCATCTTCAGAAGTATCACTCTCTAAAGTAGGCAGAGGAGTGGACGATAGAGAACTGGGATCGTTAGATGTGCCTTGAGACGAAGTCGATGATATGTGTTCGGGAGATGATGACGATGATCGGGAGTGTGAGGCAAATGATGCTTTTAAGGGTGACGGGGGACTGCTTCGTGGAGGTGCAGTTGTAGGTGTTATTTTTGACACTGTAGGTGACATGTGTCCTGAAAAGGCCGCTCTCAGGGGCGAAGGGGGAGATGATGGTATCAGACTGTGGACCGACGGAGGAGAGTTTCCCGTTGGAACAATTTGTTCTGTAACTGAACCGTGCGGACCAACTTCTTTCGCTGGTGAAAATGACGAGTATTGTGATGTTGACATAGGTCGTACTCGAAAACTCTCCACAGACCGCATTGATGGAATACTTCCTTTTATTGTGTTCGAGGGAAAGAAGAAGCTCTGCTTATTATCTTGTGGAGGCGATGTGCGTTTCTCCTGTTGATCTCTAGCATGGAAGAAATTATCGCTTTTAGCAGGTTTTAGAGGATCCTTGGATGCAGGTCGTTCGCTCACAAAGCTAGGAACTTTCGTTAAGCTACGAGATGGAAATGTATTTTCAGATTTGGCACTTGCTGTTGAATCAGAGCGTTGGCGACTTTTCGGTCCTACAGGATCGAAAGCCGGCGCACGGGGGCGGCTGTCCTCATTAGCTGGCCCAAAGCCTTTGTCGGGTGACGTTTTGGGATCATCATCTTTTAGTCGACGCCGTCGTTCGGACGATCGAACTGTGATAGTCGAAGGCACATTGCTCAATATCTTGTTTGTCGGTGTCTCATATCCCCAAGCAGCATTTGCTGTAGTAAATGTAGCCGAAGGACCTTCTCCAATTCTTGGTCTTACAGGTGTAACTCTTCCATTACTTGCTGGTTTCGTCTGCGTACTATTATTGCTGCGTGGTGTCCCTATTGTTGGCGCGGCTGGAGCCTTGTCTCGCTTAGGTCCGCTTCGATTAGTTTCTGGTGAGAGGACCATCGCGTTAGTCTCGCGGTGGTGGTTGGCACACAGCAGAAAGAACTATCGGACGAGGAGGCGAATCAAGAATGGGCCGTGGCGGCGCGGCACAGGAGACGAAGCGAAGGCCGAGGTAGCATTTAAAATTGGCGCAGTCCCGACTCCCGAAGGGTTGAGTGGATTGATCCCTCCCTGCTTTAAATGGAATTGATTAATGGGTAGACAATGTTGGATAATGGATGGAGAGATGACTCTGTATCTCAAATGGGAGGATGGCTGGCACTGAGTGCGTGTGTGTGTTTTGTTGTTGTTCCAAGCCGGTTGATGCTGTTGAAACCTTAATAAAAAAATTTAAAGTCAGGCAAAAGCTGTTGTATTCGGATGATTCTGGTCTTCTATTGGCTACACGTGTAAATGAGATCACCCCCTTTTTCGGTAATAGGCATCCCGTAGATCTAAGAAGGTTCAGGCACAACCTCAAACTCATAGCTAGATTAACTCTTGGCACAGGACAACTCTTGGGCATACAAATGGTGAACGAGCTCCAAAGCTGCCGGACAGGACGTGAGGAAGAACTGATGACATTGAATATGCAATTGAACGTTAGTAATACTTATGTACGCCACAATCTGTCTGTATTAAGTGATCCTCTGAATATCGGCCATCAAGAGGCTTCTGCATATACATGCTACAATCAGTATTATCGATAATGTTAAGAGTACGTCAATTGCACTCTTGAACTTTGTCAATAAATTCTTTCGGTTCAGCTTCCTTGCGGCAGTCAACATGGTCTATGGTGAGATACTATCAGCAAGAGAGTATACGCTTTCGGGTGTCCATTCTTCAGCCGATAAGACAACGCCTTGAAGCATTTCAATGTTGCTCAAGCCAGCTCGTTTTCCAACAGAGAGCAATTCCGAATGCACGGCATCTA
>Ga0335072_10003894_pt1 | contig 22313 bp, 13 predicted proteins | sample Lox_Sample_21_FD_206725 | JGI IMG/M metagenome (GOLD analysis project Ga0335072, IMG submission 206725) | Soil microbial communities from Loxahatchee National Wildlife Refuge, Florida, United States - Lox_Sample_2.1 | ecosystem: Environmental > Terrestrial > Soil > Wetlands | place: USA...
CGCGTCCTGCCCGCGCAGTTCGAAGTAATACACCGCCAGGGTAGATTGTTCGGTGAGACGCTGGTTTTCGAGGTCGGCCGCGCTCACCTGCGCGGCGTATCGATACTCACGCACGGTATTGCGGACACGGCCCCATAAATCGGGTTCCCACGCCACATCGAAGGGCATGGTGATGTTATTGAACGTCACATTTCCGCTCGTCGCTTGCCCGGTGCCGTTCAACGGGCTGCCGGTGGTAGAGCCGGTGGTCGATGTGCTGGTGGATATAGCGCCGGTGCCTACCCCACCTGCGCCGGAGCGGGAGCGGTTGAACGACGGATCGGCGGAAAGGGTCGGAAAAAGAGCGGCCCGCGATTCGCCGACTTGCGAACGCGCCGCCACGAAATTCTCGAAATACTGCTTGATGGTTTGATTATTGATATCCAACTGTTCTTCGAGGGTGTTCAGTTCCGGCTCGTGGAATATCTCCCACCATTTGCCTTTCAGTTCGCCGTCCTGCGGCTTGGATGGCTGCCATGTGCCCGGAGTCGCCTCGCGGTATGCCGCCGGTGCCGTCTCCTTGAATTCCGGCGGAGCAGGTGTGTCGGGAGTTTTATATTTCGGCCCCACGTTACAGCCGGCTAGAAACGCAAACGCCAGCAAACCTGGAGACAACGCTTTCCGCATGGTTTAGCCCTCCTGCGGCCGCGGCTCGAAGCCTGCGGGGTGGCGGCGCGTAAAACGCAGCCGCAACCGGTCCATGGTCAGATAAATCACCGGCGTAGTGTAGAGGGTCAGCGCCTGGCTCACCAGCAGCCCTCCGATGATCGAAATGCCCAGCGGGCGACGGAGCTCCGATCCCATTCCCGTGCCAACCGCCAGCGGGACGGCGCCGAACAGCGCCGCCATCGTAGTCATCAGGATCGGCCGGAAGCGCAGCATCGATGCCTCGAAGATCGAATCGCGCGTATTCTTTCCTTCCACGCGCTCGGCATTCAACGCGAAATCGATCATCATGATGGCATTCTTTTTCACAATGCCGATCAGCAGAATAATTCCGGTGATCGACATGACATCCAGCTGGGAGTGCGTCAGCAACAGCGCCAGGATGGCGCCCACGCTCGCCGGGGGAAGAGTGGACAGAATCGTGATTGGGTGCACCAGGCTTTCATAGAGAATCCCGAGCACGATGAACACCGCCAGAATCGCGGTCAGCACCAGGTAAGGTTCGGTGGTGAGCGACTGTTCGAAAGCCTGGAGCGTGCCGGAGAATTCGCCGTGCACGGACTGCGGCATTCCGGACTTCAGCTGGATCTGTTCGATCTCCCGGGTCGCCTGCCCGAGCGACACGCCCGGCGCCAGGTTAAACGATACCGTCGCCGATGGAAACAGCCCCGTGTGATTCACCGAAACGGGACTCGTGGAAGGCGCGTAAGTGGCCACTGAGGATATCGGTATGGGGCCGCCGCCGGCCTTCGGAATCATGAAGACATCATGCAGTCCCGCCGGGCTTTGCCAGTATTTGGGCGCGGCTTCCAGCACCACGTAGTACTGATTGAGCTGCGTGTAGATCGTGGATACTTCCGATTCCCCGAACGCATGGTAGATCGTATCGTCGAGCAGTTCCGGAGTCAATCCGAGCCGCGCTGCCGTGGGACGGTCGTAGTTCAGCATCATTTCCAGTCCATGGTTCTGCTGATCGGTGTTGACATCCTCGAACCCGGGCGCTTTTCGCAAAGCAGCCAGAAGCTCCGGGCCATACTTCTGGAGTTGGTCGGTGGTTTCGGTTTGCAAGGTGTATTGATATTGGGCGCTGGATTGCCGGCCGCCGATGCGGATATCCTGCACAGGCTGCAGGAACGTGGCGGCGCCTTCGACTCGCGCCAGCTTCGGCCGCAGCCGCTCGATGATTTGCGCCGCGCTCACTTTGCGTTCATCGAGTGGTTTGAGCGCCATGTAAATGAAGCCGCCGTTTACGGCGCCACGGCCGCCGGTGAAACCCATCACATTCTGCACCGCCGGGTCTTGCTTGATGATGCTCACCGATTGCTGCACCGCGTCCCGCATGGAATAAAACGACGTATCCTGCGGCCCCTGCAATCCGCCCATGATCGCGCCGGTATCCTGCTGCGGGAAAAATCCTTTGGGAATTTTCGCGATCAAGAACACGTTCAGGGCGAGCGTCGCGACAAAGATAGTAAGGACGAGAGCCGGATGGTCGAGACACCAGCACAAGCTGTCGCGGTACAGTCCGAGGATTCTCCGAAAGCCCCGCTCGCTCCAGTTATAGAGACGTCCATGACCGATTTCGCTTTCCGCGACGAGAACGCGCGAGCACATCATCGGCGTCGTGGTCAGCGAAATCACCATCGAAACGACGATGGCGGCGGAGAGTGTGATGGCGAATTCACGGAACAGCCGCCCGATGATTCCACCCATGAGCAGGAGCGGAATGAATACCGCGATGAGCGAAACGCTGATGCTGAAAACCGTGAAGCCGATTTCGCGGGCTCCCAGAAGCGCCGCCTGCATAGGAGCCATTCCGGCTTCCAGGTGCCGCGTGACGTTCTCCATCACCACAATGGCGTCGTCTACCACGAAGCCGCTCGAAATAGCCAGCGCCATGAGCGAGAGGTTGTCGAGCGAAAACCCGCACAGGTACATCACCGCGCAGGTGGCGATGAGCGACACCGGCACGGCCACGGCGGGAATCAGCGTGGCGTGCGCGTTGCGAAGAAACAGGAATACGACGATCACCACCAGGATCACCGAAATCAGCAGGGTCCGCTCGATGTCCGTGACCGACGCGCGAATCGTCAGCGTGCGGTCCAGGATGGTGACCAGATGTTCGCCCGCCTTAATGGTGGCCTGGAGCGAAGGCATCGCGGCCTTCACCGCATCGACGGTAGAAATGATGTTTGCTCCCGGCTGGCGGAAAATCAGCATGTCCACCGATGGTTTTCCGTTCAGAAATCCCGCCTGGCGCAAGGTCTGCTGCGAATCCACTACGTCGGCCACGTCCTCGAGCCGCACCGCCGCGCCGTTGTGATAGCCGACGATCAGCGGCCGGTAATCCACCGCCTTCGAAATCTGGTCGTTGGCCACGATGTCGACGGAGGTATGGCCGTCGGAAAACTGCCCTTTGGCCAGATTGGAATTCTGTGCCGAGACCACCTGCTGTACCGCCGGCAGACTGATGCCGTAGCTGGCGAGTTGCTGAGGATTGAGTTCAATCCGCACCGCGGGCAGCGACGCCCCCACCGCCAGTACCTCGCCCACACCCGAGATTTGTGAAATGCGCTGCTCGATGACCGTGGATGCTTCGTCATAGAGCGCCGGGACATCGTAGATGTCCGATTGCAGGCCCAATACGAGAATCGGCGAATCGGCTGGGTTCACTTTGCGGTAGGTCGGATTCGCCGGCAGATTCGCGGGCAGGTAACTGCGCGCGGCATTGATGCCGGCTTCCACGTCGCGCGCCGCGCCGTTGATGTCGCGACTGAGATCGAATTGCAGCGTGACGCTGCTGGTCGAGAGCGAACTCGAGGAAGTCATCTCCGTGACCCCGGCGATGTGCCCGAATTGCCGTTCGAGTGGGGTCGCCACCGAAGACGCCATGATGTCCGGGCTGCCGCCGGGCAGGGAAGCTGCCACCGTGATGGTCGGAAAATCGACCTGCGGCAACGGCGAGACTGGCAACTGGGTGTACGCGATTACACCCGCCAGCGCGATGGCGACGGTTAGAAGCGTGGTGGCGACGGGCCGCTCGATGAAGATGCGGGAGGGGTTCATGCCGGCTCCGGACTTTGCTCGCCGGCCAACCGGGTGCGGCGGCGAACAAAACGCGCGCCCAGTTTGTCGAAAAAGATGTAAATCACCGGTGTGGTGTAGAGCGTCAAAACCTGGCTGAGCAGCAACCCGCCCACCATCGCAACACCTAGCGGCCGGCGCAATTCCGGCCCGATTCCAGTGCCGAAAGCCAGCGGAATTCCGCTCAGCAGCGCCGCCATGGTAGTCATCATGATGGGCCGGAAGCGGAGCAGGGAAGCCTGGTAGATGGCCTCGGTGGCGTCTCGTCCCTCTTTGCGCTCGGCTTCCAGCGCAAAGTCCACCATCATGATGCCGTTCTTCTTCACGATGCCGATCAACAAGATGATGCCGATGATGGAAACGATGTCGAGATCGAGATGAAAGAGCAGCAGCGCCAGCAGCGCTCCCACGCCCGCCGAGGGTAGCGTGGAAAGGATCGTTACGGGATGGACGAAACTCTCATACAGCACGCCGAGCACGATGTACACCGTCACGAGCGCTGCCAGAATCAGGAGGCCCTGGTTGGAAAGCGAGCCTTCGAAGGCCGCCGCCGTGCCCTGATAATTGGCCACTACGCTGGCCGGCATGTCCGCCTTTTCAATGGACTTGTTCATGGCCGTCAATGCCTGTCCGAGGGAATATCCGGGGCCCAGATTGAAGGAGATGGTGACCGCGGGAAACTGCCCCTGGTGCGTGACGGAGAGAGCTTCGCTTTGGGTTTCAAATCGCGTGAGAGCGCCCAATGGCACCGGCATCGAGAGAGCCGCTCCCGCCGTCGCCGCGCCCCCTCCGCCGCCGGCCGCGGGGGCCGCGCCTCCGGTGGTGGAACGGGTGGTACCGTTCAAAGCCGTGTTTGCGCTCGATGAGATCGGCGTCGTCGTACTGGTTGCGGTCAAGACGTTCTGCGCCGTGGTGGCGGCGGACGCGGGGGAAAGCGCGGAAGTGGATTGCACCGGCGTGAGCGCGGTGGTGGTGTTGTTGCTGCCGGGGGACGCGAGCGTGGATAGGGCGGAGGTCGAAGTCGGCGGGAGCGACGCGTTCGCCCCGGTGGCTGGAGTGAGCAGCCCGTTGCCTGCATTGGCGGTAACACCGGCTCCGGCGCCGGAAGACGACCCGGCGGTATTCGGACCGGCGGCGGATGAAGATGTGCCACTTAGCGCCGACTGGATGTAGATGTCGTTGAGCTTCGCCGGGTTGATCTGGAATTTCGGGTCGATCTCAAGAATCACGTGATACTGATTCAACTGCGTGTACATGGTGTTGATCTGGCGCTGTCCGAATGCATCGTAGAGCGTGTTGTCCACCGTCACCGGGGTGATGCCGAATCGCGAGGCGGTTTCGCGGTCGATTGTGATCGATTCGGATGCGCCGCCGAGTTGCTGGTCGGTGGCTACATCGGCCAGTTCCGGAAGTTGGCGGAACTCGCCCATCAGCTTGGCCACCACCTGGTTGAGCTCGTTCTGGTTGGGATCTTCCACCGTGTACTGATACTCGGTGCGGCTGACGCGATCGTCTACGGTCAGGTCCTGCACCGGCTGCATATACAAGACGATTCCAGGAACCTGAGCCAGCTTCGGTCCCAGGCGCTGGATGAGTTTTGTGGCCGAGATCTTGCGCACCGCGAGCGGTTTCAGGTTGATCTCGATCCGGCCGCTGTTCAGCGTGGTGTTTGTGCCATCCGCACCGATGAAAGACGACACACTGTCCACCGCCGGATCGGCCAAAAGAACTTTGACGAGATCCTGCTGCTTCTGAGTCATCGCGTCGAACGAAATGGTGGGAGACGCCTGCGAAATGCCTTGGATGAGGCCGGTGTCCTGAGTGGGGAAAAAACCCTTGGGCACGATGGCGTACAGCAGCACCGTCAGCACCAGGATTCCGAACGCCGCCAGCAGCGTAATGGTCTGGAAGCGGAGGACGAAGCGCAACGTCCGCCCGTAGAATTCGATGATCTTGTCGAAAGCCCGCTCCGAAATGGCATAGAACCGACCTTGTTTTTCCGGCGGCACGTAGCGCAGGATGCGCGCCGACATCATCGGAGTCAGGGTCAGCGATACGAACGCCGAAATGATAATGGTCACCGCCAGGGTGATGGCGAACTGCCGGAACAATCGTCCCGCCACGTCGCCCATGAACAGGAGCGGGATGAGCACCGCGATCAGCGAAACGGTGAGCGAAAGAATCGTGAAGCCGATCTGTTCCGCGCCGAGCAGGGCGGCCTGCATGGGCGTCTCTCCCATTTCGATGTAGCGCGAAATGTTCTCGATCATCACGATGGCGTCGTCCACAACGAAGCCGGTGGAAATGGTCAGCGCCATCATGGTGAGATTGTTCAAGCTGAATCCGCACAGATACATCACCGCGAAGGTTCCAACCAGGGAAAGCGGCACTGCGACGCTGGGGATAATGGTGGCCGAAAGGCTGCGCAGAAATAGAAAGATGACCATCACCACCAGCGCGATGGTCAACATCAGCTCGAACTCGACGTCCTTCACGGAGGCGCGGATGGCCAGCGTGCGGTCGGTGATGACCTGCACATGGACGGCTTTCGGCTGGGTGGTTTCCAGGTGGGGCAGCACCTTCTGAATGCCGTTCACCACCGCGATGGTGTTGGCGCCGGGCTGGCGCTGGATGTTGAGTAGGACAGCCGGCGTGAAATTATTCCACGCCGCGAGCTTGTCGTTCTCCACGCCGTCTACCACGTGGGCCACAGCGGTCAGCATTACCGGCGCGCCGTTGCGGTACGCCACCACCACGCTCCGATAGTCTTTGCTGGTGGTGAGCTGGTCGTTGGCGTTGATGGTGTAATCCTGCGAAGGTCCGTCGAAATTTCCCTTGGCGGCATTGACACTGTTACCGGTGAGCGCGTTGCGCAGATCTTCGAGATTGATGCCATACGATGCCAGCGCGGTGGGGTTCGCCTGGATTCGCACCGCAGGCTTCTGTCCGCCCGAAATACTCACCAGCCCGACTCCCGAAATCTGCGAGATCTTCGGCGCGAAGCGGGTGTCGGCCAGATCTTCCACTTCCGAGAGCGGCATGACGTTGGAGGTCAGCGCCAGCGTCAGCACGGGTGCATCGGCGGGATTCGACTTGCTGTACACCGGCGGCGCCGGAAGGCCGGCTGGGAGGTAGCTCTGCGCGGCATTGATCGCCGCCTGCACCTCCTGCTCGGCCACGTCGATATCGAGGCTGAGCTGGAACTGCATCACGATGACCGACACGCCTCCGGCGCTGGTGGAAGTCATCTGGCTCAGTCCCGCGACTTCTCCGAACTGCCGTTCGAGCGGGGCGGTCACCGCGGACGCCACTACGTCGGGACTGGCGCCGGGATAGAACGTGAGCACCTGCATGGTGGGGTAATCCACTTCGGGAAGCGCCGAGATCGGCAGTTGCAGAAATGCCACGGCCCCAGCCAGAAACACCGCCGCCATCAGCAGCGACGTGGCCACCGGGCGCAGAATGAATGGGCGGGACGGGCTCATTTCCCGGGGGTTCCGGCGGGCGATGCGCCGCTCTTTTGTTGCGTGCCGGCCTGCCCTTTAACGGTCACATGAGCGCCGTTTTCGAGGCGATCGAATCCGCTGGTAGCGATGGTGGTCCCGGGATTGATTCCGGTCACGGCCGTGTTCTGATCGTTGGATGTGACCACCTGGATATCCTGCACCGAAACCGTATCGCCGGGTTGCAGGACATAAAGGAAAGGCTGAGTTCCGTTGTGCTGTACCGCGGGAGTCGGAACCAGGGTCGCCTTCTTCAACGTCTTCACCAGGAGCCGGGCATTGACGAATTGATTGGGAAACAGCGAAAGGTTCTGGTTGGGAAATTCCGCGCGAAATTTAATGGTGCCTGTCGTGGTGTCGACTTCGTTGTCGAGCGACGTCAACGTCCCGGAAGCAATCTTGATCGAATTGGAGCGGTCGAAAGCGTCCACCGGGAGGCGGCGGCCGCCTTTCAGTTGAGCATCGACTTGCGGCAGATCGTCCTCCGAGACGTAGAAAACCACCGTGATCGGCTGTAACTGCGTGACTACCACCAGGGTCGAGCCGCTGCCGGAGAAGATGGTATTTCCGGGGTCCACCAGGCGCAAGCCGACTCGTCCCGTGACGGGCGACACGATGTGGCAATACGAAAGTTCGGTCTGATCGTAGGACACCGTGCCCTCGTCCGCTTCCACCGTGCCTTCGTCCTGCACCACTACCTGCTCCTGGTCTTCCATCTGCTGTCGGGCAATGGCATTGCGCGCGAAGGCGTCCTTATACCGCTGGAGATCGATGCGCGCTTCGGCCAGCAATCCACGATCGTGGTTGAGGTTTCCCTGGGCTTGTTTGAGCGTGGCCTCATAGGGGCGGGGATCGACCTCGATCAGCGGGTCGCCCTCATGCACCATCTGACCTTCGTGATAGTGGACGGACATCACCCGTCCTGTAATCTGGCTGTAAACCGTCACAGTGTTCAGAGGAGTCACGGTGCCCAGCGCGTCGATATAAATGCTGATGTCGCCGGTGGTCGCCTTTCCGACCGTGATGGCGGCAGCGCCCAGTTGCGCGTTCTTTCCCGGAGGCGCGGCAGGTTTGCCGCTGCTGAAGGAGCGCACCACGAGAAAAACCAGCAGCGCGAACGCGGCAATCAGGAGCCACGACAACCATCGCCGCCACCACGGCAGGCGGCGCGGTCCTTCAATCCGCGGCCGTTCTTTGGCCGGTGGCAGGAGTTTTTGCGGCTCCTCGACCCGCGGATCGAGGTTCCCCACCGTCGGTTTCTCTCCGGCTACATCCGCTCGACCGCCGTTGGCTTGCTCCTGGCTCATTTTTTCTTTCGAAATGCGGGAAGATTCGAACCCAACGGACAGCCATGGTGGTTGTCCTCACAGGGCGGGTGCAGATGAGCTTCCACCGTTAGCGGCAATACACTAACCCGCGTCCGCGGTTGGAAAGAGAAGACAGATTGGGTCCTGCGCCGGGACGCCCGATTGGACACGCACCGAAATGGGATAGGCTTTGGTAAAAGTTTACTTCGGGGAGAGACCCGAGCCCGAAAGGGCTAAGCGCTCTCGGCTCTGGGTGTTGAGGGGTTCGCGGCGTTCGGCGGAACGAAGCCATTTTTGGGTTTTCAGAGGCACAGAGGGTGCAGGCCATTCTGGGTTTTCGTTATCGGCCACTTTGAAGTATCAGAATTCTCGCTGAAAAAGAATCCCACCTCACGCTTTTCGACATTGGCCGCTTAACGATCACTGCGGGGCGAAATTTATATTTGGCCCTAATTCAAGCAGTTGGAAAATTCCCGCGAAAGGCGGGTTGCGCGGCAGGTGCTACTCTCGGCGCGGAGATCACTATGACACGCTATCCCATCACCCCTGGCAATCAAACGGTCACGGCAGCGGGCCCTGTTACGGGCACGCTCAGCACCGCGACACTGACCAATCTTTCGACCATCTACCTCGATGTTACCGGCCTCAGTTCGGGAACTTGCCGGGTTTCCATTGAGGATTCGGCTACTGGAACATTCGGCGACGCGCTGCCCGTGAAAGTGTGGCACTTCGAAGCGGGCGAGCCGTCGGACGGCATCACCGTGAGCGCGAACAAGGACGAATTCCCGAATATTCGGGCGGGAGCTGCCGGAAACGCTCTGCGCCTCAATGTGCTCTCGCTTTCCTCAGGCGCGACCCTCAGTATTTCCGGAAGCGTGGACGCGTAATCCGATGTCCGACCTGCAAGACATGCTCCTGAGCGAGTTCCAGCAAATCCAGGGTGCCATGACCGAGAGCACGGAGGCGTGGAGCCTCGGCGGAAGCGGGGGCGCGATCAGCGGTGGGCAACGGGACACCGCGCCACGCGGCAACGTCGACGCCCTCGGCGATCAGACCGGTGCCATCGATTACGGCCGCAGTTCCAGTTCCTCGAACAGTTCCGCAGGCGGGACGCTGAACGATCTTGAAGGCATCTTCGCCGGTGGCCTGGGATTGGTTCCGCTGGGGCTCGAACTCGCCAGTATTTTCGGCGGAGGGTCATCGACGCCTCCGCCGCTCACACGCTACGCCATGCCGGATAGCATCGGCTTCATCGGCTCGACGGACGACGCGGGCGGGCCGAGCGATGCCGATTTCAGCCAGACCGGCCAACCGCGATCGTACGGAACACCATCCTCGCAATACTCCGCCACGGCAATGGTGGACGGAGGCTCGACCCCGAATTCGGGCCCGAGCCAGCCGATTCAGATCAACGTGCAGGCCATGGACGCGCAGTCCTTTATGGATCGCAGCGACGATATCGCCGCCGCAGTCAATAAAGCGATTCTTTCGTTGCATCCGATCGCCGACACGATTTCAAACTTATAGCGGGAGTCAAAACAGATGATGAAAGCAGACGTGCGCAGGGCGGCACTGGCGGCGCTCAGCGCCAGCAGCCATTTTCACAAGGGAATCAGACCGGCAGGCGCGGCCGACCAGGAGGCGCCCTGCCGCCTGCTCGCGGCTGACGGCCCCGATGGTTTCGACGAGGCTGCCGCGGCGGCCGAAAACCACTGGCCCGGCCAGACCGAATGGGACCTGATCGCGAGCGATTACCGCCTGGCCACCGAGCAGGATTCCGGGTGGCCCGAAGGCCTCGGCGCGCTGGGAATGCCGTTCACCATCGCGCGGTTCACGTCGTTCGAAGGCGACGGGTCGGCGGAAGATCCCGGCGGCGAAAGCGAGTTCTGATATCCAACGCCGGGGCCACCGCGCCGTGTGACAGCGAAGTAGTAATGTCACCGAGGCCGCCCAGCCGTGGCCGCAAGGGGCGGTGCTTGCTATCATATGGCTTCGTTTTGCGAAGATCCATATCCATAATTATTCCCGCCTATAACGAGGAGAAACGGCTGCCAGCCACCCTGACCACCGTGAAAGCGTATCTGGAGGCCACTTCCTGGGAATTCAGCGAAATCGTCGTGGTGGACGACGGCTCCCGCGACCGCACTGCCCAACTGGCTCGCGACGCCGGCGCCCGTGTGCTCCAGAATCCAGGCAACCGCGGCAAAGGCTATTCGGTCCGTCACGGAATGCTTAAGGCAGAAGGCGACTGGCTGCTGTTTTCCGATGCCGACCTTTCCACGCCCATCGAAGAAATCGAAAAGCTCTGGAAATCAGCCGGCAACGAGCATGCCGATGCCGCCATTGGGTCGCGCGATCTTGACCGGTCGCTCATCGGCGTCCGCCAGCCACTATTCCGCGAGATGGGCGGGCGATTTTTCAATTTTGTGATCCGGGTCATTACGGGTCTGCCCTTTCACGACACGCAGTGCGGGTTCAAGCTTTTCGAAGCCGCCGCGGCGCGCGAGATTTTTCGCCGCCAGCGCGTCGAACGCTTCGGTTTCGACGTGGAAGTGCTCTACATCGCCCAGCATCTGGGCTACCGCACTCTGGAAATCCCGGTTCGCTGGAACGACGTCGCCGGAACCAAGGTGAAGATGCTGGGCGCCGTCGCCGCCTTTCTCGACCCGATAAAAGTCCGCTGGAACGGGATTACCGGCAAATACAAATAGCCAACGTTTCAACCCCTCCCACCGTCTTATCAACATGTGGATGGATCTGGTGTTTTCGCTGCGCACCTTGCGCCGGAATCCGCTGTTCAGTTGTGTCGCGGTCCTCTCCCTGGCGCTCGGAATCGGCGCCAATACCGCTATTTTTTCCCTCCTCGACCAGGTGACCCTGCGATCGCTCCCCGTGAACGATCCCGCGCGCCTGGTGGTTTTCCATCTCAGTTATAACGCGCAGGGAAGCAGCACCAGCGATAACAACGAATCGGTCTTCTCTTATCCGATGTATCGCGACCTGCGCGACCGCGACCCGGCGTTCAGCGGCGTGATTGCCCGAATGGGAGCGGGCGTCACGCTGGCACGCCAGGGAGCGGCCGAACAGGCTTCCGCCGAGATGGTCACCGGCAATTTCTTCCAGGTGCTCGGCGTGGGAGCGACGATCGGGCGCGTCTTCACCCCGCAGGACGACACCGCCCCCGGCGCGAATCCCCTGATCGTGCTGAGCCACACCTACTGGGCCAGCAAATGCGGATCGAACCCAGCCATCTTGAACCAGACCATCACGCTGAATGGCAATCCGATGCTCGTGATCGGCGTTGCGGACGCGCGCTTTCAAGGCATCCGTCCCGGCGACACACCGGATTTGTACGTGCCAGTCTCCATGGAGAAGGTCATCCGGCCTACCTGGGATGGTATGGAAGTCCGGACCTTTCGCTGGTTGAATGTCTTCGCGCGGCTCAAACCCGGCACGACAATGGCAAAAGCACAAGCCGCCACCGATGTGACCTTCCACGCCATTCTGGAGCAGGAATTGCCTGCGATGGGTTTCCATGACGAGAAGGATCGCGCCGAGTTCCTCGGTCACCTGGCCCAACTCCGGCCAGCCGCGCAGGGCATCAACGGCCTGGGCGACCAATTCGGCAAGCCGTTGCAGGTGCTGATGGCAATGGTTGGACTAGTGCTGCTCATCGCTTGTGCGAATGTGGCCAACCTGCTGCTTGCGCGCGCTGCCGGGCGGCAGCGGGAAGTCGCGATTCGGCTCGCCCTCGGCGGCGGCCGCATGCGCCTGCTGCGCCAACTTCTCATCGAGGGCCTGCTGGTGGCGATCGCCGGCGCCGCGCTCGGGCTGGCGGTAGCGCACTGGAGCATGATCGCGCTGCTTCGCCTGCTTCCGAAGGATTTCGCCGGCCCATGGCTCACCGCGGAATTGAGCCTACCGCTGTTGCTGTTCACGCTGGCCGTGGCGCTCGGGTGCGGTCTGCTTTTCTCGCTCGTTCCCGCGCTCCAGGCCACTCGCCCCAACCTTTCCCGAGCCATGAATAACCGCGCGGCGAGCATGCTCACCGGCGGCACGGCACGATTCCGCGCGTCGCTGGTGGTGGCGCAGATGTCTCTTTCACTGCTGCTCGTCGTTGGCGCGGGATTGTTCGCCGGGAGCCTCATGAATCTCAGCAAAGTGAACCTGGGCTTCCGCACCCAGCGGCTGCTGATGTTCGATGTCAACGCCACGGCTACTCGTCCGCAGTTGGAATCCGCGGTGAGCTTCTACCACGACCTCGAGCAGCGTCTGAGCGGCATGGGCGGAATCGCCGGGGTGGCCGCCGCCGCGGACGGGCCCTTCGGAGGCGGTACCACGGGCGGCAACCTGACGATCGAGGGCTACCAGCCCAAGCTTGACGAGTACGTCGGGTCTTCACAAATCGCCGTCAACCCCGGATTCTTCCAGGCGATGGGAATTCCATTGCGCGCCGGGCGCGAATTCACCGAGCGCGATGGCATCGGCGCGCCGAAAGTAGTGGTGATCAACGAGACTTTTGCGCGCAAATACTTCGCCGGGCGGAATCCGGTCGGCGGCCACCTGATGGTGGGCGGCAGCAGTCACCCGAAGTTCGACCACGAGATCGTGGGGGTGGCGGCCGACACGCACATTTCGGTGCGCGGTCAGCCCAAGGAAACCTTCTTCCTGCCATATGCGCAATGGAACCGTCCCGAACGGCTGGAGTTTTACGTGCGGACCGCCGGCGATACCGGCGGGCTCGCCAACAGCATCCGGCAGGTGATTCGCGCCGCCGATCCCAACGTCCCGATGGGCGAGCTGAAGACGGTGGATGTCAAAATTCAAGACGACATCTACACCGACCGCCTCATCGCCATGCTTTCCGCCGCTTTCGGATTGCTTGCGACGCTGCTCGCGGCGATCGGATTGTACGGTGTCATCGCACATGCCGTGACGCGCCGCACGGCCGAAATCGGCGTGCGTATGGCGCTCGGCGCGCAACCGGGGACAGTGCTGCGCATGATCCTGTGGGAAGCCGGGCGCATGGCCGTAGTGGGCATTGCGATCGGGCTCGTCTGCGCGTTTCTGGTCAGCCGGTACGTGGAATCGCAGCTCTACGGCATGAAGGCGTCCGATCCGGCGATTTTCGCCGGCGGCGCGCTGCTGCTCGCCCTGGTGGCGGCAGCCGCGGCGCTTCTGCCCGGATGGCGGGCTTCCAAGATCGAACCGGTGACCGCGCTAAAGTATGAGTGATGACCAGGCGCGGGATGCTTCAGGGGGCGGCGGCATTCTGTGCCGCGCGCCTGGCGCGTCCACAAGACCAACCGACGTTCACCACCGAAGTGAAGGTGGTCAACGTGCTCGCCACCGTGCGCAACCGGACCGGAACATTGATCGGTAATCTGGGAAAGGACGACTTTTCCCTTTCTGAGGACCGCCGCCCGCAGACCATCAAATATTTCCAGCACGAGAGCAATCTGCCGCTGATTCTCGGCCTGATGGTGGATACCAGCGGCAGCCAGGAGAAGGTGCTTGACCAGGAACGGGCCGCCAGCCTGCGCTTTCTCGACCGCGTCTTTCGCGACAACATCGACCGCGCTTTCATCATGCAGTTCGATACCAGCGTGCAGCTGCGCCAGGGGCTGACGGGTTCGATCAAGATTCTCGACGATGCCATGGCATACGTGAATAGCGAGACGATGCGGCAGCTTCGCATGCAGGGCGGGGGAGGAACGCTGCTCTACGATGCGGTGCTGCGCGCCGCGAACGAGATTATGAGCAAGCAGGCGGGGCGGAAGGCGCTGATCGTGCTCTCCGATGGCGTCGACTTCGGGAGCGACGCTTCGTTGAGCGATTCCATAGAAGCGGCGCAGCGCGCCGACACCCTCATCTACTCGATTCTTTATTCCGACGCCGGGTTCTATGGTCCCCTGGGCGGAGATCGCGACGGCAAGAAAGTCCTGCAGCGCATGTGCGACGATAGCGGCGGCAGCTTCTTCGAGGTTTCGAAGAGAGTGCCCATCGACAACGTCTTCGCCATCCTCGAAGAGGAACTGCGCAACCAATACAGCATCGGCTATGTCTCCGACAAGCCGGTCACGCTTTCGGAATTTCGCACGATTCAATTGACTACCCGGCAAAAGGGCTTGCAGGTGCAAGCTCGCAAGCGATACTGGGCGCGGAGATGAGCTAAAACACCAGTTTTGCGGCGATCTCGAACTGGCGCGGGGTGCCGCTGCCGGTCGGAGTGGTATTCACCAGGCTGGTGATTTCTCCGAATGTGGCGGTGGCCGAGCTATCGGCAAGCGGATTTCCGTATTGCGCGCGATTGAACAAATTGAAGCATTCCCCGCGCAATTCCAGGGCGAGGCGCTCGTGCAGCGTGATGTGGCGCTGGATGGCGGTGTCGATTTGCCACAGCGCCGGTCCGCGGAACACGTTCTTGCCGAGATTGCCCCAGGTCTTCGCCACCGGAACCGAAAAAGCGGCCGGGTTGATCCAGTGGAGCGGCGCCTGCCCGCCCGGCGGAATCAAGGGTACTCCCAAAACCAGGTTCGGACGCTGATTGGCGGAATTGCCGTCGGGCATCACCGAGGCGGAGCGATCGACGGTGATGTTGACCGGAAGGCCGGTGCGGCCCCCGGCAAGACCGCTCCATTCCCAACCGCCGAAGATGGCGGTGAGGACTCCTTTGTTGCGCAGCATGCTCTTGCCGCGGCCGAACGGTAACTGGTAGAGCGCCGAGAAGGAGAAGCTCTGGCGCGCATCCTGGTCGCTCGACGCGTATTCGCACCGGCGGCAGGAGACGTTTTCGGGGAAATCGTCTTCCACGCCGCTGCCCAGCGAACCGTCGTTCAGGGCGTGCGACCACATATAATTCGCCGTCAGCAGCCAGCCGCTGGAAAGCGTGCGCTGCGCCTGGAATTGCAGAGCATTGAAATTGCCGTTGCCATCTTTGGCGCGCAGTTCGATCTGGCCGAACTGAGGATAGGGGCGTGTTCCCGTGAGTGGATTGATGATGTTGGTATAGGAGCGGTTCATTTCGTTGGTAGCCTTGTTGCCGATCCCCGAAATCGTGCCGACGATCTTGAACGGCAGATTCTGCTGGATGGAGGCAATCCACTCCTGGACGTAGGTGTCTTTCCGTTTCCGAACCTGATCTTTGGGCGAATCGACGCCGGTAGCGGTGGCGAGCAGGGAATCGAACGGGTAGGCGAGGTTCGGAAACTGCGTTCCGCGCGCCAGCGAATAGCGCGGAACATCGTTAGCGGTCGGGAAATTCTGGTCGTCGAGTTGCGCGTCCTCGTGATAAATGCCGTAACCGATGCGGAAGACGGTGCGGTTACGGAAGAGGGTGGGCGCCCAGGCAATGGCCGCGCGCGGGTCGAGATTGTTGTACGCGGGGAAGAGAAAGGCCGCGGTGGGCGAGCAAAATCCGCCGCAGGTTTGGAAGTCGAACGGGAGGTCGCGGTCCGACACTTCGTGGAAATCGTTGTAGAACTCATAGCGCAGTCCGAAGGTGAGTGTCAGATTGGGTTGCATCTTGAACTCATCCTGGACATACCCGAAGTAGGAGAACTTGCGCATGCGCTTGAGCGGTTGGAGTGCGGTGTAAGTGGCGGTGTCGAGCTGGTTGTTTTCGAAATCGGAAATGGAATTGTATGTGAGGGTGCCGGCAAAGGAACTACCTTCATTGATCTCCACGCGGCGGACCTCGGCACCGAATTTGATCACATGGCGCCCGCGCACCAGGCTGACGTTATCGAGCCAACTGAAGGTGCGGCCGTCCTGGTTGCTGGTGGAACTGGCGTTCAGGGCGGTGAAGCCGGAGACATTCACGGTGTAGGGAAATGGCGTGAGATTGTACGCGTGCGAAACCATCTGGTTGGTTCCGAATTTGAATTCGTCGATGAAGGTAGGCGAGAAAACGTGCAGGGCCTCCGCCACGCCGTTCAGCGGTCTTTCGCTGTTCAATTGCCGGTCGGTGAGCGAGCCGAGCGGCGCTATGGTCTGGGCGCTGTCGTAGTTGAAGCGGAGATAGGCGCTGGTGGCATCGTCGAAACGGTGATCGAGCCGGATCATTTCCGAGTACTCGTTCTGGGTTGAGAGCCCGACGCCGGTCCATTGCTGCACGCCGGTCGAGCTGATAGTGCCATTGCCTACAGGGTAATCGTTGATGACCGGCGTGAGCGCCGGCGACTGGCTAAGAACGAGCGACCGGATGGTGGGGCTGGGGACGAAACCAATGAGTGTCAGGTCCTGCACCTGGCGGATTTCCTCGTGGTCGACGAAGAAGAATGTCTTGTTCTTGTGAACCGGACCGCCGAAGGTGCCGCCGAACTGGTTCAAGTGAAAAGGCAGCGGCCCCCTGGTTTGATCGAACGGGGAGCGGGCGTCGAAGTCGCTGTTACGGAAGTATTCGAACAGAGAGCCGTCGAATTGGTTTCCTCCGGCCGCTGACGCCACGATCACTTGCGCGCCGCTGGCGACTCCCATTTCGGCAGTGGGCAGCACCGTCTGCACGGAGAACTCGGAAATCGCGCTGACCGGTATAGCCAGCCGGACATAGGCTTTCTGGGCCTGATTCACGATTCCCGTGGCGTCCACCCCATCGAGAGTAATGTTCATTTCGTCGCGCCCGCGGCCGGTGTAGCGAATGGAGCGTTGGGTATCGCCGCCCTGGTCGATGGCGCCGGGAGTGAGGGCGGTGAGCGTGGTCCAATTGCGGCCGTTCAGGGGAAGATCGGCGATAGCGGCCGGCTCGATGGCTTCCTGTAAAGTGGCGAACGATTCATTCAGATGGGGCGCCGTTTCGCTGACGCTGACCTGTTGCTGGCTGGACGCCACGCGAAGCTGCGGATTAAGAGTGAGGGTCTGGCCGACGGGAAGATTCAACGAGTCGTAGCGCGCACTGGCGAATCCAGCCGCCGAGAAAACCGCGGTCCAGACGCCGATGGGAAGGTCGGGAAGTTCGTAGATGCCTCTTTCATTGGAATTCGTGCGGCGCTGTGCGCCAGTGTCCGTCCGCGTAATCACAACTAGCGCCTTCGGAATCACTTTGCCGCTCTGGTCGAGCACGGTGCCGCTGATCGCTCCGCGATCCGTCTGTGCGTAGGCAGCGGACACAATGAAAAATGCGACCGCCATAAGTGGCCGCCGTTTGGGCACACGACAGCCCCGAACGAATACCATAGTCCCTCCGAGTTATGTTCCCCAACATTACCGAAAGATTAAAAATTTGTCAATAAAATCGGAGACTATCCGTAGTATTATTGGACGGATTTTGTCAGTAGGTTGGAGGGAACAGTGAATCGCCGCCGATTTATAGGTTTGTCCGCTGCTTCGCCGATCGCCGCCAGAGTTTTGTTGGCGCAAGGTCAGGGGTACGCGAAGACGCGAGCTTTTTTGGCTAACTTCATCGCGGAGGGGCAGGCGAACGGCGCCATCGGCTGCGTGTACCGCCGCGACACGCTGGAATTGGAGGCGGTGGAAGGCTGGCTCGACGCCGGCCAGAAGAACAAGATGCGCGCGGACGCGGTATTTTATCTGGCTTCTCTGAGTAAACCGGTGGCGGGAGTGGCGGGAATGAAGCTGGTGGAGATGGGGAAGATCAAACTAGAAGATCCCGTCGAGCGATGGCTTCCGGAACTGGCGAACCGCAAGGTGCTGCGCAAGCCGGATGGCCCTCTGGACGATACCTATCCCGCTCCGCGCCCGATTACCGTGCAGGATCTGCTTTCCATGCACATGGGGATGGGCGGGGATGGCCCGGCGGGGCCTTTTGCCGATGCGTTGAAGAAGAACGAGTGGTCGGCGTACGGCGATCCCGATACCTGGCTGAAGGGGTTGAGCGCGATCCCGCTGCAATATGCGCCCGGCGAGCGCTGGCTCAACGATACGTCGGTGGACGTGCTGGGAGTGCTGATCCGGCGCGTGACGGGCGGGACTCTGACGGCGTTCCAACGGGAACATATTTTCGAACCACTTGGAATGCGCGACACGGCCTATTATGTGCCTGCCGAAAAGATGGAGCGGCTCGCGGGATATCCGGAGCCAAACAAGCCGACCGCAACCAGGCCGGCGACATTCGAGTCGGGCGGTGACGGGCTATACGGCACCGCGCCCGATTACCTGCGATTTGCGCGCATGCTCTTAAATAAAGGAGAACTTGACGGCAAGCGCATTTTGAGGGCGAGCAGTATCGATGCGATGGCCGTCGATCGCTTCCGGCCGGCAGAGCACCGTAATGGCGGCTTTTACGATCGCTACCCGGGGCGCGGATTCGGCTTTACGGTTGCGGTGAGGACGGAAGCGATGGCCGTAGGGCCATCGGTAGGCGCGTACGGATGGTCGGGCTCCTCGGGCCCGTGGTTCGTGGTGGACCCGGCGCGCGACATGCTGGCGCTGCTGATGACGCAGCATCCCACCAAGGGCCGGAATGCCAAAACGGGGGCGAAGTACCTGAGCAAGATCGAAGAGAACGATCAGTATCAAGCCGCGGTTTACAGCGACCTGGCGGGACAGGCGCAATAGCCGGATCGTAACTGCGATCCGCGCGCGTTATCAGTGTCGCGCCCTTCCGTGCGATAAGATCGGGTCATCATGAAAAGGGTCATTCCCGCGTTGGTGTGCGCGATTTTACCGCTGACCGCGGCCATCACTCACCCCGTCAAAGTGGATGGCGGCGAGGTGCAGGGCGTTCCCGGCAAAGACGCAGCGATTACCGCTTTCAAAGGGATTCCGTTTGCCGGACCGCCCGTCGGAGACCTGCGGTGGCGTGCGCCGAGCCCCGTTGTTCCGTGGCAGGGTATTCGCAAGGCCGATCAATTCGGCGCGAGCTGCATGCAAAATATCGTAGACGAGCGAAAACCGTGGACTTACGAGTTCATGACCCACACCGCCATCAGCGAGGACTGCCTCTTTCTGAACGTGTGGACGGGCGCAAAGGCGGCGGGCGAAAAACGGCCGGTGTATGTCTACATTCACGGCGGCGGCAACACGGAAGGATCGGGCGCGGTTCCGGTGTACGACGGTGAGGGACTGGCCAAGAAGGGAATCGTGGTGGTGACGGTCAATTACCGGCTCGGCATTCTGGGGTTTTTCACCCACCCGGAACTGACTGCCGAGTCGGACGTCCACTCTTCCGGGAATTACGCGCTGCTCGATCTCATCGCGGCGCTTCATTGGGTACACGACAATATCGCGGCGTTTGGGGGCAATCCTGGCCGCGTTACCATCGGCGGACAATCGGCGGGTGCGGCGGACGTGCATGCGCTGGTGGCATCGCCGCTGGCGAAGGGGCTGTTTGAAGGTGCGATTGCCGAGAGCGGATCGAGCGTGACCGGGCTGGGGCTGATGCGCTCCTCCACCTTTGCCGAGCAGGAACAGGCAGGTGTGCGATTTGCAGAGGCTAAGGGCGCGCATTCCATCGCCGATCTACGCAAGCTCTCATGGAAAGAACTCACCAGCGGCGGTGCGCGCTTCGGCATCGTGGTGGATGGATATGTGCTTCCGATGTCCGCCGGCGATGCGTTCAGGCAAGGCAAACAGAACGATGTGCCCACGCTTACCGGATGCAATCGTGAGGACATCGGCGGGGGCAGCACGCATCCCACAACTACGGCCGAGCAATTCCAGCGGCAGGCGCAGCGCTATGGCGAACTGGCGAACGAATTCCTCAAGCTGTATCCCGCGCCGGCTGACGATCAGGCGAAGATCGCCGCCAACGAAAGCGCCTGGGACGGCGAGCGGGCCGGCCAATATTTCTGGGCGCTGGCTCGCGCGAAGACCGCGAAGACGAAAGCGTACGAGTATTTCTGGGAGCACACCATGCCCGGTCCGGACGCAGACCGCTTCGGCGCGTTCCACACGTCCGAGGTGCCCTATGCCATGAACACGCTGTACGCCTCGGACCGTCCGTTCACAGATGCGGATCGCAAGATCGCCGGCGAGATGTCGTCCTATTGGGCGACCTTCATTCGAACCGGCGACCCCAATGGAAAAGGACTGGCGCAGTGGCCTGCTGTGAGTGAGCAGGCGGGAATGGCATTCGAAGTCGGGGACAGGTTCGCCGTCATTCCCGTGGCTGGGGACAAAGCGAAGCTGGCATTCTGGGAACAGTACCTGACAAAGAGGTAAGATGTTGCACCGCGCTGCCCTGCTGTTCTGCGTGCTTGTGCCCCTTGCCGCGGCATCCACGTGCGAGAGCCTCGGGTCGCTGACACTGGCAAACACTACGATCGCCGCGGAGAGTCTGGCGGCTTACTGCAAGGTGACGGCGGTAGTGAGGCCGGTGGCCGATTCCGAAATTCGCGTGGAGATCTGGCTTCCGCCCGCCGCGCAGTGGAACGGGAAGTTTCTCGGAACGGGCAATGGAGGGTATTCCGGGGCGCTCAGCTATGCGGAGATGCGCGCCGCGCTGGCGCGAGGGTACGCGACCGCCGGTTCGAATACGGGCCACGATGGCGGCGATCTGAAATTCGGAGCCGGCCATCCCGAGAAGATTCGGGATTGGGCCTATCGGGCCGTCCACGTGATGACGGAAACGGCCAGGCAGGCGATCCACGCCTATTATGAACGGGCGGCGGCGCATGCCTATTTCGAGGGCTGCTCCACGGGCGGCCATCAGGCGCTGATGGAAGCGCAACGGTATCCGGACGATTACGACGGCATCGTCGCGGGCGATCCCGGAAATAACCGCATCCGCCTGAACGCTGGATTTCTGTGGTCCTGGCTGGCGGCGAAGGATTTCCCGGCCGCCAAGCTGCCGATGCTGAATCGCGCCGTGGTGGAGGCTTGCGATGCCGCCGACGGCATCAAGGATGGACTGATTGCCGATCCGCGCCGCTGCCGGTTCGACCCCGGATCGCTCGCGTGCAAGAGCGGCGACAGCGTATCGTGCCTTAACGAGGCAGAGGTCGCGGCCGTGCGCAAGGTCTACGATGGGGCGCGCGTGTTCCCCGGATGGGCGCGCGGGAGCGAACTCGGATGGGCCGCCTATTTTGTGGGACAGCCGGAGCCGGCACGCAGCGATTTCTGGCGCCGGTGGGTTTTCGACAACCTCGAATGGAATCCGCACACGTTCGATTTCGACCGCGACGTGGCGGCCGCCGACCGCCAAGTTGGGTACATCGATGCCAACAATCCCGACCTGAGCGCATTTCGGAATCGCAAGGGGAAGTTGCTGATGTACCACGGGTGGGCGGACCCGGTGGTGCCTCCCGAAGACGGGATCGGCTATTACGAAAGCGTCGCCCGCGCCATGGGCGGGGAAAGTAAGATCGCGCCGTTCTTCCGGCTCTTTATGGCGCCCGGAATGGGCCACTGTGGCGGCGGCCCCGGCCCGAACGATTTCGACATGTTGGCAGCACTCGACATTTGGGTAACCAAAGGCGCCGCACCCGAGAGAATTGTGGCTTCGCACTCCACCGCGGGAAAAGTCGATCGCACGCGGCCTCTTTGTCCTTATCCGCAGGTGGCGCGATGGAACGGCACGGGAAGTACGGACGACGCGGCGAATTTTACGTGCGGGCCGGAGCGCTGAACGTCAGAAGAGGAACTTGATGGCGCCTTGCGCCAGACGTGGTGGCGCGGAGCTCACCACTTGCGCGAAGGCATCGCTCGTGATCTCGCCCACTACGGACGCAGGGCCAAAGAACTGCGTGTGGTTGAAAGTGTTAAACGTTTCCAGCCGGAATTCGAGGCGGCGCGATTCCCGCATCGTCACGGTTTT
>Ga0335072_10003895_pt1 | contig 22312 bp, 36 predicted proteins | sample Lox_Sample_21_FD_206725 | JGI IMG/M metagenome (GOLD analysis project Ga0335072, IMG submission 206725) | Soil microbial communities from Loxahatchee National Wildlife Refuge, Florida, United States - Lox_Sample_2.1 | ecosystem: Environmental > Terrestrial > Soil > Wetlands | place: USA...
TCCTATTCGGTAGTAATGCCTGGTGCGGCGGACCACGGCGTGCCGTCCCAGTCGAACCAGTCGGCGATGGTGTCTTCGGTCACGTGGAGCGTTTCGGCGTCGCGACCGGAACGGAGCAGCGAAGCGGCAGAGTCCTGCGCGGCCTGCTCGGCGTCGGCGAGGTTGTCGTACCACTCGGCCCAGGTGACGTCGCCGTAGTAGAGCGCGACGGCCCAAGCGTCGTCGTCAGTCCGGTAGTCGACGCGGTAGCCGATGAAGTAGCCGTCGTCTGCGTACGCGCCCGCGGGTGCCGGGTACGCCCAGATGGTCAGCCAAGCTGCGGCGCTCTCTAGCCAGAAGTGAGCGCCGTACGCGTGGTCGCTAGCGCACCCGTCGTCATCCATCTCGACGCCGCGGCAGACGAGAATCCGCTGGTCGGCTGCCTGCCAGTCATCCGGGATGGCCGCTCGGCGGCGTCTGGTGAACAGTCCCATCGCCGGTCAGGTCCCCGCGCCTAGCTTGATCGACATGCCGCAGCCCGCCAGCTCGACCCAGCCGTGGTAGACGACGACGCCGGATTGGCCGATGGGTGGCTGGCCGTTGCCGCCTCCGTTCCACTGGGAGAAACCGTCGAGCGGCATCCATCCGGAGTGATACTGCGTCGGCGGCGGGCACGGGCCGTACGGGTCCGGTGGCGCGAACAGGTGATGCACGCCGATGAAGTGCCACGCGAACGGAAACGCGATCAGCCCGGCCACGGCGAGAGCGAGCAGCTTCCTGCCCTGGCCCCTGATCAAGAGCCTGAACACCAAGACGATGACGACGAGCCCAACGACGATGAGAACCTTGGCGGTCATGGCTTAGGACCCTTCCAGGTCGGGGTAATGAAGTGGCCGGCGTGCGCGGCGATGTGCTGAAACAACAGTGCCGTGTGATGCGGGTTGCTCCAGAGGTAGTAGCTGGCGGCGACCATCACGGCGCTAAGCAGGATCTTCAGCCGCGTAGATCCGCGCCGGGCGAACGTGTCGACAACGCCGCCGGCCAGAATGACCGCGCACCCGATGCCGATGACCGTCCAGTCGTGCTCGTGCGTGCCGCCAACGAGAGCGATGAGAATGCCGGCGAACACAAGGCCGCCACCCCACTTGCTGGCCCAGCCCGGTGCCCACTGGCTCATCTGCGGACGTTCGTCGTACATGATCTAGCTCCTTTAGGTGAGCGCAGCCAGGGCCGCTGGGAGGTCTGCAGCTGGTACGAGCACATCGCGTGCCTGTGACCCGGCGGCCGGGCCGACGACGCCCGCGGCCTCAAGTGCGTCCATCAGCGCGGACGCCTGGGCGAAGCCGAGCCGGAGTTTGCGCTGGAGCATCGACACGGACCCGAACTGCGTGCTGACTACGAGCTCCGCAGCCTGGGCAAGCAACTCGGGAACGGCCTCGTGCGGCTCAGGCACCGGCACGGCTGAGGTGGCGGTCGCGGTGGCGGTCAGGGTGACAGCACCTTGCGCCTTGCACTGGCGGACCACGTCCCGGATCTCGCGTTCGGACACGAACGCGCCCTGGATCCGCTCGGGGCGCAGCGCGCCTGCAGGCTTGAACAGGGCATCACCCTGGCCGATCAGTTTCTCCGCGCCCGGCTGGTCGAGAATCACGCGCGAGTCGGTCAGGCTCGCGGTCGCGAACGCGAGCCGTGACGGGATGTTGGCTTTGATCAGCCCGGTCACCACATCCACCGAGGGCCGCTGGGTCGCGACGACTAGGTGAATGCCCGCAGCGCGGGCCAGCTGACAGATCCGCACGACCGCGTCTTCGACGCCGAGCGTGTCGTCGTCGGGGTCGCGGCGTCGCTGCGCTGCCCCGTCGACGATCATCAGGTCAGCTAGCTCGTCGATGATCACGAGCAGGTACGGGTACGGCTCGGCGGGTTCGCCGTTGCGTCCGCGTAGCCGGCCCGCAGCGACGTTCAGGTTGAAGTCGTCGATCTTGTTGCAGCCGAATGCGGCCATGTCCTCATACCGGCGTGTCATCTCTGCGATGACCCAGTGCAGCGCGGCGGCTGCCTTTCTCGGGTCGGTAATGATCGGCACGAGCAGGTGCGGCAGCCCCGCGTAGGCGGCGAGCTCGACCTGCTTCGGGTCGATGAGGATCATGCGTACCCGGTCGGGTGTGGCCCTGGTGAGCACGGATACGATCAGCGAGTTCATGAACACGGACTTGCCTGAGCCTGTCGCGCCGCCGATCAGCAGGTGCGGCATCTTGGCCAGGCATGCGACGACCGGTCGGCCTTCGACGTCTTTGCCCATGCCTGCGGTGAGCGGGTGCGGGTCGTTACGCGCGGCGGGTGACCGCAGCACGTCACCGAGGGAGACGATCTCCCGGTCAGCGTTCGGGATCTCGACACCGATCGCCGACATGCCAGGCACCGGGGCGAGGATCCGCACGGACGCGCTGCCGACCGCGTAGGCGATGTTCTTAGACAGCCCGGTAACCCGCTCGACCTTCGTGCCGGGACCGATCTGCACCTGATAGCGGGTGACAGCCGGCCCGCGAGTCAGGCCGGATACGGCGGCGTCGATGTTGAACGCGTCGAACACGTCGTTGATCGCCGAGCGGACAGTGTCGTTGGCCGGCGTGCGTGGCCTAGCCGCGGGTCCGGTCTTGAGCAGGGCGGGTCCCGGTGCGGTGTAGGTCTCGTCTTCGTCGAGAGCCGGACCGGCTACGGGGGTTTCGTAGGCGTCGTCGTCTGTGACTTCAAGATCGTCGGCGACTACGACGCCCCGGACGTGCTGCGGAGCCCAGACCGGGTCGTCGGTGAGTTCGCCGCGGACGACCTGCCTGCCCGAGTGAATGACCCTGTTGCGGTGCATATGCGGCAGCGACAGGCCGAGACAACCGACGATCAGAAGAATCTGCATGATCCCGGCCCAGCCCAGCGGGGTCCAGGTAGCGGCGATGAGAACCCACAGGGACCAGAGACCCCAGCCGATGAGTGCTTGCGTGTTGCCGTGCTTGCGGCCCTTAGTTTTGCGGGCAGTCCAGTACCCGGCGACGCCGACCGCCACTAGCGCGAGCATGTCAGCGCCACCGCCGGGGAACCCGTAACGGGCGATGAACGCGACCAGATCAGCGGCAGCGATCCACCCGTAGGGCGCGAGGATGGCGCGGTGCGCGCTGGTGACGGCGCGGACCTGTTCGTGCAGCGGCGGGAGGCTCATTTACCGGCGAGCCCTTCCGCGCGGGGCGACGGCGGTGCGTGGACCGCCGGAGGGTAGTGCGCGCCTGCCCGGCAGCATTCTGGTCGCCGCAGGCTCGGGCTTCCGCTTCTTGTCCATGCGGATGCCGAGAACGATGAGCGCGACGACTACGGAGACGCCCGCCGCGAGGATCAGGTACCGGTGATCCTTCGGCACAGCTTTCGCGGCGGCACCGGAATGGATCTTCCGCACGGCTGTTGACAGCGCAGTGCCGGTGCCGCTGGTCGACTTGCCGAGACTGGACAGCATGTCGCTGACGTCGGCGATCGCCAGGACGAGTGTCACGCCGAGCGTCGCGGCGATGACCGGCGTGCGAATCCGGTGGTGCTTGTGCTTGGCCACCGCTTCAAACATGAAGGCAATAGCCGAAGCCACCGTGAGTCCGGTCAGCCACACAAGACCTGCGGGAGTGCCGACAATGCCGGCGAGAGCGTTCCGCCACGGCACGATGGCGACGGTGAGAATGAACGCGCCCGCGCCGATCAGCCACGCGGTGATGCGGTGCAGCTTCTTGTACGACCACAGCAGGAAGCCGAGCCCGGCGAAGACTGAGCCGAGCGCGAGGACTTTGGTGTAGATCACGGTGGTTCCTTTCAGCCCTTCCAGGCCAGCAGCGCGACGATCAAGACGGTGAAGACGAGCAGCCAGAACCGCAGCGGCTTGTGGCAGATAGCGGAGATCGAGTTCCCGAACGCGACTCCCGGCCGGCCGATCAGCAGGTGGTGGATCACGCCGAGCCACTCAAAGACACCGCCGTTGTGACCGGGCGGCACCCATGCGCGGGACGTGGCGTAGTCGCATTCCTCGCGAAGCGACGGGGGTTTGCCTTCGATCAGAGCGTTGACCGGGCCGCCTTCGCGGCGGGCCAGGTCACGCAGTCGCGCGGCGGCCATGCGGAACGCGTGGGCGAACGCGGCGGCGGACTGCTCCTTCAGGCTCAACTGGCCTCCGCTGAGACGCACTAGGGGACGGGGTTCGGTTGCCGGGGTGGCTGGCTCGGCCGGGGTTGCCGGGGATTCGTCGTCGGGCCGGTGTGCGACGCGGAGGGGCAGGGGCAGCTGCGTCACTGGGGGATTCCTTCTTCCTCGGTGGCCCGCTGGAAGCTGGCCTCAAAGACGCCGAGCAGATGGCGCGGAGCTGGGACGCGCGGGCATCCGGGCGGCCGCGACGGTTTGTGGGCGTGCAACTGGGCGGCGATGGCGAGGATCGACCCGGCAAGCTCCGCGTCAGTGATTGCAGCGTCGCCGGGGCGGCGGCGACGCAGCTTGGCGGCTTCGGACTGGAGGGTGCGCAGGGCGAGGTTGAGTGCCTGTTGCCCGGCGCCGGTCTCAAGGGCGTCGATTACGGCAGCCTTGGCGGCCGTGGCGCGCCCGCTCGCGCGTTCGGTCAGGCTTGCAGGCATCGGGCTAGGGCTCCGTTTCTGTTAGCGGCTCGGCTGGTCTTAGCTGCTGCGCTTGCGGGTGAGCGCGACGCCCGCGAGGATGAGGACGGCGATCAGCGCGATCAGGAAGACGGCCATTGACGGGCTCTTGTGCGCGAGGGTGCTCCACTGCGCGGCGATGCTCAGCGGGTGGGCCGGGTGCTTGATAGCACCCAGGGTCGTGATGGTTCCGTTCTGCATGGCAGGTGGTGTTTCCTTCCGGGGTTGCGGGCAGTCAGTAGCCCTCGTTGTTGTTCGCCCGCTTGAAAGCGAGCGCGGCGCACGGCGAGCCGTAACGTCCGTCGATGTACCGGAGACCCCACAAGATCTGGGCCCGCCGGTTGGATGAGCCGCCGAGATCAGCGGGCCGCGCGGAGAGGGGCATCTTGGTCGCCGGCCGCGCTTGCGGGATTCCGTAGGCGAAGACCGTCGCGTCGGCAGCGTCCAGGTGGGATCGCCGGGTGTCGGCGTACTGCGACCAGCCCGACTCGCCTTCCCACAGCGTGTCGAGACACGACCACTGAGTGCCTCGCCAGTCGTAGTCACGCGCAGCCAGACGGCGGCCGAGCGCGACGTTAGAACCGGCTGAAATCACCGTCGCGGCGGCAGTGTCAGCCGCGCCGCCGCCTGCCGCCGGGTGAGCGTGAGCGTGAATGTCGTGGACCGCGGCGAGTGCGAGCCCGACACCGATCGCGGCACCTAGCTTGCGAGTGCCCTTGTTCTTGCTCATGACGCCTGTTTCCGGGCGTCGGCCTGGGCGCGGCGCTGCTCACGTCGGCGACGGTTACGCCGCTCGACCTCACCGGAACCGAAGACGCCGAACTTGTCGCCCCGGGCGCTCGCGGTCGAGTCGCACTCGTCGCGGACCGGACAGCCTGCGCAGACCTGCTTAGCCTGCTGCTCGCGCTGGTCCCGCTGAGTGCGGGTTTCGCCGTCGGGCCCGAAGAACAGATCGATCGGCAAGCCGCGGCATGCGGCTTCGTCTACCCAGTTCCACACCGGTCGCAGGTCACCCACAGTCCCTCGCTTCCCAGGTCCGGCGTACAGTCCGAGGCTAAGCTACTCTTGACAATTGTCAAGAGTAGCACCGGGAGGCGATGCATGGCTGCAGCGGCGGTTCTGGACGCTGACCTCTACGATTGGGCCGGTACGGCTGACGAGGAGGGAGCGGCGCTGGTGGAAGCAGCACGGCCGGGCTACCGGCAGGTAGTCGAAGAGCTGCGAAGCCAGATTCTCTCCGGCGCGTTCCCTCCCGGCTCTACGCTGCCCGCACAGGCAGCACTCGCGAGAGACCTACGCGTCGATGTCACAGTGATCAACCGAGCTGTGACCGCGATGGCGGCAGAAGGTCTTGTGCGAGTCGAGCACGGCAAGGCGACCGTCGTCTTGCTACGTCAGACATGGCGTATTGAGTTCGGGCTGCAAGCTGCAGAAAAGGTCGCATCGCTCACCACTGCCTTGCGGCGGGAAGCTAAGGCATTGCCCGCGGTCAGAGGCACAGAAGCAATCCGGGTCGCTGACGGCGCAACCGTGCGAATGACTGTCGAGTCCGCCGACATCTCGGGCGCAGTGATGGTCGCTCTTGTCCTTGCGCGCCAGGTGATGAACTCAGCGGACATCGTCAGCGTCTCGGCCACGGGTGCTTAGCCCCGGAACTCGTCTGGCCGTGCAGCTGTGAACTTTGACTGAATCTCGCCCTGCTGTCGGTTTACGTTTACCTACTTTCGATACGGCTTTTAACAATCCGTGCCGTATGTCTTGACAGGAAGTTTCATCGCGAGTCAAGGTCGTACGCGGTGCTCAGGCACCGTAGCGCCGCGACGGCATGGATTGCGGTAGTCACAGTTGTTTTCCCTGCCCAGGGCGGCTGCGACATATCGCACCGTGCCGTTGCGGCTTCTATTTATTTATGGGCATCTAGCCGGATGCACGTCGCTATGTTCAAATAGCGCGTAAACCGCTGATCACTGGTGAGCGTCAAGTGATCAGCTTCCCTGGGCAGGGACCGTTGGTTTTGCAGGTCTGTAGAACTGTAGGGGAGTGCTGCGTCAATGAGGTCTTTCCGGGCACTATTCCGGACCGTCCGCAAAGAACAAGGCACTGAAACCGAGCAGGCACGCGCAGAGGCAGACGCGCTGCGTCTCGCGCTCCGGGCCGTAGCCGGGACCGGCACCGAAAGCATCCCGGCCGTCTTGTACGCCGCGTCGAGCATCCGCCAGCAAGCCGGCGACGTCGTGTCAGTCGACATCAGCGGCCAGCACGTCATCGCAGTCATCGGCGACGAAGGCGGCACGCCCGCCGAATGGTGGGCTGCACTTCATGCGTTCGCTACGCAGACGACGCCCGGGCACAGTCCCGGCGTAGTCCGGCTCCGGCGCGTCGCGCTGCCGACCGGCCTGCGCGGGTTCGCTATCCGCGATGCCCGTGAAGTCGTCCTGTCGGTCTCACCGGTCGCAGCCTGGGATGAGCGGGCGACGGTCCGGCAGCTCTCCCGGGCGGCCCGGCGCGAGGGGTGGCTCACGTCGCGGATGGCGGCCGTGACAGTGCCGGCGGCTGTCGCATTCGGGATGGCCCGCCGGCTCTGGCGGCTGCATGCGCTGGGCACGGTCATCGGCGGGGCGACACTGGCGTCTGCGACCGCAGCGGTTGTCGTAGTCGGGGTGATGCCCGGCGGCGCGCCGTCGCCGCAGATGGCCGGACCAGTGCCGCAACCCGGACGCACATCTGCGCCTGCCGGGCATCATCACCGTCAGCGACGTACACGGCACCGGGGCCCGTCGCCTGCCAGGTTCGTCCTGCCGACGACGGAGCCGCCGCCCGCCGCGACGGCAGGCACGGCCGGGAACGGCTCGCCTGCCCCGTCACCCTCGCCGGCAACGTCGCAGCCCGGTTCTTCCCCGACGCCGACGCCGACGCCGACGCCGTCAACCGGGGCCAGCACATGTATCCCGCTGCCCATCATCGGAATATGCCTCAATGTCGGCTACGGCTCGTAGACTTCTTCAGCCCATCACCCAAGGGGGGAACGACCAAATTGAAGTCGGTCAGGGACGCATGGCACGGTCTCAGCACCACTGCGCGCGTCACGGTTCTGTGTTTCGGATGGCCTGTCGCGCTGTTCTTCCTGGCCGTGCTTCTCGAAAGTCATGCACCCCGGATCGTGAGAGACAACGAAGCCGGGGTCATGGTTCTTCTCGCGGTTGCGGGGGCTCTGTGCGCGCAGTCTGTGAAGCGTCGCAGGCAACGGCAGTGGCGGGAGACCGCAGGCCGGATGACCGAGACGCCGGCGGCTGCGGGCCGGCACGCGCGGCCGCTGACCGACCGGGACCGGATCGACGAGAACCGGGCGCTGATCGACGACGCCGCGGACCGGCTGACCGAGGCTGAAGCGCGGCTCGACTATCTCGGCCGCAGGTTCGACGGGCTGAGCGAAGGTCTGATCACGGCGCTGCGCGCCGGCGGCACGCCGCTGCCGGAAGCGCTTGCATGCGAAGCCGACACGGTGCAGATCCCGCGGCGCGCGGTCCTGCGGCTAGTCAGGGAGAACGAGCAGGCCGGTTAGCCGGTCCCGGTCCGGCGGCCGCCTGCCTCGCGGACGCTTCGCATGACAGCGATCAGCGCTTCCTTTTCCTGCGGCGTGAGCCCCGGCGTGTCAGCGATGTGCTGCTCGGCCGGGTCGAGATAACGCGCCGACGCGGGCTCGGCTGCCCGGTCGATGATCGGGTTTCCGCCGCGACGGATCTCGCTGAGCGATCCCGTGCCCCAGCCGAGAGCCCGCTCGATGGCTGCGCGGTTCTTCGCCCAGGGCCATGTCCCTGCGCGCTCAAGGCTTGAGATCGTGCCGGTGTCGACGCCGGCTTTGTCGGCGAGCTGCTGCTGCGTCAGCCCGAGCTCGCCGCGCCGGGTGCGAACGTGGTCCGCTACCCGGTCCATGTCTTGAGACGGCATGGCCCTCATCATGCCCTAAATGGGGTGGGGGACGCACGGGTGACTCCCTAGGTTTACCAACTTTTGCGCACAGTTTCTAAGTCTTCTTGGCCTAAGTTCCTAGGAACATCCTTGAGACTGTGCCCGAAAGTTGCTAGGGTCTTCCTATGGCCTCACAGTGGAACAGCGCCAGCGCTGAAGACGTCCGGAAGGGCGCTACGATCCGCGCGCTGCGCGACGCGTACGGCCTGTCGACAGTCGAACTCGCGACAGCTATAGACGTCAGCCCCCGGTACATCTCGGCTATCGAGACGGGTCACCGGCCCGCCCCGATACGGCTGTGCCGGGCGATCGCTGACGTACTGAAGGTCCCGCTCGCCGCGATCACCGTCGAAGGCTACGAGCAGATTCGCGACGCTGCCGAGTCCGCAGACCAGAGCGCGGCGTCATGAAGAACCCGTTGAAGAACCAGTCGGGAGAGTCGCTCACGCTGCCCGCGATGTCGTCTGGTGGCTTGCTCCTATTGCCCGTCTGGCCTAAGACGCATCTCGCCGTCAGCTACTACGGCGTCAAGGCTCACATCCCCCGCCAGGTCTTCGGCGCGGTTGTTGACGGTCGCCTGTACTACGGCGCGAATTGGCTTTGCGATGGCCACGCCGACCGGATAGTCCTGCTCGCCGACCCCGTAGATCACCCGACTTGCGAGAACTGTCTCAGCAAGAGCCGACCCGTGGTCTACCGGATGTTCGGCATAGACCGCCAACTGCTCTACATCGGCAGCACGTGCCTGCCTCGCAACAGGTTCCGCCAGCATCAGCAGGAACAGTCGTGGTGGCCCGAGGTCGTGAAGATCGAAACCACCAGCTACGACAGCATGCCGGCAGCCCGACTCGCTGAGTACCAAGCCATCCTCGCCGAGCATCCCCGCTACAACCGGCAGCGCGCCGTGAACCGCCAGGGCTGCGTGTCGCGAAGTGATGCAGCATGACCGCCGTCGACACCACCGCGCCCGCGCTGACCATGTGCTGCGGACGCGTCCGCTGGCGCGGCCTGCGCTGCACCGGCTGCGGACACCGGCAGGACATCAACGGCGTGCCGCCGAAGCAGACCCGCGAACTGGCACTGCGCCGTCCGTGGGTCGTCGTCACCGAACTTGCCGGACGTGCCCGCGCTCGCCGCGCAGGCCGGGGGGAGTACCTGTGAAGCAACTCGGCCGGGTAATCGAGCGTCGGCTCAACGCAGCGAACCGGATAGCGAAGCCCCTCGGTTTCCACGTCTGGCTATCCAGCGCCGGCCACGTCTACGCGACGCACGTCTACAGTCGCGCCGAGATCGCAGCGCTCGCACGCCGCTTCGGCAACCTGCCCGTACCGGGCGGTCTCACGCTCGACGCGCCGACGATCCCCGCGATGCAACGGGTGCTGCTGAAGCAGGCCAGCCAGTGACCGGCCGGCACGCCCGCTCGCGCGGCAGGCACGCGAGCCAGCGGCCGAAGCGCGTCAACCGCGAGCGGCTCAGTGCTCGCGACGCCGACACGATGGAGTTTTTCGCCGGCATTAACGGCGAGGCTCGCGCCCAGGCGCGCCGGTTCGTCCGCGCTCTCGTCCTGCCGGTCATCGCGTCCGCCGCGGTGGATGAGCGGCGACAGCACGTTGGTCGTTGGTCGCTGAACGCCGGAATCCAGATCACGAAGTTTCTCACCGCTTACGCGCCCGCCGGAATGGCGGACGCCCGCATGCCTAGGAGTTACCGGTGACCGTCATGACCGCCGTCAGCACGGCCGATCAGATGCTTGTCCTGCTCGCCGATGTCGCGCTCAAAGCACATCAGGCCGGCCAGCAGGTCGAGCCCGGCCACCTGGCCTGGCAGGTCGTCAGGCAGCACGCCGACGCGTCGCACACCGACGAGACGCTGCTGCTCGCCTGGACCGACTTCGCTGATCAGGTCGTTGACCGTGCCGCGCTCGACAGTGGCACGCGGCACTGGCGCGACCTGTTCGATCCGGAGGACTGCGCGGGCTTCGACCACGCGATCGACATGCTTTCCGGCCGGATCGATGACGCATACCGGGTCATCCGCGACGGTGCCCGGTGACCAGCGCGATCGGCCGGAAGGTCACGCCGACAGGCGTGCTCGTCGCCCCGTACAACGTGCCCGCAGACGAGTGGCACGCGCTGCGACAGGCCGGCATCGGCGGCTCTGACGTCGCGGCGCTGCTCGGCATGGACCGGTACAAGTCACCGTTCGGGCTCTGGCTTGAGAAGCGCGGCGAGATGCCCGACCGGCCGGTACCCGAAAAGCTCGCCCGTGCCGCCTACTGGGGTCACAAGCACGAGCGCGACATGTCGGAGCGGTTCTGCGAACTGACCGGCATGCGGACACGGCGCATCGGCCTGATCCGCCATGAGACCGACGAATGGCGGCGCGCGAATCTTGACTACCGGGTGCTCGGCTGCCCGGACGGTCCGTGCGGTCTTGAACTCAAGAACCGGTCGTACTACAAGGCTCGCGAGTGGGGCGAGACCGGCGACCCCGACGGCGTGCCGGACAAGGAAGCACTGCAGACCGTCCACTACCTCGCGGTCACCGGCTTTAGCCACTTCCACGTCGGCGTGCTGCTAGAAGGCAACGACGATCGCTGGTACCGCATCGACCGCGACGAGCAACTGATCGACGACGTCGTCGCGATGGAACGCTCATTCATGGAGCGTGTCTGGTCAGGCGAGGCACCGCCGCTCGACGGGCACGCCGCGCTGACGGAACTGATGGCCGTCCTGTACGCCGGCGACGAAGACGCCCGGAAAGAACTCGACCCCGTCAAAGTCGAGTCGCTGCTCAGCCGACGCGCCATGCTCAAGGCGCAGATCGCCCAGGCCGCAGAAGAAGTCGACGGCTGCGAGAACCAGCTCAAGGAGTTGCTCGGCGAAGCCGAGGTCGCAGTCGGCCCGGACGGAGAACGGCTCTACACGCGCAAGCAGAACGGCCAGTTCAGCGAGAAGCGGTTCCGCGAGACCTACCCGGAACTCGTCGAGAAGTACGAGACGACCGTTCCGGCGCTCGACGTCGACGCGATCAAGGCCGACCACCCAGACAAGCACCGCGCCTGCCGGGCGCGGGTTCTTCGCATCCCCAAGGAAAGAGGTTAAGTGAGTAACAACCGTGGCGGTAATCTCCGCGACCGTGTCGCCGCTCAGCGGAACGGCACGGACGGCGGGGGCGGCGAGATCGCGCAACGCGACTCGCTAGAAGCGCAAATCAAGCGCATGGCACCCGAGTTTGAACTCGCGATGCCGCACGGCCGCGAGGCTACGCAGTTGGTTCGTGACGCGATCACCTGTCTGCGGAAGATCGAGAAGCTCGACGCCTGCGACGCGAACAGCCTGCTCGGCGCGCTGATGACGTGCGCGCAGCTCGGGCTGCGGCCCGCTGTCCTGGGCCATGCGTGGCCGCTGCCTTACTGGGACGGCAAGGCCGGGCGATACCGGGCTCAGCTGGTCATCGGATATCTCGGCTACGTCGAACTGGCGTACCGCTCCGGCAAGGTCACGGCGATTACGTCGCGGATCGTCCGGCAGAGCGAGCGGTTCGACATCACCTACCACGAGGACCGCGACGAACTGATCCACAAGCCGTCCGTCGACGGGCTGCCCGGCGAGATCCGCGCCTTCTACTCGACTGCGCGGCTGGTGAACAACGGGTACACGGTGACCGAGCCGTGGTCGGTCGCGCGCATGGAAGCGCACCGCGACCAGCACGCGCCTCGGAACCGCAGCGGCGGTCTCGTCGGGCCGTGGAAGGACAACTTCCCCGCGATGGGCCAGAAGACGATGGTCTTGCAGAACTGCCGTCTGCTGCCGAAGTCCGAAGAACTAGCGATCGCGATCGACGCGGACGAGGGCCTGCGGGTCAACATCGACCCCCGGACCAACGCCGCTGAGGTCACCGAGCACCCAGACGCGATCCCCGGCCAGGTCGAGCACTCCGACGAGCCGCCGACGCAGCAGCCGGAACGCGAGTCGACCACACTGTCGGAGCCGCCTTCGTCGCAGCGTCGTCCGCGGCAGCAGAGCGCGCCGGCCGCCGAGCAGCCCGGTAGCCAGCAGGACGGCGATCAGTCGCAACTGCCGGTCGAAGACCCGCCCGGACTGAACGAGCCCGCTCGCGACGAGAACGGCGGCGTCGACCCAGCCGACCCGAAGATCGCCTGGGGCTGACCGCAGTGAGAAGGGCCGGCGCGCTCAAGCGCAGGACGGAACTCAAGCGGGGCAGCACACCGTTGCGCCGCACCGAGCTTCGCCGCGCGCCGAAACCGACCGCAACCATCGAGAGCGCGCCGGCCCGCACGACATCACTGAACCGCACGACCCCGATCCGGAAGGTCAGCGCCAAGCGCGCCGCCGAGAACTGTGAGCGCCGCGCAATGATCGCCCGGCTCTGGCCCGAGCGTCCGAACTGCGCCCGCCCAGGCTGCGTCCGGCTAGCCGACGACGTCCACGAACCGCTGACACGCGGACGGGGCGGCTCGATCACCGACCCCGACAACGCCGTGCCGCTGTGCCGACCCTGCCACGACGAAGTGACCTTCACGCCCGAATCGGAACTCGCATGGGCCTACGAATGCGGGCTGTTGCGCCACTCCTGGGAGACGAACCGATGAACCTCAATGTCGCCGCAATCGGCCTGACTGTCGCTGCCGCCATCGGCGCGGTAGCCGCCGTGCGCTGCTACGGGTGCCGTGCCATCGCGGCCAGACGCAGCCGCAAACGTGAAATCCGCCGTGCCGCTGAACGCGTCTGGCGTGACCGGGCGATGACCTTGACCCAATACCGGCACCCCGCCGGCCGCAGACGCGGCATGCCCCTGGCGAGCCCGCTCGCCGACCTTGAAGCCCAGGTCGCCGACATCCGAGTCGACGACATCGTTCGCGCCTACACGATGAAGGAGCACTAACCGTAATGACCGCAACCAGCAACCAGGCCGGGTCGGCTGCAACCGACCCGGCACCAGCCGAGCAGGAGACGGCAGCGACACGGCCGTCGCTCGCGCTGATTACGCGACCGTCCGACGAGCCGTCCGAGTTTCCGCCCGGCTTTCCGGACCTGCGTCTCGGACGCAGCATCTTCGCTGAACTCGCACGCGAGCGGACGAACCTGTACGACTACGAGCCGCCCGCGATCGACGGGCTGCTCGACGGGCAGACCGTCGGAACCGACTTCGACGCCGCGATCATCAACCACCGGATCGCATCCGTGAGCACCGACAAGCTGCTCACCGCCGGGTGGGAACGCGCTGCCCGCAACCGCACCTTCGGCACGCCCGGCCCGGCCGCCGCATGAACGGCGTAGCTGAGACCGCAGTCGTGTTCGCCGGGTTGAACAGCCTCGCATGGCCCGCGTTGCTCGCAGCCGGCAAGCTGCGCCCGCCGGGTCAGTCACGCACGCCGGGCCGGTCCCGCGCGCCGCGCGACACCAAGAGCCCCGCCGCCGATGCCGACTTGACTCCGTCGGCGGCGGTCAGTCCTGAACCCGTTCCGTCCGGGCTGCGGTCGGTCACCGAGACCGACCAGCCCGCAGCCCAGTCCGAAGCATCCGAACCTGCCGCAGCTGACGCCGGGCCGGATTGCCCGACCTGCCGCAGCAGGAACGAGAAGCTGTCCGAGTTCGCCAGCAGCCGCCCCCGGAGCGGCGGCCGGTTCACGCCGCTCGGGCGTGCGTCATGAGCCGCCGTCAGATAATCGCCGATACGGAAACCTCGGGCTTGGACCCGACCTTCCATGACATTTACGAAATCGGCCTGATCGAACGTGACAGTGCCGCGCGCATCGAGCATCGCTGGCTGATACAGCCAGACGAGTCCCGCGCCGACAAGAAGTCACTCGACATCGGCGGCTACCACAAGCGCACCGCGGGTGTCGTTCACGGCATCGGCGCCGTCGACCTGATGCCGATACCCGAAGACCGGGAACGCGATCTGTGGTCCGACCCGTACGCGCTCGCGTCCGAACTGTGCCCCCTGCTGTACGACGTGACCCTGATCTGCGCCGTGCCGACGTTCGACTCCGGGTTCCTTGACAAGTTCCTGCTCAGGCACGGCTGCCGTCAACGCTGGCACTACCGGGTCCGTGACATCGGCTCAATCGTCTACGGATACCTGTGCGCCCTGGCCGAGTTCGGCACCTACTTCGGCGAAATCCCATCCATCGACGCTGGCACCGACGAGTTCGCTCGCGCGCTCGGCATCAACCTGGACCGCTACGACCGGCACACCGCGCTCGGTGACTGCCGGCTCGTCGCCGACATGCTCGACGCCGTCGAAGGCGTGGTGACCCCGTGATCGCCGCGATTGTCGGCACCGTCGGCCTGGTCTACGAGACCTACCTGCTCGCATGGCTGATCCGCCGCGACAGGCACCGGCAGCAGGTAGCCCACGCCCAAGCGCGGCTCGTCGAGCTCGCGATACTGAACCCGTCGTCCGAAGCCCAGCCGCAGCCTGTGCGGCGGCGCTGGCACGACGACACCCAGCTCGCGCCCGGCGCGTCTAGGCCGGGTGAGCCTGCGTGGGTCCGCCCGTACGTGAAGTACATGCCGTGGATCGAGCCCGGCGCGCTGCCCGACCGGCTGCGAGGTCAACTGATCATCGCTGGCACCGTCGCACAGGCACTCGTCGCCTACCGGCCCGCCGAGCAGGTGACCCGGTGAGCCCGCGAGTGTGCGGTCTCGACCTGTCGATCACGTCGACCGGTCTCGCGTCGATCAAAGGCGGACTAGTCGCTACCGAACGGTTCCGCACAGCAACCCCGGCAGACGTGAAGACCCGGACAACTGCCTGGTACCGGACTAGCCACGACCGGATGACGAAGATCGCCGACCGGGCGGTCGCCTACTGCGACGGCGCGGACCTCGTCGTGATCGAAGGTCCGTCGCTCCACGCTAAAGGCAGTTCAGTCGACCGGATGTTCGGCATGTGGTGGATCGTCACCCGCGCATTGCACGAGGCCGGCATTCCGTACGCGGTCGTCGCCCCGACCCAGCTGAAGAAGTACATGACCGGGTCAGGCGGTGCCGGTAAGGACGCCGTACTAGCCGCGGTGATCAAACGGCTGCCCGGCGACGTATCCGGCAACGACGAGGCGGACGCGCTCGCTGCCGCCGCGATGGGCGCCGACTATCTCGGCTATCCGGTCGCCGCGCTGCCGCAGGCTCAGCGCGCCGTGCTAGCGCTGCTCGACTGGCCGGCCGATCTGCGGCTGATCGAAGACGAGGCGTCATGACCGGGCACATCGTCGTCGCCGCGCTGCTCATCCTCGCTGGCATGCTGTTCGCCGCGGGCATCACCGTCAAAGCACAGTCGACTCGCGCACGCAGGCGAACTGTCGCCAAGGCGATCGCGACCGCGGTCCAGCTTCAGCAATCCGGCATCCACTGGGCTGCCGGGATCGACGAGATCGCGGCACGGATCGAAGACGCGGCCCGGACCGAGGCTGCGCCATGAACCACGCCGACGGCACGGGCCTGATCTTTGAGAACGGCCAAGCGCGGACCGCTCGATACGAGTATTACGACCTGCGCGTCTGCCCAGCTTGCGGCGAGACGCGTTACATCGCTCGACGTGCGACCTTCTGCTCTAACTCATGCAAAGCGTTCAAGGGCGATGCAGCGAAGTACTCGGCCTGTCACGCACGCGTCTACCGTGCTCGCGGCGCGGCCGTGTCTTGCGTCTGGGGATGCGAGTCGAACAAGTACGAGTGGGCCAACCTGACGGGCGACCTGACCAACCCCGACGACTACGCCGCGATGTGCCACAGCTGCCACAGCCGCTTCGATGCGGGTCGGGCGTCTATCGAGCCCAACGCGCGGCCTTCGAGGACTCCGGTAAAGCTCAACCCGGACATTGTCCTCCAGATTCGCCGCCGCCATGCGGCGGGCGAGACGACGCGGGCTATCGCAGGAACGTACGGAGTCAACCAGGCGACCGTGAGTTTCGTGCTTACGGGTCGGACTTGGGGGTGGGTCTGATCTCCAGGTACAACGACCCGCGGGTCATCGAATGGGCCCGGCACTACGGCGGCAAGAAACGAGCACTCCGCGCGCTCAAACGGCTTGAAGCCGAAGACCGCGACGCCCGGACCCTGGAGCACAAACGCCGGTCGTACTGGCGGGCACTCACCATTCTCGATTCACCCGACCAGCTGCAGCCCGGCACGTGTCTCTGGCCGTGGAAGGACGCCTACCCCACGCAGCGGACCGCGCTAGCTGCACTGAACGGAATGGACCGGCACCGCAAAGGCCAGGGCTTGCACCCGTACCCGTGCCGTGCCGGTCACTGGCATCTCGGTCGTCTGCTGCGTCGCTCCACTGTGGCGTGGAAGGCGGTTGCCTGATGCGAAAACAGGGCTGGCCGGTCTAGTCAGCCGGCGCACAGACGGCCCCGCGCGAGGGGGGCTAGCGGTGCTGTCTCGTCTCTCGCCGTCCGCCCGGTGAGAGACGAGACAGGCCGCATTTGAGGGGACAGCGACTCAGGAGGGGATCAGCGAGTGATCGACTCAGGACCCGGCCGGCTTCTTACGAGCGGTGCCTACGACGGCGGCCGTCCTGCGGCTTATGGTGCCGCGCTCGATCACGCCTTCGAGCAGTGTCTCAATGTCCTTCGGCCCGAGACCCTTCTCGACCCGGAGGACTGGCAGCAGCTCGTTCAGCCGCGCTATGTCCGCGTTGTATGCCGCAAGGTGGCGCTTAGCCGACCTGGCGCGAGCAACAGCTTCATCGACCACGTCCGTCACCCTCACAGTTTCCGCATCCGTACGCCTGTGCGCAACAACATGTGCCGTGGCGTGCTTAGCGGCAGGCTACCACGTCACGCGCAGCGGCATGTTCTCAGGCATGACTTGCTCCATGCGCCTGCGCATGCGTAGGATCACTTATGCGTGCCGCAGTTGCCCAGGTACATCAAGGACATCAGGAATGGCAGGGGCACCACCAGGAATGAGTCTCGAAGCGATGCTGTGGGCTCTCAAGCAGGCCCCGGACGTGCCATCGCAGTGCGTCGGTGTCCTGATGGGTCTCGCCGAGGCAGCGGACCGGCGCGGCTGCGGCGCGCATCCGAGCGCGCTCACACTCGCCGCTTACGCTCGCAAGAGCGAACGGCAGGTCCGTGCTGATCTGCAGCTGCTAGCCGATGCGAAGTTGATCCGGCCGGGCGACCAGTCCGCTGCCGCATACATCCCGGTCAATCGTCGCCCGGTGGTCTATGACCTGGCTCTCGAACTTGTCTCTGACCTGCAGTCCACTGCACCCCGGGGGAAGGTACGGGGCAGCCATCCGCGAGGGGTGCAGCCGACTGCTGACCGGCAGTCCACTGCACCCCAGCAGTCCACTGCACCCCAAGGTGCCGGTGACATGCAAGAACACGATGACATGCAGTCCACTGCACCCCAAGGCGCGGAAGTTCTGGGGTGCAGTCCAGCGTCGCCAGGGGTGCAGTCCACTGCAGACAAACCCAAGAACATAAACCCAAAGTCAAAACCTTCTTCTCGTCAGAGCGATCTCAACGCCGGCCGCGAGGACGCCGAGCGACTGTGCGTCCATCTCGCTGACCGCGTCCAAGCGAACGACCCTGACGGCAAGCGACCCCCGATCGGCAAGCAATGGCTCGACGCGGCCCGGCTGATGCTCGATACCGACCATCGCACCGAGGACAAGGTTCACCGCGCGATCGACTGGTGTCAGGACAGCGAGTTCTGGCGGCGCAACATCCGGTCGATGCCAAAACTCCGCGACCAGTACGCGCGGCTCCAGATGGAAGCCGACGCAGAGCGCAAGAAACAACTCGCGCTCGCTAACGGCCGCGCGGCCGGCAACGCGCCCCGGCCGTCTGCCACGGACGCACGGGTCGCCGCGATACAGGCGCTCAAGAACCAGCCGCCGTCGTCGCCAGATGCACCTGAGACAACCCACCCGCCCGTCATCCAAGGGAGCATCCTGTGACCCGCGACGAAGTCATCGACCTGCTGGCGATCATCAGCGGCGTCAACGGCCGCACTGTCGGCGAGACCGATGTCGCCGTGTGGCTCGAACTCGTCGGCGACATGTCCTTCGCTGACGCGAGTGCCGCAGTTAAGGCGCACTACATGGAATCCGATCGGTGGATCATGCCGTCGCACATCCGCGACCGCATCAAGGTCATGCGGCACGAACGTCTCGCCCGAACCCCGCTGCCTGACGTGCCTGACGAAATCGTTGACGACGCGGCCGCCTACCTAGCGTGGGAACGCGCCGCGCGCCGGCTGATCGCCGACGGCTTGACCGACCCGAAGGTCATCACGGCCAGGGCTAGCCGCACGCTCCGCGCAATCGAGGCCGGTGACCGGTGACCGGCGAAGATTACGACCGCACCCCGCCGCATGATCTCGGCGCGGAGCAATGCGCGCTCGGCGGCATGATGCTGTCGAAAGACGCGATCACCGACGTTCTCGACGTGATCAAGTCGCCGAGAGATTTCTACCGGCCGGCGCATCAGCTCGTGTTCGGCGCGGTACTCGACCTGTTCAGCCGCGGTGACCCGGCCGACGCTGTCGCTGTCGGCGCGGAACTGGCCCGCAAGGGCGAGCTCGTCCAGATGGGCGGCGCGCCGTACTTGCACACCCTGATTGCTGCGGTGCCGACCGCCGCGAATGCGGGGTATTACGCGCGGATCGTCGCCGAGCGGGCTGCGTTTCGGCGGCTGATCGAGACCGGCACCCGGATCGTGCAGACCGGCTATGCGGGCGATGTTGAACCTGGGCAGGCGTTCGACGCGGCACGGAACTGGCTCGACACGGCGGCTGGGACTGGTGACGACAGCACCGGTCATGATGTCGGTCCGTTGATGTGGGAAGTGCTCGGTTCGATCGAGGCTCCGGACAGCGAGACTCCGGGCTTGCCGACCAGCCTGAGTGATCTCGACGCGGTTCTGAACCGGTTGCGCCGCAAGCAGCTGATCGTCATCGCGGCGCGCCCAGGCGGCGGCAAATCTGCCCTGGCCCTCAACATCTCTGCGGAGAACGCGATCCGGGGCGGCACCGGGGTTCACTTCTGGTCACTTGAGATGGCCCGCCAAGAACTAACGCTGCGGCTACTCGCAGCCGAAGCGCGGGTGCCGTTGATGCACCTGCTGCGCCGCGAACTGTCCGACCGGGAATGGGGACGGCTCGGCGGCGCCCAGGTCGACATAGGCGAAGCACCGCTCAAGATCTTCGACCCGTCGCACGCGTCGCTGACTGACATCCGGTCCGAGCTGCGTGCCGCCGAGCGGCGCAAGGAACTCCCCGGCCTGGTCGTCGTCGACTATCTGCAGTTGATGACCGGGACGAGACGTGCGGAGAACCGGCAGCAGGAAGTGTCCGAGATCGCCCGCGGGCTGAAGCACATCGCTGGCGACTTCGACTTGCCGGTGATCGCGCTCGCGCAGCTAGGTCGCGGGTCGGAACACCGGCTCGACAAACGGCCGATCGTCGCTGACCTCCGCGAGTCCGGTGAGATCGAGAACAGCGCCGACGTTGTGATCCTGCTGCACCGCGAAGACATGTACGACAAGGAAACGCCGCGCGCAGGCGAGGCAGACATCATCGTCGGCAAGCAGCGCAACGGCCCGCAGGCGAACGTTGTCACGGCGTGGCAGGGCGATCTGGTGCGGTTCGTCGATATCGCCCCCGAGTCGTGGCGGCCGTCGAACGCGGCTGGTGCAGCGTGACGGCGATCGTGGTCCGCGGAGACGCCCGGAGCCTGCCGCTGCCCGACGAGTCGGTCGACTTGATCGTCACGAGCCCGCCGTACTACAACATTCGGTCGTACGAAGATGCTGGCGAGCACTACGCCGGGCAGATCGGCGACGAGAAGACGCCCGGCGAGTACATCGACAATCTGCTCGACTGCACTGCCGAGTGGATGCGTGTCCTGAAGCCGACCGGGTCGATCTTCGTCAACATCGGCGACGTCTACTCAGTCCGAGCGGACGGCTCAGCTGCGCGGACCTGGCGTGCCGACCGCGCCAACGCGATCCCCGGCCGCCGGAACACGACGAGCTTCGCCCGGCGTAAGAGTCTCCTAGGGCTGCCGCAGCGTTACATGCTCGCGTGCATTGACGAGCTCGACCTGATCTGCCGCGCCGAGATCATCTGGGCTAAGCCGGACGCGACACCAGAGTCAGTGAAAGACCGGGTCCGTCGCGCTCATGAGCAGGTGTTCCACTTCACGAAGGAGCCGGTCTACTACTCGGCGATCGATGACATCCGGATCGAGAACAGCGGCTACATCCGCAATAACGCTACCCGGAAGACTGCGCCCGGCCAGAAGCCGCGCACGCTTGCAGACCGGGTCAACCCGCTCGGCGCTCTGCCCGGTTCAGTGTGGGAAATCGCAGCGCAGCCGCTCAAGTTGCCGGCCGAACTAGGCGTTGAGCATCACGCAGCCTTTCCGCTGAACCTGGCAAGGAAGGTTGTTCTCGGATGGTCGCCGACTGGCGTCTGCGTTGCATGCGGCGAAGGTCGCCGCCCGGTCCCGGTCGCTGTAGCTCTCGACATGAGCCGCCCGCAGGCGCGCCGCGCACACCAGTTGGCCGAGCAGGCCGGACTGACCGAGAATCACCTAGCCGCGTTGCTATCGGTTGGCATCAGCGACACCGGCCGCGGTGCCGCAACCCAGTCAGGCACCGGGAAGAACACGCCGGAGGTCTACGCCCTAGCAGACCAGGCAAGAACGGTTCTCGGCGGATACGCCCGCGAGTACCTGCTCCGGCGCCCGACTCGCTTCGACTATGCATGCGACTGCACCCCGTACACCAACCATCCTGAGCGGCGCGGCACCGATCTGCACTCGCAGACGTCCCGCTCGGTGCGTGGAATGAACGACGGTCGCGCCGGCGAGCGCTATCGGCAGTCCGCGCTGGCCTGGACTTGTTCGGCGATACCGCAGTCGTCCGCCTGTCGAGCCAGGGCGACCGGCACCGGTCCCGGCCGCCATTCGCCGACGCGCTCGGCGCGATCACCACGACCCGCGATGAGGCAATCGCGACTGCGCCGTTCCTCACGTTGCTGCGGTCCGGACGGGACCGGAACATCGGCATCGACGAGCCGCTTGCGACCATCGTCGCTAACGGGTCGAATCACGGCCTGGTGCTGCCGCTCGGCGGCTTCAACCGCAAGGCCGATCCCACTACGACCGGCGAGCCGTTCCGGACCCGTGTCACCCGTGACACTGAGGCGCTGTTCACCAACGAGCCGTTCATCACGATGCTCCGCAACAACCAGACCGTGCGCGGCATCAGGACGCCGATGGCGACGGTGACCACTTCCGGTTCTCATCACGCACTCACGGTGCCGCCGTTCATGCTGCGGAACTACGGCGGCAACTGCGAGCCGCAGCACAACGTAGAACGGGTCACCGAGCCTGTGGGCACGATCACGGTCCGGGACCATCACGCCCTCGTGATCCCTTATCGCCGCGGCAGGGCGACAACGACCCGCGAGCCCATGCACACCGTCGCGACCCGCGACTCAATGGCCATGGTGCAGCCCGATGACACCGACATCGCCGAGTGCCGGCTGCGGATGCTGAAGCCCCGCGAGCATCTGCGCGCCCAGCGGTTCCCGGACGACTACATCGTGACCGGCAATCAGGGCGAGCAGACCATGCAGGCGGGCAACGCGGTCAGCTCCAACGTCGCGCACTGGCTCGGCCGCGCTGTCGCGAAGGTGCTGT
>Ga0335072_10003896_pt1 | contig 22307 bp, 21 predicted proteins | sample Lox_Sample_21_FD_206725 | JGI IMG/M metagenome (GOLD analysis project Ga0335072, IMG submission 206725) | Soil microbial communities from Loxahatchee National Wildlife Refuge, Florida, United States - Lox_Sample_2.1 | ecosystem: Environmental > Terrestrial > Soil > Wetlands | place: USA...
AGTCTGGTGACCAGCCAGGGTGTCTCGGCTGGAATCGACATGGCGCTGTGGCTTATCGGCGCCTTGCATGGCCGCGAGCACTCCCGCGCCGTCCGCCGCTACATCCAGTACGAGCCGGCGCCGCCCTACCTGGCCGACGAGCCGGTCAGCGATGTCCTCGCGCTGACGCCGCGGGGATTAACCGGATAGCTTGTGCCGGTGATCATCTGGATCAACGGCGCGTTCGGCGCGGGGAAGACGACGCTGGCGGCGGAACTGCACCGGCGGCTCCCCGACGCGGTGGTGTATGACCCGGAGGACGTCGGCCTCATGCTGTGGAAGTGGGTGCCGCCCAACGGCGATTTCCAGCACCTGCCGAGCTGGCGAGAACTGGTCGTCGCAACAGCACTGGCGCTGCGCAGGCACCACGCCGAGACGCTCATCGTCCCGATGTCGCTGATCCGCGACGAGTACCGGGCCGAGATCCTCGGTGGCCTGGCCGACGCGGGCGAGGAGATCCTGCACGTCTTTCTGGAGGTGGACGCCGGCGTGCTCCGGACGCGGCTCAATTCGCGCGTAAGTCACCCCGGCAGGGAGTGGGACCAGGCGGCCCGCGAGCACGGCATGACCGGCGTGGATGAGATGGTGGCCGCGGCTGCCCGCCAGCCGGGCGGGACGCTCCTGCTCCGCTCGGACAGGCTCACCCCGGCCGAGCTAGCGGACGAGGTGCTAGCCAGGGCTGAAGCGCGACTGAGCAACTAGGTCCGCAGCGGCGCAGCCGAACAGTCTGGCCGCGCATGTTCAGCAGTGCGCCGACTTCGGCGGCCACTGCGCACGGGCGCGCGGTGATATCTGACCAGGAGTAGCGGAGCGTCTGCATGCCGAGGACGGCGTGCGCGTTGTCCCGGTGACTGTCGGACCATCTCTGTTCCGGCGGGTGGGACGCCTGTCCATCGAGCTCGACGGCAAGCATCGCTTCCTCGTAGAGGTTGTCGATGTACCTGCTCCGGCCATCAATGACAGTCCTGACCTGGCGCTTGGCCTGCGGCAGGCCGTGGGGACGCTCGACATCGCCGACGTACCGGCGTTCGAGCAGCGACAGGACCCCGGCGCCGATGTCGACGATGGCGAGCGCCAGGTCGGCGCGCCAGCGAAGCCGTGACCGCTCGGCCATTGCCGCATGCAGGAGCTCGGGCGTCGTCAGTCCGCGGCCGACGGCGCGGCAGAGCCAGGCGAAGGCATCGTCGAAGCTCTCGCACGACTCAGAGAGATCGAGGACCGTGTGCTCGACTCGGGTCCGGGGCGGAGACGCCATCGCATGAACGATCGTGTCGAACGCGCGCGAGTGATGAACGATCGCCCCGCTCATCGGATCGACCCGCTGCGAGGCAGGAACGGTCACATGTATAAGGCGAGATGGCCCGTTGGAGAGGTTGTGAAGTTCAGCGGCGGTGTGATGGCTGAGAGCTGCAGCCGGACCCGCGCGCAGTACGACGCCCCAGAGCACGGCTTCGCGATCCGGAGGGCCGGTGAACGTGGCGTAGACGCCATGCTGCAGCCGCTGCCAGCGCCCGGAACGCAACCGGTTGTCGACGGCGGTCGCCGCCAGGCCGAGGCGGATTGCCTGGGCCCGCGAGATGACGCCCGACTGGCGGTCCAGCAACTGCTGAAGACCGCGAGAGAGTTCTAATCGCATGCAGCAAGAGTGCTTGGCGGCCGCGAAACGCGCCGAAGTCCGGCGGTCGCTGTGGACAACCGAGGCCTGGAACTACGACGCTTGGGATTGTCAGCTCATAGCGCTGAGAATCCCAAGCGTTCTGCTTGGATCGCTGAGAATCCCAATCATTGGGGCGTCGGGGCTCTGCGGCGCTGGGTGCTGGGGGAGCTGCGTGCACAGTGCACTGGTGGCGCCGGATCAGCGGGGTTCGGCGTGGGCAGCGCTCAGCTCAGCGGCCGCCGCCACGACGAGGCCGCTCAGCCGGCGACCTGGTGCCTGGCCGACCCGGCTGACCGGCCCGGAGACGCAGAGGGCTGCGGCGATAGTGCCATCGGCTTGCAAGACTGGCGCGCTGACACTGGCCACGCCAGGCTCCCGCTCTGCGACACTCGCGGCCCAGCCCCGGCTGCGCACTGTGGCTAGCTCGGCCTCCGGTACCGCAGCGTGGTCGGCACCGCCTGGCGACCAGGCCAGCAGCACCTTGCCGCCGGAGCCGACTTCCAGCGGAAGCAGCGCGCCGACGGGGACGCTGTCGCGCAGGCCAGTGCCGGCATCGCGGGCGGCGATGCAGAGCCGCTTATCGCCTGAGCGCACGTAGAGCTGGACGCTCTCGCCGGTGGCCCGATGGAGGCGGTCAAGTACCGGGCCAGCTAGCGTGGCGAGGTCAAGCTCGGGACCAGCCGCAGCGGCAAGCTCGGTCAGCCGAGGACCAAGCCGAAACGCGCCGGCCGCGTCCCTGGACACCAGCCGGTGCGCCTCGAGCGCTACCAGCAGCCGGTGTGCGGTTGGCCGCGGTAGCCCGCTGGCATCGGCCAGGCTCCGGAGCGATCGGGGACCGTCCGTCAGCAGGTCAAGCAGGGCCACACAGCGGTCCAGGACACCAACGGCGGTGATCCGGCTCGCGCTCGGCTCAGTTTCGGATATGCTGTCCATACTCTGAACATGCTATCTCATTATTTGAGACAAGGCTACAGGATCGGGACCGAAATGACAGCACGCATGTTTGACAAGGTCTGGGACCGCCACGTCGTGGCCAGCCCTGACGGCGAGCCTGCTCTGCTCTACATCGACCTGCACCTGGTGCACGAGGTCACCTCGCCGCAGGCGTTCGAGGGCCTGAAGCTGGCGGGTCGCCGGGTACGCCGCCCGGATCTGACCCTGGCCACCATGGATCACGACGTGCCGACGATCGGGCTGGACAAGCCCATCGCGGACCCGCTCGCCGCCGAGCAGATCGAGCGGCTCAAGGAGAACTGTGCCGAGCACGACATCACCTTGCACGCGCTCGGCAGCGCCAGCCAGGGCATCGTGCACGTGATCGGCCCGCAGCTCGGCCTCACTCAGCCCGGAATGACGGTCGTCTGTGGCGACAGCCACACCTCGACGCACGGCGCGTTCGGCGCGCTGGCGTTCGGCATCGGGACCACCGAAGTCGAGCACGTCCTGGCCACGCAGACGCTGCGACAGTCCAAGCCGAAGGCGATGGCGGTCACCGTCGACGGTGACCTGCCGGTCACGTGCACGGCGAAGGACCTGGTGCTGGGCATCATCCGGGCACTGGGAGTGGGCGGTGGCGCCGGGTCGGTCATCGAGTACCGCGGCGATGCGATCCGCGCCCTCTCCATGGAAGCCCGGATGACCGTCTGCAACATGTCCATCGAAGGCGGTGCGCGCGCCGGGATGATCGCGCCCGACGACACCACGTTCGCTTACCTGGAGGGCCGCAAGCACGCTCCCAGCGGAGCGGCCTGGGAGCGGGCACTCGATGACTGGCGCTCGCTGGTCACCGACGACGGCGCCGAGTTCGATAAGGAGATCAGGCTGGACGCCAGCACGCTGCGGCCGGCTGTCACCTGGGGCACCACGCCGGCGCAGTCGGTATCCATCGACGACGTCGTGCCGGAACCGGAGATGGCCGCGACCCCGGCCGCGCGGCAGGCGGCCGAGCGGGCACTCACTTATATGGACCTCAAGCCCGGGACGGCGATCAGGGACATCGCGGTCGATACGGTCTTCATCGGCTCCTGCACGAATGGGCGGCTAGAGGACCTCCGTGCTGCGGCCGACGTCATCCGCGGCCGCAAGATTCATCCGGGCGTCCGGGCGCTCGTGGTTCCCGGCTCGGCGCTGGTCAAGGCGCAGGCCGAGGACGAGGGGCTGGACCGGCTGTTCACCGAAGCCGGATTTGAGTGGCGGTCGGCCGGCTGTTCCATGTGCCTGGGCATGAACGGCGACATCCTCTCGCCAGGAGAGCGCTCGGCGTCGACCAGCAACCGGAACTTCGAGGGCCGCCAGGGCCCCGGCGGCCGTACCCACCTGGTGTCGCCGGCCGTCGCTGCGGCAACTGCCGTGGCCGGGCACTTCACCATGCCAGCGGATCTGTGAAAGAGAGCAGGGATACCTGATGAGCGGAGTGAAGCAGATCGCCAGCCGGGCCGTCGTGGTCCAGCGCAGCGACATCGATACCGATCAGATCATCCCGGCCGCGTGGCTCAAGCGGGTTGCCCGCACGGGCTTCGGGGCGGGACTGTTCGAGGCCTGGCGCGGCGATCCGGCGTTCCCGCTCAACCAGCCGGGTGCCACGGAAGCCAAGGTCCTGCTGTCGGGCCCTAACTTCGGCTGCGGCTCTTCCCGAGAGCACGCCGTCTGGGCCCTCCAGGACTTCGGTTTCCAGGCCGTTGTCGCACCGAGCTTCGCGGACATCTTCCGCGGCAACGCGATCAGCTCGGGCCTGGTACCCGCACAGGTGACCGAGGAGGCGGCCGCCAGACTGGGCGCGGCGCTGGCCGCGGCCCCGGATGCCGACGTCGTCGTCGACGTCGAGGCGAGGACGATCTCGGTGGGCGAGGACGTGACCGAGTCGTTCGAGCTCGCGGACTACGCGCGGTGGCGGCTGCTGGAGGGCCTCGATGACGTCGGGATCACCTTGCAGCATGGCGATGCGATAGCTGCCTTCGAGGGGCGGCGCCCGGAGTGGCTTCCGACTGTCAGCTAACTGCCGCCGCGCCACCTGCGGCGGCGCTTGCCTGCCTGCTTGCTCCAGAACGTCAGGTTCTTCCTGACGGCGGCCGTGTCCGGGTGATCGGCGCCCAGGACCCGCTCATGGATGGGTAGCAGCTCGGCGTACTCCTCGTATGCTCCGGCCGCGTCCCCGGCCTCGCCGCTCCAGGCGGCGAGGTTAGCGCGCAGGTTCAGGGTCTTCGGGTGCTCGGGGCCGAATACTTGCTCGTGCACGGGCAGCATCCGGACGCCCAGGTCACGCGCGCCGACGGGGTCTCCGGCCCGGCCGACCCAGTACGCAAGGCTGGTGCCGACCGCCAGCGTCCGCGGATGCCCCGGACCGAGCAGGCGCACCCGAAGCGGCAGCAGGGCGGCGAAGTGGTTCCGGGCCTGGGCGGGATCCCCGGCCTCACCGGTCCACCGGGCAAGCTCGCCCCGTGCGGTCAGCGTGTCCGGGTGCTCACGGCCGAGCACCCGCTCCATCACCGGCAGCAGGGCGGCGAACTGGTCCCGGGCGGCTGCGGTGTCGCCAGCCTCACCCGTCAGCTCGGCAAGCTCGCTGCGGGTCGCCAGGGTATCGGGGTGGTCGCGGCCCAGTACACGCTGCATCGTGTTCAACAGAGCGGCCAGCTCGTCCCGCGCCGCGGTCGGCCCCTCTGCCAATGACACTCACGCTCCTCTTACCCACGGGTCAGTCGCACGCCGACCTGGGCTGCTCAGCCTGGCTGAGACCGTGTGGTGCATATGGCGCTACACATATCACAAGGTGACCTGCTGCTGTCCTGGCGGCCGTAGCCGCCCGCCGATGATCGCGGTCACGAGCGGCCCACGTTAGCTGGCGTGCGGGTGCATTGTCGCTGAGCGCAAGCGGGTCCGCCAAGCCGAACTCGACGACGGGCCGCTCGGGTGTGTCACTGGATGGGTGAAGGCAAGGGCCGATAACCGGCTCAGCTGCGGGTGCTGTTGACAGCCTGGCCGTTTGTCCGGCTCATCATCTGGCGCTGGGCGCGACGAGGGTTAGGGGCTGGCTACGCCGCGTCGGTCCGCGACCGACCGCCCGGCCCGTCGTGGGACGAGGTGTCGTCGTGGTACTGGATCAGGCCGTTGTGCAGAGCGCACATCAGAGCCTGCGCTCGGCTCGTGGCCCCCAGCTTCTCGTACAGTCGCGCAACGTAGGTCTTAGCCGTCGAGGCACTGATGTACATCCGCGACGCGATCTCAGGAGTCGACAGGCCATCGTGCATAAGCCCGAGCACCTGTGTCTCGCGCGGGCTCAGTGCCAGGCGGTCCTGCGTGCTGCGGCGGCGTGCTACGGCCGTCGCCAGGCCCGCGGCTGTGAACGACAACGGGGCGACCGCTGCATGGCGGATTGCGCAGAGAACCTCGTCTAGCGGCGCTGACTTCGAGACGAAAGCCGATACTCCGGTCTCGAGCGCCCGGAACAGTACGTCGTCGCCCTGTCGCGATACCAGCATGACGATGCCCAGGCCGGAGTTCCGGCCGCGCAGCTCGCGCGCTAGCCACAGGCCATCGCCATCAGGCAGGGCAACATCGACGGTCACGACATCTGGCCGCGCCGCGGCAATCATGGCAGGCACCTCGGCAGCCGACTGGCAATCAGCAACGATCTCGATGTCAGATTGCTGCGTTACGAGATGGCGCAGGCCATAACGGGTAAGTGTCTGCCCGTCGATGATGGCTAGCCGAATTGGCATCGCAATCTCCCCCCCAAGGGATTTCGCCGCCCATGCTATGATTAAGCTACAAATTCATACCAAAGACGTAAGTTGAGCATTCAGTTCTGTGCACGAACTTCTCGATGGCTCGAGGCCGTGCGCTGCCTTTTCAAGTTCGCTGGTCAACCTGACCCTGCGGCCGATCGCGGTGCCCGCCAGACCTGGCTGCCACTTCTTCGTAGCCGAGCTGCCTCATCGCCGAAGCTGAGTATCACAGTCCACTGTGGCGATACTGGTGCATGACGCGCATTAACCTATCGTTATTGAAACGTGACCTTCGGTCCGTAATCATCCCATGACGGTCCGTAATAGTTGTCGGCGGACCGGAATCGCCCGCTGCCAGGACGCAGCTAGCAGCGGTCATCGCAATCCGGGACTAATGCGTACTTGCGAGCATGGCGACGAGGGCACCGCCGATGAGGAACGGGCCGAAGCAGATCGCGCTGCGCATGGTGATGCGCCGTGCGGCAAGGAGCGCCAGGCTCACCAGCGCGGAGAGGACGAAGCCGAGCGCCGCCCCGGCGATCAGGGTCGGCCAGCCGAGCCAGCCCAGAGCGAGCCCGGCAAGGCCGGCAAGCTTGATATCACCGCCACCAAGCTGCCCTGGGCGCACGAGCGCCAGCAAGAGGAAGGCGCCGGCCAGGGCCAGGCCGCCCAGCACCGCCCGTAGCAGGGCCGCAAAGTCGTGGCCTGCGAGGGCGGCCGCCGTGAGCAAAATGATCAAGATCGGGTACGCGGGCAAGGTCAGCGGGTCAGGCAGCCGCTGGGTAGCAATGTCGATCACGGCCAGGGCGACGCCGAGCACGCCAAAGAAGCCAAACGCGACGACGTCAGGCTGGCCGCCGAAGCGGCCGAGCACCAGGGCGAGCACGACGCCGGTGCCCAGCTCGAGGGCCAGCGGCGCGCCGAGGCTCCGTCGGCACTGCAGGCAGCGGAGAGCGAGCCGCCGTCGCATCGGCCCGCCGCACTCTGGGCAGGCTGTCCGTTCCGGCTCGCCCGGGGCGACCGACAGCCTGAAGACGGTGGCCCTCAGGGCGGCGCCAGCCAGCAGGCCGAGGACGGCGCCGACGGCAGCCCACATCACGTTCATGCTGCCTCAACGTAGGCGCCAAGTCCGGCAATCGGGACGCCTTCGCCCGAAATTGCACCGCCGAAGGTGGCATCACGCTCGGGGGATGACACCTCTGTCCTCCGATCGCCCGACATGTCACCCACTGGGCCCAAATTATCTGACCAGCTGGCCGATGGCGCAGTGCACCCGCTTTCCCCCAAGGTGGCCATTACTGGTGCGGCCGGGTGCTGCCCAGCACACGAGCGTGTCAATCGCATCCCGCTACCAAAGGAGCACTTCCATGCTCATGTTCCTCATGAACCTGCAGAACTTCGTCTCGCAGCGCCTCCGCAGCGAGCGAGGAGCGACCGCCGTAGAGTACGGCTTGCTGGTGGCAGTAATTGCGATAGTGGTCGCCGCAGCTGCTGTCCCCATGAGCGGCGCGATCTCCACTCTATTCGGCAACGTCACCACGCACCTCTGACCGAACGCCGGGCCCTGGCCTCCGCGCTGGTTTGCCGAGTACTTGTTGCGTGGGCTTCCGGGTCTCACCGAGAAGTTTGCGTGCGCCGGTAGCCGCGCCCAGGCGACCTGGGCGCGGCCGTCGTTCAGTACTGCCGGTAGGCCCTGAGCGTCACGGCGGTGCTAGCGCTGCGAACTTGAGGTCGATTTCGTTGTTCACCGATGTTGCTAACGCGGAGCCCCTGGGCGCGCTGAGCGAAGGTAGCCAGCTGTCGCGCGCAGCAGGAGGCGAAGGAAGGCAACGGAAGATGGCACGGCCACCGTCCAGCGGCCGCAAAGTACGGGACCGTGGTACTGCTGCGGTGGAGTTTGCTCTGGTACTGCCGCTTTTGCTGCTGATCGTATTCGGGATCATTGATCTGGGCCGTGCTCTTAATGCGCAGATAACTCTCACCGAGGCGGCTCGTGAGGGAGCAAGGCTCGAGGCCATTGGCGATTCCGCGGCCACCGTAGACGCCCGCGCGCAGGCGGCTGCGCCTCAGCTAAGTGGTATGACCGTGACGATAACGTCGAGCTGTCCGCCAGGCGCGGGGCCGACGGCCAACGCAGAGGTCAATGTCAGCTACTCCTTCACCTTCATTACCCCGATCGGCGCAATTGCCAGCCTTTTCGGCAGCTCGGGTCTTGGCGGGCCGATCGCCCTGAATGCTCAAGGGGTCATGGCATGCGAGACCTGATGGCCTCGCTGACTCGCTTGATCCTCCTGCGGCTCCGACGGGAAGAGCGGGGTGCGGTCGGCGTCATCGTCGCGATCTTGATCGGCGCTGGCGTGCTCACGGGCATGGGCGCTCTGGTGATTGACGTAGGCCAGCTCTTCCAGGAGCGCGGCGAGCTGCAGGACGGCACCGATGCGGCAGCACTCGGCGTAGCCAAGAGCTGCGCACTCGGTTCATGTACGCCAGCCGTTGCGGTGCAGCTTGCTGATGCCAATGCTTCTAGCCTGACGGGCGGGACTGCCAGCGTCGACCTGGTATGCGGGTCTGGCGCGCTTGGGCTGTGCCCGGCCAGCACGGGGACTTTCACGTCGTGTCCGTCGGCCCCGCCGGGGGGAACCAACTATGTCGAGGTGAACACGTCGGCGCTGACCCCACCCGCCTTCGGCAGTAGCAGCACCACGGTAAGGGCCTGCGCTCAGGCCGAGTGGGGCCCACCGGCGGCTGCCACGACGGCTGCGATCGCGATCTCGGCGTGCGAGTGGGATCAGGCGACCCAGCAGGGCGCTCTTTTCGGGCCTGGCCCAGGGGGCGGGCCGCCTGCGGCGAGTTTCGATCAACTGCTCACTACGGCCGATCTTGGCAAGGGCGGTGGCTGCGCTACCGAGCCGGCCGTGGACGATCCGGCACGTACTTTTGGCTGGGTGGCGCATCCGCGGGGCAACTGCACATTGCAAGTCAGCGGAGGCTCGTTCACCGGCCGAGGAACCTGGGGGCGCTTTTCCTGCCAGGCGGTCTTGCAGAACGCGTGGCAGAGCCAGGTCCCGATCCTGGTGCCGGTCTACACAACCTTCGGCGCGAATACCTACGGCCTGCAGGGCTTCGCTGACTTCGTGGTCACCGGCTACAACCTGCCGCGCGTGTCCCAGGCACAGGACTTGCTCGACCCGGCGAACACCTGCCCGGCCACGGACACGGAAACTTGCCTCAGCGGCTACTTCGTCCAGGGCCTCATTCCGACCACCGGCAGCATCACCACCGGCCCCGGCCTGGGTGCATCCGTCATCGACCTGACCGGCTGAGGCACAGACCGGACCGAGAGTGGAGTCACGTTGAGAAGTCGTCTGCTGGTAGTCGTCCTGGCAGCCGTGCTGGCCATCTTTGGTGTAGTCGCGGTGCTCGCTTACGCCCACCAGGCCAATGAGCGGGCCGTCAACGGCCTTAAGCCGCTGACCGTCATGTGGGCCACTGGCTCGATCCAGGCGGGCACCTCGCTGAACGACGCGCGGAACCTCCTTAGCACTGAGAAAGTGCCTCGCCTTTCTCTTTCTACCGAGGGGGTGCCATCTATCACCAGCGCAAATGAACATATGGTCCTGGGCGTCAATATGGCGAAAGGCCAGCTGCTGCTGAAGAACATGCTGGTCAAGCCGGGAACGCCAGTAGCCAGCTCCAGTGGCTCGGCATCCTCGCTCCCGCCCAAGCCAGGACAGATCGAAGTAACCATGGAGATGTGCCTGGATGCTGATGTAGCCGGGTTTGTCCAGCCCGGATCCTATGTCGCGGTATTCGACACAGAGGCGACCGGCGGGAACATGCTGTACACCTGCACGAGTCATCAGCCTCCGAGTAAGGGAACCATAGTCACAGGCGTCGTGGTGCCCAGCGTCGAAGTCCTGTCCGTGACACCGGCTAGTTCCCAGGGCACAAGCTCAGCAGCGGGACAGTTGACAGCAGACGCCCCGAGCCCCGCAGGCCCAGTTGCCTCCAGCGGCGAAGTACTCGTGACGCTAGCAGCGCCGACCCAGAAAGTCGCCAGACAGCTCGTCGCCCTGACTACTGCCGGCGATCCGACCTTCGGGCTGCTCACGAAAGGCTCGACGACAACCGTCGATCCGCAGTTCACTCAGTTCCCCCAGCCCTGAGTCGAGGAGAGAACCTTGCCAATACTGTGCGAGCCGGTATCCACTGCCGGAGAGGTGCTCTCCGGCATCGACGGCGAGGTGCGCAAGGCCGATACGCTCGCTGCCACGGCCAAGCTCCTCGACAGCGACCCGAACGAGAGCCTGGTGATCATCGGCCCGCGTGCCGTGACGAGCGACGCTCTGGCGTTCGCTGCGGCCCTGCGACTCGCGCGCCCCGCGGTGGGCGTCATCCTGGCCCGCAAGGAGGTCGACGTCGCCCTGCTGTCGCGGGCCATGCAGTCCGGCATCCGCGACGTTGTCCTCGTCGGCGACGACGCGGCGATGGCAGCCGCATGCCGGCGCTCCTATGAGGTGTCGCGACGGATGCTCGCTCCGCCATCCGAGGACGAGGCAGTACCGGGCCAGATCGTGACGGTGTTCGCGGCCAAGGGAGGCTGCGGCAAGACCTCGCTGGCGGTCAACCTGGGCGTCGTACTGGCCAGGCAGGGTGCCGGGCGTGTCTGCGTAGTGGATCTCGATCTAGCGTTCGGCGATGTCGCCATCAGCGTCCAGCTGGATCCGCTCAGAACGATCACGGATGCGCTGCCGATGGCGGGTCATCTGGATGCGTCAGGCGCGGCCTCGCTGCTCACCCGCTACCAGCCAGGGCTGGACATGCTACTGGCGCCAGTCACCCCTGGCGACGCGGAGAAGATTCCGCCAAGGCTGGTCGGCGAGATGCTCGCGATTCTCCGAAGCATGTACGACTTCGTTGTCATCGACACGCCGGCCCAGTTCAGCGAGCACGTACTGACCGCGATGGACGTGTCCTCGCAGCTCGTGCTGCTTACGACGCCGGACGTGCCTGCCCTGAAGAGCCTCCGGGTCACGCTGGACATGCTGGACATGCTCTCATACCCGCGGCAGATCCGGTCGGTGGTGGTGAACCGAGCCGATTCCAAAGTAGGGCTCAGCGTAGAGCACGTCCAGAAGGTCGTGCGGTGCGAGATCGCCGCGCTCATCCCGTCCAGTCGCGCTGTGCCCGTCTCGGTCAACAAGGGAGTGCCCATCACCCTCGATAGCCCAGGCCATGCAGTCAGCCAGGCAGTGGCTAAGTTCGCGCATCAGCGCCTGCTGGCTCCGTCGACAGCGCGCCGGTCCGAGGGCCGCTCACGCGGCAAGAGGCGGGTCGCATGACGCTGTCCGACCGGCTCTCCCAGATGGGGCTTAACGGTAGTAGTAGCCCGACCATAGAACGCCCTGGTAAGCCTCGCCGCGCCACCCGCCATGAAGACCCCTTCGGCCCGCTGAAGCGCACTGTCCATGAGGCGCTACTCGAAGTGCTCGGGCCGACGCTCTACGATGCGCACTTCGACGAGCATGACCTGGAACAGCAAGTGATGCAGACGCTGCAGGCCGTGCTCCAGCGCGAAGAGACGCCTATGACTTCGGCGGACCGGGCGCGCGTGGCCCAGGAAGTAGCCGACGACATCTTGGGTCACGGCCCGCTGGAGCCGTACCTGCGCGATCCGAGCGTGTCGGAGATCATGGTCAACGGTTACGACCAGATCTACGTCGAGCGGGACGGCCGGCTGTATCCGGTCAGTGCTTCCTTCGCGGATGAGGCACATCTGCGTCGGACCATCGAGAAGATCGTCGCGCGGGTGGGTCGGCGGGTGGACGAATCCAGTCCGATGGTGGATGCTCGGCTGCCCGACGGCAGCCGGATTAACGCGGTCGTGCCGCCGGTAGCGCTCGATGGCTCGATGCTGACGATCAGAAAGTTCGCCGTCGAGCCGCTAACCATGGGCCACCTGGTCCACTTCGGCACGATAACGCCCCAGGTAGCGGACCTGTTGCGGCTGTGCGTACAGGGCCGCCTCAACATCGTCATCGGCGGTGGCACCGGCTCGGGCAAGACGACGACCCTGAACGTGCTCTCGACATTCGTGCCAGCGGACGAACGCATCATAACGATCGAGGACGCGGCGGAACTGCAGCTGCGTCAGGACCACGTGCTACGGCTGGAATCGCGCCCCCCCAACCTGGAGAAGCGCGGCGAGATCAGCGTCCGTGACCTGGTCCGCAATGCATTGCGAATGCGGCCGGACCGGATCATCATCGGCGAGGTGCGTGACGCGGCCACTCTCGACATGCTGCAGGCCATGAACACCGGTCATGACGGTTCGATCACCACCATTCACTCCAACTCACCCCGCGACACTCTGTCCCGGATGGAGACGATGGTAATGATGGCCAACGTCGACCTGACGCAGCGAGCCATCCGCGAGCAGATGGCCTCTGCGATCGACCTGATCGTGCACCAGTCCCGGCTGAAGGACGGCTCCCGGCGCATTACGCACATCACCGAAGTGCAGGGCCTGGAGAGCGGGGTCGTCGTCCTGCAGGACCTGTTCGTCTTCGACTTCCAGGCTGGGACCGACGCTCACGGCCGTCACCGCGGCACGCTGCGTGCTACCGGGCTGCGTCCGATGTTCGTGAACCGGCTCGCGGACCGGGGGATCCACGTGCCTTTGGAGATCTTCAGCGGGAGGGGGTACGGATCGTGATGTTGCATGGCTGGCTGGGGTCGCTGCCCGTGGCGCTCGGGGCCATCTTCGTCGCGGTGTTCCTCGGCGTGCTGAGCGCGCTGGGTGCCCTCTCCCGTTCCGGTCGGCAACGGGAGCTCGCCGGGCGCATTGAGCGCTACGGCCCGCAGCGCAGGGCACCTGTGGTCAGTAACCAGCCGGTGCGGGAGCCAGACCTGAACCGCCGTGCGCTAGACGTCGCAAACCGACTGATGAGTCCTCAGGCGCAGCGGCGCCTGGCCGAGCGACTGGACCTCGCCGCGGTCTCGCGCAAGCCGGCCGAATGGACCCTGCTCAGCGTCGGGCTAGGTGTCGTGATCGCGGCGGCGCTGAGCCTTGCTACCGGCAACGTGCTGGTCGGGATCCTGGGCGGTGCGCTGGTCGGCTGGCTCGGCATGCGGCTGTGGCTTAGCTACAAGATCGGGCGGCGGCGCGCCGCATTCCGCGAGCAGCTACCTGACTTGCTGCAGCTGATCGCCAGCGCTCTGCAATCGGGCTACTCGCTCCTGCAGGCCCTCGATGCGGTGGTACGAGAGGACTCTCAGCCCGCGTCCGGGGAGTTCTCGCGTGCAATGGCGGAGGCCCGGCTCGGGGGTGAGCTCGAGAGCTGCCTGGAGGCTGTTGTCAGGAGGATGGATTCCGCCGACCTGCGCTGGACAGTCATGGCCATCCGCATCCAGCGAAGTGTCGGCGGCAACCTTGGGGAGATTCTGACGACCGTCGCCGGAACGATGCGGGAGCGCGGCTTTCTGCGGCGCCAGGTGCACGCGCTGAGCGCGGAGGGCCGGATGTCCGCCATTATCCTCGTTGCGCTTCCGGTGCTGGTCGCGGCCCTGATGTTTGTCGTGGCCCGGAGCTACATGCGTCCGCTCTACACGACTCCGCTGGGCATTGCCGTGCTCGTCATCGACTGCATCATGGTGGTCATCGGCGCGTTCTGGATGCGCGCGGCGATCAGGCTGGAGGTCTAGGGTGCTGGGCGCGGGTCTTCTTTACGCCGGGCTTGGGGCGATACTTCTAGCGATCCTCGCACTCGTGGTAGCGCTTATGCCCAGGCGAAGCGATCAGCCAAGCGTCAACCAGGCGCTGGCCGCGATCGAGAAGCGGTATGCCCGCCACACCGGTGTGGGTCCGGATCGCGTCGGACCACTGCAACTGCCCCCATGGCTGAAAGGCATGGCAGTCCGACTATCGCCGGGCAGCCCCAGCAGCTCCCTGCAGCGTCGGCTGGATGTGGCTGGCAACCCGGCGGGCTGGACGCCAGACCGCATCCTTGCGGTCAAAGGTCTCGGCCTGATCGTCCTCGGAATACTAGGCGCCCTGTTCGGGCTGCATAACCCGTTGCTGCTGGTTGCCGGGGCTGGCGTGGGCGCGCTGGCCGGGTTCTTTCTTCCCGATGTCCTGCTGTACAACGCCGGTACGAAGCGGCAGCAGAAGATTCCGGTGGCGATGCCGGACGCGCTGGACCTGCTTTCTATCTGTGTGGAATCGGGTCTGGGGTTCGATGCCGCGCTGGCGCAGGTCGCCCGGAACACCGACGGCCCGCTCGCTGCGGAGTTCGCGCGAGTGCTGCAGGAGATGCAGTTCGGGAAATCGCGCACCGAGGCCATGCGAGCGATGGCCGAGCGCTGCCGGGTGTCTGAGGTGCGTTCATTCGTCACGGCCTTGATCCAGTCGACCGAGCTGGGTATCCCGGTCGCCGACATACTGCGCGAGCAAGGCAAGGAGATGCGGCTGCGGCGTCGGCAGCGGGCGGAGACGAAAGCCCAGCAGGTGCCGGTAAAGATCACCTTTCCCTTGATCGGGTGCCTGTTCCCGAGCATTCTCGTGATCGTCCTTGCGCCCGGAGCGTTCGAAATCTGGCACACGCTGTTCCACACGATCCTGAAGAAGTAGGAGGCCCCTTGGCTACGGTGGCGTCCGCGCGGATCCGGCTCGACGTCGGCAGGCTCGTCATGGTCCCGACAATCGCCCTGATCCTGCTGGCGCAGCTTCCGAAACTGGAGCACCGCGGCGTCTCAGGCGGGACGGGCATGCTGCAGCCGGCTAGCGCAGCGCTCGCACTGACCTTCTACGTTCTGGTGATCTGGTGCTATCTCCGGCGCGGCCCGGCCATCGCCACCAGCAGCTCAATCACGGGTCATGCTGCCGCTGTGCTCGGCACGTGGATACTGTCTGCACTTCCGCTGATACACGGAGCCGCGCCAGATGTGAGTCGGCAGATCGTCTCCGATGTGCTGGTAGTGAGCGGCACCGCCTGGGCGGCGTGGTCAGTGGCATCCCTTGGCCGCAACATTTCGGTGCTAGCTCAGGCCCGAGGCGTCGCCGACACCGGACCCTACCGCTGGGTGCGGCACCCGCTCTATCTCGGCGAGATCGTGTCGTCGCTCGGCCTCGCCCTGGCGGCGAACAGTTACGCGGCGATCGGGCTCTGGCTGGCGATGTGCGGCCTCCAGGTCTACCGGGCGATGCGGGAGGAGCAGGTGCTGCTTCGGGCCTTGCCGGCCTACCGCTCCTATCGGAGCCGCACCGCCGCCCTACTGCCCGGCGTGTTCTGAAAGCACGGTGCCGGATGCCAGATACAGCGAAGGAAGTCACGGGAAATCGGGGTGGGGCCACATGACAGACGACGGTACTGGCGCCCAGCTGTCGCGGCGTGTGCCGGGTTCGAACCGGCCAGGCCCGAAGCAGGCTGTCAAGCGGATCCTGTCCAACACTGATGTAGGCCGTATCCAGGCAGCTATCCACGCTGAGAACGCGAATGCGGACGTGGCGAGTCCGCCGGAGCCGAATACCGAGCCGATACCGGTCGTGACCGGGCCTGGGCCGGGGACCATGCAGGCCGCGAGTGCCGGAGGCGCTGCGGAGGCACCGGGAGGCAGCGGCACACCGCTCGTGGAGGAGCCATTGCGGGCCGCCAAGGCGTTGCGGGCCGCGGAGCAGCTTCATGCCGCGGAGACACCCCGCGTCGCGCAACCGGCTGGAGGCGAGGCGGCGGCCAGCGCCACTGGGCGGCTGCGTCCGGAGGAGCTGGTGCTTGCCGCGCAGTCAGAGGTTGCGCCGGAGCACGTGCTTGCGCCCGAGCCGACGCTCGCGGCTCCGTCGGTCATCGCGGCTGAGCCTCCCCAGCGCGCGAAGCCGCCCAAGGCGACGCGGCCGACCGCCGAGCCTGCACCGGGGACGATCGGCTGGCTGTGGCCTGAGAACTCCGCAACGGGAGCGGGGAGTCCCCGGTGGCATCCGCCGAGAACCCGGTGGACGGCAGCTGGCTGGCGGCGCTATCGCACGGCTACGCTCGTCGCCCTCGGGGCGGTAGTGCTGGTGGCAGGGGGCCTCGTCCTCGGCATGGTGCTGCACAGTGCCCCAACCGGCACCAGCGCGCATCCAGCAATATCAGGGCCCACAGTAGGTACGCATGCGACCACCAAGAGGTCGAGGAGGCATGCCACCACGCCAGCAAGCGGTAGCTCTGCCGCTGCAGGCTCTGCCGCTGCCCATGGCTCTGCTTCACCTGCACCTGGGAAGCACTCGCCGAAGCCGAAGCCGACGATTTCCGACAACCCAGCGGTGGCAGCCAATATCGCGGCAGCAGCAACCTGGGTGGCCCAGCAGGTGGCGGCCGCTGCGGCTGTCTCGTGCGATGCCCAGACGTGCGCCGCGCTCACGCACAGCGGATTCCCCGCGGGCCACGAGGTCCAGATCGGACCGAGACCGAAATCGCTGTCGAGCGCCGGCCTCGTCGTCGTGACTCCCGAGCTTCGCACGCTGATCACTACGACAGATAGAAGCGCCGGCGCCGACGTAGCTCCGACAGACCTGGCCAGCTTCGGTAGCGGCACCGCAACTGTCACCGTCCAGGTGGTTTATCCGGCCGGCGCGGGCGCTTTCGAGGCCGCCCTTAAGCAGAACGTGCAAGCGCGGATCAAACTCGGCAAGCAGTTGCTGACCGTCGGCAACGTGGTGACGTCGGCTGCAGCCGCGAGCGATCTGGCGGCAGGTGCGGTCGACCCACGGCTCCTGCTCGTGATCAAGGCCGCATCTAACCTGGTGCCGGTCCGCATCGCGGGTTTTGCTGACTCGGGTCCCGGCGCCACCGCGGGTGTGCCATTCCGCCTCATGGCCCTTGCAGAAACAGACCCAGCGGCGTCGGTTACTGCCTCGGCATATCGGCAGGCGCTGCACCACTTCCTGCTAGCGCACGCTGCCTTCCCCGCCTTCAGCCACATCCGCCAGGCGGTACTGCCCGACGGACAGAAGGTTGTGGAGGTCGAATATGACGCGCCGAGCCCCCTCGGCAGCTGAGTCTGCTGGCGACTAGGTGTCCTCTGCGCCCGACTGCCCGCCCGCCGCCCGGTGGGTAGCCATCTTTCTGTTTTTTGCATGCATTGAGTAGCTACCTCGGTCATAATTGCGAAATTCCGCGTGGACGCGCGCGGTGTTGGGGGGTTTGGGCCGGATGAAGGATGACGGAACCGGGACGCCACTGTCCCGGCGCGTGCCAGGTTCGAATCGGTCAGGTCCTAGTCAGGCCGTCAGGCGAGACCTGACGGATACCGACGTCCACCGTATCCAGGCAGCCATCGATGCGGAGCATGCAGGCTCAGAATTGCCGAGCCAGCGCGAGCCCAACACAGAGCCGATACCAGTTGTGACCGTGAATGGGAATCCGCCCGCCACCTCCGACCACGCCCCAAGGCCGCGCGCCACGAGGGCGCCGCGTGTGGAGGAGCCGCTGCGAGTCGCGAAGGCCTTGCAGGCGGCAGATGAGCTTCGGGACGCAGAGAGACCTCGCGCCGCGCAGTCGCGTGGCATGGAGCCGCATGGCAGTGAAGAGCCAGCAAGTGCGGCGGGGCGGCTGCGGCCCGAGGAACCAGTGCTCAGGGACGACCCGCTGCGTGCTCCTGAGCCCGTGATTGCTGAGGAGTCGGCGCGCGCGACCGAGGTGCTGCGCACGCCTGAGTCGGCGCGCGTCACCGAGGTGCTGGGCACGCCTGAGTCGGCGCGCGTCACCGAGGTGCTGCGCGCGCCTGAGCCGGTGATTGCTGAGGAGCCGATGATTCCTGAGGAGCCGGTGCATGCGCCCGAGCCGGTGCGTGCGCCCGAGCCAGTGATTGCTGAGGAGCCGGTGCGTGCGCCCGAGCCGGTGCGCGTGCCCGAGCCGGTGATGGCGGCCCAGCCCGTGGTCGCGCCCGAGCCACCCAGAATTCCGGACCAGCCCAGGGCCGCGTGGCCGCCGGCCGAGACCCCGCAGGGGACGATCGGCTGGCTCTGGCCGGAGGACTCCGGGGCGCAAGGCGGGCATCGCCAATATCGGCCGCAAGGCCGGAGGGGCGGCGGCGGAAATGGTCCGCCGGGCCAGTGGACTGCGTCATCGGGCCGCTGGCGCTATCGCACGGCAACGCTCATCGCTGCGGGGGCAGTGGTGCTTGCGGCCGGGGGGCTGGTTCTCGGCATGTCCCTGCGCAGCACCCCATCCGCGGCCGGGCCAAGCAAGACTGGGACCAGCGAACCGAACGTGAAGACGCCGAAGACCACCGCTCCGACGACGCCTCCCGCCAGCTCCGCACTGCCACCTGCTGAGGTTATCCGCGCGTCAAGCTGGGTCGCCAAGCAGGTCGGACCTGATGCTCTGGTGGCATGCACGCCCCCGATCTGCTCTTCTATTAAAGCGGCCGGGTTTCCCGTCAGCCGTGAGGTCCGGCTGGGGACGAACCCGCAGGCGCTGCTCAGCGCCAATTTCGTTGTGGTGACCCCGGCGCTCCGCAGCGCACTCAGCGCTACCCCTGCCCTTGGCGCTGACGTAGCCCCGGTCATCCTGGCCAAGTTCGGTTCCGGCAGCTCCCGGATCGTCATTCTGCCGGTCTATCCAAAGGGGGCGTTGGCCTACCAGGCCGCGCTCAGGCAGGACGTGCAGAGCCGGATCCGCGCTGGCGAGCAGTTGCTGAACAGCGGGCGCGTCTCCGCTTCGCCGCTGGCCCGCAACGAGCTGGCTGCGGGCGAGGTCGATCCCCGGCTTCTGCTCGTGCTGCGGACGCTGAGCAGCCAGCATTCAATTGACATCGCAGGCTTCACTGACTCCGGTCCGGGCGCCAGCCGAGGCGTCCCGTTCCGGGTCCTCGAGCTGGCAATGGCAGATCCGGCGAGCGGACTGGTCGGCAAGGCCTACACGGGCTGGCTGGCCAGCGTACTGCTGCATCCCAACCCAGCGTTCCCCCCCTTTAGCCGTCAACCGAGGGTGAGGCACCTGCGGGATGGCCAGCAGGTTGCGAGGTTCGAATACACGCTGAGTCCGGTCTGGCTGCTCGGCAACCAATAACCGGGGGCAGTTGGGCCCTACCGGGCCCAACTGCCCGCAGGAATCTGAATATGCGGTATGGTGTACAGCGAAAAGCTCAAGACCGTGCGGCTAGCACCGTGACCAGGCAGGAAACCAGCAGTGAGTCCGCGTAGACACCTCGTACTTATTATCACGTAGCGCGACGCCCGCACGGGCTCGCGCTACAACCTCTTTGCCAGCCGGCAGGGAGGTTTTTTGTTGGACTACCAAGCAATTTCGTCGGACTACCGAGTAATTAAAAGGAGCCCAGTCGTGCAAGAGCTCACCGGAGCCCAGGCACTCGTCCGCAGCCTCGAGCGGCAGGGCGTCGAGGTAGTCTTCGGGCTTCCCGGCGGCACGATCCTGCCCACCTACGACCCGCTGCTGTCGTCATCCCTGCGGCACGTCCTGGTCCGGCACGAGCAGGGCGCTGGTCACGCGGCCGAGGGGTACGCCTGGGCGACCGGCCGGCCGGGCGTCTGCATGGCCACCAGCGGCCCCGGCGCGACCAACCTGGTCACCGCGCTGTCCGACGCCTACATGGACTCAGTCCCCCTGGTCGCCATCACCGGCCAGGTCGGCACCAGCCTGATCGGCACCGACGCATTCCAGGAAGCCGATATCACCGGCATCACGCTCCCGATCACTAAGCACAACGAGCTGGTCACCGACGTGGAGCGAATCCCGGCGGCCGTCGCGGAGGCCTTCCACATCGCGACGACCGGTCGGCCGGGCCCCGTGCTGATCGACGTGCCCAAGGACATCCAGCAGAAGACCGGGCCGTGGCGGCTGGCCGACGGGGAGTGGCCGCCGGCCATGGACCTGCCCGGCTACCGGCTCCCTGGGCCGCCCGAGGCGTCCGCGATCAAGGCCGCGGCTCGCATGCTGCTGCAGGCCCGGCGGCCGGTCCTCTACGTCGGCGGCGGCGTGATCAAGTCCGACTCACACGCCGAGCTGTTCCGCCTGGCCGAGCTCGCCCAGGCGCCGGTGACTACCACGCTGATGGCCCGCGGCGCCTTCCCTGACTCGCATCCGCTCGCGCTCGGCATGCCCGGCATGCACGGCACCTACCCGGCGGTCGCCGCGCTGCAGGAGGCCGACCTGATCGTGGCGCTCGGCGCGCGGTTCGATGACCGGGTCACCGGCAAGCTGGATGCGTTCGCACCCCGCGCCAGGATCGTCCACGCTGACATCGACCCGGCCGAGATCGGCAAGAACCGCCAGCCGGACGTCGCGATCACCGGCGACCTGCGGCTCACGATGGGCATGCTGGCCGAGGCGGTCGCGGCCGAGCTTGCGGCCGGCGTGCGGCCCGACACGGCCAGCTGGCTAGCCACCCTGGACGGCTGGAAGCTCCGCTTCCCGCTGCGGTACACCCACGAGCCGGACGGGCCGCTCAAGCCGCAGTACGTGACCGAGCGACTGTCCGCCCTCACCGGCGGCGACGCGATCGTCGTGGCTGGCGTCGGCCAGCATCAGATGCACGCCTCGCAGCACTATTCGTTCACCAGACCGCGAAGCTGGATTAATTCTGGCGGGGCCGGAACGATGGGGTTCGCCGTCCCGGCTGCCATGGGCGCGCAGGTCGGGCGGCCCGGTGAGCTGGTCGTCGCGATCGACGGCGACGGCTGCTTCCAGATGACCGCGCAGGAGCTCGCCACCTGCGCCATCGAGAAGATCCCGATCAAGGTCCTGATCTTCAACAACGGCTTCCTCGGCATGGTCCGCCAGTGGCAGGAGCTGTTCTACGACGAGCGCTACTCCTCGGTGGAGCTTGGCACTGCCATCCCGGACTACGTGAAGCTGGCGGAGGCCTACGGCTGCATCGGGCTGCGCTGCGACCGGGCCGACGAAGTCGACACCGTCCTGGACAAGGCGCTCGCGCCGTCTGACGTGCCGGTGGTGGTGGACTTCCGTACCCACGACCGGGAGGGCGTCTTCCCCATGGTGCCGGCCGGCAAGCCGAATGACGACATCGTGCTGGGCCCCGAGTTCAGCCAGGACGAGCAGCGCGCTGCCACGCGCAGAGAGATGCAGGGAGAACGGGCATGAGCACGCACACGCTGTCGGTCCTGGTGGAGAACAAGCCCGGCGTCCTGTCGCACGTGGCCGGCCTGTTCTCACGGCGGGCATTCAACATCTCGTCGCTGGCCGTCGGCCCGACGCACGACGAGCGGGTCAGCCGCATCACGATCGTGGTAGACGGCGCATCCACCCCGGTGGAGCAGGTCAGCAAGCAGCTCGACAAGCTCGTCCGGGTGCTGAAGGTCGTCGAGCTGTCCGACGGCGCCGCGGTCGAGCGGGAGCTAGCACTGATCAAGGTGCAGGCCGAGCCGGCGCAGCGCGGTCAGCTGCTCGAGGTCGCCAGTGTCTTCGGGGCCAATGTGGTCGACATGAGCCCGACCACGCTGGTCCTGGAAGCTGTCAGCAGCCCGGCCAAGCTGGACGCGCTGCTGGCCATGCTCGATTCCTACGGCACCTGCGAGCTCGTCCGCACCGGCCGGATCGCGCTGGCGCGCGGTGCCCGCACGATTACCGACGACGGGCCGCTCCTGACCACGGTTCCCCAGACGACAGTTCCGGACGCGGCAGACACTGCCGCCTGACGACCCCGTTCCCAGCCTGAAGATTTTCGAGAATTTCGAGAGGACGTTCCGACAATGGCCACCGTGTACTACGACTCCGACGCTGATCTCAGCCTGATCCAGGCCCGCAAGATTGCCGTCCTCGGCTACGGCTCGCAGGGCCACGCGCACGCACTGAGCCTGCGGGATTCCGGCTGCGACGTCCGGGTCGGGCTGCCCGAGGGCTCGCGCTCACGCAAGCGCGCCGAGGCGGCCG
>Ga0335072_10003897_pt1 | contig 22306 bp, 20 predicted proteins | sample Lox_Sample_21_FD_206725 | JGI IMG/M metagenome (GOLD analysis project Ga0335072, IMG submission 206725) | Soil microbial communities from Loxahatchee National Wildlife Refuge, Florida, United States - Lox_Sample_2.1 | ecosystem: Environmental > Terrestrial > Soil > Wetlands | place: USA...
AACGTGCTCGTCGTCGTGGACAACTATTATTCCGCCGCGACCGGCGGCCAGGACCTACTGTCGTCGCGCGCCAACAGCCGCCGCAACACCGGTAATCCGATTGCGCGCGCGGTGCGCGGCGTTGGCGTGAAATGGGTGCGCGAAATCACCCGCACCTACGATGTTGCCCGCATGCGCGATGTCCTGAAGGAAGCGCTGACCACGCGGGAAAAAGGCCCCAAGGTCATCGTCGCTTCATCGGAATGCATGTTGAACCGGCAGCGGCGCGAGCGCCCCTTGGCGGCGAAGGCTGCGAAGGCCGGCCAGCGCGTCGTGCGTGAACGGTTCGGCGTCGACAGCGACACCTGCACCGGCGATCATTCCTGCATCCGTTTGTCCGGCTGTCCCTCTTTGACGGTGAAGCCGAACCCCGATCCGCTGCGCCAGGACCCCGTGGCCGCGGTGCAGGACAGTTGCGTCGGTTGCGGGCTGTGCGGCGAAGTCTCGCATGCCGCGGTGCTGTGCCCGTCCTTCTATCGTGCGCAGGTCGTCACCAATCCCGGGCGATGGGAACGCTGGCGCGCGCAGATTGCCGCGCGCGTGATCGGCTGGCTGGCACCGGCGGCCCATGCCTGAAGCCCTGCTCCAGCGCGATGCCGCGATCGGCGCCCGCGCGCTGACGGTGGCGATTCTGGCGATGGGCGGCGAAGGCGGCGGCGTGTTGGCCGACTGGCTGCTGGAAGCGGCCGAGAACAGTGGATTCGTCGGCCAGTCCACATCCGTGCCGGGCGTGGCGCAGCGCACCGGCGCAACTATCTACTATCTGGAGTTCTTTCCGCTCGCGGAAGCAGCAGGCCAGCAGCCGGTGCTGGCGCTGATGCCGGCACCCGGCGACGTCGATCTGGTCATCGCATCGGAACTGATGGAAGCAGGGCGGGCAATCCAGCGCGGATTGGTAAGTCCCGAGCGCAGCACGTTCATCTTTTCCACCCACCGCGTGTTCGCGATGACGGAAAAGATCGCAATGGGCGACGGCCGCGTGGATGCAGACACGCTGTTGGCGACCTGCCGCGGTGCAGCGCGGCAGGTGGTCGCGACGGACATGCAGGCGCTCGCCGAGGCTCATGGTGCGCATCTCAGCGCGGTGCTGCTAGGGGCGGTGGCGGGATCGGGCGCGCTGCCGTTGCCGCGGGAAGCGTTCGAAGCTTCGATCCGACACGCGGGCGTTGGCGTCGAGGCAAGCCTTGCAGCGTTCGGCGCAGGGTTTGAAGCGTCAGCGAGCGAAGGGACGGTCGAAAGCAAGGACCTCCCCCTCGCCTTGTGGGAAGGGGGCGGCGGGACGGGTTCTCGTACCTCCAACCCTTCGAGTGAAGGTCCCCTCCCCGCAACTCCCTCCCGCAAGGGGGGTCTTCCTTCTCTATCCCCAGCCACCGCGGATGCCATCATCGCCGAGGGCGAACGCCGTCTGATCGACTATCAGGATGCGGCCTACGCGCGCTTATACCGCGATCGGTTGAACCGACTGAACCTCAGCGGCGAACTGCTCCAAGAAACCGCGCGCCACCTCGCCTTGTGGATGAGCTATGAAGACACGATCCGTGTCGCCGATTTGAAAACCCGCGCCAGCCGGCTTGCGCGCGTGCGTGCCGAGGTGCGGGTCAAGCCGGATCAGGTGCTGCGCGTTACCGAATTCATGCATCCGCGCGTGCAGGAGGTGGCCGACACGTTGCCTGCCCCGCTCGGCCGGTTTCTGCTGCGCTCCGGCCCGCTGCGCCGCTTCGTCGAGCGGATGACCGCGCGTGGCCGACATATAGAAACCACGTCCGTCGGAGGGTTCCTGCTGCTGCGCGTCATTGCATCGCTGCGCCGGATCCGGCGCGCCACACTGCGTTATGTCGAAGAGCAGGAGAGGATCGAGGCGTGGCTGGGGCGGATCGCGGCGGTGAAGGATCGCGATGCCGACCTGGCATTGGCGATCGCGCGCTGCCAGCGGCTGGTGAAGGGCTATGGCGACACGCATGCGCGCGGCTGGGCGAATTTCCAGTGCGTGATGGCGCAAGCCGATCGCCTGGCCGACACGCCGGGGGCCGCGGCGCGGGTGACGGCGCTGTGCGATGCGGCGTTGGCGGACGAAAGCGGCCACGCACTGACCAAGGCTTTGGAGGCCGCATGAACCGCTATCGCGCCGATCCGGCGGCCGTGCGTGCCTTGGTGCGAGACGATGCGGTGCATCGCGACGTCTATACCGATCCGGAGATATTCCGCCTGGAAATGGAACGGCTGTGGCCGCGAACCTGGATTTATGCCGGCCATGCCAGCCAGATTCCGGCCGCAGGCGATTTCATCACCGGCGATATCGGCACGGTGCCAGTGCTGATGATTCGCCAGCCGGATGGCAGCGTGCGCGTGCTACGCAATCGCTGCGCCCACAAGGGTGCGAAGGTGGTTTCGGACTGGTCCGGCAATACTGGCCGCTTCATCCGCTGTCCGTACCATAATTGGAGCTATCGCACGGACGGCTCGATCGCCGCCATTCCGCTGCGCCAGGGGTATGATGGCACCGGTTTCGCAAATTGTGAGGCCGTGCGCGGACTGCGGCCGGTGGCCACCGAAGTTTACCGCGGCTTCGTATTTGCCCGCCTGAGCGACGACGGCCCGGGGTTCCACGACTTTTTCGGCGACTCGCTGTCGTCGATCGACTACATGGTGGACCGCTCGCCCGAAGGCGAAATGGAAGTGGCTGGCGGCGTGCTGCGCTACATGCACGACAGCAACTGGAAGATGTTCGTCGAGAACCTGAACGACGCGATGCACCCGATGGCGGCGCACGAGTCCTCGGCGGGCACGGCGAAGGAATTATGGGCGGACCAGCCGGCCGATGCGCCCAAGCCGATGGCGATCGAGCAATTGGTGCCCTTTGCCGGCAGCTACGACTTCTTCGACAAGATGGGCGAACGGGTGTTCGCCAACGGCCATTCCTTTTCCGGCGCGCATTTTTCCATCCATTCGTCCTATGCCGCGGTACCGGATTATGAAGCCGCCATGCAGCGTGCCTATGGCAAGGCGCGGGCGAAGGACATCCTGGGAACGGTGCGCCACAACACAGTCTATTATCCCAGCCTGACGGTCAAAGGCGCAATTCAGACGATCCGTGTTGCGCGCCCGATCGCCGTGGACAAAACGCTGATTGAAAGTTACAGCTTCCGCCTGAAAGGCGCGCCCGACATCTTCTTCAAGCGCAACGTCACCTATACGCGGCTGATCAACTCGCCGATGTCGGTGGTAGGGCACGACGACCAGCAGTGCTACCGGCTGATCCAGGAAGGCCTCGCCGCGGACGGGAATGAGTGGATCAGCCTGCATCGCGATTACCGAGCAGAGGAACGGAACGCGCGCGACCTGACGGTGAACGGCACCAGCGAAATCTCCATGCGCAACCAGTTCCGCGCCTGGGTGCATTTCATGGGGGCCGCATGACCGAGGCCGAGATCGTTCGCTTCCTGTACCACGAGGGGCGGTTGCTGGATGAGAAACGCTGGGACGAATGGTACTCCTTGTTCTGTGAAGACGGGCATTACTGGGTACCGCTGACGCGCAACCAGCCGGATGCCGAGTTTCACACGTCTTTGGCCTATGAGGACAGGCTATTGCTGCGGCTACGCATCGAGCGCCTCCGCCGACGGCCGCCTTCGCAGCATCCGGAAAGTTGGAGCCAGCACGTGCTGCAGGTGCCGGAGATCGAAGGCCAGGACGGGGATTGTTGGATCACGCGAACCGCGTTCTTCTATGCGGAATCGCGTGGCGACGCGATGCAGATGCTGACCGGTGTGGCCCTGCACAATCTGGTGGAGCAGGAGGGCACGCTGCGGATCAGGTTGAAACGGGTGAATTTGGTGAATTGCGACGCCGCGCTGCCGTCGATTCAGTTGTTCCTGTAAGCGCACTTTGCGAGAAGCCCATCAAATGTCATTGCTTCGTCGCTGCGCTCCTCGCAATGACATGGGTGGAGCTTGCCTCCCGGCTTCGATGATTTCGCACGCCCGATGATCGCACACCCCTATGACAATGTCGCCCTCTGCTGCCCGGTGACGGAACCCTATGTCCGCCGTTCGGAGCATGATGCGGCGTGGTTCCTTGCCCGCACCCTGCAGCGCCTGCTTGACTCGGCCGGCATCGAGAAATCCGCTATCGACGGCCTGTGCGTTTCCAGCTTTACCTTGCATCCCGACACCGCTGTCGGTTTCACCCAGTATGCCGGCCTGTCGCCGCGTTTCCTGGAATGGCTGCCGATGGGCGGAGCCTGTGGCATCGTCGCTCTGCGCCGGGCCGCGCGCGCAGTGCAGGCGGGCGATGCGGAGGTCGTCGCGTGCATCGCCGGCGACACCGCCAACGAAACCAGCTTCCGAGACCTGGTCGCCAACTTCAGCAGCTTTTCGCGCGACGCAGTGTATCCCTATGGCGCCGGCGGTCCCAACGCCAGCTTCGCGCTGATCGCCGACGCCTTCATGCGCGCAACCGGGGCGACGCGCGAGGATTTCGGCAAGCTCGCCGTTGCCCAGCGTGCCAATGCACAGCGCAATCCGCTGGCCTTGTTGCGTGGGCCACTGACGCTGGACCAATACCTCGCGTCGCGTCCCATTTCCGAACCACTGCACCTGCTGGATTGCGTCATGCCGTGCGCCGGGGCCGACGGTTTCCTGGTCATGCCGGAACCCCGCGCCCGCAAATTGAACCTGCCCTTCGTCCGCGTCCTGGGTGCGATCGAACGCCACAACGCCTTTCCCGACGATCCCGTGCAGTTGCGCGGCGGTTGGGCGATGGACCGCGACGCTTTGTGGACGCAGGCGGGCATTGGTCCGCGCGATGTGCAGATGGTGCAAACCTATGACGACTACCCGGTTATTTCGATGCTGCAATTCGAGGGGCTCGGCCTGTGTGCGCCTCGCGAGGCGCCCGATTTCGTGCGTCGGCACGATTTTACCATTGAGGGCAGCGTGCCGCACAATACCGGCGGCGGTCAATTGTCGATGGGACAGGCGGGCGCCGCCGGCGGCTATCTAGGGCTGGTGGAGGCGACGCGTCAGGTATTGGGGCTGGCTGAAGGGCGCCAGGTGCGGAACGCGGAACACGCGCTGGTCAGCGGCTTCGGCATGATCAATTACGACCGCGGCCTGTGCACCGCCGCCGCCGTTTTGGGGCGCGCATGATCCGCCTGCAACGCTGCGCCGATTGCGGCCGTGCGCAATATCCGCCGCGCGAAGTTTGCGGTACGTGCCTGTCCGAGCGGCTGAATTGGGACTGCGGTGATTCGCTGCCGGGCCACGTGCTGGCGCGCACCGTATTGCACCATAGCAACGAACCGGCGATGCGCGCGCGACTGCCGCTGACGATTGGCCTGGTGCAATTCGACGCGGGTCCCGTGGCGGTATGTCTCCTTGCCGATACGATCGTGCCCGGCGATGCCGTCCGGATACGGTTCAACGCCGATGCGTTGCTGGAGGCCGCATGAAACGCGCCCTTGTTACGGGGGGCAGTACGGGGATCGGGCTGGCGATCTGCCAGGCGTTGCTGGATGCGGAATACGACGTTGTTTCGCTGGACCGGCAACCGGCGACGACCGTGCGTGCCCGCCTTCGCCATGTCACGGTCGATCTGTCGGATGAAACGGCAACACGGCAGGCCGCGGCGGAGGCTACGCGCGAACCCATTACTACGGTGGTACACAATGCCGGCGCTATTCGATCCGCGTTGGTAGATCAGGCAACGACGGGCGACCTGATGGAACTGTCGCGCCTGCATCTCGGGGCGGCACTGGTGCTGGTGCAAGCGGCGCTGCCGGCGATGCGGTCGGCGCGGTTCGGACGAATCGTGTTGATTTCGTCGCGGTCGGCGCTGGGGCTGGCGACGCGTACGGCGTATTCGGCCACCAAGGCCGGACTGATTGGCATGACCCGGACCTGGGCGCTGGAGCTTGGGCCGGACGGCATTACGGTGAATGCGATCGCGCCGGGGCCGATCGCAGGCACCGCGATGTTTCATGATGTGCTGCCGGCGGGAGATCCTCGCGTTGAGGCGCTGGCCCGGACGATTCCCGTCCGCCGGCTGGGCCAACCGCAGGATGTCGCGCGGGCGGTGATGTTCCTGGTTGATCCGGGGAGCAGTTTTATTACGGGGCAGACGCTGTTTGTGTGCGGGGGGACGAGCGTGGGGAGTCTCGCGTTATAGGACGTTATCCCAGGCGAAACGCAGCAGAGCCTATCAAGCACGAAGCCCGCCATCACGCAGCAGTGGCAGCACCGTGTCTAGGAAATACGGCAGTTCACTCTTGTAATTCACAAATGACAGCGCCACACCTGCGAACCCCACTTCGCTGATCGCTACCAACTCCTCGGCAATCCGTTGCGGCGTGCCAACCAGCGGATAGGTACCGGCGCCGCCAACGAAGCGCTTGCGATGAAGGCGATAGGCTTCGGGATCATGCGAGCCGGAGAACTTCGCTTTGTTCCCCATGTAATGGTCCGCGCCCGCGGTATCCTCCATCTCCACCGCATAATACTCGTAATACCGTTCTGCCTCCTGCTGTGACGGCCGGCATACCACGTGGCATGTGGTGTAGACTCCCACCTCGCGGCCCGCCGCGGCTGCGCGTTGCCGCATGTCCTCGATCTGCACGCCACTTGTGCCAATCTCCACGAACGTCGTGAACAAACAGTCGGCGGCACGGGCGGCGAACTCGCGGCCCGGCGGTGAAAACGCGGCATTCAAGGTCAGCGGGCGGGGCCGTTGCACCGGCAGCGGCTTTCCTGACACGCCGCGCAAATCATAATATCGTCCTTTGAAATCGAACGGCCCTTGCTCGGTATAGATACGACTAAGAATTTCAAACCATTCCAGCCCCTGCCCGTAACGGTCCTCGATCATCTCCAGCCCGAAGCAACCGAACTCCTCCGGGTTCCAGCCGCAGACGATGTTCAGCCCGGCGCGCCCGCCGCTGGCATGGTCGATCGTCGTCAGAGCCTTGGCCGCGAACACGGGGTGCACCATCGGCACATGCACCGTTGCGAACAATGCGATTTGCTCGGTCAACCCCGCCAGGGCCGCGGCTTCCGTCAGCGTCTCGAACGACCATTCGCGCGAATTCGTCACCCCCCCGAAGCCGCGCCAGCGCGCGATCGGAAGGAAGAACTCCAACCCCGCGCGATCAGCCATCTGCGCCACGGCCACCACGTCCGGCCATTCCGCCCGCCAGCGTTCCGGCACGCGAGTCAGCGTCAGGCCGCCGTCGGCGTTGGCGGAAAACACCCCCAGCTTCAGCAGGTTGGGGCCGCGCATCGGGTTGGCACGCTGTCGCATCGGCGGTCTCTCCGGGCTTGTCGGGCGGAAATTAGTTGAGATATAAGAGAACGGCCAGAGGGGCCGGAGGCACATGGACCGACCGACGCGGGCAGTTTGTTGATGCGCATCGTCTGCGTGGGCGGCGGTCCGGCCGGCCTGTATTTCGCCATCCAGATGAAACGGCGCGATCCGTCGCACTATATCACGGTGATCGAGCGCAATCGCCCCTATGACACGTTCGGCTGGGGCGTGGTGTTTTCGGACGAGACGCTGCGCAACCTGGAAGGGGCCGATCCGCCGAGCAAGCAAGAGATCCTCGACAGTTTCGCCCATTGGGACGATATCGATATTCACTTCAAGGGCCGCACCATAACGTCAGGTGGCCACGGATTCTGCGGCATCGAGCGCAAACACCTGCTGAACATCTTGCAGCATCGCGCCGAATCCCTTGGCGTGGAGCTTGTGTTCGAACGCGAGGTGGACGATCTGGCGGAATTCGCGGATGCCGATCTGATCGTGGGCGCCGACGGCATCAACAGCAAGATCCGCAATCGTTACGCGGCTTATTTCAAGCCTACCGTTCATGTGGCACAGAACCGCTTCGTCTGGCTTGGCACGCAACGTGTATTTGAAGCTTTCACCTTTATTTTTATTGAAACCGAATGGGGATGGTTCCAGGCGCACGCCTATCGGTTCAACCAGGATACGTCCACGTTCATTATCGAGACGACAGATGCCAATTGGCGCGCGGCCGGGCTGGACCGCGCCGATGCGGCCGCCACGATAGCGTTTTGCGAGCAAGCGTTCGCGCCTTGGCTGGACGGGCACAGGCTGATGGCGAATATGAGCCATCTGCGCGGCTCGCACTGGCTGAATTTTCCCCGCGTCGCCAATGAGACCTGGGTGAAGGACAATATCGTTCTGGTCGGCGACGCTGCGCACTCGGCGCATTTTTCCATTGGTTCCGGCACCAAGCTGGCGCTAGAGGATGCGATTGCACTGGCACGCGCGTTCGATCGCCATGGCACGGACGTGCCTGCGGCGCTGGCCGCGTATGAGGCGGAACGCAAGATCGATGTGCTGCGTATTCAATCGGCTGCCCGCAATTCCACCGAATGGTTCGAGAATGTCGCGCGCTATGCCCGGTTGGAACCGGAGCAATTCGCGTATTCGTTGCTGACGCGCAGCCAGCGGATCAGCCATGAGAATCTGCGTTTGCGCGACCGGCCCTGGCTGGAAGGGGTGGAGCGCTGGTTGGCAGAGCATGCGGGGCATCCGACCAACCGTGCCATTCCGCCGATGTTTCTGCCGCTCCGGCTGCGCCAGATGCGGCTGGGCAACCGCGTCGTTGTGTCGCCGATGGCGACCTACAGCGCACTGAACGGCATGCCGAACGATTTCCATCTGGTGCATCTCGGGGCGCGGGCACTGGGCGGGGCGGGGCTGGTGTTCACTGAAATGGTCTGCGTCACCCCGCAGGGCCGCATCACGCCCGGTTGCGCCGGCCTGTGGTCCGAGGCGCAGATGGATGCCTGGGTGCGCATCGTCGAGTTCGTCCATCTGCAATCGGATGCGAAGATCTGTCTGCAACTCGGCCATTCGGGCCCGAAGGGATCGACGCAGCTTGGCTGGGAGAAGATGGATGCGCCACTGCCCGCCGGGAACTGGGAACTGATTGCGCCGTCGCCGATTCCCTGGAGCCCGTACAACCAGGTGCCCCGGTCGATGACGCGCGACGACATGGACGCGGTGCGCGACGCGTTCGTCACGGCAACGCAATACGGCCAGCGCGCCGGGTTCGACATGGTGGAACTGCATGCAGCGCACGGCTACCTGCTCTCGTCGTTCATCTCGCCACTGACCAACCAGCGCACCGACGAGCACGGTGGCTCGCTGCGCAACCGGTTGCGGTTTCCGCTGGACATATTCCGTGCCATGCGCGCGGTTTGGCCGGCGCACAAGCCGATGTCGGTGCGGATTTCCGCGACCGATTGGGTTGAAGGGGGCATAGTTCCCGCCGATGCGGTGGAAATCGCGCGCGCTTTTCTCGCGGAAGGCGTGGATCTGATCGATGTGTCGGCCGGCCAGACCTCGATCCAGGCCCAGCCGGTGTATGGCAGGATGTTCCAGACGCCGTTCGCCGACCGAATCCGCAACGAGGTAGGTATCGCCACCATGGCGGTTGGCAACATCACGGAGCCGGACCATCTGAACGCGATCATCGCTTCCGGGCGTGCGGACCTGTGTGCTTTGGCACGGCCGCATCTGTCCGATCCGCATTTCGCGCTGCGCGCCGCAGCCGGGCTTGGCTACAAGGAGCAATGGTGGCCGAAGCAGTATCTGGCGGGAAAGGCGCAGATAGAACGGCTGATCGGACGCGCCGATACGGACTATGCGGCTGTGATATGATGAAGGCTGCCACGGGAAGGGCCATCGTCACCGGCGGTGCCAAGGGCATCGGCCTTGCCATTGCCCGCCGTCTTGCCGCCGATGGGGCCTCCATCGCGCTGATCGGCCGCGATACGGCGGCCCTTGAAACCGCAGCGGCCGAACTGCACGCGCATTATGTCGCCGCGGACGTCACGAACGCCGAAGCATTGCGCGACGCCATCGCCGCGCTCGGTCCGTGCGACATGCTGGTAAACAATGCCGGTGCCGCGCTTTCGAATCCGTTCGCCCGCCACACGCTGAACGACTTTCAATCGATGCTCGCAGTGAACCTGCTGTCCGCGGTCACCGCGTGCCAGTGCGTGTTGCCACATATGCGCGCCCAGAGCTTCGGCCGTATTGTTAATATCGCCAGCACGGCTGGACTGAAAGGTTATCCCTATGTCACCGCTTATGCTGCGGCAAAGCATGCTTTGGTAGGGTTCACGCGTGCGCTTGCATTGGAAACCGTCAGAGACGGCATCACCGTCAACGCCGTGTGCCCCGGCTTCACGGATACGGAGATGGTGGCTCGATCCGCCGCAACCATTGCCGCCGCAACCGGCCGCTCAGAGCAGGAGGCGCGAGCGCAACTGGCCGGCGCGAACCCGGCGGGGCGGCTGATCAAACCAGACGAAGTTGCGGCAGCCGTCGCATTCCTGTGCCGATGCGATACCGCTGCGATCACGGGCCAGGCGATCGCCGTCGCGGGTGGAGAGGCGTGACATGGCGATACGAACCGTCAGGCGCGCACGTGAAGAGATATAATAACTGGCCATTATCAATGGCCCGCATTCGGGAAGGATTGAATGGACGTGCCCAACGACACTGGTCAGCGAAAATTGCAGCCCGCCGCCTGGCCGCGTCCGCGTGGTTATGCGAACGGCATCGCTGCGGCTGGCGAGACGATCTTTCTGGCCGGTCAGGTCGGCTGGGATGCGCAAGGCCGTTTTGTTTCCGATCTGGCTGGCCAGGTGGGGCAAGCGCTCTCGAACATCGTCACGTTGCTGGCCGAGGCGGGCGCCGAACCGCAGCATCTCGTCCGGCTCACCTGGTACGTCACCGATGTCGTTGCGTATCGGACGCAACAGGCCGCGATCGGGCAGGAGTATCGGCGGGTGATCGGCAAGCACTTCCCGGCCATGTCCGTCATCGGCGTGTCGCAACTGGTCGAGCCCGGCGCTCTGGTGGAAATCGAGGCGACCGCCGTGCTGCCGCCGTTGCATCCGCCCTAGACGCGGCCATGAACTTGACATCGAAAATATCGTTGCGTGAGACCAACTGCCCGGGCGCAATCGACCAGTAGGCCAATCTGTCAGCAAGGAGTGTTGAATGAAAGCGCGTTTGTATGCGGCCGTCATGGCCATGGGTTTGCTTGGTGCAACGGCGGCAGCGCAGGCGCAGATCAAGATCGGTGCCATACTTTCGATCAGCGGGCCCGGCGCGGCGATGGGTGTGGGGTACAAGGGCGCGTTCGATTTCTTTCCGAAGGAAATTGCCGGCCAGAAGGTGGAATATATCATCCGCGACGATGCGACGGATGCTAGCACCGGCTATACCATCGCGCAGAAGATGATTTCCGAAGACCATGTTGATGCGTTTATCGGCCCGTCCCTCACCGCGACCGACGCGGCGGTGGCGCCTCTGGCCAATCAGGCCCATGTGCCGATGATCGCTATGGCGCCATATGAATATGACCCGACGAAGCAGCCCTATACGTTCAACGATGCGCAGCCTTTGCCGCTGATGGTGGCGGAGGTGTTCAAGTACATGCAGCAGCACGGAGTGAAGACGATCGGCTATATTGGCTTCTCCGACGGCTGGGGCGACCAGGTGCTGGCCGGCACAAAGCAGGCCGCAGCGGCCGACGGCATGAAGATCCTGGCGGATGAGCGTTATGCCCGCACCGATACCTCGGTGGAAGCGCAGGCGCTGAAGCTGATCAGCGTGCATCCGCAGGCGATCATGATGGGCAATTCCGCCACTCCCGCCGCGCTGCCGGTCGTGGCGCTGCGGCATCTGGGGTACAAGGGCGGCATCTATGGCAACCACGGCATTGTCAGTCCGGCTTTCATCAAGGTGGGCGGTGCAGCCGTGAGCGGCGTGATCGCCGATACGTCGCCGCTGGTAGTTTATACGCAGTTGCCGGACAGCAATCCGATCAAGCCGGTCGCCACGGCCTTTATGAAGGAGTACGCGGCGAAGTTCGGGCCGCAGAGCGTGAACCCGTTTGCCGGATATAGCTATGACGCGATGCTGCTGCTGAAGAATGCGATTCCCGCCGCTTTGAAAGCGGGCAACCCGGGTACCGAGCAATTTCGCGAAGCACTCCGCGACGCGCTGGAGAAGACACACGATCTGGTAGGCGTCAGCGGCGTTTATAATATGTCGCCGACCAATCATAACGGACAGGATTCCCGCGCCGCGGTGCTGGTGGAAGTGAAGGACGGGGCGTGGCGGGCGATTCATTGATCTCCGCCTATGAGATCGCGGGGTCTCGAACAGATCGTAGCAATCTTGCTCGGACGGGTGCGCGATTCGTGATGGAAAGGCTACCCCCGTGAAGCCGCACGCCATACCGCTCGGCTGAGGGGCAGGGCATGAACTGGTTCATTTTCCTCGCCCTGCTGCAAGACGGCATTACCACCGGCGCCATCTATCTTCTGCTCGCGATCGGACTGCTGATCGTGTTCTCGGTCACCCGCGTGATATTCGTCCCGCAAGGCGATCTGCTGGCGTTTGGCACGCTGACGGTGGCGGCGCTGCAAGGCGGCCACCTGCCGGGCACATTATGGTTGCTCGACGGGGTCTCTGCCCTGGCACTCATCGCGGCATTGTTCCAGGGGCGCCGCGCGGCGATGCGCGGGGTGCTGGCCTGGGGCATCTATCCGGCCGTTGTTACGGCCATTGCCTCCGCCCTGGCACCACGCGAAATCCCCGCGATCTCGATCATTCTGGCCCTTGCCATTGTTACGCCAATGGGGCCGCTGATCTGGCGGTTCGCCTTCCGGCCGATTGCCAATGCTTCTGTCCTGGCGTTGCTGATCCTGGCCATGGCGCTGCATTTCGTGCTGATCGGGCTGGGCCTGGTGTTCTTCGGCCCGGAAGAAGCTGGTGCGCCGCCAATTACCAACGCCAACTTTGACCTCGGCAGTTTGAATGTCTCCGGTCAGACGCTCGCTATACTGGCGTGCTGCGTCGTGTTGGTGCTCGGCCTGCGCTGGTTCTTTGGCGCCACCATCCACGGCAAAGCCTTGCGCGCAGCCGCATCGGACAGGTTGGGTGCGCGCCTGGTTGGTATCGACGCGGGTGCAACGGGAGCGCTCGCATTCGGGCTCGCGTCGTTCATCGCCGCGCTGGCGGGGGTGCTGATCGGCGCGGTCACGCCGCTTTCCTACGATGCAGGGTTTGATATCGGACTGAAGGGATTCGTCGCGGCGATCATGGGCGGGCTGGTGTCCTATCCGATGGCAGCGGCCGGCGCGATCCTTGTGGGCGTGCTGGAATCGCTCAGCAGCTTCTGGGCCAGCGCCTACCGCGACGTGATCGTCTTCACGCTGCTTGTTCCGATCCTGGTTTGGCTGTCGTTACGAAGCGGCTCGCCGGAGGATCGGGCCTGATGACGCCTCTTTCATCCCCACCGCGCGTGATCAGCGGATCGGCGCCTGGTCGGTTATGCGTGGATGGCCGAGTCAAGCACGGCCATGAGGCAATTTTGCGGGGGTGGGCAATAAGATTCGCCGCAGTCATCGCTATCATCCTGATCCCCGCGGTCCTGCCCACCTTCTATGTTACCTTGCTCGGCTATGTCGGCATGGCCACGCTGGTCGCGCTGGGTCTGGTGCTGCTGACCGGCATCAGCGGCCAAACCTCGTTTGGACAAGCCAGCTTTGTCGGCCTCGCGGCTTACGCGACCACGGTGCTGACCAAATCCTACGATGCACCGCCGATCGCCGGACTGGCCGCGGGGCTGCTGCTGACCGGCGCCATCGCGTGGCTGCTTGGGCTGGTCACCGCGCGCCTTTCCGGACATTTCCTTGCGCTGGTCTCGGTTGCCTGGGGGATCAGTTTCTTCTCCTTGTTTGGAACGATTCCGCAACTCCATGGCTTCAACGGCATCGGCAATATCCCGCCGTTGCGCCTGGGGCGGTTCTCCGCTGCGAGCCTGCGCGTGAACCTTGCCATCATCTGGGCGGCCGTCGCCCTGATCATGGCGATGTCGGCGAACCTGTTGGATTCCCGCATCGGCCGCGCCATCCGCACCCTCAACGGCGCGCGTCTGATGGGCGCCAGCGTCGGCATCGATACCGTGCGCCTCAGCCGCACCGTCTTCGTCATTGCCGCACTCAATGCTGCCGTCGCCGGTTTCCTGTTCGCGCATTTCGAGCGCTTCGTCAGCCCGACACCGTTCAGCCTTGGCGCCAGCATCGACTATTTGTTCATGGTGATTATCGGCGGGGCAGGCTCGCTTTGGGGCGCACCGATCGGCGCTGCGCTCGTGGTGATGCTGCGCGACCAGTTCAACGATTGGATTCCCCGCATCACCGGCCAGGCCGGCGATTTCGAGTCCTTGGTGTTCGCGTTGGTCGTCATCGTACTGCTGCAACGCGCCCCAGATGGATTGCTGCCATTGTTGATGCGGTTCAAACGCCGCACTTCCCCGCATGCCGCAGCAGGCGACGATGCACAGACCGAACAACTGCCCGTTCCGGTCACCGTGCCTGGTGAGGAATTGCTAGCGCTGCAAGGGGTCTCCCGCAATTTTGGCGGTCTCGCCGCCAATCGCGATGTCAGCTTCACTGTCCATGCCAGCGAGATCGTCGCCCTGATCGGTCCGAACGGTGCCGGCAAGACAACGTTGTTCAACGTCGTCAGCGGCGTTCTGCCGCCCAATTCCGGCAGCGTCCGTCTGTTTGGCGTGCCGGCTGCGCGCCTCTCGCCGCGCCGCGTCGCTAGCCGGGGGCTGGCGCGCACGTTCCAACACGTGAAGCTGCTGCCGGACCGCAGCGTGCTGGAGAACGTGGCGCTCGGTGCGCATCTGTTAGGCCGTGCCGGATTGCTGCGCGCCATGCTGCGACTGGACCGTGCGGAGGAAGCGCACCTGCTGTCCGAGGCTCGGGCACAGGCGGTGCGCGCCGGTCTTGGTAACATGCTGCACGTTCCCGCCGGCGATCTGCCTCTGGGCCAGCAGCGCGTGGTGGAAATCGCCCGCGCGCTGTGTTTGCGGCCGCGGCTGCTGTTGCTGGATGAACCTGCCGCCGGGTTGCGCCTGCCAGAGAAGCGGCGGCTCGCGTCGCTGCTGCGGCAGTTGCGCGCGGAAGGGATGGGCGTGCTTTTGGTGGAGCATGACATGGATTTCGTCATGCAGCTCGCCGACCGCGTGGTGGTGATGGATTTCGGCCAGAAGATCGCCGAGGGTCCGCCGGAACGCGTGCAAACCGATCCGTCGGTCGTGGAAGCCTATTTGGGCGGGCTGACATGATTCCGCCGCTGCTGCAACTCGAAAACCTGCGTGCCGGCTACGGCCATGTCGAAGTCCTGCACGGCGTCGCGTTGGCGGTACCGGAAGGACGGATGGTCGCCATCGTCGGCCCCAACGGCGCCGGCAAGACCACGCTGATGTCGGCGGTCATGGGCCTGCTGCCGCGCAAAGGTGGCACCATCACGTATGGCGGTGCGGCGGCAGGCACCACGGAAGCCATGGTCGCTGCCGGTGCCATTCTCGTGCCGGAACATCGCGCCTTGTTCTCGGACATGAGTGTCGAGGACAACCTATTGCTCGGCTTCTACCCCCGTCGCCGCACAGGCGAGCGTGATGCGCGCCCAGCGATGCAGGAGGTGTTCGCGATCTTCCCGCGCCTTGCCGAACGCCGCCGCCAGTTGGCGGCGACGTTGTCAGGCGGTGAGCGACAGATGCTGGCGCTGGGCCGTGCGCTGATGGGGCGGCCGCGGCTGCTGTTGCTGGATGAACCGAGCCTTGGCCTGGCGCCGATGCTGGTGCGGGAGATTTTTCGTGTGTTGGCCGGACTGCGGGCGCGCGGCCTGTCGATTCTGCTAGTCGAGCAAAATGTAAGGGCAGCGCTTCAGATTTCTGATTATGGGTATGTGCTGGAGATGGGCGAAGTGGCGGCCGAAGGGCCGAGCGCCCAACTCGCCCAGAACCCGCGCGTGTTGGAAACCTATCTGGGGCAGCGGCGTTCGCATGCCAACCAGTGATACCGCACTGATGCCCGATCGTGAGGCCGCCGTTGGCAACGGCGCCCGCTTGCCACTGCGAATTTGGCTGCGCTTGTTGACGTGTGTAAACATGACCGAAGCGATGGTTCGGGCGCGGCTGCATGCACAGTTCGGTACCACGTTGCCGCGTTTCGATGTGCTCGCGGCGCTGGATGCGGCGGGCGAGGAGCTCTCGATGGGCGCGTTGTCGGCGCGGCTCATGGTCACCAGCGGCAATGTCACCGGCCTGATCAGGGCGATGGAGCAGGATGGGCTGGTGGAGCGAAGACGGCATCCGGGGGATCGGCGCAGCACGTTGATCGGTATGACCGATGCCGGGCGGGCGTTGTTCGCTCATATGGCGCCGGCACACGCACGTTGGATTGAGCAAGCGATGGCGGGGATGGACCGTACGGAAGCAACCGAGTTGTGGGACATGTTGGGACGCCTGAAGGACTCGGTGCGGGATGCGGGTTCGGACCCGGTGGCGGGGCCGGCAAAACGCCGTGCCTGGGTGCCCAAATCCTAATGTCATTGCGAGGAGCGAAGCGACGAAGCAATCTCGGTCGAGAGCACGCGCGCGCATAGCCCGGGCAACTGCAGGAACGGGGTTGCTGCATCGCATCGCTCCTCGCAATGACATTGATCGGAGGAAATCATGGTCGCAGAAGCCTATCAGGTCGCCCCGAACCGTTATCGCGAACGATATGGCCGCTACTTCGAAGACTTCGTCGTGGGCGACATTTACGAACACCGCCCCGCCCGCACCATCAGCGAGGCCGACAATACCTGGTTTACTTTGCTCACGATGAATCAGCATCCGCTGCATTTCGACGCTGAATACGCGAAGCATAGCGAATTCGGCCGCTGCATCGTATGCTCTCCGCTGACTGTCGCGCTGATGGCCGGCATGAGTGTCAGCGATGTCAGTCAGAAGGCGATTGCCAATCTTGGGTGGCGCGAGATCCGGCTGACTCATCCGTTGTTCATCGGCGACACGCTGTCGGCCGAATCCGAAGTGCTGGACAAGCGGGACAGCAAGTCGCGGCCGCAGGCCGGCATCGTCACCGTGCGGACGCGCGGTTTCAACCAGGATGGCACGATGGTCTGCGAGTTCGATCGCACCATCCTGGTGGGCAGGCGCGGCTTCGATACCGAAGCCAAGGCGGGTTATTGAAGGAACGACGCCATGCAGCCATTGCACGGTATCCGCGTCCTGAGCGTGGAATCCTATGGTGCCGGTCCTTATGGCACCATGCATCTCGCCGATCTCGGCGCCGAGGTCATCAAGATTGAAGCGCCGGCACGTGGCAAGATTGCTCCGGGCGACAGCGCGCGCCACGCCGGGCCGTTCTTCCTGGGGCCGAATGACAGCCAGTTCTTTCAAAGCTTCAACCGCAACAAGCGCAGCGTGGTGCTCGATCTGCATCATCCCGACGGCTACGCGGCGTTTCTGAAGCTGGCGGCGAGAGCCGACGCGGTGATGAACAACCTCCGCGGTGATCAGCCCGGCAAGCTGCGGCTGGCTTACAACGACCTGAAGGGTGCCAATCCGCGGCTGGTCTGTGCACATCTGTCGGGCTATGGCCGCACCGGACCACGTGCCGGGTGGCCGGCTTACGATTACCTGGCGCAATCGGAAGCCGGCTATCTGCATCTAACCGGCGAACCGGATGGACCGCCGACGAGGATGGGCCTTTCGGTCATCGATTTCATGTCCGGCGTCACTATGGCGTTTGCGCTGGCGGCGGCATTGCTCGGCGCATTCCGCAGCGGGCGGGGCTGTGATGTGGACGTGACGCTGTACGACGTCGCTATGCACCAGCTGACCTATCTGGCGACGTGGTACATGAACGCAGGCCAGGCTGCCGAACGCCGGCCTCGTTCCGGTCACCCCACGATCGTCCCCTGCGAGATGTTCCCCACCGCAGACGGCTGGCTGTTCATCATGTGCATGACGCCGAAATTCTGGACCGCGTTGTGTGAGGCGATCGGCCTGCCGGACCTTGCCACGGACCCGCGTTTCATCGGTTTCCCGCAACGCCTCGGCAATCGTGAGGCGTTGGTCGAGATATTGGATGCGGTTTTCCGCCGCGCCACGACCGGCGAATGGATGCAATGCCTGGGCGGCCGCGTGCCCGCGGCACCGATCCTGACTCTGCCGCAGGCTGTGGAAAATCCGTATTTTGCCGCGACCGGCGGTGTGTTGACGGTCGCGCACCCGCAGCGGACGGATTTGAAGATGGTTGCCAGCCCAATCCGAATCGATGGCGAACGGCGGGGTGCCTTCGCCGGTCCCGCGCTGGGGGAGGACACCGAGGCGCTACTGCGTGAGGCCGGATTTGGCGACGCGGATATGGAACGGCTGCGCGAAGGCGGGGCGATTTGAATAGAGCGCCCGCACTACCGGACGGCGCGGCGTGCCGTTGCGGGCATGGCATTGGCCGATCGACAGAAATGCGATAGCCTCGTCGTGCTTTCCAGCCCAGGAAGGAGAACCAGGATGAAACGCCTCATTCTCGCTGCTGCGGTTCTTGCCGGCCTGTCCGGCGCCGTCGCCGTATCCGCGGGGTTGCTCGCGACCCCGGCGGCCGCCTGCAACAAAGACCACACAACCTGATTGCGTCGCGCGCCCGGTGCCCAATGGCATCGGGCGCTTCCGCCGCCACCGAAACGGAAGCCTGCGATGGAAGTGCAAGCGCTTGGTTATGTCGGGGTCGGAGCGTCCAATCTTTCGGAATGGACCGATTTCGCCAACAACTGGCTCGGCATGCAAACGGTGGAGCGCGGCAATGCCGTGCGCGCCTTCCGCATGGATGACCGCAAGCAGCGTCTGATCGTGGATCGCTCGCTGGCCGAGGGCGACCGCTATTTCGGTTGGGAAGTGGCGGATTCGGCGGCGCTCGATGCACTGGCGGCGCGCCTCGAAGCGGCCAGCGTGCCGGTGCGCCGCGAAACGACGGCACTGGCGGATCAACGTTGCGTGAGCGAGCTGATCAGCTTCACCGATCCGGCGGGCAACCGGCTGGAAGCGTTTTACGGCGCGGCCGTTGCGGATGAGCAATTCAAGCCGGGGCGGGCGATATCGGGGTTTCGCACCGGGCCGCTCGGCATGGGGCACGCCGTGTTCCATGTGAAGAACATTGACGACCTGATGGGTTTCTATCACGAGACGCTCGGCTTCGGCATCAGCGACTACATCACCACGCCGTTCCGCGCGTTCTTCCTGCATGTGAATCCGCGCCATCACAGCGTGGCGTTCATCGAGACCGGTCGGCAGGACCTGCATCACCTGATGGTTGAACTGTATTCGATGGACGATGTCGGCCAGGGCTACGACATCGCGCTGGGCGAACCGAAGCGGATCGCGACGACACTGGGACGGCATCCGAACGATGCGGTGATGTCGTACTATTTGAAATCGCCGTCCGGGTTCATGCTGGAATATGGCTGGGGCGGTAGGGTGGTCACGCCGGGCGACTGGACCCCGACAGAGGTTACGGTGGGGCCCAGCTTGTGGGGCCACGACCGCACCTGGCTGCCGGAGGATCAGCGCGCCCAGGCGCGGGCGATGCGGCTCAAGGCGGCGGCGGATGGGCAGCGCGCTCCGGTCCAGGTGGTCGACGGTAACTACCAGCGGATGGAAGGTGTTTGCCCGTGGTGGGATGCGGTGCGCGGCGGAGGATAGCGAACGAAGGCGCGAACGCGGGTCCCAACGCACACGGCCCGCTAGGCCGCCAGTGCCATCAGGTCCGCCGGGTAGCGTGTCGCTCCGCCGAGGTAAAGCTCCACGTCAATCAGTCCACTGAACGATTCAAACAGCTCCACCGGCAGCACGGCATCGCCATCGGTCCATCGCACGCCTAGTTCCGGTTCGAAACCATGGAAGCCGCGTGTGAGCCGAGGATCATCCGCCTCAAGCATCGCCAACCCTGCGCCTCGCCGCACCACCACACGCCGCAATGCCACGCCCAAAGGCCGGGGATCGCGCGCCAGTCCCCATTCTTGCGGCACGCCGCTGCGCGAGGCCACACGCACGCAATCTGGCCGCGCGACGAAGCGGAACAGATGCATGGAGCCGTCGCGCCATGCGGCGTCGATGCGGACGCCATCGATCAGCAAATGAAGGTCCGGATCGTCCGTCATCGGGACTCCGGGACGCGGCCCTGCCCGTTCCAGCAAACGGCCCCACACCGCATCCACCACCGGGCCGCCGGTCAGAACAGTTGCGCAGGGCTGCAGGGGCGGCTGGCCCCATCCGTTATTGGCGTTGGCAAACAGCCAGCGGTTCCCGTCGTCGCGATAGCTTTCCGCCGGCGCGCCGTTCGCGAGCAGCACGTCGTGCCGATCCAGCTCGATATGGTACAGCGAGACTTCCTGCGCCCTGTCGTCCCACAGTATCGAGCGGTGGTTCACCAGGAACTCTACCGGGATCAGCACGTCGTCGAGCCACAAGGCGTGGCCCTTGGTGATGCGCAGGTCGTGGTAGGGCACGTTGTCGGCCAGCGCGCCCTTGCGGACGATCACCGGCGTCGCGGCGCTGCGCCGGCCGCGCGCAGCCAGGACTTTGCCGGCTCCGACCCACAGAATGCGCCGCACCGCGCCGTTCGCCGTCAGCACGGTGTCGCCCGCCGCTAGCCGTTCCACACGATCTTCGCCCCGTGGCGTGGCCAGCCGCGTGCCCGCGCAGAAACACAGCGTCACGTCGGCTCCGTTTGCGCCATCGTTGGTCGCATGCACGGTGGCTGGTTGGGCCAGCGCCAACGGAAACGAAGCGCTGCCGGCTGGCCCCATGTAGTCCAGCGTGCCGTTCACGAACGACACGCTGCTGTACGAGACGCCGCGAAGGTCGATCGTGTCGCCGGGGGCGAATCCGGTCACCGCACCCGACATGCTGGCGGTGGTTTCCATTACCAAGGTCGCGTTGTTGCCACCGAAGACGATCGATTCGCCGCTTGCGACGGTGCCCGCCACGTCCAGCGTGGCGCCGGCATTCAAGGTGATCGCGCCGGGACCGTTCAGCGTCACACCGGCATCGATCGTGTTGCTGCCGGACAGAGACCAGTTCGCATGCGCATCGACGACGATCTGCGCGAAATCGATATAATGGCTACCGAGACCGCTCAGTGTACCGACGCCGGACGATGAAGCCAATTCCAGCGTGCTGACGGCGCCGCTCACGCCGGGGGTGTTCCCGCCGTCGACCGTGCCGACGAATGTTGCGCCGGGATCGATCGCCAGCCGGTTGGCCGAGCCCTCGCCGAACAAAATCGCATCCTGGCCGCCTGCGATATGTCCGGCGTTCCGGATCGTGCTGGTCCCGCCCGATAGGGCGACGCCGATTTGCATGCCGGTGATCGTGCCGCTGGCCGTGTTCGTCACATAGCCGCCGCCGGTCATCACAATACCAGCGCCGTCGCTGAAGGTGACGATGGCGGTGCCGTTGTCGTAGGTGCCGCTTCCAGCGATGCTGCCGCTATTCACGACAGTGGCGGTACCAAGGTCCAGGCCCCATTTGCCGCCGATGATCGTCCCGCTCGACTGGTTGGTGACCAGCGATGCACGTGACACGCCGTAATAGCCGGCGATGATCGTGCCATTGTTCCCTACCGTCCCGTTCGGCGCATCTATGCCCAGATGGCTGGCGGTGATGACGCCGCCCGACTGGTTGGTCACGAACCCGGCGGACTGCAGGTCGACGCCAATGCTGTATGTGCTGCTGGCGTTGGCTGTGACATTGATGACGCCGGCATTGTTCACCGTGCCGGAGCCAAGATACACGCCCTCCAGCCCGGCGATCGTCCCGACAGTTGTACCGCTGGCCTGATTGTAGACATAGGCGGCGATCAGATCGAACACGCCTCTGCCCGAACCCGTGATCAGTCCCAGATTGTGGATGGTGCTGGTGATGGCGCCTGCGAGTTGAATACCGTTGGCCGATGGTCCGGTGGCGGCGATCGTACCACCGCCTTGGTTGGTCACCGACCCGCCGCCCGGCATCAGCATCCCTTGTGAGTAGCCATACAGGGTGCCGCTATTCGTCAACGTCCAGTCGACGCTGGCAGCCAGGTAGAGCGCGGAACCCGATGCGGCGGTGATCGTCGCGGTACTACTCACGGTCACCGGGTTGGCGGACCCCTCGGTGAGCCTGATCCCGCTCAAATAACTGCCGCTGATGGTCGTGCCGCTCATAGGAGTCTCCTGGCGCCGGGCCCGATACCCATGTGCTGAACCGAGTCGCGAACGCGTGGGCGTATGATAGGGACGCTGGCGTCGCGTAGCTAAGGCCGGGTTGCAGCGTCGTGTCGCTTGCATCAGCCAGCTGTGATACCGGCGTCAGAAGTGCCGT
>Ga0335072_10003899_pt1 | contig 22302 bp, 14 predicted proteins | sample Lox_Sample_21_FD_206725 | JGI IMG/M metagenome (GOLD analysis project Ga0335072, IMG submission 206725) | Soil microbial communities from Loxahatchee National Wildlife Refuge, Florida, United States - Lox_Sample_2.1 | ecosystem: Environmental > Terrestrial > Soil > Wetlands | place: USA...
CCTGAGCAGCAGGAAGTGAATCTGGTGGATGTGGAAAGCGTGGTCTTCCCGCGATCTGTTTTCGATGACCCAATCCTCGACGTCGCCCTGGTGCACGGTAATGTTGGGCTGCAGGCGCCGGGGATCGAAGGGCTCGGGAGTTTGCCCTTCGACGGTGATCATGAAGACGGTGGGACTGTTCGGGTTCGTGGGGTCCTCCGGTTTCTCAGAGAAGTACAGCGTGCGCGTGCGGACGGGCTGAACGTCTCCGAGCCAGACGGATGCGGAACGCGGCAGCGGGCGGGGCTTCGAAGCCAGGCGCAGGGCCGGATTTGGCGCACGCTGGGAGGCAACGATATTCGCCAGCGGGCGGACGGGATCGTTCTCTCCGAGGGGCCCGGTGTCGACGCTGCGGGTGATGAGGCGAGCGTGGGCTCCGGCGGGAATGCCTTTGAAGATCCACTCGACACGCGCTCCCGGCGGGAGAAAAACGTGGTCGACCCAGAGAATCCGGTTGCGCGCCATTCCGTTTTCATCGATGGGGACGCCATCGACCGAGACCACGCCGACCGGCAGCGGATGGTTCTCGATGAGGATCTGAAGATCCACGTAGGTGATGGCCGAACCGTTGAGAACCCGCCATAGCTGACGCTGCGAGGGCTTGACCAGAATGGTGGCGGGAGGGTAGTCGGGCCAGGGCACAGGAACGAAGTTGATGGAGAGGTCCTTGGCCGGTTTGCCTCCGCCATTGCCGGTGTTGAGGATGTCTCCTTCGGCATCGCGCAGGACGGGCGGCGGGGGCATGGCGCCTTGCTGGGCCGGCTGAGCGCCGGGATGCAGCAGATCCTGATCGCGAATGACGAAGACGTGTTCGGGGAGCCCGGCGAGCTCAGTATTGGCGCGCTCGATTCCCTCGACGATGATCGCGCCGGAGGCTCCGCCGAGCACCTGGGGATTGGCTACTCCGTGAATGTGCGGGTGATACCAGTAGAGGCCGGGCGGCTCGTCGGCGGGGATGCAGAATCGATATTCAAACGGGCGGCCGCCGGGTGGAATGAAGGTGTGGAGAACGTCGTCCTCGTGGCAGACCGGGGGAACGGTCATGCCGTGAAAATGGAGGTTCGTGGACAGCGTGGTCATGGAGGCGACGGCGCAGGAAGAAGACTGAGGCTGCATCGGCATGGCGCCCGGAGGCAGCATGCCGGGAAAGATCGGGACCGGACCGGGGGGCGTGAGACGGTTCTTCAGATCGAGGATCAGCCAATCGCCGGGGCGAACGCGAAGCGTGGGGGCCTGATCGCCCGCGGCATCCTGATAGCAATAATGCCGCTGGCCATCCGCCGCCGTGAAGTTGCGGTAGGTGAGGGTGAGCTTCAGGACTCCGTGATGGCTGCGCAGATCGCGCGGCTCGGGAACGACACTTCCTGGCGCCGGGCGGGGGCAGAGCGGCCGATCCGGATGCGAGACTTTCGCCGAGGCCGAGGCGTTCGCCGAAAACGAGGCGAGGAAAAACAGGCATCCGAGGTTCCAACCCAGGGCAAGGACGGCGGCGGATCGCACCTTCAGCAATATCCCCTCAAAACCGGAACTGAGTTACAGAGCCGAGCCGCTCCTGCGGAGACGGCGCGGCAGCAGCTCTGCTCTGCAGGACTCGGCCCCGCCATTTTCTCCTGAAAGAGGCTACCGGCGCGCGATGAATTCGCGATGAATGATGGTCGCGCGGTGGCCGCGAGGGAACGGAGAAGCCTGCGGCCAGGACAGTGGAACAACGCTCTTTCGACAGGGCGCAGGCTCTATGCGCATAATTTACTTCCACGCAACAATCCAGGGCTAGGATTTTCCCGCTGCCCGCAGGCAGTTCCCCCTCCGTACCCAATCCCCAGTCGAGGTTTCGAAAATGCAGAAGCTCCCTTCGTTTGCGATGGCGACCCTCATCGGCTTCCTGCTGACCCCTTGCCTGACCATGGCCCAGCGTCCGGGTCCGGGCAGCGAGTTCGCCACGACCACGCCCATCAAGCATCTCGTCGTGATTTTCGACGAGAACATCTCCTTCGATCACTATTTCGGCACCTATCCGTATGCCGCGAACCCTCCCGGCGAGCCGCCCTTCATCGGGAGCCCTGGAACGCCCACGGTCAACAACCTTACTGCCACGCTGCGGAACGATAGCCCGGATGCGGCCGCGCCCTTTCGTCTGGACCGGTCGGAGGCGGTAACCTGCGACAACGACAACCACTACACCGACGAGCAGAAGGCCTATGACGGAGGCCTGATCGACAAGGTGTCTGAACTGCTGAGCGGAACGGGCGCCGACTGCACGCCGAATCTGGCGATGGGCTACTACGACGGCAATACGGTGACGGCGCTGTGGAATTACGCGCAGCATTTCGCGATGAGCGACAACTTTTTCGCAACCACCTTCGGCACCACGGTGATGGGTCATCTGAATCTGGTGGCCGGCCAGACGCACGGCGCTACGCCGGCGACGGTGTCGGGCAAGGTTGCAAATGGGAGCGTGATCGCCAACATCGATCCCACCGGAGACGACTGCTCCAGCGGTACAACGATCCAGATGGCGGGACCCACGATCGGCGACCTGCTCAGCGCCAAGGGGATCACGTGGGGATGGTTCTACGGGGACTGGACGCCGGCCAGCGTGAGCAACGGCACGGCAACCTGCGTGGCCGAGGAGGATCCTCACTACACGCCCTTCCAGTACTACGCCGACACGCTGAACCCGCACCATCTGCCGCCGTTGTCGGTGGCGAGCATCGGGTATTCGGATCAGGCGAAACATCAGTATTCGCTGACGGACTTCTGGAACGCAGCGGCAGCCGGCAATCTGCCGGCGGTGAGCTTCCTGAAGGCTCCCGCGGACGAGACGGGACATCCGTCAACGTCGAGCCCGCTGGCGGAACAGACGTTCCTGGTGGACACCATCAACCAGCTGCAGCAACTGCCGCAGTGGAGGGATATGGCCATCCTGATCACGTGGGACGATTCGGACGGCTGGTACGATCACGTTCTGGCGCCCATCATCAACCAGTCGAGCGACCCCGCCAACGATGCGCTGCTGGGGGCGGAGGGATTGTGCGGCACGGCGAAGACGGGAGCTTATCTGGATCGCTGCGGGTATGGTCCCCGGCTACCCTTCCTGGTGATTTCTCCGTTTGCGAAGCTGAATTTTGTCGCGCACACGGTGGCCGATCAGACGTCCATCACTCATTTCATCGAAGACAACTGGCAGCTGGGCCGGCTGGGAAATCAGTCGTTCGATGCGGTCTCCGGATCGATCCTGAATCTGTTCGATTTCGGCACGTATGGAAATGGCAATCCGTACGGCCGGACGTTGATTCTCGATCCGAATTCCGGAGAGCCCATGCAGCGGTGGTGAGGACTTTCGACGAGGCGGATTTCCTGCGAGATCCGCGTTGCCGTTGACAAGTCCAGAGGTGCGATGCGAGCGCGGATTCGCGTGGGATCCGTACGGAGACCTGAAGACCAGTGTGCGCGGAGGGTTCGGGGAATTCTTTAACTCGCTGGTCATCTCTCAAATGATGCAGAACACCGTCGACGAATGCGCCAGGACTGGATGCTGGCTCGCGCAGTTCGTGCGCCGCTGCCAGGCCCCCAAAGCCGCCTCCCACAATCACGACTATCGGATTCGCCTGCGTCACAGACAGGCTCCTCCATCTCTCCTCTGAATGTTGAGGGGGTTCACTGAGGCCGTTCTCCCAGCAGTCTCAGGACATCGTTGCGGGCGAGATAGAGATCGAGCTTCGCCTCAAGAACATTCACCTTCGCCGTGGTGACGGCCGCGCGAGCGCTGGCGACTCCCGATGCCAGTTCAGCGCCCGCGCCGGCCCGCTGCGACTGGATGCGCAGGCTCTCCTCCCGCGTCTCCAGTGTCAGGCTGGCCACTTTCAGCAGCTGCTCCAGGTCTTCGGCCTTGTCATAAGCCGCGGAGACATCGACGCGAGCATCGTCTTCCGCCTGTGCCAGCCGGGCCTGCGCCATGGAGAGCGTGACTCTTGCATCGCGCACGCGCGCTTCCCGCGCTCCTCCGTCGAAGAGGTCGTACGTGACCGAAGCCCCGAAAGTCCCGAAGTTGTGGGTGAAGAACGGCAACCCGCTCTGATAGCTGTATCGCGCTATGCCGGTGATGTCGGGGATATACGCATCGTGCGCCACGGCCAGCCCCGCCCTGGCCTTCGCCACGCTCTGCTGCGCGACCAGGATCCCCGGATTCTTCGCCAGTATCTCGGCGATGGCCTCCGCACGCGAAGGCAGCTCCGGCGCATCGCTGACCGAGCCGGCCTCGAGGATAAACTTCGTCCCCATCGGCAGCCCGAGCAGGTCATCCAGCCGCAGCGTAAGATTGTCCAGGCTGAGCTTCGACTCCAGAACAGTCCTCTGCTGATCGAGCAGACTGGCTCGACTCGCCAGCTCGACATCCGCGAGCACCTTGCCGTCCTGCAGAGCCTGCTTGTTTTCCTCCTCGGCGGTAGCCGCGGCGCTCAGGCTGTCCTGGGCGGCGGAAGCGCGCAGCTCCTCAATCAGGTAGTTGCAGTAGAGCTGATGGACCTCGAGCGCGATGGAGTACTCTGCGTCCTGGGCCTGAATCCGTGCGCTCTCGAGATCGGCATTCGCGGCCTTCACCCCGGCGTGAATCCTGAACATCTGGGTGAGGGGCTGATCCAGCCCGGTGCCGCTTGTATAGGTGGTGCTGGCGCCCTGATCGATACGCAGGGTTTCGGCGGGAATCGGCCCGGCGGAAGTTCCGTGGCTCAGCGCGCCGGCGGGCAGCACAATGCCCTCGAGCTCCGTGATGTGCAGCGTTGCCGACTCATTCCGGATGTGCGGGTAAAAATAGGACTGGGCGACACGCTTCTGCTCCTCCATATCCTGCACAGACAGCCTCGCCAGCTCCAGCTTGTGGTTATGCGCGATGGCCAGATCAACGGCAGCCGGCAGCGTCAGGCTCATCGGTGCGCCTTCCGCCGAGGATGCCTCTTGCGCGTGCGCCTCAGGCAGCGAAACAAGCACCACACTGGCCGGCGCCAGCAGGACCGCAGAGACCGCGAGGCCAATCGGGATACTGTGTCTCGTCATGTTCGCCCTTCTACGTGGAGGATTTGGCGGCCGTGGAAGCCGCCATGATCTGTGGGAAGCCGACTTTCAGAGAACGAAGACAGACAACCACCAGCAGACAGGCGGTCGCGGCATAGGCGATGAGCGTGAAACTATCCACGATCGATAAGGTGAATGCCTGTTGCCCGACGCTCCCCAGAAAGATCTCCGCGGAGCGGCCGGCCGCCACATCCCGGGTTGCGTGGGCGCTCATCGCACCAGCCAGCAGCCGGCTCCGCTCGATCACCGGCTCGGATCCGCCGGTTATGCCCGCCGCCAGCAGATCGTAGTGAAACACCTGGCGGCTGTGGAGAAAGAACTGGATGAAGGACGCGCCGAGTTCGCCCCCGAACAGGCGGATGCTCTGAAAGAAGCCGCCGAAGGTCAGCACGTCCGCGGCCTTGGCCACCGAGCCTGAATTCAGCAGATCGAGAACGATGGCGCCCACCATCCCGTTGAAGGCAAGTCCCTCGCCAATGGCGAGGATCAGCTCGCTTGCTTCGAAGCTGTTGCCGGACCACGCGGTGGAGATGCGCGAATCCATGAGGCATGCGATCGCGATGAGCGCGAAGCCAGTTGCCAGAATCAGCCGCGCGTCGATCCTGCCCAGCAGATAGACGGCAAGCACGCCGGCCAGCAGCTGGGGAATCGCCACCCAGAGCAGGACCGGCCCGGTCTGATCGGGACGATACTTCTGCACGGCGGCCAGATAGGTGGGAATCAGAACCACCGAGGCCAGCAGGACAAAGCGGAACAGCATCACCGTCAGGCCGAGCAGAACGGTGTTCCACCGGCGCAGAAACGGCCAGTTCACCAGCGGATTCGGCATGCTGAAGTGACGGATGGCGGCCGCCGCGATGAGGAAAGCGCCCGCTGCGAACATGGCGACGAAGGTGCCGGAGCGCCACCAGTCCAGCCGCTGTCCCTGATCGAGCGCGCCATAAAGCAGCGACGCACCGAGACTGGCATAGAGAAACCCGCGCCAGCTGGGGGTCCGTTGTCCGGGCTGCGGCTGGGGCAGTGGCTGCCTGGGAATCCCGCTGACTACCAGCGCAATCATCACCGGCGTCATGACGGTGAACGTCCAGAACAGCCAGCGCCAGGACAGGACCCGGATCACCCACGCCTCGTACGAATGCGCTGCGTGGGTGCTGACGACGATATCCATCGCGTACACAGCAATGCCGTAATGCAGATAGCGCTGCGGCAGATTGCGCAGGATGAAAGACAAACTCAGGGGATAGAAGGTTCCGGCTGTGAGGCCCGCCAGCGCCAGCAGCGCGAGCAGGGCTGCCAGGTGACCTGCAAAGGGCATGAACAGGCACATGACGCTAAACACACAGGCGGCCCCCAGCAGAACCCGCCGCGGGCCCAGGAGCCCGCCCACATACACCGAAAAGGGGCCGATGAACATCATCCCCATGTTGTAGGTGGTGGTGATCCAGGAAGCCGCGTCGGCATCCAGCCCGAGCGCGCCGCGCAGATCGCCCGCGCCGACACTCAGCAGCCTCCCAAAGAAGGTCGCCAGCGATGCCCCGAGGAGCACGGCGAAAATGCCGAGCATGGGACGCTCTCGCTGTTTCCGGACGGCCAGTGAAGCGGTTTCCATTCCGATTGGCTAGTCACCGTCGCTGCCGACGGGGTGTGGGGTTGTCCGTATCTCATCGGTGTGGATCAACACCTCCGCGGAGAGTCCAGGCCGGAGAAGAGGAACATCTGCGTCGTTATCCAGAACGATCCTGACAGGAACACGCTGAACGACCTTGGTGAAGTTGCCGGTTGCGTTATCAGGAGGCAGCAGGGCGGTCGCGGAGCCGCTGGCAGGCGCGATCTCTGCAACATAGCCGTGGAAGCGCTTCGACGGGTAGGCGTCGATGGCGATGTCGGCCACATCGCCTGGGCGAACGCGGGCCAGCTGCGTCTCGAGGTAATTTGCCTGGATCCATGCGCCGGACTGGATGAAGTCAACGACCTCGACGCCGGCCCCAAGCAGTTGCCCCGGATGCACCTGGAGCCTGCCTACCTGCCCGTCGGCCGGCGCGCAGATCTTTGTATAGCCGAGATTGACTCTGGCCACTGCAAGGGCCGCGGTCTTGCCGGCGATCTGAGCCTTCAGTGCGCCATCGTTGGCGTACAGCTCCGATCGCTGCTCGAGCGCCGCAGCCAGCGCGGCCCTGCTGCCGGCGATGGCCGCCTGCGCACGAACCAGGTCCGACTGCCGTGCCGCTACCGCCGCCCGGGCGGAATCCCGGGCTGCGAGTGCCTGTTCGTACTGCTGGTGTGTGGCCGCCCTGGCCGCGAGCAGCGTCTCCTGGCGGCGATATTCAGCCTCCGCCTGGGTCATCTCAGCCTGTGCGGCTTCGATTCCCGCCTGGGCCGCGCCGGCCGCCGCCTGAGCCTGCGCCACAGCCTCCCTGGCGCTGTCGATGCTCGCATCAGCGGCGCGCTTTGCATCCTGGTTCGCATCCAGCTGGGCCCTGGCGGCATCAATGGCCGCGCCGGCTTCCTCCACGTCCGCCCGATAGTCAGAGTCGTCCAGCTCCAGGATCAATTGCCCGGCTTTCACGGTCTGATAGTCACCCACATCGACGCTGCGCACCGTCCCAGTGATCCGGGTACTCAGCGGAATCTGGTTGGCGGTCACATAGGCATCGTTGGTTTTCTGCTGCTTTGCATCGCTCCTCCACGAGTCCCAGTGCCCTCGAATGGCAAACAACAGCACGACGGCCACAGCAAGCACCATCAAAGGGATGATCAGTTTCCTCACGGAAGGGACCTCCGCTGGGAGTTGTCCGTCTCAATCGAGACAAAGAGTCACAGGAAAGACAACAGGCCCGAATCATCCGGCAGTGCGGACATGGATCGCAGGAATCCGAATGCAGCGGCCGACGAGCGGGGACGGAAACTGAGGCCGTGAATGCTCACCGTCAGCGCGGCAACCTGCTTGGCATCTTACTCCGTCATGCAGGAAAACTCGCGAGTGAGGTCTCCCGGGACCCGACCCCGGGCTCGTGTGCGCCAGGTGTTTAGTCCCGGCATTTGATCGATCGGATCGCGGGTAAACTAAGCTCTCGCGAGCGGCCTTTTCCTTTTGTAGTTACAACCACCATGAACCTCGCAACCACCGCAATCATCGGCACCGGCCACCCGCCCACCACCAGCCAGTGGTCGACTCACGGCCCTCAGCTCTTCACCCACGGCCGCAGGATGATCATTCACGGCCGTCCGATGATCGCTCGAGGCCGCCATGCATCTGCTCGCGAATCAATCACAAACAGCTCTCGCGGCCCTCAGCTCTTCACCTGCGGCTCTCAGATGAATATCTTCACGGCTGTCACGCACCTGACAGCGGCAGCAGGACTTGCCGGTCGCCTCAGCGCCTGGCCGGCGCATAACTCCTGTGTTTCGGGTGCTGGCTCTCTGGTAACCCGTAAACAAGGGGGGGTACCCCGTTGACTGGTTCCTCCAAATTCACGACGGGCGCCCCACTAGTCCGCGGACAGGGTGGGATGTCACGCCCTGGAACCTGTCACCGGACCACGGCGTCCAGCCTTGGATCGTGCTCGGGAATCTCGGCACGCGCTCGCCACACCCGCTGCACCAGATCGAGCGCGCTCTCCGGATCGCTGGCCACCTGCGCCAACCCGCGGTCCTTTGCCTCGATGAACCCCTCGGCGACGGCGCGATCGAGGAAGCGCAGCAGGCCATCGAAATATCCGCGCAGGTTCACCAGCACGCAGGGTTTGGCGTGGATGCGCAACTTCGCCCAGGTCACGATCTCGATGAACTCGTCCATGGTCCCGTAGCCGCCCGGGAGCGCCACGAAGGCATCCGCCCGCTCGGCCAGCAGCGCCTTGCGCTCGTGCATGGTGCGGACCACGTGCAGCTCCGTCAGCCCGCGATGCTCGATCTCGCGCTCTTTAATCACCTCGGGAATCACGCCGACCACGTCGCCGCCGGCTGCCAGCGCGCCATCGGCCACCGCGCCCATCGCGCCGACGATCGCGCCGCCGTAGAGGAGGCCGTATCCGCGCCGGGCGATCAGCCCGCCCAGCGTTTGCGCGGCGTTCAGATATTCAGGAGAAGCGCCCGCAGTTGAGGCGCAGAATACGCAGACCCACTTCTTTGCGGAGGACACGCTTCGAGTCTAACCCGGCCAGCTAGTGTGCGGTCACGTCGCCCGCGAGGCGATCGTATTCGGCCTCGCTGATCGCGCCCTTGTGCACCATGTCGTGCGGCGAGCTGTAGGGGCGATCGTCCTCGATCCGCCGTGCCATCGCCGGCGTCACCCCCGGCAGGCTCTCGAGCGAGGCACGGCTCGCCGAGTTCACGTCGACCGGTCCCGAGCCGTTGTGCAGGCCGGCCTTCACCCCCTGGGCGACGTCGTTGGCATCGCGCTCGGCGTTGGCTGCGGCGATACGTGCGTCCACGGCCGCCTTTTGGGCGGCCACTTTCGCCTGCTCCGTCGCCTGCTGCGCCTGGCGGCGAATCTGCTGGTCCGATTCCCGCCGCGGCGAGCAGGAAACCACCCAGAGCAGGGCCACGCATAGTCCCATGGTGGCCGCAATTCGAATCATGATGTCCAGCAAACCGAGTTTCGGCATCTTCCGGTCCCTTCCTGGCATATGGATGGAATGCATTGATTCACGGAGAGTTGCCAGAAGGTAAAGAGGGGGATGAAAAAAACCGCTGTTCAACTGTCAGGCAACAGCGCTAACATTCTTCTCCGGACGGCCCCTCCTGCCCTCCGGACCCGGACCAGGTCATCCCGGACCCGCCCGGCACCAGGAGCTGGCTCAACCGCTTCGACGGCTGGGAGGAATCCGGCCTGCCCTCGGTTGCAGCCGGTCAGCCCCTCGATCGGCGGCACGCACGGGGGGCATCCCGGCGCGCGCCTGGCCCGAGAGCGGGACTTCGAAGTCCCGAGGCGCACTATGAGCTCCCTGATGAGCTATATGTACGTTGCCTGGATCGTGTGGGCCTGCATTATCACGATCCTCCTGATCCTTCTTCTTTACCGATCCAACCTGACGCGCTACGAGGAGGACCAGATTTTCCTCGACGATGCGGCCAGCCACCAGCAGCACCAGCAGGAAGAGATTCTGGTCAAGGTGAACAAAATCCAGCCGTTCATTCGCGTGGTCACCGGGGCCACCTGCATTCTCACTGTCGGTATCATCGGCGTCTACGTCTGGGACGCCGTGCAGCACCTGATGTGAAGTCCGGGCAACACCGGCGCGGCCCCTCCAGGCTGCGCCGGCGCCAATCCGCACCGCCGGGCCACGAGGAGTGCGCTGAGTTCGCTCTCGCAGCGCCCCGGCAGCGTTGTTCTGCTCCGCTCATCGCCCGGTCTGCTTCCGTCCCGCATTGAAATTCCTGTTGGTCATGAAAAGCGCTCTCGCCGTTCTGCGTTGCCTGCTCTCTCCGCCGGCCGTGCCGACTTTCGGGCGCGAAGCTGTCGGCGTGGAACCTGACCCGGCGCACTGCACCAAGCAGATGCCGAACTACAACCGTCGGCTCCTGCCGGGCACGACGGTGCGGGTGAAATAGCGATCATGGTACGTTCCTGGCGGCTGGGGTTGCGCATCGTGCTGGTGATCGTCGCGGCACTGGTGCTTTGGTGGCGTCTGGTTCCGCACCATTTCTCCAGGCGGCACGGCTCGGGCACAGTTGCCGATCTCTCCCTCAGCAATCCGCTGAACCAGAGCGGTGGAGGACCAGCACCGCCCGAGGCCTACCCGGTCTATTCGGCGCTTTATGAGGAGCCTCAGCAGGAGCCGCTGATCTTTGCAGAAGATTCAGTGACCGATATTCCGCAGGTGGGGGCCAGTTGCCTTAAGCCGTCCACGGCGGACGAGCAGGAGATGAACGACGCCTTCGTCGCCGCCAACCGGCAGAGCCGGCGCTGGGAGGCGAAGTTCACCATTCCGGCCGGATATCGGCTGCTGACGCGCGCGCAGGCGTCGCAGGTGCAAAGCTGCCTCGATGCACATGGGCAGGACGCGGCGAAGTGCGCTCCGTGGCACGATATCCGGCACGTCCGCTATCTGGGAGTTCCGGGTTTCGACCACGACCGCTCCCATGCGCTCGTTTCGGTGATCAGGATGTGCGGGAGTTTCTGCGGCAGCGGCGGCATCTTCGAGGTGGAGCGTGAAGGCAACTCGTGGAAGCGTGTTCCCTCGACGGCGTTCACCAGCGATTGCAGCTGGATGTATTAGAACTGCCCTTGCCGGTCGCGGCGATCGTCGGCGGGTCTGCGGATTGCTGCCAGCAAATCCACAGCGGAGGCGCCCCTGAGCAGGAATCCGGAGGCAAAGGAATAGCGGGTGCGCTCCAGCTCGTCGTCGAGAGAGTGATTGGTGACCAGCAGGACGCGGCAGTTGCGGCGCACAACCTCTCTCCGCAACCGCTCGCAGCGTTTTGGCGTGAGCAGCGCTTCGTCGATCAGCAGCACATCGCCGGAATTTGCGGCAAACCATGCCAGCGCTTCATCGGCGTCGGCAAACTGTCCCGGAACCTGAATGTCGTCCTGGTTTTCCAGCACGATGCTCCAGCCCAGCCGCTCCAGCTTCGAGGAGATGACGAGGAGGACGCGGATGGCCGTTGCGGAGACGAGCGAGGAGTCGGGCTCAGGGCGGCTTTGTGTGGGATGGGCCAAGGACGGATTCAGCCTGGGTTAACGGCCACCGGCCTGAGCGGGCGGCTCTGCCTGCACGTAGATGAAATGGTATCGCCGCAGACGGCGGCTGCGATCCGACGAAAGTAGGATTCGTGCCGCGCGAAATTCGCATTCAATGAGGAGCGGATCGGAACAGGGAGGACTGACATGGGTGTGGGTCCGGGCCGGCTGCCGGGATTGGCGGCGATTCTGGTGTGGGTTGTGGCAGCCACTGCGCACGGGCAGGGAGCCGCGGCGCCGGCGCTGCGGCCATTCGTGATGAACCATCGCGCAGCGTTTGGCAGGCAATCCCCTGCGGACGTGTCCTTTCTGCTGGACGCCCCGGCCGGAAAACATGGATTCCTCCAGGCCGCGAACGGGCATCTGGAAACGGGAGACGGGCAGCGCATTCGTCTCTGGGGCGTGAACATCACGGACTGGAGCCCGGGATCGACGATGATTCCGTCGAAGGCGGACGCGCCCATGTGGGCGGCAACGCTCGCTCGGTTCGGCGTCAACTGCGTTCGCCTGCAATTTCTCGATCTGCCGGCTCCGCGAGGGCTGATTGCAGCCGGTCGCAACGACACGCTGGAATTCGATTCCGGGCAGATGGACCGCGAGGATTACTTCCTTGCCGAGCTGGAGAAGCGGGGCATCTATATCGACCTGAACCTGCTGGTGGGGCGGCCATTCAGGGCCGGAGACGGCGTCGTGGATGCGGACAAGATCCATGAGGGTGCGAAGGGCATCAGCCTTTTCGATCCCAAACTGATCCAGCTCCAGAAGGAGTATGCGCAGAAGCTGCTGACCCACTACAACCCCTACACGAAGCGCGAATACCGCAACGATCCCGCTGTGGCCATCGTGGAGATCAACAACGAAAACGCGATCTGGGTCGGGTTTCGGGGGCCGTCGCCGTACTACGATCGCGAACTGGACGCGATCTACAACATGTGGCTGCGGAAAAATGCGGCACCGGCGGACCTGTGGGCGGTTCGCCAGGCGACCGGCGTGAGCGGGAACGATCCGGTGCCACTGCTCTCCTGGCCGGAGATCGCCAATACGGCTCCGCAGCGCTACCAGGTGGAATCGCGCTTCTATCTGTGGCTGGAACGCGGCTACTTCTCCTACATGCGGGATTACCTGAAGAACGATGTGGGGGTGAAATGCGTGATTCTGGCGACCGCCGATCACAGCCATCCCAGCACCGGCTACCCGCTGGAGCTGGCGCTCTCCTCCTTTGATGTCCTCGACGGCCACGATTACTGGCAACATCCGTGGGAGCGGAAAGTGAAGTCGCCGATGGTAAACGATCCGCTGAACTCGACGGTGGTGGAACTGTCGCGGACGCCCATGGAAGGTAAGGCGTACACGGTGAGCGAGGTGAACGAGCCGTTTCCCAACGATTACGGGGCCGAGCAGATTCCGATTCTGGCGGCGTATGGCGATCTGGAAGACTGGGATGCGATCCTCTGGTACACCTTCGAGCCGAAGAAGGATGCGGACTGGAAGCCGTACGTCGGTGATCCGTTCGATATTTCCGTCGACCCGGTAAAGATGACGGAGCTGGCGGCGGGAGCGCTGCTGTTCCTGCGTGGAGATGTGAGTCCCGCGCGCGAGACGGTGACTCGGTCGTATTCGATGGAACAGGTTTTCGACAGCTACCGATTGCCGCACCAGGACCGCCCGTACTTCACTCCGGGATTTCCGTTGTGGGCGCCGCTGCAGCACGGCTCCCGCATCTCGTCGCTCGATGGTAAGACGACGAGCAGGTTCAACGAGGGCGCGCGGCCAAACCCGATCGTTTCGGATACGGGGCAACTCATCTGGCAGGTATCGAAAGACGGACATGGGGTGGTCACGGTGGACTCGCCGCGGACCCAGGCGCTGATCGGTTTCAAGAGCGCGCAGAGCCGGCCTGCAGCCAACCTGTCAGCCAGCGTCGACAATCCATTTTCGGCGATTGTCCTCACTTCGCTGGATGGGAAGCCGATCGCCGGCAGCAGCAGGTTGCTGCTCACCGCCGGCTCGACGGTCGAGAACACGGGGATGGAGTGGAATGGCGAGCATACCGGACTGAGCCAGTGGGGAGGGTCGCCGACGCTGATCGAGACCGTGACCGGCAGAATTGAGCTTCGCGGGCTCACCGGCGCAATCGCGGTGCTGGCGCAGCCGCTGGATGGGGCGGGGCTGCCGCTGGGCGAGCCGCTGCCGGCGACCCGGGATGGCGACGCGTGGATGCTCTCTATCGGCAATCCCGTGACCACCTGGTATACCGTGACGGTTCAGCGGTAGCATCGCAGTCCTACAATTCCCAGAGAGCGCCGAGACCATGGGGAGGAACGGGAACACGCCGCAACGCGCCGCAGGAATGCTGCGGTCTGCCTTTGCCTGCGTGGCCGCGCTGGCCCTGTTGTGCTGCCTGAGCTGGGCCGCGGCGCCCGACGGCTACACGCGCAAATTGTGGCAGACCCAGGATGGGCTGCCGGAACAGACCGTGCAGGCATTCGCGCAGACTCCTGATCATTACCTGTGGATTGGGACGACCGGTGGCCTGTTGCGTTTTGATGGCGCCCGCTTTCGCCTCTTCGACCGCAGCAACACCCCGCAGCTGAAAGAGAACAGCGTTTTCGCGCTGTTGGTCTCCCGCGACGGGAGTCTGTGGATCGGAACCGAGGGCGGCGGGCTGGTCCGCTATGACAAAGGCCAGTTCCGGGCCTACGAGGCCCGTGATGGGCTGAGCGACGAATTCGTCCGGGCGCTCTTTGAGGATCGTGGGGGAACGATCTGGGTGGGCACGGATAACGGCCTGCTGCGCTATGTCGATGGGCGGCTGGTGCGCGTGGATGGGAGCGGCATGATTCCGGCGATTGCCGTTCATGCGATCGCTGAGGATCGCCGGGGTGGGCTTTGGGTGGGAGGCTCCCGCCTGCTGCGGATCGATAACGGCGAAGTCCGCGAATATCAGCTGGAGGGTGGGGGCAGCATGAACCGGGTCAAGTCGATCCTGGAAACCAGGGACGGCACGGTCTGGGTGGGAACGGTGTCCGGGCTGCATCGGCTGCGTCCAGGAGCGCAGCAATTCGAGCGCGTGCCAGGCATTACGCAAACGGTGCGGGTGCTGCGCCAAACTCTGGACGGCTCGTTCTGGGTGGGGACGATCGGCCGGGGCATTCTGCGTATGAACGACGGACGATTCACAGAGATCACCGCGCCCGACTCGCTGCCCAGCAATACGGTGCTGAATATCTTCGAAGATGACGAAAAGAACATCTGGATCGGGACCCAGGCGGGCATGCTGCGGCTGACACGGACGCCGGTGAGGATTGTGCCCTTGCCGCAGAGTGCCGACTCCGACTTCGGAACGCTTTATCAGGACCGTGACGGAACGCTGTGGGTCGTTTCCACCGATGTTTTCCAGGTGCGCGACGGCGTGGCGCAGCAATGGAGCTACCCGGGGCTGGGCCATCTGCACGCGCGCAATATTTTTCGCGACCGCGCCGGGGCCCTGTGGATCGGGACAGACGGAGACGGACTGATCCGCATCGATAACGGCCGCATCCTGCGCCTGACGGTGAAGGATGGCCTGGTGAACAACTTCATTCGGGTCATAATGCAGAGCCGCGACGGGAGCATGTGGTTCGGCACCGACGAAGGAGTGAGCCACTGGACGCGGCACGGTTTTGTGAATTACCAGATGAGCAATGGGCTCTCGTACTTCAGCACGCGGGCGCTGATCGAGGACCGCAGGGGCGACATCTGGATCGGCACCGACCGGGGACTCAATCACCTGCGCAGCGGCGCGTTCCTGCACGATGCGGCAACCGACGCTCTGGCGGAGGAAAAAGTGTGGGCGGTTCACGAGGATGCCGACGGCGGCCTTTGGTTCGGCACCCGCAGCAACGGCCTGTACCGCTGGAAGCAGGGCCGGCTGACGCACTTTACGACCGCCCAGGGGCTGGCCAGCAACAGCATTTATCAGATTGTGGAAGACCGCAAGGGCGGCCTGTGGTTGAGCGGACCGAATGGCATCTCGCTGCTGCGGCGCCAGGAACTGGATGAGATGGCGAGCGATCCGTCACGCCATCTGTCGCTGACCCTGTATGGCGTCTCGGACGAGGTGGAGACGACGCAGATTTATGGCGGGCGGCAGCCCTCGGGCTGCGCCGATGGAGCCGACGGCGTATGGTTCCCGAGCAACAAGGGGCCGATCCACATTGCCCATGAGACGACTCCGCCGGCTCCACTGCCTCCGGTGGTGATCGACGATGTCACCATCGACGGGCGCGAGGTGAATCCTCGGGGTCCGATCGAGCTGAAGCCGGGAACGGCGCGCGTGGAGATCTCCTGGTCCCCGATCCTGCTTCGCTCCCAGGCGGGCATGCGCTTCCGGTACATGCTGGACGGATTCGACACTGCGTGGAGCCCCGCATCCGCGCAGCGACTGGCCTCGTGGACGAACCTGCCGCCAGGAAAATTTCGCTTCCGGGTGCAGGCCTTCGAGATCAATCACCCGCAGGCGGTATCAGAGGTTTCGTTCGGCATGGTGCAGCAGCCGCACTTCTGGCGGACCCCGTGGTTTGTGGCCTGCTGCGTGGCGCTGATGGGCAGCCTGATTCTGGCCGTCTACCGCTTCCGCCTGTGGCAGATGCGGATGCGCTTTGAGGCGGTGCTGGACGAACGCGGCCGCCTGGCGCGCGAAATGCACGACACGGTAATTCAGGGATGCGCCGGCATTTCAGCGCTGCTGGAGGCGCTGGCCAGCCTGCGGGAGGAGAGCCATCCGCTGCCCGAGGACTTGCTCGATCATGCCCGGCGCCAGGTGCGAGCGACCATCGATGAGGCCCGGCAGGCGGTATGGAACCTGCGCCAGGAGCAGCCCTCCGATCGCATGCTGGAGCAGGTGCTGGAAGGAATGGCCAGGCAGATGGGCAGCGACTCCGGCGTGCCGGTGGTCTGCGAGGTTGCAGGCAAGCCGTTTCCGCTGACGAAATTTGCCGTGCACGAGCTGATGATGCTGGCGCGGGAAGCCGTGTGTAACGCCGTGCAGCATGGGCGGCCCAGTCGCGTGGTGGTGTGCGTGAGCTTCGCGCGGAACGATCTGATGCTGCAGGTGAGCGACGATGGGGTCGGATTCGATCCCGAGACCGTGATGTCGGCTGAAGACCGGCACTACGGACTGGCCGGCATGCGCGAGCGCGTGCAGTCGGTGGGCGGCGAATTCCTGCTGGACAGCATGCCGGGGCGCGGAACAAACTTGAAAGTCCGTATCCCACGCCGGGTTTCTGGCGTACGGAGCGCGATGGCAGGCGCGTGACCATGGAGAGCTCAGGCAAAATTCGGATTCTGGTGGTCGACGATCATCCCATTGTCCGGGTCGGCATCGTGGCCATTATCAACGCCTGCCCGGACATGACGACGGTGGCCCAGGCGGGGACGGCTGAGGAGGCGATCGACCTCTTCGAGCAGCATCAGCCCGATATCGCGCTGATCGATCTGCGACTGCCGAAGATGAGCGGCGTGGATGCCATCCGCACGATCCGCATGAGGCATCCCAGGGCATGCTTCGTGGTGCTGACCACGTACGAGGGCGACGAGGACATCTACCAGGCCCTGGAGGCCGGCGCGCGGGCGTACGTCATTAAGGGCATGCCCCATCAGGCGCTCACTGATGCGCTGCGGCGGGTCCATGCCGGCGGACGCTTTTTGCCTCCGCCGGTTTCCCGCGCCCTGGCTGCGCGCACGCCCGATTCCGACCTGAGCGTACGCGAGCGCGAGGTGCTGGCGCTGCTGGCGTGCGGCAAAACAAACAAGGAGATTGCCGGAGAGCTGGGGATCTCTGTTGCAACCGTGAAATGCCATGTCAGCGTGATCCTGATGCGCCTGCAGGCTTCCGATCGCACCCATGCGGTCGTGACCGCGCTGCAGCGCGGCCTCGTCCATCTGTGACAGCGGCGCCGCTCCGACTTTAGTCGGATGGCTCGGGCGCAGTGCGCACGTACAGTACGAAAGTCCGGCGGGAACGCCTGCGGCCGGAGGATGCGCAGCGTGAGACGACTCGAGAACGGCGCCGAAGAGATGCTGTTGACCCGGCGTGAAGTTCTTTTGGAGGCGGCGCGTGGCGCGGCCGCACTGTCGATCGCCACTCCGTGGTTCCAGACGGCACAGGCGATGCTGGCTCCGGGCGGTGCGAAGGGCAGAGTTCGGGAGAGCTTCGACTTCGGCTGGCGGTTTACGCGCGGCGATCCCGCGGGAGCGCAGGCCCCGGACTTCGCGGACAGCGCGTGGCGCGCGGTCGATCTGCCGCACGACTGGAGTATTGAGGGTCCATACGACGAGAGTGCACCCACATCCGGCGCAGGCGGATATCTGCCCGCGGGGATTGGCTGGTATCGCAGGCGATTCGCCATGCCCGCGTCCGAGCAGGGCCGGATTGTGTTGCTGGAATTCGATGGTGTCTACCAGAACAGCGAGGTATGGATCAACGGACACCTTCTCGGAAGGCGGCCGTACGGCTTTGTGCCTTTCGCGTACGAACTGACGGCGTGGCTCCATTACGGGGCAGAGAATGTGGTTGCCGTGCGAGTGGACAATTCTCTCCAGACGAACTGCCGCTGGTATTCCGGCTCCGGAATCTATCGCCACGCCTGGCTGCTGACCACGGATCCGCTGCGCGTCGCCCAGTGGGGAACGTTTGCGACCACGCCGCAGGTATCCGCGGAGGAGGCTCGGGTCCGCGTGGAGACGGCGGTGACGAACGGACGCGCGCACGCGGTGGACTGCAAACTCTCGACGGCGCTGCTGGATGCGGGCGGCGCTCCGACCGCAAGCGGGGAGAGCTCTGGCCGCCTGGCGCCGGGCGAGACATACCGATTTGTGCAGGAGTTGCGGGTTGCGACGCCGAATCTGTGGTCGGTCGATACACCGCATCTGTACACCCTGCGCAGCAGCGTGCATGACGGGGCAGAGACTGCCGATGAGTGCGATACGGCGATCGGGATTCGCTCGGCGGTTTTCGACGCAAACCGAGGGTTCGTGCTGAACGGCGAGTCGGTAAAACTGCGCGGCGTTTGCCTGCATCAGGAGGCCGGCTGCGTGGGCTCCGCAGTCCCGGAGCGGGTTTGGGAACGGCGGCTCGAACTGCTGCGCGAGATGGGCTGCAATGCGATCCGTACCAGCCACAATCCATTTGCAGCGGAGTTTCTGGACCTCTGCGACCGGATGGGATTTCTGGTGATGAACGAGGCCTTCGACGAATGGAAGGACGCCAAAGGCCAGATTCGCGATGGCTACCATCTGTATTTCGACGAGTGGCATGAGCGGGATCTGACCAACTTCATCCGCCGCGATCGCAACCATCCCTGCGTCGTGATCTGGAGCGCGGGCAACGAGGTCCCGGATCAGTCGGATCCGCAGGGCGTGGAGACGCTGCGAGGGCTCCTCGGGATCTTTCATACCGAGGATCCAAGCCGCCCTGTGACCGTGGCCTGCGACCGCATCGCATCGGAGCCTCTTTCCAATCGCGCGAAACCGGAGTTCATTGCCCTGCTCGATGTTGTCGGCTACAACTACGCGGACCGCTGGCGCCGGCGCGCCGACCTGTATTACAGCATCGATCGCGCGGCCTTCCCGCAACGGCGCTTTATCGGCACGGAGAGCGTTGGGCTGGGCGGCGTTCGCGGCGAATACCGCGACCTGCTTCCCGCCGATCCGGCCGATCCCGCCGTACCCTGGCTGCTGCCCGCTTCGAATCGACGCATTGACGTGGAGCAGCTCTGGGAGTTCGTCGACGTGCACGACTATGTCTCGGGGGACTTCACGTGGACGGGCATCGATTATCTGGGCGAGGCGCGCTGGCCGATGAAAGGCGCACCCGCGGGCGCGCTGGACACCTGCGGCTTCCGGAAGGACAGTTTCTACTTTTATCAGAGTCAGTGGACGTCGAAGCCGATGCTCCATCTGTTCCCGCACTGGAATTGGAAGGGAAGCGAGGGCAGGCTTCTTCCAGTCACCTGCTACACGAACTGCGACACGGTCGAGTTATTTGTGAACGGAAAATCGTATGGCGTGAAGGGTTACGAGTTTCCCCGCCTGGGCATGGAAGGCACCTACGGAAATTATCCGGCGCGGGCGCGTGCTCTGCGGACGACGGGAGATCTCCATCTTTCCTGGGATGTTCGGTATGAACCGGGGACTCTGCGTGCCGTTGGGATGAAAGATGGCCAGGTCGCGGTGGTCGAAGAAGTCTCGACAACGGGCGAACCGGCGCTGATTGCGCTATCGGCGGATCGCACGATCATTGCCGCGGATCGGCGCGATGTGGCTCACATCCAGGTCGAAGTCAGGGATGCGCAGGGGCGCGTGGTTCCCGACGCGGACAGCGAGGTCCGATTCTCCGTGGATGGGGATGGGCGACTGATTGGCGTGGACAACGGCGACCCTTTCAGCCATGAGAGCTACAAGGGCGACACGCGGCGAGCCTTTCACGGGCTTTGCCTGGCCGTTGTGCAGTCTACGAGCCGGGCGGGGCAGATTCGCATTGCGGCTTCGTCTCCGGGTCTGCAGCCGGCATCTCTTACGATCGTCACGGTCTGCGAGTGCGCCGCAGCCTACTCGGTATCGGGCTCGTCTGCAGGCGTGTTTACGCGCCTGTTCATCTCCTGGTAGACCTGAATTACCTTCTGCCGCGCGCTCTGGATCGTTTCGTAGATCCGGATCTGTTCGTGTGCAGCATCACTTTGCCCCAGCGCCTGCAGGGCTCTCGAAAAGCGGTAATGCGCTTCGCCGTTCAGCGGATCTTCTTCGACGGCCTGCTTCAGCAGCGGCAGAGCGTCCGCCGGGTTCTGCTGGCGCATCAGGATGCGCGCCGTGCCCATCAGCGCTTCCACGTCAGTGGGCACCAGAACCAGGGCGCGACGATAGTGAGCCAGCGCCGCATCCATCTGCGACTGCAGATACGCGTCGCGCCCCATCTCGCATTCGATGCGGGCGCTCTCGCCATCCACGCGCAGAGCCTCCTGCAACTGCTGCTGGGCCTCGGTCTGGGCCGCGGCATCGTTGGGGCTGGCTTCCAGAATGGCCTCGGCGAGCTCAAAATGCGCGCCGGGCAGGTAGGGGTCCATTTTCAGGGCCTGCCGATAATGTTCGGCCGCACCTTTCAGGTCGCCGGCGTTCACCAGATGTTCAGCCACCACCTGCTGCATGCGCGGCGACTCGGGCGCAAGCAGCGCCAGCTTGTTCAGCGTGTTGTCGGCCATCTCCTGGTAGACGTTTTGCGCGAAGAAGAGAATATCGATGTTGTCGGGGTTGAGTGCAACCAGGATGCGAACCACGGGCAGGGCATGGTCCAGGTCGCCGCGCTGATAATAAAAGTCGGCCAGCTCCACGCCGATTTCGGTCTTCAGCTTCGGATCGGTGAGTTTTGCGAAGGCATGCTCCAGATGCGCCAGCGCCTGCGGCTCACCGAGGCGCTTTTCGCACATGCCCAGCAGGCCCTCCGCCTGGACCAGCGACGGCCTCGAAGCCAGTACCGCGCGAAGATCGGCCCGGGCATCGGCGCAGTCGCCGCGCATCAGCTCCTGGGTGCCCAGGCGCAGCCGGGCGTCGACGGTTTGCTGCGGCTGCGCGGGTGCGACGCCGCAGACGCAGAGCAACGAGAGGAAGAGAATCAGCCGGCAGGTTCCGGCAAAAGTATGGCTGCGCATCGCGGTCTCCGCTGGCTGGTGCAGCGCAATTCTACGCTGCCCCGGAAAGAGAAAGCCCGGATAAGGGCATGCATGCCGCCTTATCCAGGCTCGGGAGGACGAATTATTCGGAATGCGGAATTTGTCAAAAGGTTAATCGCGCGCCCAGTTGGATTTCGCGGCTGGTGTTGGCATAGGTGATGATTCCCGCCCCGGCCACACCCACTCCGGCGCTCGGTTGGCCGAAGTTGGGATTGTTCAGCGAGTCGAAGGCATCCGCCCGGACTTCCATATGGAAGCCCTCGCCCAGCCAGAAGGTTTTGCCCAGGCCGAAATCGACGTCGCGCCAGTCAGGGCCGCGCAGCATATTGCGGCGCGCATCGCCAAAGCTGTTGGGCGAGGGCACGGCAAAGGCCGCGGTGTTGAACCACTCGTTGATGGTGGGATGCGAGAGCTTCGGATTTCCCACGAGGTTAGGGAACCACGCATAGCTGCAATAGCATTGCGCAGCCTGCGAATTGCTCTCGTCGGCGCTTCCCACCGTGGGCGTGAAAGGAATGCCCGAATGCGCCTGGAAGACTCCGGTCAGGCGCCATCCCCCCAGCGCCTCATCCGCCACGCCATGCAGTGCAAACTGACGTCCCTGACCGAACGGCAGCTCCCAGGTTGCGAAGCCGTTCAGCGATTGCGGAACATCGAGCTGGGACAGGCCGTAATTCGCAGCCACGTTATACGCGTTTTGCCACACGTCCACGGTTTCGTAATGGCCATTGCTGGTGCCGGCGTCCATGGCCTTCGACCATGCGTAATTCACCATGAACTGGATGCCGTGAGACATCCGCTTCTCCAGGC
>Ga0335072_10003901_pt1 | contig 22292 bp, 27 predicted proteins | sample Lox_Sample_21_FD_206725 | JGI IMG/M metagenome (GOLD analysis project Ga0335072, IMG submission 206725) | Soil microbial communities from Loxahatchee National Wildlife Refuge, Florida, United States - Lox_Sample_2.1 | ecosystem: Environmental > Terrestrial > Soil > Wetlands | place: USA...
ACGGCCACCCGGCCCTCCAACGGGCCCGAAGCGCGCAAAGGACCAGCGCTCATGCCGCGACCCGCTCGACGAGCACCGCCACCCCGAGCCGTTTGGCCGCGTCCCGCGACCCGATCAGCACCAGCGCGTCCTGCCCCTCGGCGCCCTGCACAGCAAACGCCGGCTCCAAGGCAGCAAGCGTCTCCAAGGAAAGTCGCCGGCCGCAGCATCCCCATGAACACCGAACCCACCGCCCGGACCGTCTCCGGATCGCGGAACAACGGCCCGCCGTCGGAGAACATCGGCACCCGTCGATCCCCGAAGCGCAGAACCGGTTGATGCTGACCCCGGGCACGTCGCCCCAGCCCGCCAGCATGGTGGCGGTCCGCGCGATGTTGGCCCCCTGCTCGGCGTTCTGCGAGGCGCAGCCGATGATGACGTCCTCGACCCGGCCGGGATCCATCCCGTTCCGGCTGACCAGCTCGCGCTGCAGGCTGACCAGCAGGTCGACCGGCCAGACGCCCGCGAAGCCGCCGCGCGGCGACGCCTTGGTCCGGGCGGTTCGCAGCGTCTGCAGGACAAAGGCCTCAGGCACGGCAGGGCCCTCTCAAGTAGCTTTCTTAGTTGTAGTAACTCTCCGCCCTAGGGCGCCATCCCGTCAAGCAGGAGCCCGCGCAGCACGTCCTTGCGCACCTTCACAAGATGTCCGCCCGCACGGTCAGCTCGCCCTCCCGGCCGAGAACGGCGCCACCCCCTCGGTCATGCCCCAGACTTCGATGTACCGCTCCCCGGCCCACGACTCCGGCGTGTACGGGTGCAGGAACGTGACGGTCCCGCCGGTATACAGGTGCGGCAGGATCACCCCCAGATCCCGCTGACGAACGACAGTGTCCCGGTGAACGCGCACCGTCCGTAGCTGCTGATCCGGAACATCGACGGCATCAGCCGCACGCAGTCGCACAACGCCCGCTGGCTGATCATCGCCCCCTTGGGCAGGCCGGTGGTCCCGCTCGTGTACCCGACGATGGCCAGGTCCCCGTCCGCGCGGGGGTAATTTTTATATCAGAACGGGCCGTGGTGACCAGTTCCTCGAACCCGCTCGCGCCCGCCGGGCGGTCCGCTCCGATGGTGACCAGCACGTCGACGGCCGACCGGGCCGCCGCGTCCACCACGCCGCTGCGCCCGTCGGCGTGGAACAAGGCCCGCGCCCCGGAGTCGGCCAGGATGTGCGCCACCTCGGGCGCGGCCAGCCGGTCGTTGACATGGATGACCGGTTACCCGCCGAAGAACGCCCCGGCGTACACCTCCAGCGAGGCGATCCGGTCCTCGAGCATGGCCGCCACCGGGGTCCCCGGCGCCAGCCCCGCCCCGCGCAGCGCGTTGGCCAGCCGTGCCCTCCGCTCGAGCAGTTCCCCGTAGGTGCGCACCTCGCCCCGCCGCACCAGCGCAGGCCGCGAGTAGTGCCGCTGGCGCGCCCGCGCCAGCAACACGCCTATATTCGTGCCCCGCTCGCCGGGCATCTTCCCACCATCCTTTACTCCGTTTACTGTAGTGTTTCATGGCTGAGAGCGAACCCTGGTCGTACTATCCCGACGGCTCGCCGGTCTACTCGCTGGCCGGCATCATCCGCCAGCGCGCCGCCGTCAGCCCGGCGCGGATCGCGCTGGCCGAACCCGGCCGCCAGACCTCGTTCGCCGACCTCGACCGCCGCTCCAGCCAGGTCGCCCAGGCCCTGCGGCGCAAGGGAGTGGCCCCCGGTGACCGGGTGGCGTTCATCGGCGCCAGCGGCGCGGAGTTCGCCGAGGTCCTGTACGGCACGGCCAAGTGCGGAGCGATCTTCACCGCGGTCAACAACCGCCTGGCCGCGCCCGAGGTGCTGGCCATCCTGGCCGACGCCGAGCCCAGCGTCCTGGTCGTCGACCCGGCCGCCGCGCCCCTGGCCGCCGGCGTCTCCTGCGACACCCTGATCACCGACCTGGACTACCTGGCCTGGCGCGACGCGCGCCCGGCCCGCGACCCCGGCGTGACCGTCGGCCCGGACGAGACCGCGCTCATCCTCTACACCTCCGGCACCACCGGAACCCCCAAGGGCGTCGAGCTCACCGGCCGCAACCTGGGCTGCGCCCTGCACGAACTGCACGCGGGCATCGGCCTGGACGAAGACTCGGTGTGCGCGGCCCCGATCCCGTTCTTCCACATCGCCGGCCTCGGCCTGTTCCTGGCCGCGAACCTCAACGGCGCCGGCCTGCTGCCCGAGCAGCCCCCCGACACCCTCGGCGTCCTGACCATGCTGGCCGGCCGCAAGGTCACCCACGCCGCCGTCGTGCCCACCGTGCTGCAGCGCCTGCTGGCCCGGCCCGAGGCCCGGACCGCCGACTGGAGCGCCCTGAGGTACGTGGTCTACGGCGCCTCCCCGATCCCGCTCCCGGTCCTGCGCGAGGCCACCGAGGTCATCGGGTGTTCCTTCCTGCAGTCCTACGGCCTGACCGAGTCCACCGGCGGCTTCACCCTGCTCGGCCCCGCCGATCACGTCCCGGACGAGAAATTCGCCCACCGCCTGCGCTCGGCCGGCCGCCCGATGACCGGCGCCCGCGTCCGCGTGGTCGACCCGGTCACGCTGACCGACTGTCCGGTGGGGGAGCGCGGCGAGGTCCTGGTCGCCGGCTCTCGCATCATGAAGGGCTACTGGCGCAAGCCCGGCCAGACCGCCGAGGTCGTGCTCCCCGGCGGCTGGCTGCGCACCGGCGACGGTGGCTCGTTCGACGCGGACGGCTTTCTCTACCTGCACGACCGGCTCAAGGACATGATCGTCTCCGGCGGCGAGAACGTGTACCCGGCCGAGGTCGAAAGCGTCATGACCGGCCACCCCGCCGTCGCCGAGGTCGCGGTCGTCGGCTTCCCCTCGCCCGAATGGGGCGAGTCTCCCTACGCCGTCGTCGTCCTGCGCCCCGGCGCCCAGGTCTCGGCCGCCGAGCTGATCAGCTGGACCCGGGACCGCCTCGCGCGCTTCAAGTGCCCGGTCGGGGTCACCTTCACCCCCGCCCTGGCCCGCACCGCCTCCGGCAAGCTCCAGAAGCAGGCCATCCGCTCCACCCTGGCCCTCTGACCCTTCTGGGATGGCATAGGGCCCGCGGTCAGAGCGCTGCGGTCCCTCCCTCGAGGAAGCGCATCGCGGCGGCCACGGCGTCCTCGCGCTCGGTGCCCGGTTCGGTGTCGACGACTTCCATCGCGATCGCGGCGGCCGCGGCGGCCGCGATCCGGGGGCCGATGGCATCGGCCGGGCCGCCGGTTTCGTCGGCGATCATGGCCGCGCCTTCGCGGATGGCCGCCGCCATCCGCGCCGCGCGCAGCGCCCCGAGGTCGGGGTTGGCCGCGAACATGCGGCGTGCGAGCCGGTACATTTCCCGGTCCTCAGGCTCGGTCTGGCTGGCCAGCAGCCAGCGGCCGAAGATCTCGTGGATGAGCTCGCCGGGTTGCCGGTCCCGCAACGCGGTGCTGAGGCTCGCCACCCCGTCGCTGAACCGGGACAGCGCGATGTCCTGCTTGGACGGGAAGTACATGGCGACGGTCCGCGGCGCGACCTCGGCCGCCTCGGCGATGTCGGCGACCGTGGTCGCGTCGTAGCCGCGCTCGGCGAACAGCTCGTAGGCGGCGCGGATGATCGCCGCCCGGCGGCGCGCCTTGCCGCGCTCTCTCAGCCCGGTTCCGGTCATGCGATAAGTATACATCGGACCGCAATCTTGCATTCAACTGCAAAATTGCGTTAGACTGCGGGAAGCATCGGCCCGGCAGATCCGGAGGGACCAGGACCATGAACCACACTGCCGCACAGATCCCCACGCCCACCCGGGCCGGACCAGCAACGCCCGCCGGCCCGGACCCCCGGCGCTGGCTGATCTTGGCCGTTGTCGCGCTGGCCCAGCTCATGGTGGTGCTCGACGCCACGATCGTGAACATCGCGCTGCCCTCGGCCCAGCACGCCCTGCACTTCTCCGACATCGAACGGCAATGGGTGGTCACCGCGTACTCCCTGGCCTTCGGCAGCCTGCTGCTGCTGGGCGGCAGGCTCACCGACATCATCGGCCGGAAGGCGACGTTCATCGCCGGCCTCATCGGCTTCGCGGCCGCGTCGGCGGCCGGCGGGGCCGCGGGCACCTTCGGCCTGCTCGTCGTGGCGCGGGCCTGCCAGGGAGCCTTCGGCGCGCTGCTGGCCCCCGCCGCGCTGTCACTGCTGACCGTCACGTTCCGCGACTCGAAGGACCGGGGCAAGGCGTTCGGCGTGTTCGGCGCCATCGCCGCCGCCGGCGGCGCGGTCGGCCTGCTCCTCGGCGGGCTGCTGACCCAGTACCTGGACTGGCGCTGGTGCCTGTACGTCAACCTCATCTTCGCCGCTGTCGCCGGCGTCGGCGCCGTCGTGCTGCTGCGCCGGCAGCCCGCCGGGCCGCGGCCGCGGCTGGACATGCCCGGCCTGGCAGCCGAGGCCGCCGGGATGTTCGCTGTCGTCTACGGCTTCTCCAACGCCGCCAGCCACGGCTGGCACTCGCCCGCCACCTGGGGCTTCCTGGCCGCCGGCGCGGCCCTGCTCGCCGCGTTCTGGTTCATCGAGACGCGGGCCCGCCAGCCGCTGCTGCCGCTGCGGATCGTCACCGACCGCAACCGGGCCGGCGCCTACCTGTCGATCCTGATCACCGGCGCCGGCATGTTCGGCATCTTCTTGTTCCTCACCTACTACCTGCAAGAAACCTTGGGCTTCAGCCCGGTCACGGCCGGGCTGGCCTTCCTGCCCATGGTCGCCGCGATCACCGTGTGCTCCAACCTGGCCAACATCGTGCTGCTGCCCCGCATCGGCCCCAGGTTCCTGGTCGCGTCGGGCATGCTCGCCGCCGCGGCCGGCCTGGCCTGGCTGACCCGGATCGGCGTGCACTCCAGCTACGCCGCCGGCGTCCTGCCGCCCCTGCTGCTCACCTCCGCCGGGCTCGGCTTCGTGATGTCGCCGTCGATGAACACCGGCACCGCCGGCGTCGCGCCGTCCGACGCGGGCGCGGCCTCTGCCGTGGTCAACACCGGACAGCAGGTCGGCGGCTCCATCGGCACCTCCCTGCTCAACACCGTGGCCGCCAGCGCGGCCGCCACCTACCTGGCCGCCCACCTCGGTCCCCGCACGATGGTCGCGGGTCGGCCGTCGGCGGCGCTGACCCAGCTGGCCCAGGTGCACAGCTACACCACCGCATTCTGGTGGGCCGCCGGCATGTTCGCCGCCGGAGCCGTCCTGGCCGCCCTGCTCTTCCGCCCCGGCGCGCCCGCGGCGGCCGCGCCAGCCGCGGCCGCCCAGCCTGAAGGCGGTGCACGGTCATGACGCGCACCGTCACGGCTTTCGATCCGCTGGCCGCGCTGGACGCCCTGCTCTCGGACGTCGGGCTCTCCAGCGCAGCGGCGGGCGGGAGCATATCGTTCGCCGGCCAGGATCCCATCGTGCCCGCCGCGCACCGCCTCGGTGCCTGCATCGGTGTCCCCATCATGGCGAACGCCGTGGCCGCGGTCGCCTTCCACCGGCACCGCGGCGGCCCGGTGCAAGACCTGGAACTGGACCTGCGCCAAGCCGTGCACGGCATCAACCCGGCCGCGTTCTGGCACCCGGCCCTGAACGGCCAGCCGGCCCCGCATCCGCTGGTACTCGACAACCCGTTCCTCCTCACCCCGTACCGCACGGCCGACGGCCGCTGGATCATGGCCTCCGGGGTCTACCCGCACCTGGCCGCGAAGTGGTGCCGCTTCCTTGACGTGCCGCCCGACGGCGCCAAGGTGGCCGCCGCCATCGCCGGGTGGGATGGGTTCAAGCTGGAAGAGGCGGCCAACGCCGCGGGCCTCCCGGCGTCCGTGGTGCGATCCGCCCAGGAATGGCTGGCGCACGAGCAAGGAGCGCTGCTGGCCAGCCAGCCGGTCATAGGCCTGCAGCGCATCGGCGACGCCCCGGCACGCGGCTTCGGCCCGGCGCCAAGGCCGTTCACCGGCGTGCGCGTGCTGTCGTTCACCCAGGCCGTCGCCGGCCCGGTCGTGGGCCGGACCCTGGCCGAGCACGGGGCCGACGTGCTGTGCGCAACACGCCCGAACGACTACGAACACGAGTTCATCTACGCCGAGGCCAACGTCGGCTCCCGAAGCGCTTACCTCGACCTGGCCAGCCCCGCCGGGCAGGACCGCGCCGCCACCCTGCTGGCCGACGCCGACGTCGTGGTCAACAACCACCGCAGCGGCGCGCTGGAACGCCGCGGCCTCAACCCGGGCCGGCTCGCAGAAAAGTACCCGGGGCTGGTATACGTCTCGGTCACCTGCTATGGCTCGCGCGGGCCATGGGCCGGGCGCGGCGGCTTCGACATGAACGCCTCGGCCGCCTCAGGCCTGATGACAGTCGAGGGAACCGAGCTCGAGCCGCGGCTCCCGGTCACCGGACTGCTCAACGATTACGTCACCGGCTACCTCGGAGCGGTCGGCGCCACCGCGGCCCTGGCCAAACGGGCCACCGAGGGAGGCTCGTGGCACGTCACAGTGAACCTGACCCGAGCTGCCATGTGGTGCGGATCGCTCGGCCTGGTCGATCCCGCACTGGCCGGCCACGACGCAGAACACGCCCTGCGCGAGCCAGCCCCCTACGACGCACCCACCCCGCTGGGCGACGTCCACATGCTTGCCCCGCCAGTCCGGTTCTCCGCCACCGCGCCCGCCTGGCCGAAACCGCTACTTGTCCCCCGAGGCTCAAGCCGAGCCCGATGGCCGGACTGATCAGGCCCAGCCAGCTGGTCACCCCGGCGCCAAGGACCATCGCTCTGCGTTCCCGGCGTCGCGGACGTGCGATCCCGAGCGCGCGAGTTCCGGGACGAGGTACTGTCCGTTGACGGTGCCGAGCCCGGTGACCAGGTTGTAGCCGGGCCGGACCGAGTAGCCGTGGACCGTTCCGCCGGAGAATGAGACGGCGTTGTCGCCGGATGCCACCGGGACGATGCCCGGTGCGTGCCGTGCGGCGAGTGCGTACAGCGCCGGATTGAATGTCTCGAAGACGTTCACCGCGACCCGTCGCGGACATGATGTGCGGCCAGATACACGACCAATGCGCCCGGATCGCTCGCGTGGCTTACGCTGCTGGCGTCACTCGCGGTGCTGCCGACCGCCACGGCGCTCCCGGCCACGGCGCTCCCGGCGACGGCGGTCACCACGACGGCAACAGCGACCAGCAGCCGGGCGGGACTCGCTCCGGACAGCGCATCGGATGACCCTCCCGGCAGTTGAGACAAGACAGGGCACGCCGGCGATAACAGGTGCCGGCCGCGGCTCCTAGCAGTGACAACGCGTAATCAACGGTTGGCCTGAAATGTGGTCGCTGGATTCGCCGGATGTGCTCATACGCCCGGATTGCGCCTGTCATGACCACGCCGACGCCGATGCCCCGGTGACCGGACTGGCCTGCGGCCGGGCGGCCTCGACCAGCGGCAAGTGATGACCGGGCAGACCGTACCAGGTACGCCAGCCCAGCTGCCGCACGGCCACGTCCGCGCAGCCGGCCTCGCGCAGCACGGCGGCGTAGCGGTCTGCGCCGTCATCGACGATGCGCAGCCGGCCGCCTGGCCGCAGGACCCGCACCGCCTCGCGCAGCGCCCGTGCGCGCCCGTCGGCGTCCCGGATGTTGCTGATCGCCAGGCTGCTCACCACCACGTCGAACGACGCCGAGGCGAACGGCAGGTCACGCGCGTCCGCGTCGGCAAGCTCCACCCGGCCGGTCACGCCCTCGGCCGCCGCGTTGCGCTGCGTGGCGGCGCGGCTGTTGCCGCTCTGGTCGCGGCGGCGCCATATGTCTGCTCCCACCGCCCGGCCAGCAGGCAACCGCCGGGCCGCCAGCATCAGCACCGCGCCGCGGCCGCATCCCACGTCCAGCACATGCTCATCGCCCCGCAGGCCCAGCTCATCCAGCAGCTGCGCCCAGATCACCCGCTTGCCCGGTCCGGTGGAGTACAGGTAACTCGCCGCTGACCCCGCCACCACCGCGCCGCCCACGCCAGCCAGCGCGGCAACGGCGGGCCTGCGATGGCGCACCGCCCAGGCCGCTGTGCCCGCCAGCCCCGCCCCGGCCACGCCGAATACCGCCAGCCCGGCGAACCCGCCGTCGATGCCGTACCCACCCCGCCGGCCGGCGCGACTGCCGGCCGAGAGCTCCGCGACTGGCTTCACGGCGCCAGTCTGCCAGCCACCGGCCGTGACCGGAACGCCGGCTGGCCGGGTTCCACATCCTCCCTGCCTGAACCGCGGTCGGCAACTTCGGGGACGAGGATGTCCTGGCCGACCGGACCGAAGCGGGCGGGTGCGCGTCCCTTGTCCGGTCCCGGATACGGCCCTCAGTAACTGAAGGTTGCCGCCCCTTCGTCCCGATCCATTCCCACAGCTGGATGCTGCCGGCCGGGTCGGCGGTGGGCAGCAGCCCGCCCTTGTCCAGATGCTTGGCGTTGAAGCAGACCGGGCAGACCATGAACCGGCCGCCGGCCTTGTCATACCGGGCCAGCAGGTCGGGCAGCGGAGGACAGCCCTCGCACGCCACGCCGGCCGCCACGCCGTCCAGCGTGAGCCGGACGGCTTCCTTGGCCTGGAACATCAGGGTCGGCCGCCCGGATCCGGCGGCGCCGACCGCGACCAGGAACGCCACGGTCACCTTCTCCGGGTCCCCCAGGCCGGTGCTGAGACTGATCACTGCCTTTCCAGCCATGACTGCTCCCTACCCTCCGGTGCCACCTGGCCGCCGCGCTCGGCATGAGCAAGAGTGGCCTGTACGCGCACTTCGGCTCCAAGCAGGAACTCCAGCTGGCCACCGTGCAAGAGGCGGGCCGGATCTTCGCCGGCGAAGTCGTCCAGCCCGCCCTGGCGGCCCCCGCCGGGCTGGCCCGGCTCGCGGCGGTGTGCGAGGCGTTCTTCGAGCACCTGCAGCGCCGCACCTTCCCCGGCGGCTGCTTCTTCGCCGGCGCGGCACTGGAGATGGGCACCCGGCCCCGGCCCCGTCAAGGAAAGCGTCGCCGCCTTCCAGGCCGGGTTCGTGGACCTGCTCCGCGGCTTCGCGGCCACCGCCATCGCCCAGCACGAACTTCCTCCCGGTGAGGACCCCGACCGGCTCGCCTTCGAACCGAACGGGATCATCCTGGCCGCCGACACCAACGTCGTCCTGCACGACAACCCCGCGGTCCTGGACCTGGCCCGCCAGGCCGTGCACCGCCGACTGGGCCTGGGCAGCGGCAGCGACGCCGGCAGACGGTAAGGTCGCACCCCGGCCGCCGCCCTGCACACCAACGCGCCACAGCCCGCCCCCGGCCAGGAACGCCTGCCGCCAAATCCCCGATCTGTGCGGGCTCGCCGATCCACACCCGAAATGAGCTACCCCGCGCAGGTAAGGCGGTTACAGGTGCGCGTGGGGGACGGAGACCAGTGCCGCTTCGCGGCCTGCCGGACCGCTTGCCGCCGGGCCGGCCGGCTGTCAGCACGCGGTCCTGATGCCCGGCCGCGGTTCGGGCATCCTCAAGACATGCAGGCAAGCGGGTGGCCGGATGGCGTGTGCGCCGCTGTGGACGTGCATTACCTGAGGACCGGCGGGGCCCGGGCGGCGGCCGTGCTGGCCGCCGATGCCGTCTTCGCGCACGTGCTGGCCGAACGCACCGCGGTCATACCTGAGGTACTCCCGTACCAGCCGGGCGAGTTCTACCGGCGTGAGCTCCCGCCGCTGCGCGCGGTGCTGGCCGGCGTGAGCGGGCTGGGCCTGCTGGTGGTGGACGGCTACGCCGATCTGGACCCCGGTGGCCGGCCCGGCCTGGGTGCGCATGCGCACGCCGAGTTCGGCGTCCCGGTGATCGGGGTGGCCAAGTCCCGGTTCCGCACCGCGACCCACGCGGTGCCGGTCGTGCGCGGATCCTCGACGCGCCCGCTGTTCGTCACCGCGGCCGGGATGCCCGCCGCCGACGCCGCGGACCTGGTCCGGCGCATGGCCGGCCGGTACCGGCTGCCCGACGCCCTGCGCCGCGCCGACACCCTCGCCCGGGCCGGTCCGCCCGCAGCCACCATGACCGACCGCCAGCCCGACTGACCTACCCGACGCGCGATACGCGGCATCACCGGGAGCTGGCTGCGCTGCTGAAGCGGCAGGAGGCCTCGAGGACGGGCATCTACCTTCTGCTGGGTGATGACCCGGAAAGCCTGGGCGGTTCGCTGGCATACATCGGTGCGGGCGAGGATGTAGCCAAGCGCCTGTACCAGCATGCCCGGCCCGAAGATCAAGGCGGGAAGGATTCCTGGGACCGCGCGATCGTCCTGACCAGCAAGGACGCGAACCTGACCAAGGCGCATGCCCGCTACCTGGAGAGCCGTTTCATCACGCTGGCATGGCAGGCCAGGAGGGCGCGGCTGCTGAACGGCACGTCCCCGGCGCCGCTCCCGCTGCCCGAGGCCGATAAATCCGACATGGAGTACTTCATCGCCCAGGCCCAGATCATCCTGCCGGTCCTGGGCGTGAACATCCTCCGCTCGGCAGCGGCTGCCGATGGCGCAGGGCGGTGTCGGTGCGTTCGTTCCCGGGCCCGGTGGCACGGCGATGCGGTTCGCCCGGACCACGTGTTCGCGAGCCCCAGCGCCGCCGCGGCTGTCATCGCGGGACGGCAGGCGAACGCCGTGACAGACCGCGGAAAGCTTTCCCGGGCAGCCCACTTCCATCGCCGCCTCCTACTGGCGCGGACCCCGGGTAGGGTACTCGCGGCTACGAGCCGGATTAGGGCCGGAGCCCGCCGACGTCGGCCCGTGCGCGCACACCGCAGGCCAGGTTCCGTGCTTCCGCGGGGATCCGGCATCGTCGGCGCGCAAGCTGGCCGCGGCGAGCGCGCAGCTCGCTGTAGGTCAGCTCACCGACCGGGATGCGGTGGCCGCGGTGCTGGCCGGACGAGCAGCCGGTCGGTAGACGTCTGAACGAAGCCGGCGCTGAGGTAGAGGCTGCGGGCGGCCTCGGTCTCGAAGCCGACCTTCAGGCGGCGTGCGCCTTTGCGGCCGAGCCGGTCGAGGCCGTTCGTCAGCAACATGCGGGCCAGGCCGCGCCGCTGGTATTCGTCCTCGACGCGCATCGGTTCCAGGAGTCCGACCAGCGTCGTCTGGTCGGACCAGAACAACGCGTAGCCGGCGACCCCGCCATCCGCGGCCTCGACCGCCAGATCGAGCGACGGATCATACAGCGAGCACTGTCGCAGCCGCGCCTCAACCAGTTCACCGTTGCGAGCAATCATGGGATGCGGACGATCCGCGCGTGTCACGCGATCCACGATCTGGAACCCATCGACCTGCGCGACCGGCGGGCGCTGGCCGGCCTCCATCCATGCGGTGCCCGACAACTCGCCGGTCATCGCGAATCCACTTCGGATGGCCAGGCCCGCCAGCGGCGCGTCGTCATCGCACACGAGCACCTGGAGTGCCTCCCCCTGGTGTCCGGCGGCGGCTTCCAGCGTCGCGGCCCAGACGTCTTCCTCATCCAGGATCGACGGCACGGCGAAGACGTCAGCTTGCCAGGTGCCGTCCCAGGCCGTCAGCCCTGCAGCCGCCACGGGGCCGGCCTCGTCGAACCAGACCGGGAGGGCCAGCTCGTCGGTCGCCCGAGGGCGGCGCCACCACCACTGCACGTCAGCGGCCTCCCACATGCCGCCGAGCGGATCTGCCAGGCGAGCGCGCTGCAGGACCGCGGTCGTCGCGTTCAGCCGTCCAAGACCCCGCAGCAGCTCGCGTCGCACGACCACGTCGTCAAGCGTATTGGCCGGGCTGAACCGACGGGGAACATCATCCCGAAACACCGGAGTGGTTCAGGTAGCCGAGCGCGACGGCTCCGGTGGCTGCTCGCCTATTTCAGCGACACACCACCAGTCAGCTGGCGCTTTACGGGCCAGCCGTCGGGTTCCAGCGCTCTCAGCGGCAGATCCGGACGTTCGCCCCAAGGGCGCCGTTGCATAAAAATACGGTCCGCCGCTCGCGTTGGACAATGACCAGGGGGCGGCCAAGCGGCCAACTACGCGAATATGTTGGTAGATAACAGCGCGCCGACCCGTCTAATCGTTATGGCGCAAGACGCCGCCGTCGTGCGCAGCCAACTGCGGCATGCAGATCCGTGTATTCTGCGCGCACCACTTGACTGGACTGGTGCGCGGTCGTTCCGAGTGGGCGCGCGCGTTCGTTGGAGTCGCAGAAATGAAGGTAGACGGTTGAGGCCGCCGGCGACGTGGTTGATGTGGTGCTCTATCTCGTCGGTGTCCGCGCACCGGCGTCCTGGCGTACGGCTCACGGCTCGGCTATGACCTCCACCGTGCGCATTTTGCCTGATCCCGTGGGTTCAGCTCAGCAAGTTGCGGCAGTGGGCCCATGCTGGATCGGACATAAGCCTCGGGACGCCGCCAGTGGGCATGAAAGAACCCGTCGGCGCAGTCCCAGGGAATCGGCACTGGCTGCATGCTCGCGCCGATCGCGTCGGCCCGCTCCTGCAAGGTGGAACCCGGCCTGGCGAGCTGCCCGAACTCGGGCAGGTAATCGCGGGTCAGCCAGAACCGCTCGGGCCGGCTGCTGTCGAACTGGAACACCACCACGCGGTGGGCGACCCGGCGCATCTCTCGCACGCCGACGATCGAGTCCGGCCAGTGGTGGTCGGACGGCACGGCCATGGCAGCGTCGAACGAGTGGTCTGCGAAGGGCAGGCTCACCGCGCTGGCGGCCACGCAGCACGCGGCGCCAGGCGGCCGCTGCGCCCGCATCACCGCCGACGGCTCCACCGCGATGACCTCACGTCCGGGCGGCTCGTACGAGCCAGTGCCCGCGCCGACGTTCAGCACGGTGCGGGCATCGCCGAGAGCCGCCCAGATCCGGGTCGCGATCCGCGGTTCGGTGCGGCGAGTCGCGGCATAGGTGAGGCCGATCGCGTCATGGAGCCGATAGCCGGGCAATGTCTGAAGTGTCATGGCTATCCGCCTGCGATGAACCGGCTGACGCCGTGCTCACGGGTGAAGGGGTAAAGCCGCTGCATCTCTGCCGCCAGGAAGCGCGCGGGAACGTCATGGTAGACGCCGTGCTCGCGCACATATCGCATTGAGGATGTGCCGTCGAAAGACTGGAGCAGGGCGTCGTGCTCGCCGTCGAACTCCAGCGCGGCGACACCAGCCCGCTGGCAGGCGCCGATGTCGAAGGTAGGGCTCACCTTGATCCAGCTGCCGCCCAGGAGCAGTTCCGTGTAACCGTGCCAGGCGAAGATGTCGGTGCCCATCGCCTGGAGCAGCCGGGGTGAGGCCAGGTGATTGCGCACGTCGGCGAAGCCGATCCGCGCCGGTATGCCGGCAGCCCTGGCTAGCGCGGCGCAGAGCGACGCCTTGCCGACGCAGTAGCCGTGCCCGGCCGCCAGGACGCTGCTAGCGCGGTAGATCTCCAGGTCCTCGAAGTCGCCGCCTTCGTATGTCAGGTCACGGACGAAGTAGTAGATCGCCCGCGCTGTGTCGCGTTCCGTCCGCGCCGCCACGCCGAGCCTGGCGGCCTGCGCGGCGATGAGCGGGTGGTGGCTGTCGATGTACTCGGCGGGCGCGAGACAGACAGCCTCCGCGCTCTCCTGCCACTCGCCCGGGTTGTCATGGCTCGCCGCGGAAGTCGATCGCATCACTCCAGCGTCTGCCCGGCCGAGCGGGGCTGTCTTGTAGGAACCGGTCATCCCCAGCATCTCAGGTCAACGCGATACTTAGACGGTGGCCGTCCCTCTCCGGCCCGACGCGGCCCAGGCCCGCGCGGGCGCGGCACCACCTGTTGTATCCAGTTACCGCGAATACCGGCCCGGCCCCGGCGCGCCAGAAGCGGTCGCATGTACCTGGCACGGGATTGCGGGCTGGTCCCGGCGGCTCCGCGTGCTGCCCGACGGCTGCCTGGAGCTGGTCTGGGACGGGCAGCACGCGCGCGCCGTGCCTCCGGTTCCTGGAGCGGCCCGTTACCCGGTCAGCGCGGAGGCGCAGACCATCGGCATCCGGATCCAGCCGGGCTGGGGTGCAATCGTGCTTGGCGCCCCGCTGCGCCATCTGGCCGACGTCACCGACCTGGTAGAACTGTGGGACGCCGTGGCCGTGCGACACCTCGAAGCGGCGCTCGCCGCCGCCCCGGACGCAGCGGCCGGGCGGCGTCTCCTCAGCCACGCAGTCGCGTGCCGCCTGGCGGGAGCCGGCCCGCCGGATCCAGCGGTCCTTGGCGTAGTCCGGCTGCTCAGCCAGCCGCGCGCCTCAGTCAGCGAGGCTGCCTGGCGCGCCCACCTCAGCGGCAGGCAGCTCCGCCGGCGTTTCGCCGACCACGTCGGCTTGCCCCCCAAGGCGCTGCAAGCGGTGCTGCGATTCCAGCGGCTCCGGGTACAGCTGGCATCCCCTGGCACCGCGCCAGTCACGCTAGCTCGCGCAGCAGCGGACTGCGGCTATTTCGACCACGCTCACTTGTGTCACGACTCCGCGCGCCTGGCAGGCATTACCCCCAGCCAAATGCGGAAAGCGGTGATCCCGTGGCGGCGAGAAGTCACCGGATTGGATAATCTGCGCGCCGACGACCCGCGCGCCACACTTTAAGTCGCTCCGAAGCCTGCGCGGCACACCAGCAAACACAGCGACGGCGGAGCCGCCTCCTTCTTTCCTGGGCAGCCGACACACGCTAACCACTTGACACCACGCACAAAGACTTCATGCCACTGACGTGGCGCCCGCGGATGAATGAAACATGGGGACGTGCCGCCCGCTGTCGTCGTTGCCTCTTGGCGCTGCGTGCCTGTCACAAAGACTGACGCTGGAGCCCGCCCGGTGGGTACCCCGGATTGCTGCTGCGAGCGCGTGTCACAGGATCTTGATCTTGTCGCGGGCCCCGCGGGCGGCGCGCCCGTATCCAGTATCGGGGGGAGGTAAGGAGGCTGGCGATGGATATCGTCCATCCGCGGGTCGCCGGGATCGACGTGCACAAGAAGGTCGTCTGGGTCGCGGTCCGGCTGCCCGGGCAGCGGCCCGGGGGCGGGCCGTGACGGTGAAGAGGTTCAAGACGTTCTGGCGGCCGCTGCGCGAGATGGCGGCCTGGCTGTCTGAGCTGGGCGTCACGGACGCGGCGACGGAAAGCACCGGGGTGTACTGGTGGCCGGTCTACCACGCGCTGGCCGGTGCCGGGATGGAGGTGTGCGTGTGCAATGCGGCGCACATGCGCAACGTCCCGGGCCGCAAGCGGGACATCACGGACTGCCAGTGGATCGCCGAGCTGCACGAGACGGCCCGCTGCGGCCCAGCTTCATCCCGACCGGGGCGGTCGCCGAGCTGCGCGCCCGGACCCGGTACCGCAAGAAGCTGATCGAGCAGCGCGCCAGCGACGGGCAGCGGCTGTCCAAGGTGCTGGAGGACGGCATCAAGATCGACTCGGTGGCCTCCGAGCTGCTGGGCAAGTCCGGCCGGGCGATGATGGAGGCGCTGATCGCCGGGGAGCGCGACCCGGGGCGGCTGGCCGGCCTGGCCAAGGGCGTGCTCCGCCGCAAGATCGATGACCTGCAGATGGCCTGCGGCGGCCGGTTCGCCGCCGCCCACGCCCAGATGTACCGGCTGCACCTGGATGCACACGACCACCTCACCAGCACGATCGCCGAGCTGGACGCCCTGGTCGCCGAGGCGGCCGCGCCGTTCGCCGCGCTGATCGCCCGGCTGGTCACCATCCCGGGATCGGGCAGCGCACCGCCGAGGTGATCGTGGCCGAGACCGGCGGGGACATGGCCCGGTTCACCACCGCCGCCCGGCTGGCCGCCTGGGCCGGGCTGGCACCCGGCGACAACGAGTCCGCCGGCAAGGGCAAGCACGCCGCGGCCCGCAAAGGCGACCGGCAGCTGCGGGCAGCGATGGTCGAAGCGGCCTGAGCCACCGCCCGCACCCAGACCCGGCCCGGCGCCCGGTTCCGCCGCCCGGCCCGCCGGTTCGGCCGCGGCCACGAGAAGAAAGCCGTCGTTGCCGTGGCGCACACCCTGATCTGCATCGCCTGGGCGGTCCTCAGCCGCGGCGAGGACTACGCCGAGGCCGGCGAGGACTACTACGAGCAGCGGGACCGCCGCAACCGCGAGCACCTCATCCGCCACCACCAGCAGGCCCTGGCCCGGCTCGGCTGCCAGGTCACCCTCACTCCACCCGGCGACGGCTCCCCGCCCAGCGCCGACCGTGACCAGCAACCCGCAGCCTGAACCATCCTGCCCGTCGCCGGCGCGCCACCAAAGCCGGCTCCGCCGGCGCTGCCGCGCGCCCGGCCGGGGACCCCAAGTTTCGTCACAGAGGAATCGTTCTGTAGGCCCGCCCGGTCGGCCGCCGCAGTCGTCGATGCCACGCTAACGATCATGTGGCCTGGCAGCGCGTGCAGCCGACTGTCGAGCCGATGAGCGGGCGTTCGCCGATCAGGGCAGGCCCCGTTCGCGGAGTCCAACGCCGCGCCCCTGGTTCCCAGCACGGTGTGGGACCTGGCGGGCCGGTCGGTTGCTCTGCGCTGGGCGGCGCGCTATGTTGACCGCGGGTCGTGACTGGCGTTTGGGTGGAGCACCATCGGAAGCGGCCCGTCGGCTGCTGCCGGGGCGAGCCGTGCGCCTGAGCGGGCATGTGATGCCGCAGGGAGGAGCACGCTCATGACCAGCCCAGTGACCAGCGCTGAGATCGACCCGCCGGGCGCCGCCACGTCCTGGTCGCTGACCGCGAAAGCCAAGTACACGTTGGACACCAGGGTCGCGGCGGACTGCCGCAACCGGTGGGCCGCCCTGCTCGACCGTCATCCGCTCTACCAGGGAATCGAGCTGTGACCCGGTCTCGGGCGCCTTCGCTGCTCCCGGTCGGCCGGCCCCGCCTGGTCGGGATCGTCAACATCACCGAAGACTCCTTCTCCGACGGCGGCATGTACCTGGCTGCCGCGGACGCGCTGGCATGCGCCCGCCGGCTGCGATCCGAGGGCGCCGACATCATCGAGCTCGGCCCGGCCGCCAGCCACCCGGACTCCGCCCGGGTCACCGCCGAGGAAGAACAGCGGCGGCTAGCCCCGGTGCTGGGCTCGCTGGCTGCCGACGGCATACCGGTCTGTGTGGACTCGTTCTTGCCCGAGACCCAGCGCTTTGCGATCTCCAGCGGCGCGGCGTACCTCAATGACATCCGGGGCTTCCCGCACCCGGGCCTGTACGACACGCTGGCCGCGTCCGGCTGCCGGCTGGTCGTCATGCACTCGGTGCAGCGGACTGGGCCAGCTACCAGGATGGTCACCGATCCGGCCGCAATCTGGGCCGGAATCGGCCGGTTCTTCGCCGGGCGGCTGGCTGCGCTGCAGGCCGCCGGCATCACCCGGGACCGGCTCATCATCGACCCCTGCTGGCCGGCTCGACCAGGCTGGCAATAGCGGCCAGGCCCCGCGGATAGAGCAGGCGCTGCCCGGTCAGCACCTTCCAGGCCACGTTCAGGTGATCGAGCGCCCGGGGCAGCGCGCCAGGGCTGACTGGAACCTAAGGCTGTTCCGCTTGGGCGCCGGACAGGCCGTCCAGCTTAACCAGAAGCTCCCGCGCGTCCGTAGCGACAAACGGCCGCAACGACCGGTGCCGGGTGAGATCCCACGTCCAGCGTCAGCCTCACGGACGCCGCCGCCCATGGTCAGCGGCTCCCCAGACGGCAGCAGCCCGAGCTCGGCGGGCTTGAGGTCTATCGACGCCCGGTGACTCACCACGCTCGCCAGGCGATCGCCCTCAACAGTGATCGAGGTGGCCTTCAGCGGGCTGATGGTGGCGCCTCCTTGCCGTTCCGCCCCCACGTCGACCGCCGTCCGGAAGGCACGGACCAGCGGATGTTCCTCATCGCGGCTCGCGTGAAAGAGCCCGTGGACTGTCAGGACAGTACGCGCCTCAATATCTGGTGACGAGTTTCCCGCCGCAGCAGGGACCGTCCGGGACCGCCTGGTACCAGGTAACGCCGGGTCCTTGCCATTGCGGCAGGCCGCGAAGCGCCGCTTCGGCATTAATGCCGTATTTCCCGAACGCCTGTTGCGCAACGAACTGCCAGACCGGCCACTTGCCCGTCATCGTGTACACATGAGCCACCAGGTCCACGAGCTGCTGCCCATCGTCGGGCAGTGGGTCCAGCAGACTGGTCATGCCCGTGATGGTAGTGCGCGCGAAGCAGCCCACGCGCGCCACCCAGATCCGCGCACCACGATGCGCTATGAGCGGGCCCGTACCAACTTCGACCGGCACCCGAACTACATCCTGACCGCCTACATGTCCTCAGCAACCTGACCGGCCCGCACGTCACCCGATTCAAGCCCGGGGAGACGCCCTGCATTGCCGAATAGAGGCCTGCGACAAATGCACATCTGGTGCCTTAATTGCGGCTGACCCGGGCCTCTGGGCTCGGTTATTACCGCGATGCTTCTTACGGCCTCATGATCAGTCCGCTTGGAGATCAGCTACTTGGACCCATCGCGGCTGCCACCCGCTTGGCAGCCTTTTCGCCAGCCCTCTGCTTGATCAGACCTTCCTTGGCCGCACCGCGGATAACCAATCGCGACCCCTCTGCTGACGCACGGATGGTCACGGTCACCACCGCCGGGTTGAGGTTCGCGGCTCCTGACCCAACGATGCCGACGACCTGCGTACCCGGCTCTTCACCGCTGCTCTCCAGATCCAGGACGTCGCCAAGCTCGCTGATTACTTCCCTGGCCCGATCCGCAGCCACCGCCGGGGACATATTCACCACAAGATCGACTTCAAACACGTCCTTCCGCAACCGGCGGGCTCCGGTCTCGGCACCTCGGCGGCCGCTGTGGCCCATGAAACCACCGACGTCACCAACGGCACGGATCAGAAGCTCATCTTCGTCGAAACTCAAGCTCATAGGCCTTTCTCGGATTCCTTTACAGCGGAGCCAGCAAGCAGGCCAGCTGGCGCATCCGCAATACTAGACCCGATACTGGCCATTGGCGCAGGAGCGCCAGCCATGACCGGCTGCCGAATTAAATTTAGGCAGTGTGGACTCTTGCCGCGCCGGAGCAAGGCCAACGGTTCGGGCCATCACGAGCGCACTCTTCTACCCCTGACCGGGCACACTCTCATAAGTAGCCGCATTTCGCGCGCCTGGGTAGGTCAGCCGGGCTGGCGGCCGGTCATGGCGGCGACGGTTGGGCCCCGCCCGCGCGAGGGTGCCTGCGCGGCGGAGGGCGTCGGACAGCCGGTACCGGCCGGCCATGCGCCCTACCAGGTCCGCCGCGTCGGCGCTGGGCATCCCGGCGGCCGTGACGAACAGCGAGCGTACCGAGGATCCGCGCGCGACCGGCACCGCGTGGGTCGCGGTGCGGAACCGGGACTTGGCCACCCCCATCATCGGGATGCCGAACTCGGCGTGTGCATGCGCGCTCAGGCCGGGCCGGCCGTCCGGGTCTGGGTCGGCGTAGCCGTCAACCACCAGCAGGCCCAACCCGCTCAGACCGTCCAGGACCGCGCGCAGCGGCGGGAGCTCGCGCAGGTAGAACTCGCCCGGCCGGTAGGGCGGCACCCGGGGTAGGACCGCGGTGCGTTCGGCCAGCACGCGGGCGAAGGCGGCATCGGCGGCCAGCACGGCTGCCGCCCGGGCGCCGCCGGTGCTCAGGTAATGCACGTCCATGGCGGCGCACACGCCGCAGTCCGGGCGCCACCCGCCGGTTTTCCATGTCTTGAGGATGCCCGAATCCGCGCCAGCCACCAGGACCGTTTCCGGGAAGCCGGCCGCACGGGCCCGCAGCAACGGGTCCAGCAGGTCACGAAACGTAATTGATCTGCGCCGAGCGCGCGCAACGACCCGCCGTTACGAGCGGTTATGAGGTCCGGCTCCTCCATGTCCAAGGCCGCTCATAATAGCGACTCTGTGAGCCGGGGATTAGCCCGATGACGGTCGGGGATCACGCGGCGGCTGCCCCGGCACCAGCGGCAACGAGTCGGTGTCATCAGATGGGATGGTTCACCAGCCGAGGCGTATTTGCATCTGTCGGCGGACCGTGAGTTGCGCTGGGTCATGAGGCGGCCGGACCCTGCCCGCGCCAGATCGACCGGGCCACCTGGGAGGCTGCCCAGTCGGTGGTCGGTGGGCGCGGCGACATCCGCGACGCGGAGATGCCGGCCAGCCAGCCGGGACGGCGGTGCCCGCTGCGCGGCCCGATCCGGTGCAAGGCTAGTGCCGCCCCGAGGTGGGGCCGGGATACCCGCACCCCACCGTTGGCTGACGCACACGTCGGAGCCGGGTCCGCGGGCGGGCACGGCTTCGGCGGTGCCCTCGGGAACCTGTCAGCACCGGGCACTCGTTGAGGCACCAGGTTCCGGCGCAGGTCATGCCGGTGACGGTCTGCGCCGGGCGTTTTATGCTTCCAGGGCCGCTCCCATGCAGCCTGCGGCGCCCAGGTTGCCGAGGTAGTCGATGAACATCTTGATGATCTCCGACCCGCCCTCGGTGGTCTCGGCGAGTTCCTTGGTGGCGAACGGGGCGATGACGTTGGAGAGGTTGCTGAGGATGCCCGCGGCCTGGGTTTCGGCGGACTGGCCGGTATCCGGGTTGAAGTTGTAGATGCTGCCGAGGATGGTGGAGGCGATAGCGGCGGCCATGGTGAAGTACTGGCCGATCTCCGGCCATTCTTCCGGCGCGTCGCCGGTCGCCTGCACGGTCTCCGGCGGCGTGTAGTCGGCGAACTGGCCGCACAGCCCGACGATCGGCGGGACCAGGCCGAGCAGCCAGTTCGGCCAGATCATCGCGCCGTCCGGGCCGGAGCCGTCGACGGGGTTGGCGAACGGCGGCCCGGCGGGCGTGCCGGGCCATTCCAGGATGGCCAGGACGAGGGGAGAGGCGATGTCGATCCAGCCGATGATGCCGGACGGCTCCTGGCCCTGCACCCGCTGCAGGTCGCCGACGGAGTCGGCGACCCCCCAGATGCCCTGCCCGATCGCGGCCGACAGGCCCAGCCCGGACGCCCAGTCCGGCTCGGCGGCCGCGACGCTCTGACCAGTGCTGCCGCTCGGGAACAGCGACGAGCCCGAGCCGTTGACGATTCGGTTGGCCAGGGTGGCGGGGTACATCAGGATCAGGCTGACCACGTGCCCGACGTTCATCGTGGTGTCCACGCCGAAGTGTTTCAGCAGCGCCGAGACCAGCGGGATGTCCTCGAACCCGTGCGAGAGCATGCTGCCCAGCTGGTCCATGGCCACCTTGGCCAGGTCGATCAGCGCCTGGACCACGGCATCGGCGAAGGCCAGCAGGGCGTCGACCGTGACCTTGAGCTGAGTGAGGAAATCGGCCAGCTGCGCCTGCTGGTAGGAGCCACTGGAGGCGAAGATCGTCTGCAGGGCGTCATAGAACGTCTGGCCGAGGTCGGCCACGAACTGCAGGCCGTCCTGCACGGCGACGGCCAGCTGGCCGAAGGCGGCCTGCAGGGCGGTGTTCTGCTCGACGGCGGTGTCGCTGAAACCGAAGGACTCGATCTTGTCCAGCAGCCAGTTGTGCTGAGCGCCGGAGAGGAACTTCGTTATGTCGAAGGCCCCTGACGGCGGGCTGGGGACCGAGCTGCCGAACGTGCGGTCCCCCAGGTCAGAGGCCAGCTCGTCGATCGCCTGGTTGGCCTTTGTTTCCAGGTTCTTGAAGAAGCCGTCCGCTAGCTGGCCGATCTCGGTCAGCCCGGCGTTGACCTTCGCGGGCAGCTGATCCAGCCAGCCCTCGATCACCTTGGCGTTCTGCCCGGCATCGGCGATCAGCTGGCCGACGTTCTGCCGCAGCCAGGTGATGACATCGCCGATGCCGGCGCCCAGCTTGGCGAAGAACCCGGTGACCGCGTGGATGGCCGACTTCATATCGGTGATCACGTAGTCGGCCGCACCGATGACCTCGTTTTCCACAGTAACGGCCAGGCTGACCGCCCACTGCCAGGCACCGGTGGCCTCGTCCTGGACCCAGTTCGCCGTGCAGGTGGCGACCTGCACCGCGTCGTGCCGCACGCCGTGGAAGAACGAGTCGGCGTCGTTCTTGACGCTGTCCCACCAGTCCGACAGCGACCCCAGCTGGTCCGCGCCGACCAGCTGGGGTGCCTGTGTGCTGCCCGGCTGGGTGGAGCTGGTATAGGTGGGCACGGCCTGGGACAAGTCCAAGGTCCACGACTTGACGTCGTCCGGACCCGGGGTGGTCCCCTGCCCGGCCTTGACGGACTGGGCGACCGCGGAGGCCACCGCGTCGGCCGCTTGGCTCTGCTGGCCGGCGGGCAGG
>Ga0335072_10003903_pt1 | contig 22291 bp, 26 predicted proteins | sample Lox_Sample_21_FD_206725 | JGI IMG/M metagenome (GOLD analysis project Ga0335072, IMG submission 206725) | Soil microbial communities from Loxahatchee National Wildlife Refuge, Florida, United States - Lox_Sample_2.1 | ecosystem: Environmental > Terrestrial > Soil > Wetlands | place: USA...
CAGCTGGCCTGCTCTCGTCGTCGTAACGATGAGCTACAGGGGGCGTTTTAGGCCTCCCGTTGCCGCCTACAGCCTTTGGTTAGGCGCCGAGCTGGCGCCAGACACCTGAAGAAATAACCTTCCCGGAGAAACGATCCTGAATATCAATCGGCCAATCTTCATGAACCCTTACCACATGCCCTCATGTCTACTTCATCAGCTATGTTCTCGGATATGATATTTCCAGCCGGCGTCCTGCCAAAATGGATCCTTTTCGTACGTGTCACACCATCATCCCTTTGAACCCACAGCTGACGGCAGTTCCATCAGACGGCTGCACTCTCTCTCAATAGCACCATAATATGTTACGCATCAACCTCGACCGCACTTGTCCGCCGCGCCTACTCCCACGCGACCCCCTCTGACGTGACGCCTCTTTCCTCTCGCACATTTGGAACATGGAATCTGCTATCTACCATTGTACGCATCTACACCGCATATCATATCCACGAGAAGACCATTTACACCTTAGGATTGTGGACCTATGTTGTAGCGCTGGCTCACTTTGGTAGCGAGTGGCTAATCTTCGGCACTGCTGGAGGTAAGGGCATGCTGGCTGCTGAAGCTACGCCTGTTTTCACCATCATAGCTATGCTTTGGCAGTGGAATCAGTATGTGAAATAGCCGGATGTAGGACCTGGTGACAGCTATCTAGACAATATGGCACTCCTTGACTGGTGAAGATAACGTAACGGGAATTCATAGGCTGCTGGGAATGCTCTGCCATGAGCATGTCACTCATTCCGAATGTCATGATCCCTTCTGAAGTGCCCATCCGCTATCAGAATCCCATGGTATACCAGGTATTCCATTGATGAATCTCACAAACCGTGAGATTCGTTCTGTCCCTTTGGGCCGAGTGGCTGGATGGAAGCCCTGGAATGTCCCATGGAGGTATTTCATTCCCACTGCCAACCGATTCTGCTGCTCCATTTCTTTTGATTCAGCACTGAGCAGGACCAGACACCTCGAATATCCACTCCGCACTTATCAGATGACTTGCTCGGTTCCTCATCTCTCATGACTTCTCATTCTCCTTCCTGTCCAGACAGACACACAGCGCAGCAATCAACGTCAGATCCACCATTGGTGTGACAGTTACGAAATACTAGGATGGGTCAACACTGGCATGTAGAGTCAGCAGAAATCAAGCTCGAAGGGCATGCTTACAGTCTGCTTGTCCCAAATATCTCGTTCATGTTGAAATAGCTCCTGAAGATATGTGCCACTGGACTGGCTGGGCCACTGGCTGTCCACCACAGGTGATGTTTGCCGAGTGATCCCACCAATCTCCTTTCACTTCCAACTCGACATGTCGACCATCGGCAGCATAGATCCAACGGTTGGTTTGGAGGAGAGCATTACAGGAGGAATGAGTGGATGTTCGAGTAGACAGAGTTGGGGTCCCCGGTCGGAAAGGGAAAGATGCCTCATGCTTGACTGCTCCTTGAAATTTGGGAGGGAATATAGTTGCTGGAAGGAAGCCATTGTGGTCGAGTTTGATCGGAGCTCAGGATATGTCGCACGTAAGGGAAAATTGTCCTTCGATGACAAAGATATCCTTCCTGGTGGTGCTTCAGCATGGAAGCCCTTGTGGATAGTGGAGTGTTTATTCTTTGCGTGTGGAGGAGGCTAAAATCGGTCTCGATCAGCTGTCATTCTTGTCAACCACTTGTACACCTGATTAGGACAAGGAAGGCCGGGTTGGCGTGCCTCATCAGCCCAAGCTTTTGGTCGCTTATGGACAGTACCTTGCCCTTGCACCTGCAAACCTCCACGCCAGCGGTGGTCTTGATTGTGAAGTCATCGCCCGTCAAGGAGAATATTTTCTCCTTCATGTGTAGTCCTCTCTTGCGGCACAGAACTTGACGTTCGGACCAAGTGGCGGATTGAAAGGTGTGAGTGGTGCCATGCCGGGTCTTTCCTTTTGAATTTGCGAGACAATGCTGACCTTGCAGATCGACAGTGATGAGTGGGCTGTAAAGATCCGGTAACAGTAGGACTCATTAAATCGTGACTTTCTCTTTGATCTGACCTGATCGGTACAGGTGTGTGCGGGGGATCTTCAGAGGTGGAGATACCGTTCGGGGCGATCAAGACTACCCCCATGGATGGGGAGGTTCGGAGCCGCGGGCCACAAATTCACTCACATTATTCGTCGAAATTGTCATGAGACGGGATTTTGTAGATGATATTGATAGGCATATTACATTCACAACAGGAGACTACACTTCAACGACGAGGAACACGCCCTGAAGCCCCCCCGCAGCCGCTGCGTCTCCGCAGTTCTCCATGGAAAGCCCTCCTCTCCGATTCAACAATGCATCGCTAAAAGTCCAACCGCAGCCATTGAGCCTCTCAAGCGCAAATCTCTCGATCCATTTGCATGATCAATCAGGGCTCTTCTAGGGTTAGAAGTGGGATATGTTCCACAGAGGTCCGCGTGAGGTCCCACGGTCGTAGAGCTGAAGAACCCACCCTCTGATCAATCAACGGAAGGAAGTCGTCCCCAAACCTACCACTGAGCTCCATCAAGAGAGCTACGAGCTCCCGCAGCGGACTTGCATGATGGGGGTTGTCCAGTTCGGTTGCTGGGACATGACCAGTGAAATTGGACGTGCGTACTTCGCAGATCAGCTCGAATCGACCAATTCGTTAACTGTCGGCGCTAGCTTTGGCTCCCTAGAGTGATCTATAGATGGCTGCCACAAACACTCAGGCCCTCAGTGATAGTAGTTCTCATCAATGCAGATTAAAGGTTTCCACTTCTCTTTCCCATCCTGGCTTGAAGGCTTCACCATCCATGATACCATGCATGTAGCATTCGCCAATCAAAACATGGCGATTGAGAGATTCATTTCGAATCACAACAGGGACGCTGCAACCAAGAAGCACACAAATCATATCTGTGGGCTGCATTGTCAAGGGACCAAGTCCTATGTATCCGCTTTGGGTGACGAATAGGGTACGGAATTGGAGAGAAGTTTCTATGGCGGAAATAAAATCCTCTTGAAAGGCCTCGCAACGCTTTTCCATGGGCATATCCGGTAGCACATCGGCCGGAAGTACCACCGCGGCCCTATCGGTCGTCTCAAAGTCTGTCAAACAAGCCGCAATGTAACCAGGACTTGCACGCTGTTGGGAAGCTGTTCGGTCTGTAAGAACTGTACGATAGTATGCATGTTGAAGATCTCCAGGGGCGGGATAATGAGGATGCGTTCTTCGCAAACTGTAGTTTGGGACGCCCTTGAGCAGTTTATCCCGTGCCTTGCGAAATAGTTCCCGCCTTAATTCGCAGTGCTCGATATTTCCATCCACAAGGCATTCCACGTACTTCGCCTTCTTACTCTCAGGATTGAGAACGCGCGGGCTCATACGCGCAACCCATCGCTCTGTAAGACTCTGGAATGGCTCCAAGGTTCCGAACGCGTAACTTAGAACAATTTCCCATGTCTTCAACAGACTCGGCGTGCTCCTTCCAAGGCTTGAGATTGGGACAATCTCAATCAAATCCACAACAATTCCTGCCGCGATCAGAACTTGCTGGCCTGCAGACAAGCCGATATTTGCTTCACCGCTATTATTGCCTGCTGCTGCATCGAACGACGACTTTGGATGTGAAGGAGCGCATGCGATGAGATTGCAGTACGATGGTTTGGCTAGAATATCCTTCGCCCTCCAGGTCGGCTGTAAACGGTGCACCTCAGGGAGCCAGGAGGACTCTACCGTTCTGGATTCTCCAAGGCCAGCTAGGGAAAGGAAGTCTAGCGACCTATCATCGCGTAGACAAGAGACAATGACATCAAGATGGACCTCCGAAAGTGATTTGGTATAGTCCATAAGCGAATATTGAACAGCTCCTTTCTCACGCACACCAAGAGCAGAGAACAGCTTGTCACGGGGATCAGGGCTTTCGAACAAGCAGAGCCGTAGCAGTAGTTGAGACAAGTCTTGCCGGGTGCCTGATGTGTAGGTGGACTTGATAGTATCCATGCTGTCCAGTGATCTCCCAACAAGCAGCCGACTGGCCTCCGCACTCCTAGATCTAAGCCACTTCAATAGCTCGAGGAAGTCATCCCATGGGACTGTTGAGCTGCCGCATTTAATGACAATGTTGTCAGATACGGCGACTTCTTGGACAGCCGGAGCCCATTGCCACCATTTTCGATGAAGAATGTCTTGTGCGATATTCTCCACAATGGCGTGTCCGTAGGCATCATCCCAATTCACCTCGATCTTGGCTGGAGATGACATCGATTCAATATGCCTTTCGATGAACCGAAACGTCTCATGTGTTTTGATGGTTCCAGAACCAAGCCAGACAACAACACCAGCGGCCTTTTCGAAGATCTGGTTCTTCAATTGTAGTTGCGAGGAGCGTTCTGCAATATTGTTTTGATCAACGCAAGTAGCTTCCACCCAAAGCATTCTTGTTTTGCCTTGGTAGCGCAGTGCTCGAAGAGCTGCGATGACATTTTCCGAGACGCCGAAAGGGAGATCATTAACCACTATCATCCAGTCTCGCGTGGCTTGACCCCAAGTGCAAGACAGTGCTTCATATACTGGAAGCTGGGTATCCAAAGAGGTATATGCCAGAGAGCATTCGATGACAGCCTCCTGCCGGCCGGGGTAAATTGTAAGAAGCCGGAATTCATGGTTTGGATCTTGAAGAGAAGGGAAGGGAAATGCTTCGTTTCGAGGGTCGTAGGCCATCTTATTGTCGGCGCGGCTTGGTATGCAAATAAGCCTGACAAGAGGACTGGTAGGAGTAGCAGCGTCCAGATCTTATCTTCCACCACCCCCGCATGACGCGGCTGCTTGGGGATGGCCATTTCTCTTCAAGATCGCAGGCAGGATGCGATGAACCTCGCTCGTCACCGTGGTCTGCAGGCGGATGGAAGCGGCAAAGCCTTTGAACGGAGGTTTGGCCGAAAACGTCTCAGTGAGCCTAATTTGCCACGTGCAAATATCCTCGACGTGGTTGGAGTAACGGGTGCCCCCACTCGCCCAAAGCTCTGGACCCCCCAGTAAGATGCTGGTTCTGGAGGACTTGCGTTGACATTTATCTAAACATGCCCCTGCAACCAAATTCATTGTCTCCTATTTCATCCGGATGATGCCTGCGCGAATGATATTCCAAGCCACCAATCTAGACGATTCGATCCCCCCGCCCGGGGAGGGGTTTTACCCGTCCCGATCTAACGGGCGGACGTCACCGCCCTAACCTCGCACGACTCGGGTGACCGAGGGGGTGGCTGCTGGGGGGTGAGGCCGGGGTGATCACCTAAGTACCAAAGATTTTGGGCGGTAAAGCAAGAGCTCCAATTAAAGGCCGATTGGTCAGATGTGTGTAGATTTCTCATAGGTCGATTAAGCGACCTTCAGGCGTAGGAACTCAACTCTAACAATTTCTCCGATTTCTTATGCTTCGCAATACCTGCATCAGAATGTTCATGAGGCTCAGTGTACATCTACAATAATGCCGCGTCAGCTTCAGAAACGCTTAGCAAGTGACGCTTTTGCCAATGTCACCACGTCACCTCCCACAAATTTCGAACAAAGCAGTGTAGACACCGTGGCTGAACCCACCTGGAATACCTTTGAGAATCAAGGAAATGTCGCAAACCAAGCTGGGCAACAGATTGTTCATGGAGGCATCAATATCAACCAGTCAGTCTGGAGTTACTTCCTATATTCTCGAAATCACCTGATGTGAATGTCTTGCGTTGCAGAAATGAGCCGGACATACTCAAGCAAATACCGTTTGCGGCTCAAGCAGCATTCAACTCTTATGACAAGCAGCACGACCGGGTTTGCCTCCCCGACACTCGAGTCGATGTCCTTGGCCAGATAATGGCTTGGGCTAATGGGCATGATGAAAGGTGCATCTTCTGGTTGAACGGCATGGCTGGTACCGGAAAGTCCACCATCGCCCGCACGGTTGCGCGCGCGTACTATGAACAAGAACGTCTAGGAGCGAGCTTTTTCTTCTCTAGAGGTGGTGGAGATGTGAGTCATGCCGGCAAATTCTTTACGACCATTGCCGTACAGCTGGCAAACAAGTCACGGCCTCTCAAACGCTATATCTGCGAAGCTATTGCAGCTCATAGCGACATTGCTAACCAGGCTTTCCGCGACCAATGGATTCAGCTTATTCTTCGACCACTCTCCAAGCTAGCAGCCGACTCGCCTCAGCCACCGTTGATTCTCATAGTTGATGCTTTGGATGAGTGTGAGGGCGAGAACGATATTCGAAAGATCCTTCAACTGTTGGCCGAGGCTCGAGCACTGAAAGCGGTTCGGTTACGAATCTTTATAACCAGCAGACCCGATATTCCCATTCGCCATGGCTTCTATGATATTCCTGAAGCTGAACATCAAGATTTGGTCCTCCATAACATCTCGCCATCTATCATTGAGCATGATATTTCCATTTTCCTCAAATCTGAGCTGGAAGCAATTAGGCGAGAGAATAATCTTTCTTCTGATTGGCCTGGGGAGCATGTAGTTAAGCTTTTTGTTCAGAGTGCTGGGGGTTTGTTCATCTACGCTGCGACGGCATGTCGTTTTCTTCGAGATCCCAAGTGGCTTCCAGAAGACCGTCTTCCTCTTGTTCTTCAGGGCCATACTACTGATAAGTCACCCACGCAGCAACTCGACAACATGTATGCCCAGGTCCTGAAGCACTCGGTTATCGGAGATTGTGACGGGCGGGATAAAGAGATATTGAGCGGCCGATTTAGACAAATTGTCGGATCCATTGTCACTCTATATGACCCCCTCTCGGCGATAGCTCTGTCCAGGCTACTTAATGTGCGACACCGAATAACGGATGTGACACTAAGTCCCCTATATTCTGTTCTAAGAGTTCCCGACTCCCTAAACTCTTCTGTCCGCTTGCTACATCCCTCTTTTCGGGACTTTCTCCTCGACAAGAAGAGATGCCGTGATCAACATTTCTGGGTGGACGAAAAGAAGGCACATGAAGCTCTAGCGGAGAACTGCCTACGGCTTATGTTCAACTACTTAAGGAGGGATATCTGTGGCCTACATTCACCCGGTACCTTCGCGGATGCGGTGGAAAGTAGCAGGGTAGAGCAATATCTCCCTCCAGATCTTCGGTATGCGTGCCGCTGCTGGGTTCAACATTTTCAGCGGAGCGAGGCTCGCCTCGTTGATGACTGCCAAATTCATATATTCCTGCAGAAACACTTCCTTCACTGGCTTGAGGCCCTCAGCTTGATTGGGAAGATATCTGAGGGTGTCCTAATGGTCAAGGTTTTGCAATCTATGACTAACGTAAGTATCCTTACATAAATGCACTACATGTAAGCCGATGCTAACCAAAGACAATTCAGCCCAGTGAAAACCCTAAACTATTTGGCTTGATCTATGATGCAAATCGCTTCGTTCTCAGCAACAGATCAGTTATTGAGAAGGCACCTCTCCAAACGTATTGCTCTGCTCTTGTATTCAGTCCAAAGACGAGCGAGATCAGGAGACAGTTTGGGGCTCAGATCCCTCCTTGGGTCACAAGACTCCCAGCAGTTCGAGATGACTGGAATTCATTGCTGCAGGTACTTGAGGGTCATTCAGGTGGGGTCAACGCAGTGGCATTTTCACCGGATGGCCGGATGGTTGCCTCTGCATCTAACGATGACACAGTTAGGCTCTGGGATACAGGGACAGGAGCGTCGCGTGGCACGCTTGAGGGTCATTCACGTGGGGTCAACGCAGCGGCATTTTCACCGGATGGCCGGATGGTTGCCTCTGCATCTGACGACCGCACAGTTAGGCTCTGGGATGCAGTGACAGGGGCGTCGCGTGGCACGCTTGAGGGTCATTCACGTGGGGTCAACACAGTGGCATTTTCACCAAATAGCCAGATGGTTGCCTCTGCATCTAATGACCGCACAGTTAGGCTCTGGGATGCAGGGACAAGAGCGTCGCGTGGCACGCTTGAGGGTCATTCAGGTGAGGTCAACGCAGTGGCATTTTCACCGGATGGCCAGATGGTTGCCTCTGCATCTGACGACCGCACAGTTAGGCTCTGGGATACAGGGACAGGAGCGTCGCGCGGCACGCTCGAGGGCCATTCGTATGGGGTCCGCGCAGTAGCATTTTCACCGGATGGCCGGATGGTTGCCTCTGCATCTAACGACCGCACAGTTAGGCTCTGGGATGCAGGGACAAGAGCGTCACGCTGCACGCTTAAGGGTCATTCACGTGGGGTCAACGCAGTGGCATTTTCACCAGATGGTCAAATGGTTGCCTCTGCATCTGACGACCGCGCAGTTAGGCTCTGGGATACAGGGACAAGAGCGTCATGCGGCACGCTTGAGGGTCATTCAGATGGGGTCCACGCAGTGGCATTTTCACCGGGCGGCCAGATGGCTGCCTCTGCATCTTGGGACGGCACAGTTAGGCTCTGGGATACAGGGACAAGAGCGTCGCACGGCACGCTTGAGGGTCGTCCCGATGGGGTCCCCGCGGTGGTATTTTCACCGGATGGCCAGATGGTTGCCTCTGCATCTGACGACTGCACAGTTAGGCTCCGGGATACAGAGACAGAAGCGTCACGCGGTACGCTTAAGAGTCATTCGCTTGAGGTCCACGCAGTGGCATTTTCACCGGATGGCCAGATGGTTGCCTCTGCATATAATGACGGCACAGTTAGGCTCTGGGATACAAGGACAGGAACGTCGCGTGGCACGCTTGAGGGTCATTCACTTGGGGTCCACGCAGTGGCATTTTCATCGGATGGTCAGATGGTTGCTTCTGCATCTGACGACCGCACAGTTAGGCTCTGGGATGCAGGGACAAGAGAAACCATCAAGGAACTCAAGACATATGCCGTTGTGCGGCAACTATCATTCGCTAGTGACGGGTTCCATCTTGTAACAGATCGAGGGGTGCTGGAGATCGGGCTTCCCCTTGCCTGCCAGCGCGGATCCCCGTCCGGTTCTTCACCCGCACTGTATGTGAGCAATGAGTGGGTGATGTGGAAAACTAAAGAAGTTCTCTGGCTCCATCCCGACTATCGAGGGAGCTGCGAGGCCATTCGAGATAACGTCGTTGTAATAGGACAACTATCAGGTCAAGTTACTTTTATCGAGCTTGACCTAGATACCTTATCCCTTAGTATCTAACATACATGTAGCACTAGTCCGATGGGTAGGTGGATGCTCTTGTTCAGATTGGATTGTCATGGAAATACCAAATCCACGTCTCACCGATCGAATTTACGTAGGTTTCATTGATCGAACCCACACAGGTCTACTGATCGAATCGCGCTGGTCTTGGGGCAGGGATGCCCTTCGCCGATATAAAACTGCTGCTCTCAGCATTCCGGGAGGAAAGAGGAATGTAACCCCCGAACCAAACGCGCCGCCAGAACCGGGCACTCACATTACCCATTGATCCAGAGCCTCCTGCTAGTTCCGTTTCTATCTTCCATTAGGTTCGTCCTTTGTGTGCTGTATCCGGTTCTTCTTTTATGCGCCCTTGGTACCCAGCCATTCTTTTCCACTGTTCGGTTGTAATCTTCCGCTGCTCGTTTTCGACCCGTACGCTCGAGAGTAGAGTAGTGGAACGGCGAGGGCAGAGGCGAGAGTAGAGCGGATAGGCCACAAGGCGAGGGGAAGCGAAGGGGAGGAGAAGAGGTTCAGAGTTGAAGCCAGTGGTCGCAATTGTTGGGCCGTGGGCTCGAGCCCATGGGCTGGGCCAGATAGGTTTTTCATAGAAGCCCAGCCCATAGGCCCGCCAAGCCATATTAATAGTGTACGGGTACGGCTAATGCATCGCGTCCCGGGATCGCTGACCTCAGTGACGCCTAATTTCGCCCCGAAAACTGCGCCAAGAGCGTCACCGATACGGCTTTTCTCCCGCATCGTCCCAATTCATGTATCTTATAGGCGCATATCTCGCTGGCGTGTGTCTCATGGCCGTGTCTCATGGGCGTACATCTCATGGACATGCATCTCATGGGCGTGCATCTCACGGGTGTGCATCTCACAGACATGCATCTTACGGGCATGTACCTCATGGGCATGCATTATGCACCTCGGGAACGTACATCTCATAGGCGTGAAATAACCTGACTGGGCAAGCCCGGCATGCTTATAAGCTACGAGAATCGAGTGAATTTTCAGTCGTAGGTTTATCCAGCCTATAGGCCATCTACGGGGCTGGATAGGCATTTTTGGTTGGCCCATACAAAGCCCAGGCCGGTCGACCACTGCTGAGTTCTCTCTATCACAAATACCGCATTTGGCTATAGGCTTATCCATGGGCCTGGATAAGCCCACTACTGGGCCAGGCTTTTTTGGTTGGCCCATCAAAGCCCAGGCCCGTCGACCACTGGTTGAAGCGGACGGTAAAGAGAGATTTCCAAGGAGGAAAAAGAGATAGGACACGCGAGGGAAGAGTTCGGGGGGGCTACATGACCAAAAAAGGACAGGGTGGCAAGGCCTATTTCGGCTGCGCTAGCTGCGAGCCAGAAACGGTTCGACATCGGTGGGGGATGAGAGGCGGGGAGAGTCGATTGGTCGAGGTGGGTGAGGGTTGAGTGAAGATGGGTGTCGGTCGTTACTCGTGGGCGAGGTGGCTTACCCAGGATCGGTATTGGATCACCCGGCTCGCGCTATTTGGTGGGTGAGGGCGGCGACGACCTTTGTATGACCTAGAGAGGAAGATGCGCTAGTTTGCTCGTAATTTGGGGGGCTTGTCGACGAGTGGCTTTTCAGATTCGGAACGAACTACAACGCTCACCTGACAGTCGATACGTCTCTTCGAATGCGAACACATGATTTTGTCTAACCGTCCCAGATACCTGCCGCAGTTAAGGAGGATGTGATTGCGGTATTGCCTTCACCCTCGAATCCTCCTTGTTGCGTGCAACAGACAAGTCTACATAGAATTGGTTGTGGAAGCACTGTTTCATTGTTTATCGCACATAGGTGACCAAACCAGGAAGTCTAGGTGACTGGACACTCGAGGGTTTAAGCAGCTGCACATTGGACGTTCGACGAAACGATATTATGTTGTTGAATTCAGTGGTTGCCAGTTCAAAGGTTGCGCTTTGTTACTAATCCCAACCAGTATGACCGTCCGCATTCACTTTAAGCTCCCCATCACAGCTAAACTCCCTGAAGTCTTTTGCCTAAAGCGCCTGTTCGCTTGACGAGACAAGGTCCCTCTTCACCTTGAGAATCCCAGCAGTCTCGAACGTCGACGGACCCTTTGCGGGGAAAGTAATAATCTGAGGGAAATGGACGCCGAATCTGGGGCTTTTTGCCGCCCTTTCTATTCCTTCGCACCCACACTAGACAAAGGATTTAATTCAGAATCCCTGCAGTGGGTCTAGTCCGTATTTTGTAGGTTGTCCGTCTCCGCAGAACCCTGTATCATACTCGTTGTGGGGTCTGTTGTAGACAAAGAACTTCCCCTGTCGACCTTCAAAGACGACGTCCTGCCTAATTCGTTGCTCCAAGTACACTTCTGCTTCATCCAAAAAGCACGGCATTCCAATAGTGTGCGTGGAAAGATACGGGACAAGCGGTCTTCGAGGGCTTCTGCCTGGATAGCTAGCTGACCGCAGAAATCTTCGAGATCGGCACAGCAAAAGGAGGCAGTGAGGGAAGTCACATACGTAATAGAGGGGCCGATGGAGCAGTTCACCCACCGCTTCAGCCGTCAGAGTCTTCTCAACCCGGGGCGGAGCGCTTCGTCTGGTGGTCAGATATTTTGGTCGCAACTGTGGCTGGATGACTCAATGTAAAAGCACAATGAGGCCTTGTCCTTTCTACTCCACGATGTCATCGCAGGCATGTACTAGTGGCGCAAATGTAGCGTAAAATGAGACACTGACATCGTTTTACCCTAGGTGGATCTCCTGAACTGGTATGTCCGTCATTTCCATAGCCTCGCCTTTCATAAGGCCTTGGACATACGAGTCCCCAATCAATGCATACGCACAAGCTTCCTCCCTCAATATGAAGGGGGTAGAACAGCCAAAGATAATAGCTATCTTGTCACCCTCTTGACAGCCAATTGGACCAAGGCCGACGTATCGATCTGTGGTGAAGAAAGCTCTGCCCATTGTGGCTTCTCTATGAAGTAATTCGAAAACGTTTGACGTCGCGTACCCGGTTGTGGGTTTGGCTCCTGACTTAACTGCTGAGACATACGTCTTGAAATCGTGAAAGTATTGATCCGCATCGGCCGCCTCGAGGCCGCCTTCATGGTGAAGCATCGCCATCCATGTTCTCGACTTCCCCCCAAGAAGGGTTTGTCGGCATGCCGACCGTACGGCTTCGAGTGACTGTGGATCGCGAGCGACGCTTGCTGACAGTAGAAGACAGTCCTCTATGGTTGCTTCGGTTCGAAGCACTCTTTCTACAGCTCGCTTATCGAACTCCTTCGACAGCATTTCGTCTTGAGCAACAAATTCCGGGCCCATTGCTCGAATACAGGTTACTATCTTGCCTCGGACGATTAAGCGATTTAGGTCGTCACTCCAGTCGACATATGTAGCCGGTGCCGTGTCCAGAGGCCCTGTCGCCGAGTAGATCGGCCGGTACATGGTGAAATGCTTCTCCCTGAAGGCAACAGACCTCCGCTGCATGGACCAGTCGGGGACCCACGAGGGCAAGTTGTAGTTTTGCAATGCTCTACCGGCAGAATGCAGAATGTACAAGGTGGCCCATGATCCGGGTGCGGCGATGCACCTCCTTGCGGTCTTGATGTAAATGCTCTCAAGCGACTCGCTGTAATCAAGTGCGTCGTACCTGCGTTGCTGCACTTCTGGCATAACGCCCAATAACGACAGCACCTTGTCCCGTGGGTCGGTCGCCTTGCACCCTCGTTGTGCGGCGAGGATATCTGCGAAGCCGTCGTTCGTGCCTTGGTTATTCCAGCTCAGCCTTAGTTTCAGCTCCCAGATTGATTGCAGGTGGGTGATGGCATCCTGAGTTTCGACACACGGTTGTCGGATGAGTGCAATGCAGGCCGTGATTAAGTGCGTACCAAGGTTCCCAGGATGTTGGACCAGGCCAAGAAAGGATGACCATGGTAAGGTCTCTCCTCCACAGACCACAACTGCATCTTGAGCATACACAACTTCTTGAATCACCCAAACCCTTTCGAAGTAGGGCCTGGTGAGAAGATGACCTAGCGCCGTCCAAATTGAAGAGCCCCAATCTGGTAGACCTATCTGGGCTAGTAAAGATAACGAGAGAATAGTGTCGTGCTCGCGGGGTGTTAAGAAGTCACGAAGGCGAGATATTAGAACTGGAATGAAATGCATAGCATCGCCACTGTCATTTTCAGACTCTCCAAGCCAGATCAATACACATTTGGCTTTGGCATAGATCTTCTGCATAATTCGAACCTGTTGGCTCCGCTCGATCACGCTGGACTGGTCGATACACAGCTGGTCTATCCAGACAGCCCGCGGTTCGTGGCTCCTGCGAAATCGTTGGAGTGCGCGTGAGAGATTCTTTGTGACTGTGAGGATCATATGGTTGCACGTAATTGCCTCTCCTTCAGTGTCTTGTCCCCATACATATGACAAAGCGTCGAAGTCCGGCGCTTCTTCAAGCCGGACTGGCGAGATACTGCAAGAGATGGGACTCTGGAATCATCACGTCAGTCAGGGAAGGGCCTAGTGCCCCTGAATAGGCATTTCTCAGAGGACCCAGGAAATGAATGTAGGCCTGATTCAGCTTACTTACGCCATAGTGGCCGGGTAAAATATTGCACAGCCTGATCTCGTGTGCTGATTCTGAGAAAGCTAAGGGGGAATAGAGCGAGGGCTTTGATAACTGCATATCCCTCGCCGTCTTGATGATGTTGTTATGTGGTAAGGAGTGGCCCCATTGTCGTCGGCGGGACGAGGCAATCTTTCGTGATTTAGGGTACCGGGATAGCTGAGAGGGTCACATCTTTCCCCGCCCAAATTTTATGCTCTATTCCCAACATTGCCAACCGCTATAGACATAACCATTTGAGCTCGCTGGCGCCAATCTCTGTATAGAGAATCTTGGTGCCAAGTTTCGCACTTACCCCCGGACCTGCAGCTCGGGCAGTCAGCCTACCGTATGGGCATCCTTCATCTTCTGTGTTGTCTTCCTCTCTCTAATAGCCCGTGTAAGCCTAGCTAGAGTAGCAGATGGGTGGTGATGCCGATGGAGTTGTCGGGGACGCTTTAGGTGAAGGTAACCGCGAAGGACCTAGAGCAAGGCCTGGAGTCAGGCGCCCTCGGGTAGGCAGCTTGCCTGGAATCCTCTCCTCAGGCCTATCAAACAGCTCACCCTCTCCCGGAGCAAGTAGCAGGGCAGGTAACATACGGGAAATAGCTTTTAACAAGTGTCTCGCGAGCTACAGCAGTCAGGCCCACGGGTGCAGCCCACAAGGAAGACTTAACACCAACATTTCTATCTAAGATACCCGCTTGGGAAGTGACAGTGAGGTCGGTAAGTATTTTCCACGATGATGGGCTTACAAGGACAAGATCATATACAAAGGCTGTCTTTACGACCAATGCGACCCTCACAAGCCATCCCGGTTTACGGCCACATAGACTACACCGGATGCGGTTATTGGATCTATTGCGCGCAGCAAATAGATGTACTGTACATAAGATGGTTGGAAGCAACTGTCTTATCTATCTACCTACCTGAGGAGAAGGGGATATCTATATATGCACGTTCATGCTTCCTTGCCACCTTATTACCACCTTGCCCGCCTGGGGCCTGCCCAGCTGAACCTTCAGCACCGCCGCCAGCGACCATCGAGGCGCCGGTTACAGTTTGAGTGCCCTCATTGTGGTCCCCGTCATCTAACTTCTGTCAGTCTCAGTCGACCAGTGCCCACGAAAATGGGAGAGAGTATTACTGTCGTCACTGTAATCGTCGTCTCACTGAGTCCTAATTTGACCAACTTTGAACTTTGTAAAGGGAGCCCGTTTTGGACTTTCATGCTTTTCCCTCCGCACTCTGTCTCTTGATTTCAGTGTCCAGTAACGACCTCATGGACCAGGTCTATATTAAGATCGTAACCCGTCTCCGAGACGAGATGACCTCTCTCTTATCGCTTTTCCCGATCCCCTCAGAAGCATATTTGTCATGCCATGTCAAGAGATATCATACGGTTGTGGCTCGTGGTCCGTGGAATCGCATCACTCTTGTCAACAAAGCCGGGGGGCTAGGCTAGCGGTGGGCTTCTCGACGGGTCGTGCGTGCGTCTCGCGTGCGTCTGACATGCTAGGCGTGTGTGTGTGATAACTTCAGCTCTACAATCGTACAGAGACTGAACGCTGGAAAGAGGAACACACCATCTCTCGTCAAGTGCGGCCCTATCAGTGGGCTTCTTGGTCGGCCTAGTAGCATGGGTGCATGCCCTGATTCATAGACTGAACGCTGGAGGAAGAACCCCCATCATCTATCACAGCGTTGGCAGGCCCTTGGCCTTGCTGCATTGTTTGGGTTGGCATACCCTAACGAAGGGTAGTATGTGCTTCCCGCGGCATCGACTTTCTGATCTAGCAAGCCAACCGTAGCCGCAGGTGGAGGATGCAAGGAAGTCCTTTGTTTGAAGCGGGCTTCGAGGGCGCTCATTCAACAACAGTCACCCATACAGGTTTTCGGTTCCGGCTGCGTGTCGATTAGGCCTATCATTGTGGCGTTGAGCTGGTCGATTGCCAAGCAGAAGAGGGTTTTTGCAACTAGGGCCGCAGGAGGAAGGAGGTGAGAAAAGCGGTCGACTGCAACATGTCATCTTCTTCCTTCATCATGTTTCATACTAAGAGAACGTGGGGAGCAGGTCATATATCGACGCTGGATATGGTCAACAATATCGGCCTGCTGTACGGCAACCAAGGCAAGTGGAGGAGGCAGAGGCGATGTACCTGCGGGCGCTGCAAGGGAAAGGAGAAGGCGTGGGGAGCGGAGCACACATCGACGCTAGAGACGGTAAGCCCCAGTTTTGCATCATCTCAAGCTCCAGAGCTCCTCCAGCAGGCATTCCCGCACCAGCAATTGCAGCACAATGAGAAGGTCTGATGATGCAACGATCCCATGCTATTCTTTCAGCAGGAATTGTCTTGGCAATAATTGGAGGCCGCCGTGACGCCAGAGATGAACAAGAACTGGGTTTGGGAAAGCTCACTTAGACATTCCTTCTATCTTGGCTGTCTGGAAACAAAGACGACGGGCGTCGCAGCTATCTTCTTCACACCCTCTTTTTGGTGCCTCCTTTTGTAAAAGGTAATGTATCTCCCAATTCGGAGGCTTTGCGCTTCTTCATAGGGGCTGTGGTGGGGGGCGCAGGAGAGATGGAACCCTTCCGCCTGTTCGTACTTGGCTCCTCCCAGGTTGCTCGCGCTCGTCAGTGTGTCAGGATGCTCCTTGCCTATATGCAGTTGAGTCGATTGCTGGCTGTCGCCGGGTTGAGAAAAAATATGCAGAATCTTGGGTGTTTGGGTACGGGGTCTTCCAGAACCCCCGGCATCGCGGTTCTATCATCCGGAGGGCTGTTTTGGATAGACGGCATGCCAACTTATTTGAATATCGGCTAGGATATCCTGCCGTCCTTGGGCAGCTGGCGGATATCGCTATCGCCAAAATTTCTGCACGAGAACACGGATTAGCGAGGAACGGGTGCGTGTTCTGGCTCATATCACTGCACTAGTAGATAGATTGGCCAATTTAGTATCGAATGATAAACATCATCAAATCAATCGACTTGATGCGAAAAACGCGAATGTAAAAGCACGACCAAATAATCCTCTCGCGAGAGCTGGAACGTTGTTTCTCCGTTCCGGAGCCTTGGCGTAGGTTACGGCCATTCCCGTTTCGTCGGAGGGCTGGGGAATCCGAGAACTTTGCAACAATTCTCAAGCAACGTCTCGCCAGTGCCAAGTGCAACAAGATACCCAACCTCAAGCTGTGCAATCATGTCTATTGCTGGCGAACCAAGTCAGCTGGCGGACGAGTCCGAGCGCTTGCTCACAACCGAGGACGGCGGCCATTCTCATCCTCAACCAGGCAGCAATGAAGATCCAGCTTGGATCCAATATTCATTGTATGCATATCATACAGTAAGGGCGGCATTACGCACCAGCAATATATACGTGCTTTTGGTTTTTGTACCGCTTGGCTTCATTGCTGTACCCTTAGGCTGGCCTTCGATTACGATTTCAATCTTCAACTTTTTAGCCATCATCCCGCTCTCGGCGTTAGTTTCTTATTCGGCAGACGAGCTGTCGAAATCTATAGGACCATTGATGGGAGAATTGATTAATGCGACCTTTGGTAATGCTGTGGAGCTGATTGTCTGCCATCCTTAGCTTCCTCGACTGCTGTCTCCCGGGGCTGATAATAACTAGGTTGGTATTCTGGCTCTAAGCCACGGTGACGTACACTTCGCTCAGACTACTATGCTGGGTAGCATTCTATCGGACATTCTATTGGTCAGTTCTCCTCCATCTTCCTTCCTTCATTCTCTGACTGGATATCCAGGTTCTTGGTGGCTGCCTTTTCTTCGCTGCTTACGGCAAGCGACTCCCGACATTCAACATGGCTGTGGCGGACGCCCTGTCTTCGCTGATGGTCATTACAGCCGTGGCTCTCATCCTTCCAACGGCTTTGTACTCCACATTTACGTCGACGGAATCCTCGGAATTGAGCGACAAGATTTTAGCCTTCTCTCGTGGTTCAGCCGTCGTTCTGTTCCTCCTCTACGCCATGTATCTTTATTTCCAGCTTATGACCCACGCTCACCTCTTCCTTGACGCTCCGGAAGACGGAAATATTACAAACGAAGAGACAGACGGTCGCAATGTCGCCGAAGAAGCGCAAGGGCGTAGACTTAAGCCTTACACTTCCAGTATTACCCTCGTCATTGCTGCCGCCGGCATCATGGGTTGTACACACAATCTTATCGACAACGTCGACGAAACAGCTAAAGTCGCCCATATCACCAAAACATTTACGGCCGCAATTCTCATCCCTATCGCGAGCAATGCTCCTGAATGTGTCAGTGTAATTGTTGCATCCCGGAATGGCAACATAGATTTTGCTATCGGAGTAATTGTCGGCAGCATTCTGCAGATTGCCCTATTCGTCATTCCCTTTTTGGTTACTCTGGGCTGGATCATGCACCAGCCGATGACACTATATTTTGAGCTATTCCAAACCATGATACTTTTTTTGGCTGTGTTAGTGGTCAATCGCCTGCTTCAAGATGGAAGATACACCTACATCCAAGGTGTCATGTTGGTGGCATTGTGAGTAAATCCTTTCTTATTACGTGGCAAAATGAGCGGATCACTAATGGCTTGGCTTAGGTACGTCGTAATCGCTACTGCTTTCTATATACGTCCAGAAACCGATATCGTCAACAAGCCAAGCTTGTAGCAGTGGCGAACTTGTTTCTCCTGATAAGTTTAGGCGACGCGAATAAGCGCCTTGATGGTATAGGTTGTTAGGAAGTTGTTTCGGCTGCATGGCCCACACAATGAACTCGCAATAGTGCCTCTTGCTCTCTTCACTGTGGTCGGTTTTGTTCCAATTGGCCGCGTTTCGGTCCGCGGTACGAGCTTCTCTACATGCTAAGCCGTGAAGGTGACAGACCCGAAATATATCTCCGTCTATTGGGACTGGGAGGAAGGGTACTGGCATCGAGTGTGCCGGGAAAGATTTGCAATTTGTGTATGCACTGTGATGGGGCCAGTTGGTCACTTAGCCCCGTATGGGCGCAGGAACTGTCTTTTGAGTATCATTGGAGATAGTAATGACACACACAGATAGACAACAAGCAAGCTTTCTACCAAAATGTGTCTCTGGGTTCTGCCTTCCATCGTTGCTATGCCTTCCCAATTGCACAACCAGCCTTTTGGCATACCCTTATCCCTCCATAGCAGTAGGGAGGACCCGCGAGTTGCAGAAAATGGTTATCGGTGGGTTTTCTGCGAAACGGTGGCCAGGATGTTTGGAAGAGAAAAATGGGAATACCGGTATGACACCCACAGGATCACAGTATCGAGTGGTTGCAAATATTGCGAAAATATCAAGGAGGAACATCTTAGGCGCTTTCTCCATCCTTTCTTCATTCCTTTCCTGCGAATAAGAGCCCATTGCTTCGCCTATTCCACTTGTGTTACAACTTCCTAAATTGCCCGAGGAGCCCCGTCGCCTATATGAATTTGGCTTCCGTCTTTGCATATGCTGGTGTGTTGAGAAGCCTCAAGCTTCTCCACAATTTTACCCTCTCGTTCACTTCTGGCTTTATTCGTGGATTGACAAGTTGTTCGGCAGTCTATGAAGAATAGATGGAGAAGGAGAAGAAGGCTCCAGAGGCAGCCATTTCCAGCACCATTGGGTGCAGCTTCCGCCACCAGAGGGAGTCTTGTGGCGCCAGAGGCCATTTCTAGAACCAGAGGGAGCCATTTCTAGCATCAGAGGGTCCGTCCCTCCTGCCGCTACCCTTCTCAGTTGTTGGCCGGTCAAAGGCTGGAGGCCAGGATCGCTTGGAAGAGGGCTCGATGGGCAAGAGCAGGTATTCGAAGGAGGGTCTGGTGAGGGGTGAGGAAAAACGGGCATCGGGAATCTGGGAGTAGTGGAAACTAGTGGTCAACTCTTCCGCTGCCATTAGCCACGACCACTCGTAGGACGGGTGTCTTTCACTCACCTGGAATTTCGTCCATCGTCACACCCCTTATGGGACTCAAAGGCAGCTCGGAAATAGTATGAAGGGGTCAGATATGGGAAGTCCATAGTCCTCAGGTAGATAGGCACTCAGACACCGATAACAGCCATCTGGAGGGCTCCAGTTTTGGGCCCTTTCTGGGGAGCCTGTATAGGCTTCACAGGGCGCCATAAATGGTGCAAGAAGCCCTGCGGATGTGCCTGCAGGTGATGCAGCAGGCGCTACCCCGGGAATGGTTTAGTATGCCTCGGCCCACCGACAGATCGCCCCGAAAGAGTTCTACTAGCAATCAGTCCTCTGACGAGTCCTAGTGGAGAGTGAATGTGAAGGAAACCATACAAGGGTTCAGCTAATAGTGATTACAGCTTTGTGGAGGAAAGGGAAGAGAAGGAGGAGGAGGAAGACAAAGAAGAAAGGGCAGCAAGAGAGGAAGAGATAATGACCGTTCGACTCGAGCAGACTACATCCACAGCAATGGATATTGAAGCGGAGCGACAAACCCCCGAACCACAATCGCTGGCCGCCATTCTAGCCGAAGCATCCGCCGCTGCTAGGCAGCGTGAAAAAACACCTCGGAGTGCAGCATTCGATGCAAGTCAAGAAGGTAGACACAGATCTGAATTGGGGGAGAGAGGCGCAAGAAGCACTAAAGCAGACGGGAACGAAGCAATGTACAAGACCGACAACCTGCTGGCTCCTCCAAAACAGCCAAAAAAAAAATATCCGGTGACCTCAACGCAGACGCGAGAGTCAAAGTCCAGGAGAAAGGGCCCATCGAAAGCGCCCGGGAAGAGTCAGCAGGCCTCCAGGTAGGATCAAAAGGTTAAGACAGGACTCACAGTCCTCAAAAATCTCTCGAGCCATTCCCAGACCTTACCGGCATTTCACAAAAAGTCCGTGAATCGGATGAAATCCATCATATCTTGACTCAACGGAGTCAAGCCCTCAAGCCTGCAGACAGCTGGTGAGGCCCTGTACAATCGTTCGACAACAACATCAATCGGCTAATGCCAGCGTTGACGCTCTAAAAGCTTCCAAATTCCTTGATCGAAATGAACTGCCTACACACTTGTGATGGGATAGTGGCAGGCACGATTGCATGAGAGTGTACGGCTACGTAGATCAAGAAGGTTCACTACCTAACATCTTTGGAAGGGAAAGGCAACGAGGCGGGTGAAGAGGTAGATGGACAGCCTACGAGGGAGGTTTCAGAGGCCGCGGAAGTCGGGAAGCTCGCATGCCCTCGCGGCTAGATTCAATGACATCCTTCAGGTCTTTCGACATCCCTCGAAGCCTACAAGCGACCTGCCTTCCTTATATCCTTCCTATCTTCCCTAAGGTTCAGCATGTCATCCTAACGACCACCGTGGTGGGCCAGTTGGTCATTAGCCCCTTATGGGCACAGGAACTATCCTTTGCCGTCTATCAGAGATAGCAAAGACACACAGCAGATAGACAACAAGGAAGCTTTCTACACAACGCGTCTCTAGGCTTCCCCTTTCCTCTGTCGCCATACTTTCCCGATCGAAGGACCGGCCGTTTGGCATGTCTTTATCCTTTCCACACTCCCCAGCGTATACTTGAGGAACATTACTTCGACTTTGCTAGGCAGTAGCTGCCATCAATACTCTTCCCAAAGATAGCTGGTTTCTCCAATCCAAGCCTGTTGGCGACATCAAGGGCCAAGGGTGTCCCTTGCAGTTCTGCAGCGTAGACTATGTTGGATGTCTCTTTGCTTGGGTATGCCAATTCACAGCTTCCTACGTTGGGGCATACCGCCACCACTCCTATTCTCCTGTTGATGCCACTCCCGTCGGTGTATATGGCCAAGTGTCCCTCTTCTGTCGATATAACCCACTGATGTTCCGCTTTGGTCTTGTTCATATTTCCTGGATTAACCTACCCGTTCCAATCGTCTAGTCTATTCCGTCTCACAGAAAGAAACAATCTTCCCGATATTGAATCAGAATTCTACAGCAACGATAGCTTTGGAGTGCAGGCTATGGAACTGCCTGGCGCTAGTGATAGGCTTGGTACATGATTGACGGCCGATGAAAGATGTCTGGTGAGCCGAGCAGGTACACCAAGAACAAGTTCTAGTCGGATTTCTAGGCCATTGGGGCTCTGAGTAAACTTGCTCTCTAACGCGATGGGAGCATAGAGCGCAAGGAGAGCTTGAATTTCGTTGAAATCGTCGCCGATATGGAGGGTTTCGCAGACTTGGTCTTCGATCTTCCAGTTGTGCGCAGGAACCAAAGAATGGAAGGGACTGATTGCGTCTACAGATACTTATACCTAGACAATCCTCAGCTGTCACCCTGCAAGCTGAACAAGATGAAACCAGTCGAATCCCGTACGATGTCGCCGATATCTGTCACGGCGTCGCCGATATCACCGTAACATGATATCGCAACATTCTGTGCTGTCGTTGACGAGAGTGGAAGATCGAAATTCGAAGGATAGCTTCATGTCGGCCCAGTTAATTGAATTTGGGCAGTGGTGGTACTACTGGAGGCGAGCTGAGGCACATCCTCCTCCGTTGGTA
>Ga0335072_10003904_pt1 | contig 22291 bp, 15 predicted proteins | sample Lox_Sample_21_FD_206725 | JGI IMG/M metagenome (GOLD analysis project Ga0335072, IMG submission 206725) | Soil microbial communities from Loxahatchee National Wildlife Refuge, Florida, United States - Lox_Sample_2.1 | ecosystem: Environmental > Terrestrial > Soil > Wetlands | place: USA...
CATGGAGCCGCTCACCATGCTCTCGAAAATTTGGGGCCCGTGTGGCTCGCCTCGCGCAGCCGGCTATCGACGCCCGCGTTGTGCTCGATCAGGCGGCCGAAGAGCCATATCACATCCGAGAGTCGATTGAGGTAGGCCAGAACTTCCGGCCGAACCGCCGCGCCACTCTCCACGAAGCGAACGGCGCAGCGTTCGGCGCGCCGGCAAACGGTGCGCGCCATCTCGTAAGCCCCCGACTCCGCATGGCCTCCGGGAAGCGACCAGTCCGCAAGTATCCCTTCCGTCGCCTCAATTTTGTGGACCAGATCGGTCAGCTTTTCAACGTCCTCAGTGGTGATTACCGGCGGCTTCTTTTTACTCTCCGGGGGCGTCGCAAGAGCCGAACCGACGCGAAACAGTGTTCTCTGGATCTCCTCGGTCCAGCCCGCGATCTCCTTGTTCTGGCAGATACTGCGCGCAAAGCCGAGGTGCGCATTTAGCTCGTCGATTGAGCCATAGGACTCGACGCGGAGATCGGCCTTCGAAACCCGGATGCCACCGGCGAGTCCCGTCTGTCCTCCGTCGCCACGCTTGGTTGCAATGCTCATCGGTTATCTCCTTGAAGGGTATAGGTCTCCTCCACCGTGATGCGGACCGTTTTGATGAGAGGAGAGCGGTGGTATTCAATCACGAGCGCGTCATTAAGGAAATCGATGACACGCGGCGGCAGGGCTGAGAAGAGCACCTCTTCCGAAAAAACCCAGGGGGATACGGCACCGAGTTCCTCAAGCGTTCGGGCTCGCACAATGACCGCCGGAAGATGGCAGACGCCGGCTCGCAGGCAGCGAAATGCCCGATGGTATCCATCCCTTAGAAACCAGCGGTCCCGGTACTGCGCGACTTCAAAGAATGGACTGCCCGCATGAATCGTAATCGGCAACGAACGATCGTCGGTGATACGGAAGTGCAGGTTAGGATTCGTGGATCGAAGCAGGATGAAAGCGTCGCCCCGGACAGCGTCGCATAGCACTGGCGCTGGCTTCGCAAAGCAAAAATCCATCAGAGCTTCCCAGTTGTCCGCTGGCGGCGCGGGGACTTCCTGTCCTTCCGAATCAAGAATGATGCGGCGCTGGAAGGCAAGGAGAAGACTAAGATCGACGACGCCCAGGAACCAGTCGAGTCCAGCCATCTCCAGGCGAAGATCGTGTCGCAACCCCTGTTCAGCGAAACGGTCTCGTAATCCGCAAGCACTAAACTCCACGGCCGCTGATTTCGCCTCGTACGGCGTTCTCCTGGATACGAGAGCCTGTGCGGAGTCTGGGTCACCACAATAGGACGCCGGACGATACTCATCCTGGTCGAAACCCCAGGCGGCGAGTTCTCTTACCCGCAACTTTGCTCTACTCATGTCGCCCCTCCTGGTTCATACCGAAAGTATCCGCAGTAGGTTTGGGTCTGTTCCCAGGCTTCCCGCTCGCTGAGTCCGCACAGCGAACGCAGGACGACTCGCATCACGCCGGCATGCGTGACGACCGCAGCGCAGCGCTCGGAGGATACCGAGAGCAGGCTGTCTATTCCCGACAGAACTCGCGATCGGAATGCTGTAAAGGGCTCGCCGCCAGGCGCTGGCAGATCGGGATATTCTTTCGCCCATCGACGGGCATACGCTGGATCGCGGGATTCAATCTCAGACCAGCTCAGACCCTCCCACTCTCCGAAACCGATTTCCCGAAGTTCCGGAACCGCAGTCGGCAAAACTCCGAATGCTCGACCGATCGCGTCCGCGGTGATGAGTGCGCGAGCCAGATCGCTGGTATAGACAGCCTGGACGGATTCGTTCCTGAGGGCGTTCAGCAATTCCTCGATCTGACGGACGCCGCGCTCATTGACGGTTGGGTTGGCTTGGCCACAGAACCGTCCGGCGAGCTCTGTCTCGGCGTGCCGGATGAAGAATAGCGTCTCCATCACGCCCACACTCCGCAGAGATAGACGGCAATTTCGGCCAACTGCGTCGTCGCGCCGAAACAATCGCCGGTGACCCCGCTAATCCGATGTTTGTAATAGAGGGCCGTGATCAGCGCAACCCCCATACAGGCCAGCACCGGAACGAGAGCACGGATGCGTAATAGCGCAACCACGATTACGAAGGTGAGACAGCTTCCAATGATCAGACTGCCACGAGTCGTCAGACGGGCAATCCGCGCTCCCTGCCCATCGATTCGCTCAGAATCGCTGTCTCGTGCCGGCGGGAGATAGAAACTGAGCGGCAGGATCGTCCAGCGGCTCAGAACGGGAGCCACAAGCAGCCACGCCGTCACATGAGTTCGGGGGAGAGCAGCGATCAGGAGTATGCGGGCAATCAGGCTCAGTGCGAGCGCCGTCGCCCCGTAGGTCCCAATGCGGCTGTCGCGCATGATGGCGAGCACTTTTTCGCGCTCCCAGCCTCCTCCGAAAGCGTCAGCAGAATCCGCAAGGCCGTCTTCGTGCAGACAGCCCGTGATCACGACAAGGTAGAGCACAATCAGCATTGCGACGATTGATAAGGGAAGATGCGGAACCAGCACGAAGTAGAGAAGGACGCTGCCCAAGCCGACCAGCAATCCCACAATGGGGAAGAACTTCACAGCGCGGGCCAGAGAATCCGGCTCATACGGGGCTGTCGGCACCCGCAGACGAGTCAGGAACTGCACGGCCGTGAGCAGATCGAACCACGTCCGTCGCATTTGGACCAGAGGATTCAAGGCGTCGCTCCGCTCACTCCGGCCGAGCTAAATGTTGCCATCTGACGATAAAGAGCGATAGCCGATTCGATGACAGGCATGGCCAGAACGGCTCCTGTTCCCTCGCCGAGACGCATTCCGAGAGAAAGCACTGGCGTCAACCGGAGGTGATCGAGAAGCAGCTTATGTCCGGGCTCCTCGGAGCAATGACCTGCAATGAGAAACCCATGCACAGCCGGCGCCATGCCAACCGCGATAGCCGCCGCCGTCGTGGAGATAAAGCCGTCCAGCACGACCACGAGACGATGCCTTGCGGCCGCAAGCATCATGCCGGCCATTGCGGCGATCTCCAGGCCCCCCAGACAACGCAGCGCTTCGAGAGCCGGGAGTGCAGTGGACTTATTGCAGTGCTTGCGAACCGTTGCCTCAACCACTCGCACCTTATTTGCGTATGCAGCCGGTTCGACTCCTGCACCTCGTCCGGTGGCAAGCCCCGCCGCTGCGCCGGTCAATGCGCAGGTCACGCAACTGGCCGCCGTGGTATTGCCGATTCCCATCTCGCCAATCGCAATCATCGTGTGGCCAGCTGCCGCGGCTTCGGACCCAAGCTGATAGCCAATGCTCAGCGCCTTCTCGACCTCTGCCTCGCTCATGGCCGGCTCGCGCAACATATTGCGCGTACCGGCTCTCACCTTGTGGTGCAATAAGCCGGGAATAGAGCCGAAGTCTGCGTCCACCCCCACATCCACCACATGCAAAGCGGCGCCGTGGAGCCGTGCCAGCACGTTAATCGCTGCTCCGTCCGACAGGAAGTTGAGAACCATCTGCCTTGTGACTTCGCGCGGATAGGCACTGACACCCTCTTCTGTCACCCCATGATCGGCAGCGAAGACGTATGCGGCCTTGCTGACGTATTCGCCAGGGTCATCGCCTCGAATGGCGACAACCTGAGCAGCGATGTCTTCCAGACGCCCCAGGCTGCCGAGAGGCTTTGTCAGGGTGTCGAGTCGCCCACGGGCTTTCTGACCCCACTCTTCACTCGGCGGCTCGATGCCATGAGTGAGTTCCTCTATACAGGTTCCACTCATCTTAGACTCCATGACTCTCCGCCGAAGCTGAGCCTGATTCCCGACCGGAAAGTCAGCGGAAGCGCAGGGTATCCGAATGCCTCGCTATAGTGCTCGCTCAGCAGGTTCTGAAAGCTGGTCTCGACCGTGATGTGCCGGCTGGCCTGGTAATTCGCAGCGAGGTCGATTCTCTGATAGGCGCCGTCGAGGTTGCGATTAGGCAGGAGGAGGGACGTACCGTAGTTGGCGTCGAATTCGAGGTAATCACTATCGTCCCGCCTTCCCACAAGCGTGCCGCGCAGGTTCGCCGTAAACCGGTTGCGGCGATAACCCAACTGAAAATAGCCGGTATGCGGAGCGATCCGGAACGGGCGTGCCCCAATCAGCGGGGAATAAACGCCGATCGGTATGGTCGGGAAGGCGGGATTGAAACTGGGCCCGATCGCATCACTGGAGAAGGAGCGCTGAATAGTGGCGTCGGTGTAGGTATAGCCGGCGCGCGCAAAGATGTCACGGCTGACCTGACTCTCAATCTCGGCCTCGGCTCCCATAGCGCGGTATGCCTGTGAGTTAACAGTCGCTCCAAATGCGGCGGCGTTGGCTATGGCGGCAGGTACACCGAGATCGATCAGCCCTTGCTGGGGAATGTACTCGATGCCATCGGTGAACTCGTTGTGGAAGAGGGTAAGGCTGACTCGGCTCTGACCGTGAAAAACGGACTGATCGATGCCTCCGTCGTAAGTCCGTGAACGCTGTGGCCCGATTGGAGCCACGTCATATTGACCAATCAGTTGGCTCCCTCCCGAGAGACCTTCGAGCAATGCATAGAGCGAATCGAGTTGATCGAAGAGCGCGGGCTCTTTGATTCCCTCACCGAAGCTTGCGCGCAGCTTGGTTCCACTGAAGATGGTTCCCGAGCCTCCTCGAATTGCATCCCAGGCGAGCGAAACGCGTGGAGTGCCTGCGATGCCGAAGAGCCCGTTGTCTTCAACCCCGCCTCCCAGGGTATAGAAGAGCCGATTGCGGATATCGCCCTGGAACTGAAAGGTATAGCTGTAATTGCCCCGCTCGATCGAATTCGCGGGTCCGGCGCCACCCGAATATCCGCGCTCATCCTCATAACGAAAAGCAATTAAACCGAGAATGTGAGGATTGAAGCGGTAGTCGGACTGCGCGTAGACAAAATCCTTGTCCGTTGAATTCGGATAAGTGTAGGGATAAGGCGGTCCATCGTTCGACTCCAGAGCCTGGCCGCTCACCGCATATCCATTCGCTCCACGAATCGTGATCGCCCCCCCCAGTGTGTAACCGGACTCCGGCGTGCCCGCGGCTGCGAACTCGGTATATTGCGACCGCAGCCTGATTCCGCCATACCGCACCAGGTTATGCCACCTTGCCGCGCTCGTGTCTTCCCAGGTCACGCCGAAATACGCGTCCTCGTTGGCCTGCTGGGCCTCGGTGGGGATGCCGTAGAGAGCAAGAGCGCCAGGCTGTCCGGAGACGACACGATCATGGTGGACCGTGGCGCGAAGGCTGGAATTCGACGAGAAGCTCCAGCCATAGTTGCCCACGAATGTGCCATTGTGAAATGTGTTGTCCGGAAGCGAATTGCTGGTGTCAAAACGCGCGAAGTCGGAGAAGTAGTCAACCCGTCGCCAGAGGCCGCTGAACGTTCCTTCCTGGTGATAGGTGCCGAAATTGCCGCCTCCGGCGGCATACGTCAGCAGAGGAAACGGCGTATCACCTCGGCTGGTTGTCATGCTGACAACGCCTGCGAGCGCGTCGGATCCATATAAGACACTGTTGGGCCCACGAAGCACTTCAGTCTGGGCGATTGCCGCGCTCGCAACGTTGGCGAACTCCACCGCGCCGCCGATATCGTTCATCGGGATTCCGTCGATCAGCACCTTGCTTGCGTCGCTGCCACCGCCACGGATAAAGAGCGAAGTAGTCCCACCCACCTGGCCGGTCTGCGTTACCTGCAGGCCGGGAACGAGTCGCAGTGGTTCCTGGATGTCGTGTGCTCCCTCGTAGTCCTGCTCGGTCAGCACAGTCACGGCAGCTCCCAGACGGGCCTGCGGCGTGGGCGTCCCCGTGGAGGTCACGGTTACTTGGTCGGTGAACGATGCGAGCGATAGCTGAATATCGATGCTGGTAGTCGCGCTGTCGGCTGAGAGCTTGCGCTCGATGGTTCGAAACCCCTGTGCCGAAACGCGCAGCTGTGCTCCAGGTGCAGCAGGTTGCTGAATCGCGTACTCTCCCTGTGCGCCGGTGAAGACTGTCGCAACTGGAACCCCGCCTACCAGCAGTTCAATTTTGGCATTGGGAATGAGCGCCCCTGCCGCGTCGGTGATGGTGCCGCGGATGGAAGCTGCGCTTGCGGCGACGGTCAGGAAGAAAAAGACGAAGACAGGCGCGAGGACTTTCGCAAAGGCACGTGACGGCTCGAACATGGCTTTCCCCTCGGAAATCACAGCAGGACCGGTCTCCTGACTCGCGCGTCATCAAGCCCGTGCTGCCTTCCCGGAGCCATGCTCCAGTGGCGTTGAAGTCCCTGCACGTCTCTCTGCGCTTACAGTTACGGGGTAGTGGCGGAGTTGCACCGCACTTCCCGACACCCTGCTGGTAAATGGTTAATTTCGTGTTCCCGGAACCCATCATAACCGCGCGCCGGGAGCCAAAAAGGCTAAGATGAAACCTCCTTCCGCGGGCGGGCCTTTAGAACCAGCGGCAGACCTGCCACCATGAGCACGACTTGATCGGCGATCGCCGCCACTCGCTGGTTGATTTCACCAAGCAGATCGCGATATCGGCGACCCATTTCGAATGCCGGAACAACTCCGCTGCCGACCTCGTTAGAAACCAAAACGACCGGGCATGGCGCGGTCCTCAACGCAGCACACAATTCCGCGATGTTTTCAGACAGGGCAGCCGAATCATCCCCCCAGACATCGAGTAGCTTCCCTGCGAAAAGCGTGAGGCAATCGATCAGAAGCATGTCGCAGTCGCGGACCGCTCCGATTGCCGAGGCCAGGTTCAGCGGTTCCTCGATCGTCTTCCAGTGCTGTGGCCGTTCAGCGAGGTGGCGCTCGATCTTTCGCTGCATTTCTTCATCCTCGCACCGCTCCGCAGTCGCAAGGAAAGTGACACGTTGTGCGCCAGCCGCCAGCTGGAGCGCATAGCGGCTCTTGCCGCTGCGGACACCGCCCAGGACGAGCGTCACGTCACGAGCCGGACCAGCATGCATGTGTCGCTCCCTGGCGTTTGGCAAGCAAACGCTCAAAAACACAATGGGATGTGATCCTGAGGCCGCTGCCACGCGATCCGATATTTGAATCTCGTGTTCACGCTCTTCAACTCTCCCATCGAAGTTGAACAAGCCCAGACTGGCATCTGGCCGGTCTCCTGACTTGCGCTTCATCGAGGTCGGCGAGCCTTCCCGGGACCTAACGCCCCCAGTGGCTTAAGCAAAGTGCCGATCTCTCAGCGTTCACAGTTACGGGGTAGTGGCGGAATCGCACCGCCTTCCCGAACACCAGATGATCTGAAAGATATCGTCCTGGCGCTTCACAGGTCAACCAGACTCTCAACGGTTGACCCGACCCGCGTTCAGCCGTCGCTCCAGGCTGATGCCAGCGCACTTCGTAACCGTCTGCCGGCAATCGTGATGCCCGTTATGGAGAGCCAGAGCCCCCCAAAAGGCAAAAAATGATGACTACGTCCCAAAGAGGCCCGTGAGCGTAAAGCCAGGGGATGTCGAAGTCGCGAAGCCCCTCGTATAGCCAGCGGTCAAGACGTTCCCAGCGGCTGTAGCTTCTTGCCACCCTGCCGGTATAGAGATCGACCTAAAGAATGGAACGCTGGGGGTCGTCAAGGCGCAGGAAAAGTGCCGGCAATCTCAACTGACCTTTGGGATCGAAATAATAGGCCTCGTATCGGGTTACTAGGCGCGATTCGGTGATCGAATAGGGCCGGGAAGCCCCTGCCACGGCGGACTTTACCGCCTGTTGATCTACCAACGTCCGGACTGAGTCCGTCGCCGTCAGGATCGCTGTTTCATGGGGACTCTTGATAGCCAAATACGCTGGTACACCCGCAAAATAGGTCAACTCGACTTCGCGCGCCTGCAGATGCTGTTGCAGTTCCGACAAGGCGCTCCTGACGTCCTTAAAGTCGCTCGCATTCCATTTCGCCCCGATGAGGCTGTTCTCGATCTTTGCTGCCACCTTATTTTCAGGCCAACGGATCGGATCCATTGAGAACATCCCGCTCAGAATCCACGTGAACGTAACCAATCCAAACGTGAGACCAAGAACCATGTGCCAGCGCATTTGCCCTGAATACGGAATATGAGAAGCCGATCCTCGGAATCGATAGCGTTTCCTCGGCGAATATGTCCAGCAGCCAATGGTTAAACCCAGTAAGCTCGCGACTGCACCAACGCCGGACATCACGATCACAAGCCAGCTCCACGCTGCGGCGTGCCTGCGCAGCTGAGTGATGTAGATCCAATGTGGAATCGCGCCAAAGTATGCGCCGAGTCGAGAACGACGCGTCGTATACTGAACCACCTCGCCGCTGACATCTGAGACGTATGTAACCTCCCCGCTGGGCCAGGAAAGCTTCCAGAGAGGCCGGTACACGCGGTAGTGCTGCTGTACCGTCCATTGATCGTCGTCTTGAATTTGCCTTGTTTCTACTCTCGCCTCTTCGGGGCGAAGGTGCACCCAGGCTGCACCGACCTGACGGGCTTGCCACTCCTGGAACCCGTGGAAAACCTCACCGGAATCCGCGTACACAACTGTGATTTTCTGCCCCGATCGAAATCGATAGACGGGGCGAGAGAGAATCGAAGAGAGTCGTACTTCCACCGGCTGGGATATTCCGGCGCTCTTTACGGCAGCATCGGGCGATGTGCGAACCGCATCGATCTTCAGCGGCTCCAGATGATCCACGCGGCTTGCCTCGGAAACGGCCGGGAAATCGTAATACAGCAATACAAGTCCGGACAGGAACCAGACCAGAAAGGGGACGCACAGGCAGACGCCCATCCAGCGGTGGAGCAGTACCAGAGTGTTCCTGATTGTCACATCCCAACTCTAATTCCCATGCGTCTTCCACGTGATGGTTGACCCAGCCCCCAATTCGGGCAACAGTCACGGCGGCAGGGTCCGCAGAATCTACTGTAAAGGCACTGCGCCTTCCTCTCTCAGCTGCCGGTGCAGTGCGAATTCGGGGTACAGACTGACAAGAGCGACGCGGTGTACCCGCTACACGGCTCTCGCTGCATTTCTCATCCTGTTGAAAGAGGATACGGATGACCAGAAGGGACGGAAAGACCTGCAAATGCTCCTGATGATGTTCCTGGACCGCCGGCTCGGAAATCCTCGCGACAAATCTATATCGGCTTGATTTCATCTTCCGAGTAACAAGCAATGAAATCGGGCCCGCGAAACCTCAATATTGAAGGAGTGATTGGGGCAAATGGGGATCGAAAAGCCGGGCGATTTGTCTTTGCTGCTTTGCGAATGACTTCTGCTGATTCGCGACTGACTAAGCCGCTAATCCAAGCCATCGTCGTGAGGCCGGTAATCGGCGCAGGATGAGTCGCTCCGTAAAGGCCACAAGAACCAGGGTCAGGCCGAACAGTGGGAGATAAACCCCCAAAGCGAAGACCAGGCCGGTAAATCCCCAAGTGAATCGTGGGCTCACGCTGCGAAAGGGGGCGCCGAGCGCACCCTCGGGCCGTCTTCGCAACCACAGGACCACGGCGCTGATGCAGAGAATTATTAACCCAAGGGCTGTGCAGAGATTGACCACCTGATTCAGACATCCGTAGAGATGGCCTTCGTGAGCCGCAACGCCTATGCCGACCAGACGGTCGATGAGCGGACGCTGGCTGAAGTTGAGCCGCGTGAGAATGGCTCCGGTAGCCGGGTTGAGAGTCACCTGATCGCGCAGGACGCGGTCCTGCGAGTCGGATTTGGCCGTCCATGCTCCCTCACGACGCATCGGAGGCACAATCAGCACCGGGAAGGCAAAGTTGAGGTGTGACACGGGTCCCAGGATCCGGTCGAGCGGGGTATAGCTGGTCAGCGTGGGCATCCGCATCCCGTCGGATATTCCGTGCCTCGCGTGATCGTCTGTCGCAACGGCGAGGCTGTTCCGATCGGCCTCAAGTCGAGCGGCAATCTCCGACGAGCGCCCGGTCGTCCAGTCCTCGTGGACGATGGCCTTGCCGGTGATCTGTCTGGCTGCCTTCAGATAGCCTCCCCAACTCTTAGCCCAGGGCAAACCGCTGAAGAGAAAGCCGAGGGCCAGGAGTGAGACCCAGATGCCGGTGACGGCGTGGATGTCGCGCCAGAAGATGCGTTGTCCATGACGAAGCCGAGGGTAGAGAACGCCTGCAAGACCGGCGGCATTTCTGGGCCACCAGAGGTAGATCCCCGTAAGGATCATGATGATGGCCCAGGAGGCGGCGGTCTCCACGATCCAGGAACCTTTGTCTCCCATGAGGAGCTCGCCGTGCAGGTGAAAAATGCGCTCGGTGAACCGGTGGTCCTCATTCATGACCTTCATGACCTGAAGCGTGTAAGGATTCACATAGACGCGGAACTCCTGAGTCCCGCGTCCGACGATGATCTGGACAGCGGAGTGTTCGGTTCGCGGAAGCTGGTAGTCGTGGAGGTTCGATCCCGGAACTGCGGCGAGAGCTGCCTCCACCTGCGCGGCGGCGCTGGCCCGCGGACCCTGGATGGCTAGATGCTCGTAGGGCCGGTCCAGCCAGGCATCAATCTGCGGCTTGAAGAGATAGATGGAACCGGTGCACGCCAGCCACAGAACAAACGGGATGCAGAACAGTCCCGCGTAGAAGTGCCAGCGCCAGATGGTTCTGTAGTTCAGCCAGTGCGCTTTGGTCACCGCGGACAAGGATGTTTCCGAAATGGCTGCGTTGCTGCTCATGGATCAAAACCTCAGTTGTATGCCACCGTAGGAAGCACGCGGCGTGCCGGCGTAGAACGATCCTGTGGTGTTGGCTACCGTGGATATGCCATTCTCCATCCCGGTAGTGGAGCTGATGGAGTCGTTGATGTTGTTGGCAGACCCCACGTAGGTGCGGTTGGCCAGGTTTTGCATGTCGAAATAGAAGTGCAGCCGTGACCACTCGCCGTGCGCCGCGGGCGGATCGTAGTGGATGTCGGCGTTCAGCAGAGTCGCGGAGGGCGCCTTCAGGAGATTGGCGTTGTCAAGCCAGTACGCATCGCGCCAGGTTGTCTCAAAGTAGCCACCCAGAGCGCCGAAACGGTGTGAGGTCTGCTCGTCAGCCAGCCGTGCTGTAAGGTTGTTGGGGATAACGCCGGGCAAGGAATTACTCGCTCGATTAAAAGAGGTGGAGAACGATCCGGCGCTCAGAGTCTCGGTATAGCGACGGTAGACCTGGGTATCGAGCGTGTAAGCGGTGAAGAAACTCAGCCCCCGCGCGGAATGAGGGAGTGGATGCCAGTTGAGTCCGGCGATCATGCCTCGATGGGCGGCAGAGGGAGCGTTGAACGTGTAGCTTTGCAGGTTGGCTCCCGCAGACTGCGTCACCAGCTCATCGATGAAGTGTTCGTAGAAGCCGGCTACATTCAGGTGCAGAGTCTCAGCGAGCGACCAGTCCGCGCCGACATCGATGCCGATGTTCTTCTGCGCGTTGAGCTGCGTGTTATTGCCGTAGACCCCCTGAGGGGTGATGAATAAATTGCTTGCCTGGGGTGTTCCGAAGCCCGTGCCCAGCCGGGCATGCAACTGCAGCGAACCTTTCGCCTGGTACAGGAGGGCTGCTTCCGGTGAGAAGTCGATATAGGTACGGAGCGCCGGTATCTGCCGCGTGGTGGGAGCAGCGGTCGTGGAGTAGCTGTAGATGGTATCGAGGGCGCTGATGCGGCCGTACTCGCCTGCGAGCCCGGCAATGCCAATCAGGCGACGGGTCACACTGAGCTGCTCGGTACCGCGCAAGCCCCAGTCCCACACATCACCGTACGTCGTCTGCGCCAGCCCCCCAAGGGTCGCGTTGCCGGCAGGACTGAGGTTGTACGATACGGAATTCTCATTTTCAAAATCGAAGAAGCCGCCCCCGTAGGTCAGAGAGGGCCGGCCCAGGAGCGTGCCCCCGCGCGTTCCATCGCTGAAAACGTTGAAGGAGGGAGACGATCCTCGCGCACTGGTCGTGCCAAGGGGCTGATCGATGTCTTTGTCGTCAAAGACAAACTGCGTGCGCCAGGCCGTGTTGGGAGTGAATTGGTGTTCCCATCGAGCGCCGCCAATGGTACGCCGGTCGTTCCGGCCCAGGCCCGCCTGCACCGCGCTCACACTCTGCTTTGTGCCGGCGAACCCGTTTACATAAAGGCTCACGCTCGCACAGCCATTCGGATTCGCGGCGTCGTAGATCTGGCAGCCCTGTTGAAAGGGGTTGGCACGATATTGGTTGAGCGACAGCCGGATTGGTTCCCGCGTATCCAGATCGTTGTCGATGAATTTGATGGTGACGCGATCGCGAGGCGTAATCGAAAACCGGCCGAGCATGTTGGCTGTAAAAGTATTGAATGCGTTGTTCTCTATGTACTGGCTGGCCCGTTCGTTGCTGAGAAACGCGAAGTATTCGGCGTTCCTTCGCGTTCCTCCGGCAGTGAGGTAATCGTTGAGGTAGCCGAAACTCCCCTCCTCGGCGCCGAGTTCCACTCCATGAACCTCCGCACCGGGAATCGTATTGAAGAAAATTGCGCCACCGCTGGCAAAGTTGCCATACAGCGTCGACGAGGGTCCCTGCACTACGTCAATGCTGCGATAAGCATGCGGGTCGATCAGGTCAGCGCGCGACAGCCCTTCAGGCTGCGTCACGGGAAACCCATCGTCGAAAATCTGCAGATTCCGGATACCGTAGGCGGAGGTATTGTTGGAGCCGCGCACCGAAATGAAGACATCCCGCGGACCGTTGCCCGAGATTGTAGTTACGCCGGGGACGAGTGCCATCGCCTCACTGATGTCGTTATTGGCGGAATTCTTAAATGCCTGCCGATCGACGGAAGTGATAGTTTGTCCGGTGGGATCCGCAGTAACATCGGCAGCCGCGGACACGGTCACGTTCTGCGTGATTCTGCTCAAACTTAGGGAGAACGAAAGAACCCGCGGCACTCCGGCCAGCAGAGTCACGATCCGCGTCTGCCTCCGGAATCCCTGACACGTGACCGTTATACGATATTCACCTGGAGCGAGACCGGAGACCGAGAAAGCTCCCTGAGAATCGGTGATTGCAGTTGTCTTCCACGATTCGGAGACAGCCTGAATCAGAACATCGGCGCCGGCCAGAGCAGCACCGCTCGCATCATGGACTTCCCCGGAAATTGAGCCTTGCTCCTTTTGCTGAGCGGTGGCGACAGCTGTAAGGCAGGAAAAAGGGACGAACAGCAACAATAGTGCCGCAACCTGCAGGCGAGCGATCACGCGGGATTCTCCTTATTGAGTAGTTAAGGGGGCAGGCGTTGGTTGTCATGGGGAAGCTCGGAAACCGTGCTCCGGCGGATTCGGGAACGGGGTTCCGAGGAACGCCTCCCTGGCCGCCTGCGACGGTCTAAAGCGAGAGGAGAGAGAAAGGCGGACCGCGCTTCTGTCGCGAACGCGCGAACAAGATGCGCATTTCAGCTTCAGTCTGAGCAGCAGTAGCCGTACGGCTGCGAAGCCAGGCTTCAGCACTCCTCGTTTCAGGCGGAGGAGAAAGATGTCCCGGCAGCACCACCGGCATCACGGCTTGCGGGAAGAAGGGGCACCGTTCGACCGGAGGGGCCACGGTGATGCATGCATGATGTCCCGCAGTGCCGAGCATCGTCCGCATCGTGCAGTGATGTTTTCCATTCCTGCGGCAGCAAGGAGGAAGATTGCCGGCAGAGCTGGCGGAAAGCGCGCTCAGCATGGATACGCCGGCAGGAAGGCAAAAGCTCAGCACCAGCACAACGGCCGCTGCTTGCTGCATCCCGGCACATGTCAGCAGAATTCGACGCAAACCGCTCTCAGCATAGCCCGGCTGGGGAAGGCCGAAGATGCGGCAGATTGTCGCAGTCGGGACCGGCTGACCAAGGGAGCCCTATCATAGAAGAGATCATGCAGGATCGGACCTTTATGCCGGACTCAGCCTCCCGACCGCCGGAGCAGATCGTGGGGGAACAGCCAGCCATGGAGAATGATGCCGCTCCCAATCTGGCGCTGCCCTGGGTGGTTCGCCTGCGCTATGGCATGGTGACCGGGGGCTCAGCCGCGCTTGTATGCGCTGCATGGGTTCTCGGTTTCCACTGTGTTTCTCCGTGGTCTTTGGTGCCGGTTGCCTGCGTGCTCATCACGAATGTCTGGCTTCACCGTGTGGCGCACGGTTCGCTTCGCTCGCCGCAGGCAATGCTCGGAGTGATCTTTGCTTTCGACATTTTGTGCCTTACCTCCGTGCTGGCACTAACGGATGGTCCGATGAATCCGTTCAGCCTGTTGTATCTCGTCCAGATCACGCTGGCTGCGGTCGTTCTGCAGAAGAAGTGGACCTGGATTCTGGGCGTGCTCTCCGCCGTGTGCTTCGGATTGCTTTTCTTTCTGCATATTTCATTTGCCGGATTCCACCTCTTCTCTTCTGAACACGAATTCCTTCCTCATCTGGTGGGAATGTGGATTGCGTTTGTGATAGCCGTCGCACTCATTAGCTTCTTTACCAGCCGCGTTTCCCACGCGCTGCGCCTGCGGGAGCAGGAGGTGCTGGCCTTGCAGGGGCACATCGCAAGGCACGAGAGGCTGACCGCGCTGGTAACGCTGGCTGCGGGTGCTGCCCACGAACTGGGAACGCCGCTGGGGACAATCGCTGTGGTGGCCCACGAGCTGGAACGCTATGCTGCCCCATTGCGAAGCGGTGATGCGCTGCGTGACGATGCAAGACTGATCCGCTCGGAGGTGGAGCGGTGCCAGCGCATTCTGCAAAGAATGAGCGCGAATGGAGCGGAACCCGTCGGCGAATCGCCGCGGATGATCGAGGTGGGAGAACTTTTTCAGCAGGCGATCGAGGAAGTTCCCGAGGCGCGGCGTTCGCACATCGCCGTCGACGTCACCGACACATCGACTGCGCTGTTCCTGCCCGTGCAAGCCACTGTCCAGTCGCTGGTGGCGCTGGTGAGCAATGCTCTGGACGCCGGTCCGGCGGAAGTACACGTCATCCTGAGAGCGCAGGCAAACGGCGCCGAGATCGCGCTTTCGATCTGCGACAACGGCACGGGAATGACGGATGAGATCCTGCGCCGGGTTGCTGAACCGTTCTTCACCACCAAGGAACCAGGCAGGGGCATGGGCCTCGGAACGTTCCTGGTTCGCTCCTTTGCAGATCGCCTGGGTGGGGCCCTCGTCTATGAATCGGCGCCGGGCCGCGGGACGACAGCCACGCTGACCCTCCCCGTGGAGTTTGCGAAGCAGGAGACAGGAAGTCTTGGCTGAAGCGGCGATGCCCCCTCGCGTGCTGGTCGTCGATGACGACGAGGTCTTTCGTGCCCGACTGTGCCGTGCTCTGGCACAACGGAACTGGGACGCCAGTTCCGCCGGCGGCGGAGAAGAGGCGCTGAAGGTGGTTGCCACGCAAAGTCCCGAATTGGCGCTCGTCGACCTCCGAATGCCTGGAATGAACGGGCTCGATCTGGTGGAACAATTGCGCGCCGCGGACTCTTCGATGACCATCATCGTGCTGACCGGATATGGCAGCATCCCGACGACGATCGCCGCGATGAAACGAGGCGCGGACTACTACCTGAGCAAGCCGGCCGATGCCGACCAGATTCTCGCCGCATACAAAAGATTGCGGACACCAGGTGATCCTGTGCCGAATACTCCCGTCGAAGCGCCCAGCCTCGCTCGCGTGGAGTGGGAGCACATGCAGCGCGTCATTGCCGATAGTGGTGGGAACATCTCGGAAGCCGCCCGCAAACTCAGGATCCACCGCCGATCTCTGCAGCGGAAACTATCGAAGTATCCACCGACCCGCTAGCTGTGGAGACCCGCAACATTTCGACGCAGGCCATTCGATCAGGCAATAGAAATGGGTCTTAGTCCGGAAATCGTTCTTCGGGCGTTGGCGAGTCGAGAAATTCGCTGTTTGCCGAAGCTCGCTTCGCATCGCGACTCTTCATCTAACGTCCGCCTCCTGCGGTGCCGAAGAGCTGCCGCCCAAGCGACCGCTTAACCTTCCTACGGCTTTGCTGCATGTCAGTCTGATCGTTCCGTTTTTCAGCGAAGCCGGACCGTACACCATTATCGTCGTAGCGGGACCCGGACCAGGAGCGCGTGAGAGGGGCGGATATTGCTGCTAACCTCAGAGCGCGCGAATACCGGGACTGCCAAATTGGTTAAATCTCGCCCGCGACATTCCGCATAGCTCGGCGCTCGCAACCGACTCTCGATCGCTGACGACTGCTTCGGAGTTATCGGTAGGCGGAGGCCTGGATGCGGTAGAGCTCCGAGTATGTGCCCCGATTGGTCATCAGCTCTTCATGAGTGCCAATCTCAACGAGATGCGCCCCATCCAGAACTATAATCAGGTCCGCCATGCGAACCGTGGAGAAGCGATGCGAAACCAGTATCGTAATACGGCCGTTGGTGCTCTTCTCATGGCGCGCAGCGAGCGCGTAGCGCTCGAAGAGCGCATGCTCGGTTTCTGCATCCAGCGCGGCTGTTGGTTCGTCAAGGACCAGCACCAGCGGCTCGTCCCGCATGAATCCGCGCGCCAGCGCGAGTTTCTGCCATTGACCAAAGGACAGATCGGCCCCGCTCGGCCATGTCGGTCCCAGTTGCGTGTCGAGTCCGGACCTGAGGCGCGCAATGACGCCTCCCGCATCGGCGCGGGTCACGGCTGCAGCAACGGCTGACTCATCTTCCATCCGGCTGAGATCGCCTAATCCGACGGTCTGCCGGGCGCGGAATTCGAACCGGAAGAAGTCCTGAAATGCTCCGGACATCCGCGCCCGCCACTCGGTGGCCGTGACGCGCGCAAGGGGCACGCCGTCGACCAGGATCGTGCCCGATGTCGGCTCGTACATCCGGGCGAGCAGTTTGACGAGCGTTGTCTTACCGGCTCCATTCTCGCCGACAATCGCGACGACGGCGCCAGGGGGCAGGTTCAGCGAAATATCCTCGAGTGCCAGGCGCGAAGTGCCGGGATAAGCAAACGATACGTGATCGAAACGAATCCCCTCCCGCAGCGCTGCTGTCGCCGGCAGATTACCGGCAGCGGCCTCTTTCGCCGCATAATCTTCCAGCCATGCCAGTCGTCGCGAACCGTCGGCCCAGAATCCTCGCAGGAATCCAATTTCCCCCACGGCGGCACGTACATAAGCGGCTAAGCCGGCGCCAGCCGCCAGCACCAGCAGGATCTGCGCCGGAGAACCGTGGATGCCCCAGGCGACAAACACCACCGCTCCCGCATAGGCCCCGCCAAAAATCGCCCAGGCGAGCGCATTCCACAACGCCGTGCCCCAGCGAGCGCGCGCGATTGGCCCATACCAGCGCTCCCATGCGTTCCGTCGATCACGCTGGATCTGATTTCCGATACCAATCACGCGTACTTCCTTGCCGGGCGCGGCGGTGGTTGCCAGATTGAACAGATGGCGAGACAGCCGCTCAGCCTGTGCACCGCGTTCCTGAGCTCTGCGCTCGATGTCCGGCCGCCAGAATGAGGCGATGGCCGTAGGTAAGGCGAACACGCCCAGAAGCAGCAGGGCCGGGTGCACCCAGGCGAGCAGCACCATCGTGATCGCCAGACGCAGCAGCCATCCGAGCGAGGTGAACAGCGAAACGTACATGTGATCGAGCACGAAGAACTGATTCCGGAGCATCGAGAGGCGATCCAGGTACTCTGGTCGCTCCTGATGCGTAACCGATACGATCGAGGCCTGCAAATGCGCCACGTGCGCTTCGAGCGCTATGGTCACCTTGTCGCGAAAACGCCGTTGCACGCGGGTGCTGATAATCGTCATGAACCAGGTAGCGGCGCTGCTCACGGCCATACCCAGCGCGGCGCCAAGCACAAGGCCGTTCCGGTGCTGAACGACGCCATCGCCCAGCAATGCCAGCCAGAGCGCGAGCAGCGCCGCAGGCAGGGCCGCCAGTTGCGAAAGGACAAGAGCGAGAATCATCAGACGCCGTTCGTGCCGGTAGCCCAGCTTGCAGAGGCGCCACATCGAAGAAAGCGTCGGCGGCAGCGGCTCGATCGCGCCGGTCTCGGCCTGGGCGTCATCAGGAGAGGACCTCATACGCTGCTCCCTCCTCATCCGCTTCCTGGAACCGTTGTGCCTGAAGGTCGAACATGGTTCGATAACGGCCGCCCAGCGCCATCAATTCACCGTGCGTGCCGAGCTCGACCACCCGCCCGTGCTCCAGTACGCAGATGCGATCGGCATGGCGCACGGTAGAGAATCGATGCGAGATCAGAATCGTGGTGCAGCGCCGGGTCGCCGCGAGCAGGCGCTCGAAAATTTCGGCCTCGCCTCGCACATCCAGTTGCGCCGTGGGTTCATCGAGCAACACGAGACCCGCGCCCTTCCTGACCGCAACCAAAGCTCGCGCCAGCGCAACTCGCTGCCACTGGCCACCGGAGAGATCGGTTCCACCCGCATAGCCTTTCGACAGCACGGTATCGAGGGACGCGAAACTCTTCGCGCCCGCAGCTTCCAGTGCTTCGTGGATGAGCGAATCCGCCGCACCCTTCGGAGCCGCGTTGTCGCGCAGCGGCAGTTCGAATCGAATGAAGTCCTGGAACACCGCCGTAATGCGCGAGCGCCAGGACTCCACATCGAAGTTGCGGAGGTCGTCGCCATCGACCTCAATCCTGCCTTCCTGGGGATCATAAAAGCGACAGAGCAGCTTCGCGAGCGTCGTCTTTCCTGCGCCATTCTGACCGACGATCGCGAGCGACGTGCCGGCAGGAATGGTCAGGTCGAGATGTTCCAGAACCGGAGTACCTCCTGGATAGGCGAACGTTACATCGCGCAGACGAATCTCGTGAGCGGGCCTCGCGGTCGCGGTCTGTTTCCCCAAAGGAAGCTGGCCCAGCCGCTGTGTTGTTTCCCGCAGACGCAGGACCGCCGCCACCGGCGAGGATGCTCCATCCAGAGCCCAGTTCAGGCCGCCAAACGCGATGGCCGAAACCCCGATCGCGCTTTGCAGAAATGTCACCGCCTGCCCGAGGCTGATTTGATGTGCCGCGGCGGCGCTTGAGATCGACCAGAAAACCATTACGTTCGCGGCAAGGACCAGCAGGATGCTCACCGCCAGAGGACGCTCCCTCATCCGCGTAGCTGCATATTGCAGCTCGTGTAACCGCGTGCGGCGCTGGACAAACCGATCTAATGTCCAGGACGCCAGACCAAACAGGCGCAACTCCTTGCTCGCCGGTGGATCGACTGCCAGGCGATAGCTGTACTCGGCGTCGCGCTGCGCTCCTCGCACCTCGGGTGTGTTGCGGTCGAACCAGACGCCGCTTTCGCGCAAAAGGTAGTGAGTCGCGAGCCAAGCGCCTGCCAGGATGGCGCCGGCCCACCAGTGGTAAGCCGCAACAATGATGGCTGAAGCCAGCCCCGTGACCATCGTGATCAGCCCGCTGGCGATGAAGTCCATATCGATCGAGAGGGGCGGACCGGTCATCCCCAGATCGAAATCCCGCGCGACCGTAAGGTCTGTGGCGAGGGACGGATCCTCCAGGTGCCCGATGCCGGCCGGCCGAACGCAGGCTTCCGTCAGGCGGTCATAGAGCCAGGCAGCGGTCCTGTCGCCGAGGTTGGTGCTGACGGCACGGTGAACAGGATTCAGAACCTGAAGTAGAAGAAAGGTGCCGCTTGCAAAGGCGAGGGGCGCAACCAGAGAGTGGCCGCTGCGCACCGCGCCAATCAGGATTCCCATCGCGACGGCGAAGGCCGCTGGCAGGACGCCCAGCAGGAACACCCCGAGCCACCACACCGCCGCGAGGCCGAGGCTCGCCCTGGGCAGCGCGCTGAAGAACTTCCATTCTTTTCGCTCGGTTAACGCCAAGCCCGGTGTCCTTTCGTCTTCGGGATCCATCGCAACTGTCGCACAGAAACGATTTGATGAATTGTAGAAAGTATGCGAGCGGATGTTCTACCAGCAGTCCGCGTCGCAATCATTATGCTTTCATTTCGACGCTCTTTCCGGCTCCGCACGGAAGCACGCCGCACGATGTGCGGGTGCTCAATGAGAGCATTGGCGATTTAGCGCCCTTCCTCTTCGCGACCTTCTTCAGTCACCCTCGGCACAGCACAGGCCGGTAGTCCACGCTTGGACGTCGATCCAAAGAGTCTTCGAAACGCCTCGACAAATGTGCCAGATTCTTCATAACCAACACCGAACGATACCTCCTTCACGGAATGCCCCGCCACCAGAAGCTGTACAGCCCTTGTCAGACGAACCTGATGGCGCCAGGTGTCGATGTCGATTCTCGGTCTCTTCGAAAGATTCGTTGAGCTGTCCGGACGCTGACGCCAGTTTCCGCAGACAGCTTCGCCAAGGGCCTCGTGTCCGTCAGCTTACCAGCGATCAACTGCGCCAGAGCCAAAGCACGAGGCTCCGAGGGCATGGTTAGCCCATTGGGCGCGGCGGTTGCGTTTGCCAGTTGAACTGCCAGCAGATCACTAAGGGCGTACTCCGGCAGGTCGCGCTGGTGCTTCCTCCTCGCCTCTTGGTCTCCTCCTAACCGTGTTGAATTCCCGGACTTCCAATGCGGCGCGTAAGAGAACACAACTCACCTTTAGGGACCGCTCATGCGTACGCGCGCATATCCATTCGCTTTGGGACTGATACTGCTTCTACTCTAGGGCCCACTCGCTCCGAGCAAAATTCCGCCGAAAAACAGTCTGGCAATCGACAACCAGCCGGCAAGGGTGAGGAGCCTCGTGACATCCTTGAGATCGCGGCTGTTAACAAGCTGTAACAATATAGGCGCAGCCACTTCGCGCCGAATACTGCGGTGTAGACCACACCCATTCCGAACTGGCTGTTTTTGACTGTCGGTTAGGTTGTGGCGTCCGGGGCTTCGATACTGAATCAGCCGGGATTCAGAACCGAATGCCTTCCCGCACAAGAATTCTCGTTATGCGTCCGTTCGCCCCTCCTCAAGTGGCGCAGCGCGGTCGAATTGTTCGATCAGCTCCGACCAGTATTCAAGACGCCGCTGGCAGCGAGTGCAGATCGCCAGATGCTTTGCCCGTTCCGTCAGGAAGAGCTTGCGGACATCAAACGCAAACGTGCGAATCTCGTCCTCTGTGTAACAGGCAAAGTCCTTTTCCTGAAGCGCAGGTCGAGCCGATTCTGTCGCCAATAATTCCGCCTTCCGCTTTGCCACCATGTCATCGAAGTAAATCCGCCGGATCGGCGCTTTCACCCAAAGCGTGTCGTCCTGCGCCCAGAGGTCTTCGAGCAGGGCGCTGGCATTGAGCGCGAGGTAACGCAGGGCATCCTCTCTCACTCCGACCGCCTTCCGCTGGTCTGCAAGCGCCGCACGTGCGATCTTCGCAAGGCTCAGGATCTCCTCATCGGCGAACGATCGGGCAAGCTCGCGAAGATCTCTGAATTCTTCCCGCGCGATCTCCGCAAACTCTGAATCTCCGCCCGCGCTGCCGGCCACTTCGGACGTCAGCGCTGGCAACTCGATCACCGTCCCGGGAGCCTCCTCCCATGCCGGATGATTCGCGGTGTACATGCCGGGATCGAAGACTTCGAGCAGCGAATCCTTGCGGTCCTCCGGGCCGCGAAAGCGGTTCAGCAGATCGAGAAACCAATTCAGCTGCGATGGACTGAACTCCCGGGAAACGGCCCGGGCGGCGTCTTCCCGCCAGATGTCGAAGCTCTCCATCAGCGAACTCGGCAATTGAAATCGATTCAGCTCGTTGATCATTTCCTGAATGTCCGTGGTTGGGTTCTGCATGTTTCGTCCCTCTTCGGGACTGTTTTCCCACGGAACCCAACCTCCGTCAAATGGCCCTCGAACTCTCTCGATCTTCTTCGCGGAAGCACCTCAAAACACGACGCTTGCCGCGAAACTCGACCAGGCAGCTTCCGCGCATCCCAACCTGCGGAGCAAGATCCCAGCACAGGGCTTCGAGGCTGAACCTGCCCTGCCGGATCCGTACCCACCGGTTCCTGAGACTGGCCACTTCGACACCGCGCACCAGGAATACGGGTGCCGGGTTTCCTTCGCCGAAGGGCTCGAGCAGCGCGAGTTGTTCATCGAAGTGTTTGCCCGCCGTCGCCAATACCAGTTCCCCGTCTTCACGGATCTCATGGTTGCGTTCCAGCTTGAGGCTCTCCACGAAGATAGTGAATTCCTTTGCGAAGGCTTCAATCCGGCCGACCGGCATAGTCAGTCCGACAGCCTGTGCGTGCCCGCCGAACCGCTTGAAGAATTGACGGAACTGTCCAAGCGCTTCGGCCAGATCGAAGCCAGCGACGCTCCTGCCCGATCCG
>Ga0335072_10003905_pt1 | contig 22284 bp, 19 predicted proteins | sample Lox_Sample_21_FD_206725 | JGI IMG/M metagenome (GOLD analysis project Ga0335072, IMG submission 206725) | Soil microbial communities from Loxahatchee National Wildlife Refuge, Florida, United States - Lox_Sample_2.1 | ecosystem: Environmental > Terrestrial > Soil > Wetlands | place: USA...
GACGGCCCCCCCGACGCTCCGACGGATCCCGAGTTCGCGAAGGACATCGGCCGCAAGCAGGACGCCGTGATCAAGGCCAACCTGCCGAACTGATCCGGCCCGGGGCTATACCAGGCCGAGCAACTTCAGATCCGCGACGTACTTGTCGATCAGAGCCGCTGAAAGATGCGGAATGTCTTTGTCCGCACCGATTTTGGCTTCCTGCACCGCTTCGCGGTACACCTCGGTCGGAGCCGGCGCACCGCGCAGCGGCTGCTGCGGCTTCCGGTAGGCGTCCAGCAGCGGCAGCACTGAATGCTGGCGCTGTCCGTCCGGTAAGCCGCGCAGCGCGGTTTCGAAGCGCGCCAGCCATTCGTCGTAGTCGTCGATCCGGTGGATGTCGTTGCCGGCCGCGATCAACCAGTCCACGAACACGTCCAGCGAGACGCCGTCGTCGTGTGGGTTCATCACGTCGAAGGAGCGATACACTCCCTCATCGCCCGCAGCCGCGCCGAGCGTGGTGATCGACTCGGCCACGAAGTCGGCGGGCAGACCGGCGTAGTGGGCTCGCGCCCGATTGCCCTGCGGGTCGGTTTCGAAGAAGGAGCCGGGCGCAACGCCGGTGACCAGCAGGCTCAAGATCAGCCGGGTGAACGCATCGGGCACATTCAGCTGCCCCGCATAGTCGCTGTGGGCCAGGATCATGTCGGACCGGAACACCGCGGCCGGCAAGCCGCACAGGTCGTGTGCCTCGCGCAGCAACACCTCACCGGCCCACTTGCTGTTCGCATAACCGTTGGCGTAGCTGTCGTCGACGGCGCGGACCGGGCTCATGACCCGGATGTCGCCGTCTTCTTCGAACACGGCCGCATCGACGTACATCGCGACCGCCACCGTCGACAGGTAGGTGATCGGCTTGATCCGGCCGCTGATCGCCAACCGGATCAGCTCGGCGGTACCCACGACGTTGGGGCCGAACATCTGGTCGTAGGGCAGCACGTGGTTGACCAGGGCCGCGGCGTGCACGATCAGATTCACCTGCTGGGCCAGCCGCTCCCAAGTCGCTTGATCCAGGCCAAGATTCGGCTCACCGATGTCGCCGGTGATGACCTCGAGGTGATCGGCGGCCAGCGTGCGGAACCGCTCGACCAGTTGCGGATCCCCGCTGTGGAACACTTCCTCCAGCCGCTTGGCACCCGCATCCGCGTCCGTGCCGCGCACGATGCAGATCAGGCGTCCACCGGTTTCGGACAGCCGCTCCAGCCATTCCAGGGTGAGGAAGCGGCCGAGGTAGCCGTTGGCGCCGGTCAGCAAAACCGTCTGCGGCGTGCCGGTGGCCCGCGGCAGCCCCGGCGCGGCGGCCAAGGTCTTCGTGTCGATGAACCTCTCCAGCGTGAGGTCGGCGGCCCGCACCTGCGTTGACCCACGCCCGTGCACCGACGCGAACGTCGGCCGCCTGGAACCGGATTCACGCTCGGCCTCGACGTGTTTGGCCAACACGCGCAGATCGGTCGTCGGGCCGATGATCAGGCCCACCGGCACCTCCACGTCGAAGATGTCCTGCAACAGGTTGGAGAAGGTCAACGCCGACAGCGAATCACCGCCGAGGTCCATGAAATGCGCATCCGGTGCGGGCGTGTCGACCAAGCCCAGCAACGCCTCGGCAGCGTGCGTCAGCGTGTCGATCACCGGTTGGTCGGCCGCCCCTTCGCGCAGCGAGCGCAGCTCCGTCTGCCGGGTGGCGGCCAATTCGGCGTACAGGGCTTCCAGGCGCTCACCGTAGTGCTCCTTGAGCTTGGGCCGCAATAGCTTGCCCACCCCGGACAGCAGGCCGTTGTCTTCGCTGAACGGCACGGTCTCGACCAGGAAGTCAGCCGGCACTTCGTAGGACTGCAGCTCGGCGAGAATTGCTGTCTGCCGCAGTGATTCGCTCAGGGCGGCCTTGAGTCCCGCGGGATCCTGACCGGCTGCGAACCTGTCCAGCGCATCGGCAGTCGGAACCACGACAGCCAGCAGATAGGGCCGTTCGCTGTTGCCGTAGACGAATATCTGCCGCACCAGAGCCGCGCTGGAGAACACGGCTTCCAGCCGCGCGACGGCGACGAACTCGCCCTGGGACAGCTTCAGCACGTTGTTGCGCCGGTCGACGTAGGCAAGCCGATCCGGCCCGAGTTCGGCCATCACATCGCCCGTGCGGTAATAGCCGTCGGGATCGAAGGCGTTGGCGGTGACGTCGGGCCGTTTGAAATACCCGGGGGTGGCCGTCTCGGACTTCACCAGCAGCTCGCCCCGCGGGTGTGGCTTGTCGGTGCGGAAGTAGCCCAGTTCGGGAACGTCGACCAGCTTGTAGTCGATCACCGGAGGCTTTTTCAGCACGCCGTCTTTGGTGACCATGCCGACTTCGGTCAGGCCGTAGCCGTCCTGCACGTGCACGTCCAGGCACGACTCGACGAAGGCCTTCATCTCGGCGGCCAGTGGCGCCGTGCCGCAGAAGCTGGTGAGGATGCGCCCACCGAGGACCAGCTCGCGCAGTTCGGCTCGGGCCCACGCCTCGGCCTGTTCGGGCTCTCCAACGTTCAGGCCCAGGGCGACTTCCCGATCAACGGCGCTCTGGTAACGCTGGTAGAGCATCTCGGCTACCCGCGGTACCAGACCCATCTCGGTGGGGCGCACCAGGTTCCAGTCTTCGAACAATGTCGACAGATCGCTTTCCGGCACAAAGTAACTGGTGCCGCCCGCCTGGAACGACGTCGCCAGCGGAAGGCGGCCGCCGAGGTGATTCAGCGGCATGAAGTTGACGTTGAGCACCGGGATGTCTTCCCAGTCGGGCAGCAGCTCGTTGGTCCACACCTTGGCGAGCATCCGCTCGGTGTACATGGCGCCCTTCGGCAATCCGGTGCTGCCGGACGTGTACATGATCATGGCCAGACGTTGGTCGTCCTCGCCGGTGTAAATCGGTTCGGGCGGCAGCGCTCGACCGCGCTCGACGACGTCGCTGAGGATCTCGATCGTCACGGGCATGCCCGCGGCCGCCAGCTTCGCAGTAGCGCGCTCCAGGCTCTCTCGTTGGTCGTCGACCTGCGGTTGGTAGTCGAAAACCAACAGGCGACGCAACGAGGTGCTACGCAGAGCCGCTTCGACGGCGAGGTCCAGATACCCGGCGCCCGCCGCGAGGACCCGCGGTTCGACTTCTTCGACGATGGGCTGCAGCCGGGACGCGGCGGCGTTGTGCTGCAGCGGTACGGCAACCAGTCCCAGATACCCGCAGACCAGGTCGACGGTCAGGTACTCGGGGCTGGCAAAGCCGACGGTCGCCACGAAGTCTCCCGGCGCCACCGGATCCGTCGCGTCATGCCGCCACGCGGTGGCGATCGCGCGCACGTTGGCCCACAGATCGCGGTAGGTGATGGTGTCGAAGTGTGGCAGTAGTTGCGCGGTGGTGCGGCCGGTCGCGGGGTCCGTCGTCAACGACCGTGCCCGCCAGCCCAGCGCGGGGCGGTCCGCGTAACCCGCCACCAGCGTCTCCATGACCTGTGGCAATCGAAGCCCGGGTTGCCGCGCCGCCTGCCGGATGGCCGCGTCGGGCCGGGCTGCCCGGAATTGCGCGTCGTCGGTGTTCAGCTGCTGTGCGCGTTCGACGACGCGTTCCCGTTGGGTGCCGCTCAGGTCGGTCATGGTCGGCTTCTCTCTGCCAGGTCCCTAAAGATGACTCGTCTAGGGCAAACCGCCTGAGCGGCGCGAGTCTTCCATCCCACCGGTGTGACCGTTAGCACACGGCGGTGAGGGCGGGGTTGCCTGGCGGCGTCAGGCCACCACGTTGATGGGGTCGCCGACGGTCACCATGTCGAAGTACCACGCGGCGTTTTCCGGACTCAGATTGATGCAACCGTGACTGACGTTGGCGTGGCCCTGCGAATCCACCGACCATGGCGCCGAGTGCACGTAAACGCCACTCGAGGTGACACGGACCGCGTAGGAAGCGGTGATTCGGTAGCCGTCGGGCGAACTGAGCGGGATGCCGATGGTCCGCGAGTCCATCACGACGGTGCGCTCCTTGGACATGGCGGAGAAGTTGCCGATCGGGGTCGGGCGACTGGGCTTGCCCATCGACGCCGGCATGGTGCGGAGTGTCTCGCCGTTCCTGCTGACGGTGAAGGTGTGCGCGGAGATGCTGGCCACACCGAGCAGGGCGTCACCCGTCTCGAATCCCGTTCCCAGCGCCTGCACTCCCACCGAGACGTGGGTGTGCGCGGGCCAGTACTGGTTGGGCACCCACTGCACGACGTTGTTCTCGACCCATTCGAAGTGCCCGGTCGTGTTGCCCGGGGAGGTGACGCGGATGGACCGCTCGGCGCCGGCGCGGTCGGTGACCGGCGCGGTGAACGTCACCACAACCGGCTGTGCCACGCCCACCACCGCACCGTCGGTCGGGAAGACGGAAGCAACGCCGGGGACAGGCGCGGGCACCGGAACCGCGGCCACACTGCGGGTGACCGGTCCTACCAGGACGATCGCCGATATCGCGACCATAACGAATAGATGACGAACTGCTCGACGCATGGCCTTCACCCTCCGAGATGGTGCAATCAACACACCGGCATTCTAGTCGGCTCTACCCAGTTGGTTTCCGTAGCAAACATTTCGTTATTAGCCTGGTGCTATGTTAGCGGCCCGTCAGGCCTTGTGTTGGGTCTTGCCGTGATCACCGCTTCTGATCGACGTTGTGGCCGACGGCTCTGTCCGCACCGCCCGAGGCGCCCGAAGTCCGTGGCGTGCCCGCCGTGGTCCGAATGTCGTTGAGCTGGAACATATGTTCCTGCGGCCGGCATCTGTCACACCGAATTTGACCTGTGCCGCCGCGAAAGTAACCTTGCCACAAGGCCTGTCGCCGGTGACGACTTCCGGATCTGCCCGGAGATGGCATGGCCGGGGCGGAAACGCTGGATTGGCCGGCCGCGAGGGGTTAGCCTCAGCGAGATCAGGCGCCGCAGACCGCCTTACAAACCCTGTGGACCGAGGAGGTGGGGTGCTCTTCCGTCAACTCGAGTATTTCGTCTCGGTGGCCCACGAGCGGCACTTCGCCCGGGCGGCAGAGAAGTGCTACGTGTCGCAACCCGCGTTGTCCGCCGCGATCGCCAAGCTCGAACGCGAGCTCAACGTCACGCTGATCAACCGCGGACACAGCTTTGAAGGCCTCACCCCGGAAGGGGAGCGGCTGGTCGTGTGGGCCAAGCGGATTCTGGCCGAACACGATGCCTTCAAGGCCGAGGTGCACGCCGTACGGTCCGGGATAACCGGGACGCTGCGGCTGGGCACGGTTCCCACCGCCTCCACGACGGCCTCCCTGGTGCTCTCGGCCTTCTGTTCGGCGCATCCGTTGGTGAAAGTGCAGATCCGCTCCCGGCTGGCCGCGAGCGAGCTGTACCGGCGGCTACGCGAGTTCGAGCTGGACGCGGCCATCGTCCACCATGCGCCCGAAGACTCCCACGACGTCGACCTGCTACCCCTGTACGACGAGCACTACGTCCTGCTGTCGCCGTCGGACATGTTGGCCCCCGGTGCATCCACGATGGCGTGGGCGGATGTCGCGCAACTCCCGCTGGCGTTGCTGACCGCCGATATGCGAGACCGACAGATCATTGACGAGGCCTTCGCCAGCCACGACATCAAGGTCACCCCGCAGGTCGAGACTGATTCGGTCGCTTCGCTTTTCGCCCAGGTTTCCACCGGAAACTGGGCGTGCATCGTGCCGCACACCTGGCTGTGGACGACGCCGATGACGGGCGAGATCCGCGCGGTCGAAATGGTCGATCCTGTCGTGAAAGCCGAGATCGGCCTGGCCACAAAGGCTTCCGGGCCAGGATCTCCCGTTGCGCGCGCGCTGAAGGAATCCGCGCAACAGCTGACGCTCGACGAGTTCTTCGAGGCCCAACTGGTGGGACTCACCCGCCGGCGCTGACTGGAGCCGGGGTGGCCGCGCTGGTCGGGTTCAGGCTCGCCAGGTGACCGCTTTCCACGCCGGCGGCCGGGTCGAGTACGCAGTCGATGATCGACGGCCCGTTCGACGCGATTGCCGCAGCAAGTGCCGACCGCACTTCGGCAGGTGTGGTGACGTGATATCCCTTGCCGCCAAACGCCTCTGCGATCAGCTCGTGTCGCGCCTGCGCGTTCAGGACGGTCGGCGCCGGGTCGGTTCCAGAGACCGATTCGTCGCCGCGGTAGACGCCACCGTTGTTGAGGATGACGACCGTCACCGGCAGCCGGTAGCGGCAGATCGTCTCGATTTCCATGCCGCTGAAGCCAAATGCGCTGTCGCCCTCGATCGCGACAACCGGCTTGCCGGTCTCGACCGCGGCGGCGATGGCGTAGCCCATGCCGATGCCCATCACTCCCCAGGTCCCCGTGTCGAGACGGTGCCGCGGCACCTCCATGTCGATGACGTTGCGGGCGAGGTCGAGGGCATTGGCGCCCTCGTTCACCAGATAGGCGTCCGGATTGGCTTGCAGCACTGAGCGAATAGCGCCGAGCGCGTTGTAGAACCGCATCGGGTGTGGATCCTCGGTCAGCCGCTGCCGCATCTTGGCGTCGTTGGTCGCCTTGCGCTCGGCGAGTTCGTCGATCCATTCCGGCGGAGCGCCGACGGGACGCGCGGCCACACCGTCGAGCAGCGCTGACATCACCGAACCGATGTCGCCGGCCAGCGGCGCAGCGATCGGGCGGTTGCTGTCGAATTCCGAAGGTGCGATATCGATTTGGATGAACTTGGTATCGGCAGCCCACTGCGGCGATTCGCCGTGGCCGAGCAACCAGTTGAGTCTGGCGCCGACCAGCAAGACCGCGTCGGCCCGGGCTATCGCAAGCGAGCGCGCCGCGGCCGCGGACTGCGGGTGTGAGTCCGGCAGCAGTCCCTTGGCCATCGACATCGGCAGAAACGGAATTCCGGTGGCTTCCACGAACTCCCGAATCACGCCGTCGGCCTGCGCATACGCCGCGCCCTTGCCCAGCACGATCAGCGGTCGCCGTGCCTGGGCGAGCACGTCCAGGGCGCGCTCGACCGCATCCGGTGCCGGCAGTTGGCGGGGAGCCGGATCGACGAGGCGCCAGATGGTGTCCGCAGCCGCGGCGGCATCCATCGCGTGGCCCAGCACCTCACCCGGGATGTCGAGGTAGACGCCGCCGGGCCGGCCGGAGATCGCGGTGCGAATGGCCCGTGCCACACCGATCCCGATGTCCTCGACGCGGCCGATCCGATAGGCCGCCTTGGCGAAAGGCCTTGCGGCGTTGAGTTGGTCGAGATCCTGGTAGTCACCGCGCTGCAGATCCACCAGCGGTCGCTGGCTGGATCCGGAGATCTGCACCATCGGGAAGCAGTTCGCGGTGGCGTTGGCAAGTGCGGGAAGTCCGTTGAGAAAGCCGGGCCCGGAGGTCGTCAGGCACACGCCTGGGCGGCGGGTGAGGAATCCGGCCGCGGCAGCGGCGTTTCCGGCCGAAGTCTCGTGCCGGAAACCGATGTAGCGGATGCCGGATGCCTGCGCAACACGGGCCAGGTCGGTGATCGGGATACCGACCACCCCGTAGATGGTCTGCACGTCGTTGGCCTTGAGGGCGTCCACGGCGAGGTGGAAGCCGTCGGTCAACGCCGCCGCTCCGCCGGGGGCTGCTGAATTTGTGGTCATCGCACGACTCCTCATTACTGGTGGTGTTCGCGTCTTCGCCATCACTTTTGTCCGGGTGCGTTCTCGTGTCCAAGACGAGGCCGCTATCCAGCGATCAACGCCGTCTATCAAGCAGGCATCGGTGCAGGTCGGAGCTACTGACGGCTGTTTAATAAGAGCCGGTTATCAATCGTGAGCGAATGGGTATTAGACCTGCGGACATGTCGCCCGGCATGGTGTTGATAACAGTGCTTTTCACATCGAGTAGTTAAGGAGCAGGGACGGTGACATCGCAGACATTGCACACGATCACCCGGAGCGACGTTCCGGCCATGCCATCTCAGGCGGAGGTGACCAACGGAATGCCCAGCCCGCGCATAGCCGACCTGATCGAGGTCGCGGCCACCCGGCTGCCGGAGGCTTCGGCGCTGGTCGTCACCCCCGATCGGATAGCGGTGAGCTACCGCGAGTTGGTCCGTCTGGTGGACAATCTGGCCGGCCAGCTCAAGCGGCATGGCCTGCTGCCGGGTGATCGGATCGCTCTGCGCGCCGGCAGCAACGCCGAATTCGTCGTCAGCCTGTTGGCGGCGTCGCGGGCGGACCTGATCGTCGTCCCGCTGGACCCGGCCCTGCCCGTCAGCGAGCAGCGCGTCCGGTCCGAGGCGGCGGGCGTGCGGGTGGTGCTGGTCGACGGTGACGTGCCGGGCGACCGGCGCGAACCGGAACTGCGGTGGTGGCGGGTCTCGGTGACACCCGACAACCCCCGGGACCCCGACAACCCCCGCGACGTCGGCCTGTCCGTTCACCTGGACGCGGCGACGGTGGCCAACGCGGTGACGTCGGCGCCCGCCGGGCTGCGGCACGACGACGCGATGATCATGTTCACCGGCGGGACGACGGGCGTGCCGAAGATGGTTCCGTGGACCCACGGCAACATCGCCAGCTCAGTCCGGGCCGTCATCGCCGGGTACCGGCTCGGCCCGCAGGACGCGACCGTTGCCGTGATGCCGCTGTACCACGGGCACGGGCTGATCGCCGCGCTGCTGTCGAGCCTGGCATCGGGCGGAACGGTGTTGCTGCCGGCTCGCGGGCGGTTCTCGGCGCACACGTTCTGGGATGACATCGCGGCAGTCGGAGCCACCTGGTACACGGCGGTGCCCACGATTCACCAGATCCTGTTGGAGCGGGCCAAGACTGACTCGTCGCCCAGGCGAGCATCGCTACGCTTCATCCGCAGTTGCAGCGCGCCGCTCACTCCGGAGACGGCGCAGGCGCTCCAAGAGGAGTTTTCGGCGCCGGTGGTGTGTGCCTTCGGCATGACCGAGGCCACCCACCAGGTGAGCACGACCGGCACTGATCAAAGCGAAAGCCCTGCCGGGACAACCGGTCTGGTCGGCCGGTCGACCGGGCCGGAGGTCCGCATCGCTGGGCCCGACGGGCGGCCGCTGCCCACGGGTGCGGTCGGAGAGGTCTGGCTGCGCGGGCCCAGCGTGGTGCGCGGCTACCTCGGCGACCCGGCGATCACCGCCGCCAACTTCACCGAGGGCTGGCTGCGCACAGGTGATTTGGGATCACTGTCGATGGCCGGCGATCTGACCATCCGCGGCCGGATCAAGGAACTCATCAACCGCGGCGGTGAGAAGATCTCCCCCGAGCGCGTCGAGGGCGTGCTGGCCACTCACCCGAATGTGCTGGAAGTGGCCGTGTTCGGGGTGCCGGACAAGATGTACGGCGAGACGGTGGCCGCGGTGCTTGTTCCCCGGGTGTCGCCCGCACCGACGCCGGCGGAGCTCGCGGTGTTCTGCCGGGAGCGGCTGGCAGCCTTCGAGGTGCCCGCCAGCTTCCGCGAGGTCAAGGCACTGCCGCACACCGCGAAGGGCTCACTCGACCGCCGCGCCGTGGCCGAGCAGTTCGGCGGCGGGGCGTGAAGCCTGGTTTCCCCAAACGGCTCGTGCGCCGGATTCGCCGATGCGGTAGGTCTGCAACAGCACGGTGATCGCGGCCACGATCACCAGAACCGAAACCGTGGCGTGCAAACCGATTTTCACGGCGCGTCCGCGCGCCTGGCGAATGTGCACGGCGGTCAGCAGCGCCAAGGCGGCCACCAGCGCGGCCACCATGTAGATCAGCGTCGAACCCAGATTCGCGTGGGTGTCGAGCACGGGCGAGACGTGTCTGGCCTTCCCGATCAGCCACTCACCCGAGCTGGCGGTCAGCGGGGTCAGCACGAGGGTGGCCGCCGCCAACACCAGCACCAGCCAGATCAGCCGTCGCCGCGCGGCCGGCCACAGCGCGCAGACGATCGCCAGGATCGCGGTGAGCGGACCCAGCACGACGACGAAGTGGTTGAGCAGTATGTGGGCGGGAAGGCCGTTGATCGTCGACATGCTGCTGGGCTTCAGCGCCGCTCGATGCTCATGCCGTCGTCTTCACCTTGGCGGCCGCGGATTCCGGCATCGGCTCGTAGCGGGCGAACGCACGGGTGAACGAAGCGGCTCCGTGCGCCAGTGAGCGCAAATCGATTGCATACCTGGTCAATTCGACCTGAGGCACTTCGGCTTTGACCACCGTGCGTTCGTGACCGGCGGCCTCGGTGCCGAGCACGCGGCCGCGCCGACCGGACAGGTCGCCCATCACCGCGCCGACGTAGTCGTCGGGCACGAGCACCGAGATCTCGTCGATCGGCTCGAGCAGCATCACCTTCGTCGCCGAAGCCGCCTCACGCAAGGCCAGCGCACCCGCCGCTTGAAACGCGAAGTCCGACGAGTCCACGCTGTGGGCCTTCCCGTCGAACAAGGTGACGCGCAGGTCGACCACCGGGTAACCGGCGTGCACTCCCTTTTCCATCTGCGCACGGACACCCTTCTCCACGCTGGGGATGTAATTGCGCGGCACCGACCCGCCGACCACCTTGTCGACGAATTCGAACCCGGAGCCCTCCGGCAGCGGTTCCACCTCGATGTCGCACACCCCGTACTGACCGTGTCCGCCGGACTGCTTGATGTGGCGACCATGCCCTTTCGCCTTGCCGGCGAAGGTTTCTCGCAGCGGCACGCGCAGCTCCACCGTGTCCACGGTTACGCCGTAACGGTTGGCCAGCGCGTCGAGCACCACCCCGACGTGGGCCTCGCCCATGCACCACAGCACTATCTGGTGCGTCTCCTGATTCTGCTCGATCCGCAGTGTCGGATCTTCAGCGGCCAACCGGCCCAAGCCGACCGACAACTTGTCCTCGTCGGCCTTGGCGTGGGCCTGAATGGCGACCGGCAGCAGCGGCTCGGGCATGGTCCAGGGCCTCAGCACGAGCGGCTCGGCCTTGTCGGAGAGCGTGTCACCGGTTTCGGCCCGGCTCAGCTTGCCGATCGCACAGATGTCCCCGGCCACCACGGCCGGCGCGGGGCGCTGCTGCTTGCCGAGGGGGAAGGACAGGACCCCGATACGTTCGTCTTCGTCATGGTCGGGGTGGCTGGTGCCGGAGCCGTTGGATTCCCCGAAAAACGAGGCGAAATGGCCCGACACGTGCACCGTCGCGTCGGGTTTGATGGTCCCGGAGAACACCCGGACCAGGCTGACCCTGCCGACGTAGGGGTCTGACGTCGTCTTCACCACCTCGGCCAGCAGCGGCGCGCTGGCGTCACAGGCGAGCTCGGCATGCGGAGCGCCCGCCGGCGTAAATACCTCCGGCAGTGGGTGTTCCATCGGGGACGGAAATCCGCGGGTGGCGACCTCGAGCAGTTCCAGGGTGCCGATGCCGGTGCCGCTGCACACCGGGATCACCGGGAAGAACGAGCCGCGCGCGACGGCTCTCTCCAGATCCTCGATGAGCACCGACTCGTCGATCGACTCGCCGCCGAGATAGCGGTCCATCAGGGACTCGTCTTCGGACTCCTCGATGATTCCTTCGATCAGGGTGCCGCGCGCCTCCTCGATGCGATCCTCGTCCGCCGAGTCGGGGGGACCCAGGGTCCGCTTACCGTCCGAGTACGTGTACCTGGTCTGCGACAGCAATCCGATCAGACCGCTAGCGGTCGGCAGGTAGAGGGGTAAAACCTTGTCGCCGAACGCGTTTTGGGCCGCGTCCAGAGCTTCCGCGTAGTTCGCCCGGGCGTGGTCGAGCTTGGTGATCACCACTGCGCGGGGCATGCCGACCTGGCTGCACTCCTGCCACAGGGATTTGGTCGGCTCGTCGACGCCTTCGTTGGCCGCGATGACGAACAGAGCGCAATCGGCGGCCCGCAACCCGGCCCGCAGTTCGCCGACGAAATCGGCGTATCCGGGGGTGTCGACGAGGTTGATCTTGATGTCGTTGTGTGACAGCGAGGCGACCGCGAGGCCGACCGAGCGCTGTTGCCGGATCTCGGCGTCGTCGAAGTCGCAGACGGTGTTGCCCTCGGTGACCGAACCCGCCCGGTTCAAGACACCGGCCGCGACGAGCAAGGCTTCGACGAGGGTGGTTTTACCACCGCCCGACGGCCCCACCAGAACCACGTTGCGGACGGCGTTGGGTCCGTCCGCAGTGGGGGCGGCACCCGCCCCCTGGGAAGCACTCGCTCTGTCCGCCATGGCTGTCCTCCAGTTCTCCGGGTAGCTGCGCTCGCCCCGCGAGCGGGCAGTGAGGTGTGTCCCAGCCCACAGGAGGCAGTAAGCAACTTTTCCCCCAACAGCCGCCCAACACAAGGGTCCAGGGATGCGTATCGCCTGTAAGGCGTCTCGTCCTGGTAGCTGCGTATGTCATGCTTCTTCCCGCTGTTATCGCTACCTGGGGGAGGTCATTCATGTCCATTTGCCGATTCCTCGCCATCGCCGGCGCCTTCGCCGCGCTGGCCGGCTTTGCCGCCGTACCCTCCGCGAACGCGGCTCCGCAGCCGGGGGACCCGTGCTCCGCACCCGGCACCTCGGCAGGCGGCGCCTTGTGGTGCGACATGCAGGCCCAGCTGTGGATCAGCAGGGGACCTGCGACGGTCGGTCAACCGTGCAGCACGCTGGGCGATGTCAGGCTCGCGAGTGGCGAGAACCTCGCACATTGCGCACAGACCGGGTCGGGCCTGGTTTGGGTAGCAGGCTCGCGGTGACGCCCTCCGTGTTCGTGGTCACCTCAATCACCAGGCCGAGCCGCTTCTGACGCCTCCCGGATCAGGAGACGAGGGCGGTCACCATCGCCGTTACTTCCCGGATGGCCGCGGCACCAATGTTGCCGATCGGCTCATCCGGGGCCACCCGTGGCAGCTACTGAATGAGCTCGGGGAGCACGACGCCGTCCGGCTTCGCCGTTGCGACGATCATCGCCATTGTGGTGTCGGGAATTTGGCCTGGGATAAAGGGGCAAGTGATCACCCGCCCTGTGTCAGCGGCCAGATGGATGTCGTTGGATAGCACCGTGACATATAACTCGTGATCGCCGTCGCGCCGAGGTGCGATGTCGCCCGGGCGGATCACAGCCCGGCGGCGCGGTTCGCGTCGTAGACCCGCCGCGCGTAGGCACCGATGTCGAGCGCTGGGACGGTCTTTTCGGTGTAGTTCGTCAGGGTGATTCGCAGGTGTTCGTTGCGCAGCGCCTGCTCGATCATTTCCGATCGGTTCAGACCGGCCGCTTTCGCATCAGAGTCGGCCGCGGCCAGCACTCCCTGATCCACTGTCACCGACACCTAGTCCTTAGCACGTTCTTTATCCTACTTTTGGTAGGACTCCATAGCGTTCAGCCGACCGGGCAGCATTGCCGCGTGCTCAGGCGTGCCAGCTGGACCAGCGGCGCACGGCGACCGCGATGACCGGTCCGTTCAACGAAACCGATTGGTACTGAGGATATTTGGCGCGCAACAGCCGGTAGCCGGTGTGCATCGCCTGGTCGCCGGAATGGATCGTGGCGACACCGTCGGCCCGGACCCACCACAACTGCGTCCAGTCCTCGGCGTAGTGGTCGACGATCAGGCTGACCTGTGGATTGGCCTCGATGTTGGCCAGCCGGCGCAGTCGCTGCGTCGTCTTCGGCTTCGCGTCCACAGCGGTGTAGATGAGGTCCTGGTCGACCGCGAACACCACCGGAACCAGGTGCGGTACACCTTCGGATGTCACCGTGGCCAGTCGCGCCACCGGGGACTGGGCGAACCTGACCGCCGAGTCGAACTCGCTCACCGAAGCAGCTTAATAGCGTGTCCGCCGCAGCTACCCCGGTCGGTCATCAAGAAGTTGTTGAGGATCCGTATAGGGACCGGCTTGACCCTGTCTTGATCGGGCAAAAGCCCGATCCCCTCCCCCTCACACGCAAGGAACTTCACATGTTCACGCACCGCATCCTCGCAGCAGTCACCACCGCGCTCGGCGCCGCCGCCATCGCGCTTACCGTTGCTACCGCCGGCATCGCGTCGGCCAACGGCGTCGACGACACCTACGTGGCCCAGATGAAGGGCGTGGGCGTGAACTTCCCGCCTGACAAAGCAGGCCAAGCCGGCCACGCGATCTGCAACGCACTGTCGGCAGGGGCTACCGGAGCCCAGCTGACGAAGGCGATGGCCGGCCAGGGCTTTACCGAAAAGCAGAGTAAAGCCATGGTCCGTTTTGCGGCGCAGGACTACTGCCCGCAGTTCTCCAACCAAGCCCGCGCGTAGCACCACATCCACCGAGGTAGGGGAGCCCGGTACCGGGACCCCCTACTTCCGTGCGGAATGGCCCACCGGACTGCGCAACGCCGGAGTACTCGGTGCCCCGCGGGCGCTAACTTAACTTCATGCAGGCCGAGACCCAGATCGCCAACCTCCTCTATCGGTACGCCGAATGCATCGACGCCGGCGACCTGCCCGGGGCCGCCGCGCTCTTCGAGCATGCCCGGATCAAGGTCGGCGGGCCCGATCCCAGCCATGACACCGTCGATGCCGCCCGCCTGCTGGGGATTTGGCAGTCGCTGATCATGCTCTATCCGGACGGGACGCCCCGAACCAAACATGTGGTGAGCAATCCCATCATCGAGGTCGACGAGGACGCCGGCACCGCCAACTGCCGCAGCTACTACACGGTGCTACAGCGGACCGACACGCTTCCGCTGCAGACCATCGTCACCGGCCGCTATCACGACCTATTCGAACGCGTCGACGGCCAGTGGCGGTTCTGCTACCGCGACCTCACGCTCATCGACATGGTCGGAGATGTCAGTCAGCATCTCACCCATCCCAGTGCGGTCAGCTGAGCCCGCCAGGTTGGCATCCCGTGATGTGGCTACCTGGACTACGGTGATCTGAACAAAGCCGGCTAGCCCAGACCCAACGGCTGGGACAATTTTGGTTCTTCCCCCAACGCAGGAGGTTACGGGATGAGCAAAGCGCACCACCGCCCCCTCAGGTGGTCATGGCTGGTCAGCGTGCTGGCCGCGATCGGACTGGGGTTGGGCCTGGTCACGCCGCAGGTCCACGCTGGGCCTCCTGGGCCCCCAGGGTCATCGACACTGGTGCTCGGCCGGTTCGGCGAGCGGCCCGCGCTACCGCTCGACCCCGCGGCCACCGTCGGGCCGCAGGTAGTCAACATCAGCACCAGGTTCGGCTACAACAACGCCATCGGAGCCGGAACGGGCATCGTCATCGATCCCAATGGCGTCGTGCTGACCAATAACCACGTCATCTCGGGCGCCACCGACATCAACGCCTTCAGCATCGGCGACGGCCGGACCTACGGCGTCGACGTGGTCGGCTACGACCGCACCCAGGATGTCGCGGTGCTGCAGCTACGCGGCGCCGGCGGCCTGCCCGCCGCCGCAATCGGCGGCGGGGTCAGCGTCGGAGAGCATCTCACCGCGCTGGGCAACGCCGGCGGCGGGGGTGGAGCGCCCACCGCGGTGTCCGGCCGCGTGGTCGCGGTCAACCAGAGCGTCTCGGCGACCGACACCCTGACCGGCGCCACCGAGAACCTGCGCGGTTTGATCCAGGTCGATGCCGCGATCAAGCCCGGCGACTCGGGTGGCCCCCTGGTGAACCAGGGTGGGCAGGTCGTCGGCATGAACACCGCCGCTACCGAGAGTTACAAGATGTCGGGCGGGCAGGGCTTCGCCATTCCGATCGGCCAGGCGATGGGGGTGGCCGGCGCCATCCGGAGCGGCGCCGGCTCGAACACCGTTCACATCGGTCCGACGGCCTTCCTTGGCCTGGGCGTTGTGGACGGTGGTGGCGGCGCGCGGGTCGAACGTGTGGTCGGCAGCGGCCCCGCCGCGGCCGCCGGGATCTCCGTTGGCGACGTCATCATCCAGGTCGACGGTGTCCCGATCAATTCGGCCACCGCGATGACGGATGTGCTGGTCCCGCATCACCCGGGGGACACCATCCTGATGACCATTCGCACCAGGTCGGGTGACACCCGCACCGCGAACGTCACGTTGGTCGACGGCCCTCCGGCCTGACGTCGCGTATACTGCCCGCCCGGCCAATTCGTTTGTGGCCGCACGCAATTCCCTTCCGGGTGATTCCCGAAGCCGTGCCTCGGGTACACGTGGCATCGTGGAATTGATGAACGACGCAGACCGCGCTGTCGAGGTTGTCGAGCACCATTCCCATCACTCAGGGGAAGGCAGTCACGTCGAAGGCGGTGTGGTCGAGCACCCGGATGCCGAGGATTTCGAGAACGCCGCCGCCCTGCCGGCCGATCCGACCTGGTTCAAACACGCGGTGTTCTACGAGGTTCTGGTCCGGGCTTTCCGTGATGCCAACGCCGACGGGTCGGGTGACCTGCGTGGCCTGATCGGACGCCTGGACTACCTGCAGTGGCTGGGCATCGACTGCATCTGGCTGCCCCCGTTCTACGACTCACCGCTGCGTGACGGCGGCTACGACATCCGGGACTTCTACAAGGTGCTGCCCGAGTTCGGGACGGTGGATGATTTCGTCGCGCTGCTCGACGCGGCGCACGAGCGGGGGATCCGGGTCATCACGGACCTGGTGATGAACCACACTTCGGAGTCGCACCCGTGGTTTCAGGAGTCTCGTCACGACCCCGACGGACCCTACGGCGACTTCTATGTCTGGAGCGACACCAGCGAGAGATACACCGATGCCCGGATCATCTTCGTCGACACCGAAGAATCGAACTGGACCTTCGATCCGGTGCGTCGCCAGTTTTACTGGCATCGGTTCTTCTCGCACCAGCCCGACCTGAACTACGACAACCCGGCCGTGCAAGAAGCGATGATCGATGTTCTTCGGTTCTGGCTGGGCCTGGGTATCGACGGTTTTCGGCTGGACGCGGTGCCCTATCTCTTCGAGCGTGAGGGCACCAACTGCGAGAACCTGCCCGAGACGCACGCCTTCCTCAAGCGCGTCCGCAAAGTCATCGACGACGAATTCCCGGGCCGGGTGCTGCTGGCCGAGGCTAATCAGTGGCCCGCCGACGTCGTCGAGTACTTCGGCGACCCCACCACCGGCGGGGACGAATGCCACATGGCCTTTCACTTCCCGCTGATGCCCCGCATCTTCATGGCGGTTCGCCGCGAGTCGCGGTTTCCGATCTCGGAGATCCTCGCGCAGACCCCACAGATCCCGGACCTGGCACAGTGGGGCATTTTTCTGCGCAACCACGACGAGTTGACGTTGGAAATGGTCAGCGACGAAGAGCGCGACTACATGTATTCCGAGTACGCCAAGGATCCGCGGATGAAGGCGAACGTCGGAATCCGTCGTCGCCTGGCGCCGCTGCTGGACAACGACCGCAACCAGATCGAGTTGTTCACGGCGTTGCTGCTGTCGCTGCCCGGTTCACCGGTGCTCTACTACGGCGATGAGATCGGCATGGGCGACGTCATCTGGCTGGGTGATCGCGACGGGGTGCGAACCCCGATGCAGTGGACGCCGGACCGCAACGCCGGCTTCTCCACCGCCAACCCCGGCCGGCTGTATCTGCCACCCAGCCAGGATCCGGTCTACGGCTACCAGGCCGTCAACGTCGAGGCCCAGCGAGACACTTCCACATCGCTGCTCAACTTCACCCGCATGATGCTCGCGGTGCGCCGCCGGCACGAGGCGTTTTCCGTGGGGGCGTTCCAGGAACTGGGCGGATCCAACCCGTCGGTTTTGGCTTTCGTGCGTCAAGCACCGGGTGACAACGGTGACACGGTGCTCTGCGTCAACAACCTGTCCCGGTTTCCCCAGCCGATCGAACTGAACCTCCAGCATTGGAACGACTACACGCCGGTCGAACTGACCGGGCAGGTGAATTTCCCGCATATCGGCCACCTGCCCTATCTGCTCACGCTGCCGGGACACGGGTTCTACTGGTTCCAGCTGCGTGAGTCTGAGGAGCATCGATGATTTTGCCAGCCCAACTGGCGGCCAAGCTGCCATGGTCGGAGTGGCTTCCACAGCAACGCTGGTATGCCGGTCGGAGTCGTGAGCTCAGGACTGCCGAGCCGGCCGTGGTCGTCCCGCTGCGTGACAATCTTGACCTGGTTCTGGTCGACGTCGCCTACACCGACGGCTCGTCGGAGCGCTACCAGGTGATCGTGGGCTGGGATTCGGCGCCGATCTCCGAGTTCAGCACCGTGGCCACCATCGGAGCCGCCGACGATCGCACCGGTTTCGACGCGCTGTACGACGCCAGCGCACCGCAATACCTGTTGTCGTTGATCGACTCGTCAGCCGTGCGCGACTCGTCGGGCGTCGAAGTGAGGTTCGCCGCGGAACCCGAGGTGGACCTGCCGCTCGACGCGTATCCGCGCGTCATGGACGGCGAGCAGAGCAACACCAGCGTGATCTTCGACCCGCAGGCCATCCTCAAGGTGTTCCGCCGGGTCAGCAGCGGCATCAACCCCGACATCGAACTGAACCGGGTGCTGGCCCGGGCCGGGAATCCGCATGTGGCGCGTCTGCTCGGGGCCTACGACATGACCGCACCAGGTCAACCGGACGACCTGGCGTGCCCGCTGGGCATGGTGACCGAATACGAAGCCAACGCCGCCGAAGGCTGGGCCATGGCTACCGCCAGCGTCCGCGACCTGTTCGCGGAGGGCGACCTGTATGCCCACGAAGTCGGCGGCGATTTCGCCGGCGAGTCCTACCGGCTCGGCGAAGCAGTCGCGTCCGTGCATGCCACCCTGGCCGATCGGCTTGGCACCGCCCAGGCGACCTTCCCGGTGGACAACATGCTGTCGCGGCTGTCGTCGACGGTGGCGGCGGTGCCCGATCTGGCGCAGTACGCGGCGACCATCGAGGAGCAATTCCAAAAGCTCGCGGGCGAGAAAATCACCGTCCAGCGGGTGCACGGCGATCTGCACCTGGGCCAGGTGCTGCGCACCCCGGAGAGCTGGCTGCTGATCGACTTCGAAGGCGAACCCGGTCAGCCGCTCGACGAGCGGCGCGCGCCGGATTCGCCGTTGCGCGACGTCGCCGGCGTGCTGCGTTCCTTCGAGTACGCCGCGTACGGGCCGCTGGTGGAACGCGCCTCAAAGATCGAGGACAAGCAGCGCGCCGCGCGCGCCCGGGAATGGGTGCAGCGCAATCACGCGGCGTTCTGCGACGGCTATGCGGCCGCGTCGGGTCTGGACCCGCGGGATTCGTCGCTGCTATTGGCCGCCTACGAACTCGACAAGGCGGTCTACGAGACCGGCTATGAGGCGCGGCACCGGCCCGGATGGCTCCCCATTCCGCTGCGGTCCATCGCCCGGCTCACTGCTGGGTAGGCGATAGGGCTGCCCCGTCTGAAAGCATGTGCGTGTGGCGAACGAGATTTTCAATCCCGAGACGCGGTTGTCATGGGTGCTGGCAGTGCTGGCAGGCGTGCTGGGAGCAACTGCGTTCACCCACTCGGCCGGCTACTTCGTCACCTTCATGACCGGGAACGCCCAGCGCGCGGTGCTGGGCTACTTCCGCCACGACGTGGTGCTCTCGGTGACGGCGGGGGTGCTGCTGGCGTGTTTTGTCGCCGGCGTGGTGGTTTCGTCTTGGTGCCGGCGGCGGTTCTGGGTGGCGCATCCGCATGGTCCGACCGTGTTGACCACCTTCAGCCTGTTCGCCGCCACGGTGGTGGACGTCATCGACGAAGGATGGGACGAATCCCAGCTTGATTTCTCGCCAATCATGTTGGTGGTCTTCGGTGTTGGGGCTCTGAACACGTCGTTCGTCAAGGACGGCGAGGTGTCGGTGCCGCTGAGCTATGTGACCGGCACGCTGGTCAAAATGGGTCAGGGCATCGAACGCCACATCGCCGGCGGTAAAGCGGCCGACTGGCTCGGCTACTTTCTGCTGTTCTCCAGCTTCGTGTTCGGCGCCACCATCGGTGGTTTGATCAGCGTGGTCGTCAACGGAACCTGGATGCTGGTGGTCGCGTCGGCGATGTGCGCGCTGACCACCGCATACACCTACTTCCACCAGGACCGCCATCTGGTGCAGGAATAAGTGACCGAAATGGGCATCGGCAGCAGCGCTGGCCGTTGCACTGCTGCCGATGCCGGCTCGAGTTACGTTGCGTGCCTTATGTGCGGTTGCTGCCCGCGTTGAGCACCTGCAGCATGTCGGGCTTCATGGCAACCAGCTGCTGGTTCCAATAGGGCCACGAGTGCGTGCCGTTGGCCGGGAAGTTGAACACGCCGTTGTGTCCGCCGGTGGCCGCGTAATTCTGCTGGAATTGCTGGTTGGTGCGCAGCGTCATGCCCTCCAGGAACTTCGCCGGCACGTTGTCGCCACCGAGGTCGCTGGGTGCGCCGTTACCGCAGTAGATCCAGATCCGGGTGTTGTTGGCGACCAGCCGTGGAATCTGAACCATCGGGTCGTTGCGCTTCCAGGCCGGGTCGGAGGACGGGCCCCACATGCTGTTGGCGTTGTAGCCGCCAGAGTCGTTCATCGCCAGGCCTATCAGCGTCGGCCACCAGCCCTCGGACGGGTTGAGGAAGGCCGACAGCGCGGCAGCGTAGGGGAACTGCTGCGGGTAGTAGGCGGCCAGGATCAGCGCCGAGCCACCCGACATCGAAAGACCCACCGCCGCATTGCCGTTCGGCGACACCTGCTTGTTGGCCTGCAGCCAGGCGGGCATCTCCTGGGTCAGGAATGTCTCCCACTTGTAGGTGTAGTTCTGGCCGTTGCCCTGCGACGGCTGGTACCAGTTGGTGTAGAAGCTGGACGTGCCGCCGACCGGCATGACCACCGACAGGCCGGACTGGTAGTACTCCTCGAAGGCCGGGGTGTTGATGTCCCAACCGTTGTAGTCGTCCTGTGCCCGAAGGCCGTCGAGCAAGTAGACCGCGTGCTGTCCGCCCCCTTGGAACTGCACTTTGATGTTGCGGCCCATCGACGCTGATGGCACCTCCAGGTATTCGACTGGAAGGCCCGGCTTCGAGAACGCCCCCGCAGTCGCCGCGCCGCCGGCAAAGCCGACGAGACCGGGCAACAGGGCAGCCCCCACAGCCGCGACAGCCAGTCGGCGCGGCAAGCTTGCCGTGGCACTACGCAACCTTTCAACGAATGTCATAGCCCTATCCATCCCAACTTTCATCTGCCGCATGATGCGGTGGAATCTGTTCCGGGCGAGTGAAACACAGGGAGTGGTTGCACTCCGGCTGTCATGGCCGAGGTTCGACGTCGCGGTTGGCTAACGATTCAGAGTCGGTGCGGACTCGTCACATCCAGGTCACGATCAGGCGACAAGACGGCGCAAAAGCGTTGACGACGCGGCGATTCCGACCACCGCGGCGATCACCAGCACGACGATGTCCACCGGGTTGAAGGGCGTACCGATCAGCAGCGCGCGCAATGCGTCGACTTCGTAACTGAGCGGGTTGACCCGACTCAGCGCGCGTAGCCACCCCGGCATCACGTTGACCGGATACAGGGCGTTGGACGCGAAGAACAACGGCATGGTGATCGCCTGACCGATTCCCATCAGGCGATCGCGACTGCGGACCAGCCCGGCGAGTGTCATTGAGAGGCAGGCGAAGAACGCGGCGCCGAGCATGACCGTGGCCATCGCCGCCAGGATCCGCAGCGGATTGACGGTCAGGCCGACGTGCATCACATAGGTCAGCGCCAGCACGCCGACGACCTGGGCGACCGATCGCACGCCGGCCGCGAATGCCTTGCCGGTGATCAGCGCCGAGGCGGGGGCCGGGGTCACCATCAGTTTGGCGAGGATACCCGCGTCTCGATCCCAGATGATCTGTACGCCATAGAAGATCGAGATGAACAACGCCGATTGCGCGATGATTCCGGGTGCCAGAAACGCCAGATAGGACACCGGCCCGGTGTTGATGACGTGCAAGTGGCTGAACGTGGTTCCGAAGATCAGCAGCCACAGGGCCGGCTGCACCATCCGGGTGAGAAGCTCGGCGCGGTCGTGCTGCAGCTTCTGCAGTTCGACGATGGCGAACGCGGTGATTCGATCCACCGTTGCGCGGACCCGCTGCCATCCGTGCGGGGCACGAGTTATCGCCGGCGCTTGTCCGGCTTTGCCGGCTTGATCAACCTGCACGGCGGGCAACCGTTCTGCTGAAACGGATTTCGCGGATACCGGTCGATTCTTCTTCTTCCGGTTCCGAGGTCAGGTCTCCGGCGGTGTAGTGACGGAACACGTCCTCGAGGGTGGCGCGGGGCGAGACCGTCAACTTCAACTTGGCGGGTGTTCCGACGGCCCGCAACTGACCGTGGTGCATCAGCGCGACCCGGTCGCACAGGGCGTCCGCCTCTTCCATGTA
>Ga0335072_10003907_pt1 | contig 22278 bp, 19 predicted proteins | sample Lox_Sample_21_FD_206725 | JGI IMG/M metagenome (GOLD analysis project Ga0335072, IMG submission 206725) | Soil microbial communities from Loxahatchee National Wildlife Refuge, Florida, United States - Lox_Sample_2.1 | ecosystem: Environmental > Terrestrial > Soil > Wetlands | place: USA...
CATCCCACGCTACACCTGCGCCAACGAGTCCTTCCTCAAGAGATCCTCTAACACCTGCTCTGCCCATACGTCCAAATCCATCCCGCCCAAAAGGTGCTCCGCAAGAATCGCACGCTCCGCTTCCACCTCATTGGTTCGTAGATTGATCGCTTTGGCAATCTAGACTCGTCAGAGCGGTTACGGTGGAAGTTCGACTTCACCCAGCCAGCCTTGAGATCAATGACTATGATTCCGAATGGTGCGAGCTTGATGCGCTGGTGGTCTGAGAACATGACCGCGGCGGCCTTGGAGGCATGGTAGACGCTTGAGAATGGTGCTGGGATCCGGCAATTCACATATCCGTATAGCGTTAACCACATATATCTATGGACACACAGAAATGACGCTGTTGCCTGGCCGGAGACGGTCTGGCGGCTCACAAATCGCTCCCACGTTGCGGTGCTGGATCTAAGGCCGTCGCGTGAACAAGTTGCCGGGGACCTGGAAAGCACCTTAACCCCTCCGTAGCTAAAACGGGTCACGCTCCGGGGCGAATGGGCACTCTCCTAGGACTTGAATGGGCACCCCTAGGACCCGGATGGGCACCCCCCCAAGGACCTGAATGGACAACCCCCCTTAAGGACCTGAATGGGCGCCCCCCTCCTTAGGAGCCTTCAATGGGTGAGCTCTGGAGACGGAATGGACACAGGACCCGTTCTGGCTCTAGAGCCCCTGAGCACGATCTTGCCTGGTAACTACCAGCACCAACAGCACCTCCAGGCTTTGGACAGGCCGACGCTGTTCCTTACACCGTTCTTACACACCATCCTGGGAGATTATTCTCAGGAGAAATCCGCGCCTGGGATAAATTTGCTGGGACTGTTGGTTTCCTGGGAGTACGGCCGTGCTAGGAAAATCTTCCTAGGAGGTAACTTCTCCCAGGATGAGAGTCCTGGGTGGAAAGGATTCCTAGGGCGAGAATCCTGAGAGAAAAGGGTGCTAGGAGAAAGCTCCTAGGAGAAACAGCTTCTAGGACATGTTAGCCAGGAGCAATTCTTACCTGGGATGTTATTCCTAGCATTGTAATCCTCTCAGGATTCTCCCCAACAGGTAAATTTGCACTCATAGGCACATTCGGTTATTGAGAGCGGAATAACGCAAACGCATAGAAAATTGTATGATAACACGTCCAATGTAGCTACAGATCTCCTAGGCTGGCTAAGACCAGCCGACGCAGTATACTGTCCTCCCGCCCTTGCTTGGCCTGTTCAAGGCCTGGGGGTTGCTGTAGATGCTGGTAGTTGTTAGGCAAGATCGTGCTCGGGGGAGACACGTGTGGCGCTGCTTTGGGGGCGAGATAAGCCCGGTACGCGGGCGGTCCGGGGTCTTCAGGCCTAGTATGTACAAAAACTCCTAGTCTCTTAAAAGGTAGGAGAAGGGGGCTGGAGCACGAAATTCTCCAGCTCTTTTCCTTCTCCAGCGCCTGCCATCCACGTTTTGTCGACACCGGTCTCAGAACATAATACAGGGAGTACGGCTTCAGATCCTTGCGGATGGAAATGAACCCTAGACCGCGAAGGCCCGTACTCCTAGATGGGATTCGGCCGACAATGGAAATCAACGCGACGCTCCTAACTCTGCCCTCGAATAAGCAGATGGTGCCTCCACAAAACGCTGGTTTTGAGTAGCGGTGTTGTACCCCGTCACGCTGACAAGTGTTGTTGCTCCTCCTGCTCCATATGAATCGTATTTCTGGGGATAAGCTGGCCCGTTGGCCAGTGGTGGCACTATTTCCTTTGCCTCTGCAGCCATCTCCGGGCCGGGATACCGCCTGGCATTGCCGTCTCGCATTCCGCGCCTTTTTCCGCAGGAGAAGATCAAGAATGCCAGGGCTCCTAGGAGTGCGATACCCCCAAGAACTCCACCAGCTATACCTCCTATGGTCCCACCGGATAGTGTTTTGGATGAGCTCGACGACGATGATGTACTACTCCCAGAGCCGCCTGTGCTGGATGATGCTAAGCCGCTCGTTGTCGTTGAAGCATAACCATTTCCTCCAGCTCCTCCTGTGGATCCAGGAGTGGTAGCCGCAGCGCCTCCCGTGGCCGACGAGGCGGCTATCGTCCCGGTAATCTGGCTCAACTATATTTCGCATGGTTTCGACTTAGCATTTCTTCGCACTAGGTTACAATTGGGGAATGTCCAGAGCTAAACATACCGTACTCGCCAACTCCGTAGTTGGAACCGCAACATCCTTGTCCACGCAAGAACCGGAAACCGCCTCGCCCGACCGTGCGAGGCCGACTTGGCCAGGCAAGCAGCAGAACGGGTCCCCGAATGAGTACATCGACCAGGTTGTATTTGCGCAAGCGGGGACAGCCAGAGCATAGTTGGCGCAGTTGTTTTCTATTCCCCGCCACATCACCAGTCCATTAGCACTCCAAGCTCTTTTTCGTCTAGACGAAAATACGATTTCAAAACAGCCGCATTCAGCTTTCTCTGAAAGTGACTTGGAGAAGGGTAGGTAGGTGTTGTTTATTTATTCAAAGGGCACTCACGGTCGGGACAGCATGCCACGGCCCCTGCCAACCCTTCGGTCAAGCATACCGTATTCGTCGGGCAGCAGAAGCTGGTGTACGCGCACGAAGTCGTTTGGTCGGGGCAGGCCCCTGGAGTGTATACGGCCCAGCCGCCCAGGAAAGAAGACCGTTTGACGAGATCTTGCGGGATGGCTTGGGGGATCTCTGGCAGGAGATAGGCATTTGCAACACCGACAAGGAGAGGGGAGATGAGGATGAAGAGCGGGAAGATGTGGAGCCGGCTGAAAGTCGGCATATTTGTATCCGTCGGCATAATTGGAGTTCTGTGATGCGAGTGTGTATCCACTTGAATTGATTATCAATCACTATAACACGCGACTTGTCCGGAAGTGATATTCTCTGTGAGAGAGAAAGAGAAACGAGCGCGAGCGAGTGCTGTGATCTATGAATCTCTCCTGACTAGGGCAGAGCATGGAGTAAACTAGGGCTAAATGCTTGCCGTTGTAAGACCTTGGCTTCTGATTGGTCTGTCGCTCGTCTAGCTAGCGGGTCCTTCCCAGAGGTGCGAAATTTCAGGACACCCAATTAGCTGTCACTGTTGGTTTTTGGATGTGAAAAGGCTCGGCCGCAGCTGGGTATTTCTCCTTCAGGGGTTGATGCCTGGTCGAGTCGTTGTAATTGGAGTGGCCGTGGAGGGCTGCTGTGTTTCATTCCATTTATGGCCAAGGATCATCCTTGCCGCTGGCTGTCAAAGGGTAAAACGGGGTCATGCACTCCGGGATGGGGGGCTTTTCGGATTTGCTTTCCGATGGCTACCGAGTAGAAATATAGGCATTTCTACACGCGTAGCGTCTCGTTGGGGCCCGCTTTAGTTCCTCCCTCGGCGGAGCCCGTTTTGGCTCACTCTCCTTCTCTGCCCTGGAACCTCTGTGATGAGAAATGCAAACAAAGGCCCATTTCGGTCCCTCGCAGTCAAGGGCTAGATTATGCAGTTAGGTCATTATCACGGACTGGAGTAGGTACTTCCTCCAGCACATCGAGAATTTCTACTGTTCATCTTGGTCCTTGCTTCCGCGCTAAAGATGCTTCACTACTCATCGACTTGATCAGAGGTATGACTAGGCCCCTAACTCTCGATGTGTAGTTCTCTTCGTGTCATAGCACGAGCAATATGCTAGTCCGAACTTTATGCGTCCTTTGCCTCGTGAAAGGCTGCAGCTCTTACAGATGGTCTCGTGAATTTTACGCGGAGGCAACCCATAGTGCAAGAGATAGTGCTTTCAGACTCAGTTATCGTCTAGTACGGTCAAGGTGACCAGCAGCTTATCACGATCTCTGCCCGATCGCATGTGATCAGGGAGAACTTATTATCTGTGAAGCTAGAATCTGAAGAAATAGAAAACATGGGTTCGGCGCTCCGCAGCTTTCGTTTCTTCTCGTGTGGTTCTGTCGGCCGCTCATCCAAAATCTCCGCTCTCTTGCGCTTTGTAGATTGAGCATCAACGAGTAACGGTCCCGCTTCATGTTCCACGCGTTCTCCCTGGAGGCGTCTCGGGAGCTGACTTCAATGATGATCAGTAGATACATTTTGAGATGCGATCTGGGAACTCATGCCGACTTTGAGGCTGAGAGGATGAAGCAAGCCACGCGTATGGCCGCTTACCTGAAGCCGTTTGTGCCAAGCCTGCCGCCTAGTGACCCTATTTTTTGGACAGTGAAGTCTTCTAAAGAGGCAACACATGGCCCTTTATGCTCTAAGCGCTGTTCGTGCTCTCGATAAAGCCAGCCCAGCAGTCAAGTTTGCGCAGAAGAGACCTTTTTCTCTCTAATGAATGACCTAAAGCTTGCAATGGTGGATAGACACTTGATAACTACAAAGAACTGTGTTCGATGGGATAGAATTCGGTCTTACCCATAGCTTAGGGGCCTGAAAAGGCCTTCAGCGTCAGGCCATTTGCCGATGCTACATATTTTACTGATGCTATGCCGTTGCTGACGCTACATATTTGCTGATGCTACACCAAAGGAGCTCCTAGGAAGAGTGTCCCAGAAGGGGCTCCTAGAAAGGTTGTGCCAGAGGGAGCTCCTAGGAAGGATGTGCCGGAAGGGGCTCTTAGGAACAATCTGCTCCTAGGAAAGGTGTGCCGCGAGCGACCCACTACGAGATCACTTACGAGATCTCGGACGTCGATATTTAGATAATAAGGTAAGGTTGTTGGAATTAGAGTGCGCATTCAGGTGCCAAGAATGCCCATTCAAGTGCCAAGGGCCCATTCAGGTACCAAGGGCACCCATTTAGGTTCCCGTTGGTGCCACCCCTCCCATGCTAGCAGCCCGCCGTCAATCTCCATTCCCGCGGTGAGAATGAACGGCCCCGTTTTTGCTGGGGCTTCGGATGACCGAGCATGCCAGCCACGTCAGTGGCCATTTTAAGCCCACTTCCGCGAACCGCTGCGCTATTCTTGAGCAAGGCACGGGCTAAGCGTGCGGTATTTTCTCCATTGGCCCTGGTCGCAGCACAATCTGCGCCTAAGCCAACCACTCTCTTAACCAAACCCAGCCGCGGTGGAGATCGGCAACAGGACGACGTAGTAGTAACGAAGTAATGACGCTGCCAGTCAGCGTGCTAACGCGGCCTTGGTCGACCACGGTGGAGAGAGGAATTGTGATGGATTAGAGGACGAAGCTTGAAGGGGGAAGTCCTGCATCCAAGTCCGTCGCATGACTAAGTCGCCGACGACCTGCCGGAGCGCCGGGCGCTTTATCGGCGTCATTGTCAGGGGTCGACGCACCGGGTCAGACGGTCGACGAGATAATGCTACCGAGGCGTCGAGTGAATAAGAGTCAGCCGTTGCGCTGCAACAGTTTTCCCACTGGCCGCATCGTATCGGTTCTGTGGGCTTGGCAGGAGAGTAAGTGGAGCTCGGCGCGGCTTGAGGCACGAGGGGGGCGGTGCAGGAAGGTGGGAGAGGGGAAGAGAACCAAAGAAAGGGAGAGTTGTTGGGAAAGCGGCGGGGGACGAGTGCGTCCTTATACCTGGTGAAGGACAGGGCTGGCAGATGAGGTCGGGTCCCGACGCCATACCGGACGCGGGGGGGAGGTTAGGGCGGTCACGGGACCGCTAACCCGGATCCCGTAATTCACAGATACATACGCATTTTATCCAATGTAGAAACCTTATTTTCTCAGGAGTATCGATTTTGGCATACATGAGATGTAGGGAAACAGTTTGCTAGCCAGGAGGGCGTTAAAGCCCCGGATAACGTCGATCACAGGTACTGGTTTGAGCGAATTAATACGAATACGTCAAAAGGCGATCATTCGCAGAATGTAGTTCCGCCTTGCCAAGGTGCCATTGCAAACGTCCCGGGCCAAATTTAGCACAGCGCCATGTACGCCCGGGAGGAGATAAAAGTCTTGTGATTTTAAATCATCGCCTGCCTTCGACGATGGAACATGATCGAAGGCTGTATCAGAATTGTCTACATAACTCCACGCAATATCTGATTTTACTTGTATTTCCAGAGAGCGGTCGCTGAATACAAGTCTTAGAATTGCGAGAATGGCACTCCTGGCCGAATCAACGGAGCTGGCCTTTGCGAACCCTTACATGAACCCTTACGAATGTGACTTTTCACCGACTTCTACCAAGCTTGAACGGCCCTTGTCCGGATCGTCGATTGAGCACTCCCAGTATAACGAGAAGGACGACTGGGATTTAAAGGAAGTGTACGCCGAGAAAGGGAAGGACGAAGAGAAATACAAGCAGGACGTGGGGGAGCAAGCGCTCCCGTTCCAAAACGTCACAGCGCCAGATGCTCCCAGAACCTTATCTATCCATCATCCAAATTGGTGGTGCCGCAAAGATATGATCATCAAAGATGACGGCGGTAAGACGATCTATTATGCGGATGTAGCCCGATACACCCGCGCCCCTGACATCACTCTACACAGGGGAGAGGACAAGGACCACCCAATCGCCGGCATTGCTCGTTTTAGATTTTCACGGCATCTGCGAATAGGTCTTGGCGATCTTGCCGACGAGCCCTCGATGGTATGGGAGAAGATGAAGAATATGAAGAGATTTGGATATTCGCTGTACCGTGTCGAAGTCACCAACGACGAGCCCATTGGAGGAGAAAATGGTGTTGTTCACCATTGCAGTAGAGGTCGCAGAGCCATTCTTTTCCAACGCACGCGGGCCAAGGAGGATGGAGTGACAAGCAAGCTGAGCTGCATGAACTATAAGCTAGTGGACGAAGTGACTGGCGAGCTCCTGGCTGTATGCCTGGGCACTGGATTCAAGACCTGGAAGCACAGAGCCACATTACACATCAAAAGCCCCTTTCTGGCGGGCGATGCTGAGGCTTTGGTCGTTCTGGGTTTGTGTGGGTTGATAGAGAAGAAGTGGAGACGGGACGCGAGGAACAGTTCTGGCGGGTGAATGGAGTCTTCGTTCAACTCTGGTTGCAGAGGACTGAAAATGGTTCAAGAGGTTGGTGGCTGAGGGGTTACCGTTGAAAAGAATAGGAGCTTTGGAATGCACTATCAGAGACAGGATAGAGCTTCTTGTTAGCTCAAGACGTTGGGTACATGAACTATAATAAGGACGAAGAATGTATAACCCCCAAAGACTGCGCCTCGTTGTTGCGTTCAGTTGCGAACATGGCCAGGAAAGCATTCTGTCGCTCTTCTCATGTTCCACTAGAATGAGGCGCCTGCAACAATCAATTGTAGCGGACGTCATCGCCCGGCTAGAAGGCTAAAAAAGGCATGCCGTGTTTGCATTGTTTGCAAAAATAATTATTTCGAGAGCCCACACCAGCTCGTAGCGACCAATCCCTTCAAGAAGTCCTAGACAATTTCTGCGAATAGTAATGGCCGAAGATGGCTCGGCAGGTGGATGGAGTACCATTGAGTCAGACGAAGTAAGTGCAGCTGAAGTAAGGGTCTAGACCTGGTGACTGAGAATCTTTTTTACAGGGCGTCTTTACATCACTCATCGAGCAACTAGGCGTGAAGGATGTCCAGTTCGAAGAGCTCATTTCACTCGATCCTGATACCATTCGTGCTTTGAGGTAATCAGATCGTGCGTGGCCCCGTCAACACGCTCAGACCTCACTACCCAAACCATGGTTCCTTGAACTGCCTGCATTTCTCCTTCTACAAGCAGGATTTGTCCTGAACATCCTGCATAGCGACTGATATATCCATGACTATAGCCCCGTATATGGCGTCATATTCCTCTTCAAATACATCGGCTCCTCCTCTGAATCCTCGTCCGCACCGCAAGATGGTACATATGATACGCAGGCAGTGGAAGACAAAGGCCTGTTCTTTGCTGCACAGACGATACAAAACGCATGCGGCACTCAAGCCATCCTCTCCGTCATCTTGAACAATGACAGCGCAGATACGAACACACCAGCGACGAAAGGAGGGAGTGCTTACGCCATAAACATTGGTAATGGGCTACGAGAATTCAAAGATTTCACTGCAGGCTTTGCCTCAGAGCTGCGAGGCGAAGCACTCTCCAACTCAAGTCTGATTCGCACGACTCATAACTCTTTTGCTCGCTCGAGCCCCTTTGCAGACGAAACGCAGCGCGAAGCTGCTGGCACTGAGGATGTCTTCCATTTCATTGGCTATGTCCCGCGCAATGACACACTATACGAACTCGATGGATTACAGCCCTATCCCATCTCTCATGGACCATGTACGCTAGAGGAATTCCCCGAGAAGATTATTCCCGTGCTCCAGCGACGAATAGAGCGGTATCCGGCGGGTGAGGTGCGGTTCAATCTTATGGCTGTGTGTCGGGATCTCAGGATACGGGCACAGGAGATCGGAGACTTGGAGGCGCTTGCGAGAGAGAAGCGGAAACGGACTCAATGGGAATGGGAGAATGCTCTAAGGAAACACAACTTTGTGGGCTTCACGGGAGAGATATTGAAGGGTGTGGTGAAGCAAAAGCTGAAGAACGGGGAGTATGAGAAGTGGGTGAAGGATGCGAAAGAAGCCACGGAAAAGCGGTTGACGGAGAAGAGGAAGAAGGGCGAGCAGGTGGAGGAGTAGAAGAGGGAGGAGCTACAGAACACCGATTCATATAGGGTGTGAAGGGATTTTCAATGCACTGTGATTTGAACAGGGCTTCTTGATTTCTAAACCTGGCAGTGAAGGAGTACACTGGAGTCAAAACTTCCTCAAACTGTCCATTTTGTGTTTAGCACACGCTCTAGCACACGCTCTAGCACCTGAGTGGCCATGTCCAAGACTACTGCTCTCGAAGTTCTGGCTTCACGTCATTTCACGGCAGGAGCAAGCCAAGCTCGCCAAGAATGACAAAATTTCCAAGGCCCGAGCAAAATTGGTACTAGTGAATTTTGCCCATTAGCCGTTCATTGGCCGGATCTCAAGCTTAGTGGGATGTGAGGCGGGCGACAAAACATGCAGAACCAGTTCCATCAATTCCCATCAATAGAATTCCAAGCTTGCCATTGATTGCTCAAACACAATGGAGCCTAGGGACTCTTATCTGCGCGAGGCATTCACCTATTGTTTTCCCTCGCCGGCCGAAGTTTAAAACGTACTTTTTACCCCTGCCCAATTCTACTTTCCAGTCCCCATTTGACAACATTGCCCGCCACATTCTTCACCATCATATTCTCGCAAACATCGGAGCGCAATCTTATCTCTCTACATAGCCATGGCATTAGAGATTTCGCCTGCTGCGATTGAACCTCTCTGGCAAGCAGCATTCGGTGACGCGGACCGTCCACAGCTGTACAAGACCACTTCGCCCGGCAACGATGGATTTGCGCCTCTTACTGATCCTCAAAGTTTCATCCACGACCTTCATGGCATGTCACATGGAAAGCTATATGCGTTGGCCGCAAATGGTCAGATAGCTCTGAAATTAGCACAAGACGAGTACCTCGCCATTGACAAAATTGTCAAGAGGGTGAAGGAGCAGGAGTCTACTTTAGACCCTCAAGCGCTGGAAGACTCAGAAGTCTTTGAAGCAGAAAAAGAGGCTACATTGTATGGCTATAAGTATGTTCCCGCCAAACCCGCCCTTCTCAACGGAATCAAAGTGGGAGAAGCTTCCGAGGCTGCCGCGATTCCGGACGCGGAGAAAAAAGAAGTCCACCTGTTTGCGGACCCAATGGCGCAAGGCGGGTTCTACCCCTTGAAGTGGAAGAACAGCGACTACCAGAAAGTGAAAGCTGCCGCCCCCAATCCAAACAACATCGATGGATGGGAGCCAGTCCTCAAAGACGGCAAGAAGTTGGTACCTCGAGCCAATCCTCGTAAGCCGTATTGGCAGGAAGAGCTAGATGTCTACAAGAAGAAGTCGCGGCACAAGCGAAAGGCTGCCGAGGTAGATGGCCTGAATGATGACAGGCCTGGCACCTCAAGCTCCGCGGATTCTGTCGACACGCCTTCCAGAGCTGTCAACAAACCGCTCACGAGGTTCAAAGGCAAGAAGGTTCCTCCCACCAGAGATGTCTCGGAAGCACCTTCAACAAATACAACACCTCGTGGCCGCCGCCAAAACACGCCGATCATAGCAGCACCCGGTACGCCCGTTGGATTTGGCAGTCCTGGCTCAAAACGACAAAGACTCGATCCCACACCAAAGTCGTCTACTAGAATAAAAGGCGTGGAATTGGCTACGGCTCCGCAAATCCACATGTCTAGGGAGGAGCTCTTTGAAAAGAAGTGGGACGCAAACGAACTTATGGCTGCAGTCACACAGAACCACGCTTGGCTGAGCGACGATCCAATCAGAGCCTTGAGTATCAAGAACAAGATTCTCCAATCAAAATTCCCCGTCCGCACCTTCTCGATGTTCAAGAAATGGGCATTTTGGAAGGCAAATGACCAGGCGAAGCGGCCGAGGCGGGGGAAGGGAGACAGAAAGGGCGCCTCGGCATCGAAGGTCCGAGAGGCTGAGACAGAGGAGTCCGAAGATGCCCTTCAAGACGCCGGAGAGGAAGAATCTACAAAACGTGCGAACGGCGATTCGAAGGAAAGAAAGTCCTCGCATAACACGACGGGGGATGAGATTGAAGTAGCAGTTCAGCAACCGATCAAACTTCAGATTCCTGGAACAGTGTTGGTGAAGCCGGACGGCGGCAGTATGGGATCCAGCAGTCCTAACACTCCAACCAGGAGGTCAACGAGAAACTCTCGGCGGGCTAGTGGCTAATATAAACGGAAGGTCGAGGAACGTGTAGATAGCAAAGTGGACAATCTCATTTCTTATCGAAGGCGCAGAAGAAAAGGGGCAACATGAAGGGGTGAAGGTGCACATACTTCTGTAGATATGTGACTATCAATGATACCAAAAATGCTCCAAGAGGTAACAACAGTTTCTAGCCCTCCAATATCAAACCATGCCGTAGTAAAATATGGAAGTGATCGAAGTTAGAGAAACGTGCTCTGTGATAGCCCTCTGGTGCCAAGCTTTGGTAAACCAGAAAAATCGTCCGTCACCTTTCAAGCTGATTCGTTCCTCCACCTGCCTTCACTCACAAAGTATCGATCGCTCATCTACTCACCCCAAAAGACTCTCGGTATCCGACCACTCAACATGACAAAGAAAAAGCGCGGTCATCCTGACGTTGAAGAAGTCCTTGCTCGACCGTGGTGCTACTATTGCGAACGGGACTTTGACGATCTTAAAATCCTTATCAACCATCAAAAGGCAAAGCACTTCAAATGTGAAAGATGTGGAAGGCGCCTCAATACTGCTGGAGGTAAGTCAGATCCCTTTCTTTGGACCGAATCTGTTTCTAACATACGACTAGGCCTGAGTGTCCACATGAGTCAAGTTCACAAGGAGAACCTGTCTGCGGTCGACAATGCCTTACCTAACCGCGCTGGCCTCGATATCGAGATCTTCGGCATGGAGGGTATTCCAGAAGACATTGTTCAACAACATACACAACGTGTCTTGACGAGCTTTCATCAAGCCGAGGCCGAGCGGCGCGCGGCCACCGGCAATCCAGCGCCAGGCGCGGCAGGAGCTGGTGGTCAGACCAAGAAACCCAAGTTTGAATCACCCAGCGAGCTCAAGAAGCGACTGGCAGAGCATAAAGCTAAGATGGCTGCTGAACATGCAAATGGTGGTGGCAGTGGAGGAGGGACACCGCTCGGCGCAGGCCAGGTCCAGCCTCCTGCCATATCGCAAAGTCCAAATTCTTTCGTAAGTCATACTAGGCAATATGAATGTCGCCTTTACTCATTCCTGCAGCAAGCCGGGTCTCCACCGTACCCTCCTTATCAACAGCCATTTAATGGTCCTCCTGGTAGCGTGCCCTTCAGTGCGCCTCAAGCCTTCACCCAAGGGCCTACGCAAGCTCCTCCCTACCAGCAACCTCAGCCATACGGCCAAGTTCCTTCACAAGCTGCTCCCTATCAACAATCACAAACGGGTTATCCCCCTCAACCAACCTTCTCTCCGCCGCCATACCAAAACCAGTCACCTTACGGCAGTCAACCGTTTTCTCCCCCGGTAATGCCAAATGGACCGCCATCCTTCCAAGGCCCACTACCCAGCGGTCCACCACGTCCTTTGGGGGTTAATCCACCCGCGCAGCCTTTTCAGCAACAGCAAAGTATGCCTCCACGAATGCACACGCCTCCACAGGCTAATGCCTTTCCTCCCCGTCCACCTAGTCTTCCAGCTGCTCCAGGCTTGCCCCAGAGGCCAGCTTTTGGTGCCCCACAGGTTAATGCCTTTCAAATGCAACAGATGCATCAAGGTCAGATCCCTGGTCTCCCAAATCCACCTCCTGTCAACCAGTCGTTCCAAAAACAAGACGTGCCACAAAACAATATTCCACAGCAGCCACAACCGGCAACCGCTCAGCAAGATTCTGTGTCTCAAGAGTCTGCGAATGCGACCTCTCTTGACGACCTCATCTCCGGAGCTTCAAGGGAAGCAGAGGCTGTGCACTCTGGGCAACGTGACCCCGCCCCAGCATCACAGACAGCAGAAGTGGCTACGGAGGAGAAGGCGCCAAAGAAGGAGAAAGACAAGAATAAAACATCCAAGCTGGTGTACTCAGACAATGATGTCAGCCCTGAGGAGAAAATGGCAAGGATGCCAAGGTACGCATTCACTCCTGAAAAGAAAGCTGCCATGGCATAAGGACACGATACTACTGCAGTTCAATTTACGACTCTTTGTTGTCTCCGAGGTGCACTTTCACCGCAGAACACGACCAAATCAGACGGAACGAGCCCCTTAATATGCTATGACACTTCGAATTCAGCTAAGTCCTTCGGAATTAATTCGATTTGGTAACGATCTATTGATCCGATACAGCCACAAGGACAGCGACAAGACGAGGGATGTACAGATCCTTGTGAGTACTTTCAAGATCACTGGTGAGTCGGAACGGAAGCTCGTGGTGGAGGATCACTGATTACTGGCTTGGGATGCAGCGTACCACAGAAACGTTCTGTCGGCGTTTGAGGGCAAAACATGTAGCAGCATTATTTGGGCTGAGCTGCTTGCTTGTAAGTGCAAAAGCGGTTGGTCCTTTCCCTTTTTGTAAATGTTTAATCCAACTTTTCCTCACTGCCCACATTGTATGCTTGATGCAGTGAATTCCCCGTGCCTTTTATCGCACTGCAATATCTACACATCAGCGATGACGAGAGAACCCAAATGCCTTCATAAATGGCTGCGTGCAATATCCGCTACTGATTTCATCTCGAGTTCTATTTGCGACATCTTCAATGTGAAAATCGCTTCTATTGGGCCTCCTCCAAACGGCACAATATGGCATTTAAGTACGAAATGAGGTCCAACTTGTATTTCACAAATTCAGTCGTCTGATAGGATTATGAAGGCGTGATTGCACTGGGTTCCCCTTTTTTGTCACCAAGCTCAACTTTCATGGCCCCCCTTTCATTTATGTCTCAAAAATCTCGTTCCCTATTACCACATGAAGCACGTTATCAAGACTAGCCCTCTCCCTACATTCTTTACATTCGCAACAATATTCATCAACTTGTGCGAACCCTCCATATTTCGAAACAAATCCGGCGATATTTGCGTTCTCGTCTCCCTCCATTCGGAACTCAGTCAGTTGGCCTAGGCCGACTTCCTCACCGTCTACTAACATACTGGCGATCCATCTTTACTGAGAGATTGACCTCTTGGCGTTACTGTTCCTTTCACAAAGTGTAGTAAGCCGCGCTATGTATTATTGGGGATCCTTCTGAACCGGATTCAAAGATTTTGCAGACGCATAACTGTTATTGTGTACACTGAGCATGGTGAGCCGGGGACTAGTGGTTTCCGGGCTGGATCAGGATTTCTATTTTGCAGAGTGTCTTTGTCGCGTGGGGTGGGTTGAGAGAGTGTTTAAGCCACCTACAGATGGTATGCTCGTCTTCGGATAGTCAGCGTACTAGGTTTGCGACATTGTAGGTGACTGTAGCAGTAGAATAGTACGTTCAAGCAAGATCACGCCTATCTACAAGCCCTGTCTTGCGGGGTCATATTAAGGACAGAACTTGCTGAACAGGTTCACTACTCTCCTTGATTGATCCAAGAAGAAGTAGCAGATACCGATAGATTCCGGAGAATGTATGCACTGTATTCTAGGGGCAATCGCGGGCAACGGAGCCTCTTTCGAAAGCAGAGATATTTGCGTCTACGGATGCTTCGCAGCCACATCCCATAAATACAGGATCCTCCCTTACGCACTGGCGCCATCCAGGTCTCCCTTGGTCCGGTTTGCTCGCTCCACGAGTCGATGGCTGCCTAGCCCAGCTCGCGCAATACTCCATCTCTCCGAATTCAAAATAGCCGACGCCAGGCCCATTGGCGGCATTGAGCTTTCGACGCGAATCGAGGCTGACACGGGCCTGCCAACAACGCTGCAGCTTGGCCACGTCCAGTATCGTACCATCGTATTGCATCGGTCCGGTCTGAGAACTATCACGGATTCGATGAAGTTGTGGAAGTCGCGCCGCTTCTTCATGGCCAGATACCTTCACTGCCAGATATCTTCACTTGTGTCAATGAAGCGACCGCCGGGCTACTCTCCCTCTCTTTCGACCCTTTGTCCACTGTCAGTGACAATGTGACTTCCTTTCCCGCACTCCAATGCTTGCGTGCCTTCGAACCAATCGACTTTGAGGAAGCGAGGGCATCGCATTGTGATTTCAGATGCTGCGTGGATATGATGGTTACGGCCGAGAGAGTAGTTTCTATATTCTCGCCGTGTGGAATTGCCGACTCGGTCGCAAAAGTGCCGCATGTGAACGTTTTGGAGACTGACCCTTAGGCTCTCAACCAGCTCATCATGCACAATCTGTGTACTGGAATATATGAAGTCATAAGTCTTGAACGTGGCTGCACGAACCATCTCCTAATTTGGACTGATGGACTACTCATCTCAAAGGCGAAATCATGCGTCCGGGAAGGAAGGTGTTAATTTACCAGAAGACGGGGACGGCTTCCCGTAGCAGAGTCGGCAGACCTTTGAAATGACACAACGCTCTTTCGGAAGAATACGATCCGCCTGAGAAGCTACACTCCGCCCAACAGGAGCGGTGTTGGCGGCGGATGGATAGAACATATTCGAAAACGTGAGGAAGACGCCCTTCCCTTGTGTCTGTAATTTTAGTCATGATCTTGCAGTACCACCTACATTGTCGAAAGAGGGGAGTTCAGTGTACACTTGAAGCCTGATCTCTCCTCAGCTCCACCATCGTCGCTATCATTGTAGTAGTAGTTTCTGGCTTTTTTGAAGGTGGCCTCGGAAAGAGAACGTTTTGAGCTTCGCTTTGATGTTGAAGAATGTCGCTTTTCCAGAGTGCAAGCCACCGATCCCTTTATAGAAGCCATCCCAGTGAGGCTCAGCCTTAGCTAGCTGATCGCATCATTCACTGAACACCCAATGTCGTGCTTTAAGAAGAGGCTGAGTTCCGGTAAAGTTATAGAAGCAGCATAATGAAAAGGTCGTGCTGCCAAGGGGTAAGAATCCAATACCAATAGGCCTAGGGACTAAAATGTTGAGTTTGGCGGTATGTCTCCGCCCATCCGGGCCACTGAAGATAGAATACTTTGCCATTGATCAGGCCAAGCGATATCGGGGTTCTTTCCTACACGGCAGAAACCAGACAGGAGAGAGTGTCCCTTGTCTTCCACCATTTCTCGCCATATCGTTGGGAGACCTCTAACCTTCTGGGATTGGTCAGTAGTCTGTGCGATTTGGCCAAGCATTCTATGTTGACAAGACGCTTTGGGAGGAATATTTCGTGTAGAAGGGGCCATATTCAACTTGGCGGGAAGGAATGGGAGCGTTTTCGGCTACCAGATGCCAAGGCAGACAGCCCGAAAGTCGGCAGAATTCTGCGCACCCATATCTACGGCTGACAATCCTCGAAATTTATCACTTCTTCCAGCTTTCTTCACTCAGTGCGAGTCGTACCTAGAAACTGTACTGTAACACCCTAAGAGTGGATGTCAGGAGCCTTCCGAGGCCATGCCGCGCCATCATTTCCATCCCCACAACCATCAGAGATGGGAGATGCTACCCGAGGTCCGCGACGCCGGTTCGACGAGCCCCTTCCGCAAACCTCGAAGACGGGGGCGTTTCGCTCCGACGATGCAGGGATAGTAATTCATGATCCTGGAAACGTGATACCTGAGCTGGACAAGCGAAGCCTGGACTACATACTGCGCAGTGGACTGGCGGGCGGGTTGGCAGGATGCGCGGTATGGCATAGACCACCGTGCCCTCTACCTTCGTACTAAATGTATTACAGGCCAAAACAATTGTTGGGCCACTCGATCGCGTCAAAATTCTTTTTCAGACCTCAAACCCTCATTTCGCTAAGTATACCGGCAGCTGGTATGGTCTTGTGACAGCAATTCGAGACATCAACAGGACAGAGGGTATAAGAGGTCTTTTTCGGGGCCACTCGGCAACCTTGCTGCGCATATTTCCATATGCTGGAATCAAGTTTCTTGCATACGAGCAGATACGTGCATTCATCATTCCATCGAAAGCTAGCGAGACTCATGTGCGACGTTTCGTCTCTGGTTCGCTGGCCGGTGTCACCTCGGTCTTCTTTACATATCCGCTAGAAGTCATTCGAGTAAGACTAGCTTTCGAGACCAAGAAGAACTCGAGGTCGTCCTTGTCGCGAATATGCAAACAGATATACAATGAGCATCCTCCTCTCGCACCAGCTGTCATCTCTTCACCGACAGGTGATGGAACGGGCGCGCTCGTTCAGCAAGTTACCCGTCGATCTGGCCTTACCAATTTCTACCGTGGATTCACTCCGACTCTGGTGGGCATGCTCCCTTACGCCGGTATGTCTTTCCTAACTCACGACACCATTGGTGATTGGTTGCGCCACCCTGCCGTTGCGCAATATACAGTTCTTCCTTCTACAAAGCTGTCACGAAATAAGTCTCGTACCCTCCAGACACCGCGGCGGGCACAACTTAATGCGCCTGCTGAGCTTAGTGCTGGAGCTCTTGCAGGACTCGTCTCACAGACTGCGTCTTACCCACTTGAGGTAATTCGTCGCCGGATGCAGGTTGGTGGTGCGGTTGGCGACGGCCACCGTATGGGCATGGCGGAGACAGCGCGCAAGATTTTTATCGAACGTGGCTGGAGGGGCTTCTTCGTCGGGTTGGCGATAGGGTACATCAAAGTGGTGAGTCCAATTCTCCCGCCCAGCTATCGGAAAATTCCTACTAATATGAGTACCGATATATAGGTGCCTATGGTCGCGACAAGTTTCTATGTGTATGAAAGGGGCAAGTGGGCACTGGGCATTGAGTCCTAGGTGTCTGGCTTGGAGCATTTTTGACGTATTTGGAGGATTACATAGTGTTAATTGTGGGTTCCAGGGTGGTAAATTCACGCACATACGCTTTCGGCTTCTATACTTCTTTCGACTCCAAAAGCATAGTTGAGGATGCTATATCTCTTGTAAATAGGCACAATCATATATTGTCGACATTTTTTTCCTGTTTCAGCCCTTTTATTGGTGGGAGAATTCCCAACCTCGGCTCTTACGCTTAGCGCAGCTCGCGGTCTTGGACATTCATTCCCGCAGCGCGACCTTTAACTTTCTCAGTTGCATTGCTTCATAGCCGGAGACCGAGCCACGAAGCGGAGTTTGGCGGCTGGTAGACCAAGTTTCTATCCCGTCATGGAGTTCATTCCCTCCCTTCTCAACCCTATCGATGCCGCCAAACCCAGTCTTTTCGAATTACTCTCAGAACAGCAACTGTCTGGACTCCTCCCTCCGTCGCTCCGCTACCTGCTCGCTCTTGCCACTCACAGGCGACCGCGGTACCTCCTCCGCGTACTCAATTCCTTTGACGAAGTCTACGCCCTGCTGTCTGTTCTGGTCGAGAAGTACTACCTCGAGAACTTCGGTGGCAGCTTTACGGAAAACTTCTATGGCCTGAAGCGAGAAAAAGTCCTCCGGATCAAGGGCGGCGAGGTACCCAGGGCGCAGTTAGCTGTACCAGGAGAAGTACGCGACAAGCTGAAGCTAGACAAGGGAGACGTATGGAAGAACCTGGCGGTGCTTGTTGGGCTGCCCTATCTGAAGCGGAAGCTGGATGAGAGCTATGATGTGCATATCGCGCCGTCTGCGAGTTTGTTGATGTCAGGGGGTCTGGGTGGACCACAGTATCTGGACCGGGATGCGCTACCTCCGAATCCGACCCTGAAGCAGCGCTTTATGTGGCTGTACAAGGTCTTCTTACGGCGATGCTATCCCACCCTCAACGCGGCATACTATTTAGGCATCCTGGCCTTTTCCCTGGCATATCTGTTTGATGGAACAAAATACTCCAGTCCGTTTCTATGGATGATAGGCACAAGAATTCGGAGGATGGGCGAAGCAGATTACAAAGCAATTGCTCTTGCGGACGCCGCTGCGCCTGTTGCAGCGGCTGGGCGGCCGGGTCAGGGTCTGAGTGGCATCTTCAGCCCCAGAACATTATATCCGAAGCTACTGTCCAGTCTGAAGATCTTGCTTCCAACGAGTATCTTTGCCCTGAAGTTCTTGGAGTGGTGGCACGCGAGTGACTTTTCAAGACAACTAAGCAGAAAGGCTGCTGAGGGGCTAGAACTACCGCCACCAGTGGTCTCGGGGATAACTTTGAAGGCCCAAATCAGAAAGGCAAACAAAGATGCTAGGGATTCACGAAGCGAACAACGACTCCGAAAGAAAGCTGAGGACAACAACGCTCCAATCTCGTCCACCACGTACCTTCCCATCTTCACTGTACCACCTCCTGTAAATTCAGACCTCTGCCCCATCTGTCTCCATCCTATTTCAACGGAAACAGCATGCCAGACTGGATATGTCTATGACTACAAGTGCATCTTTCAGTGGATTGAAGGGAACCATGAACGGCAGGAAGCGTTTATGAAAGGTGAAAAGATGAGTGAGTGGGAAGATGAGGGGTACGAAGAAGGTGATGTGGAGGATGATAGCGGAGATACAAGGCAGAAGAGCAGAGAAGGGAAATGGGAGTCTGGCAAAGGACGCTGTGCAATAACCGGGCGTCGAGTGCTAGGTGGCACAAGCGGTCTGCGGAGGGTTCGAGTCTAACGATCTCAACTGTTGCGAATGTGGTTCGTACACGGTTCAGAGGCACAGTCTGTGTAAAGAAGATGGGAATTCAATCACGTCACGTCGCCGCCAGCACAGTTACGACAAATATTCAGTTCGCAAGGGGCAAGCAACCAGAACTGGAGGTCAACTAGGAGGGCTCTTGACAATGAAGATGGCTCGCCTACTAATGCCTCTACTGCCAACAAATGTGCCAGCAGATCCGATGCCACTGACTCGGACACCGATTTTAGAGGGTATGACTTTACTCCACAGCGGCAACAAACTTTACGCTGGGGGCCTGCCAACATCGATGACACCAACTCGTTCATGCAAGCTGCCCAGACAAAGGCGACAAGCGCCCGTCAGTCAGTCGCTCTGCCGAAGGAAGCAGAAGTTGCAAGAAGCGACTCCGGAAGATGACATTGCGACCTTGAAGTGTTGGCAGGCTTCACATGGAGGGAGTGGTCTCCTCACTACCCAAAAAGCGGCCCTTGGGATCGAGGCTTTCTTGCAGCTTCCAGCTCAACCATTATTCGACCGCCCTGCGATCAATGTCAGGCACACCAGCGACGTTATACCAGCGCTTATGTTGCAAAGAACAAATGATGTTACCCCTACGCGGATCGTACGAGCGAGCAAGCAGCTAGAACGGGTAATATGGGGTAGAATAGGGTAGATATGCGCTATGGCAGCTAATCGTAGGGGTCTCGTACATAGACTTCAAGCTAGATCTCTCAGCCTCAGAGAGACAAGCATACCCTTAGAAGGATAGGCTTGGTAAGGCCTGGTAGGCCTGACAAAAGAAATATTGGGAGTATATTTCCACATAGAATTCCCGAATCAAATGTATGAATTCGCGAGTGCGACACGAAAAGGTCTGCGCAGATGAGGACGTTTTTATGGCTCGTTTGTCAGCCAGTGCCCATTCACGCATGACCTCCAACTACTCACCCAGTCTCTTTACTTTCGATCAACAGCTCCACAGCTCTGCCATGCGCTTCTATCGCCCCTGCCGTCGGTTACCGGAGCATTATAATTGCCATCGTGCTCGGGAGGTCCTAGTTGTAGTCGTCGAGAATGTCTAGAGAGTCACTAATTGTCGAGATCTGATGGGCAGGAGCTTCACGTACTGCGTGTCTTGCAGTCGTCGAGCAACTTTTCGAAGATGTTGTCTTGCGGAATGGGTTTGTTGTTGACGATATCAAAGATACGTTGGCTGCAAATAACAGCTTCAACATAAGTCTTTGCTTTGAGCCCAGCCCGCGTCGAGCTCATTCACTGCCATTGCGACAAGTAGCGCCATGCAAAATATGGTGGCAGTCGCTTGAAAGGTGCTAATGTAAGGACAACAATTTCCCCCACAAGGCGGATAGTCGGGGGTTTGATGCTCACGTGAACCCCAAGGCGTTTTATTTGCGAAGGTATAAGGCTTCGAGCAGGCGGTAATGGAAGGGTTGACGAATCGTTCAAGGGTTCGCAATAGGCTTTAGTCTAACTAAGACTGTTGTATTTTGATTTGGGGGTGTCGTGCGAATTTCTTCCAGCATGTCTCTTGGCTAGCAGTGTTGAATCAAGTGCTCTCAAATGCATTTCCAGGTCATGCACGGTCACAAGCTCGGTGTTTCTCCCGCTTTCAACTTCCCAAAGATGCCCGTCCATAGTTCACTGGCTTCACCCAAGAAGTATGTCAGGCTCACGTCTGCCATGCCGGCCCCATCACCACCTCCTATGGTCTCGAGTTGTGAAATGATATTCTCGAGACAAAACGCTCTTCCCGCAGCCTGTGTAGTACCAGCTTCGAGCATGACATGAACAACATGGATATGGAAGTGGTAATATGTTGGCTGATCTAGTCGAGCATCAGCCATCATGAGAACCTAAGGGATGTGCGACAGGCGGACAACGGATACTCACAATGGATATAAAGTTTCAATTCATCCTCATCGATCCCCGGGTACACCTTGGTGGTAGCCTTGATCACATGCTCCCTCATCCTTTTCAGCCATTCGATGTGCCCCTTCGTCAGGTCTCTCAAACTCCAAATGTCCCTCCTCTCCACCAAAGCCAGCAAGTGCAGGCCAGTCATTGTTTTGCGGTCCCAGTTGAGATCTGGGAGCAAGAGAAAGCCTTCGCCGTCAGAGCCTGTACCACCATGGCTTCGTAGGATGACGTCCTCCTGTTCGCTGCGGCCTTCGATGATATTGAAGACCCAATTCAGACGACCTTCCTCGCGTTGTCGGAGTATGTAAGGGCGAATGAACCTGGAATAGATTTCGGGCGTTTCGGTCACCATACGGACACGTTGAGCAGAGTACTTCTTGATGTGGGCGGCGGTACAAGGGTAGAATAGGTTGAGCTTGAGATCTGGTGGCGGTAATTTTAATTCACTGTTGGACGGGTTCCTCGGTTTGTAGGAGGCGAGATACCTATGACCAATGAGAAGGGATCTAGCGACAAAAGGATTGAAAAGATTCAGACCATCTATAGACGTCGTTCACTCCAAGATTAGTTGTACCAGATATCGATTGAAGGAAGGCAGAGACCACTGCTGGGTCTGTTGCAAAGGCAGCCCGTTCAACGGTCATGACAGCCGGAGAACCAGCGATGGAGCCGTACAGGGCTATTCGTCGGCCATTTTGGTCTGCAGGGGCTTTGTCAATGAGGGCCGTTTGAAGCTTAAGGGAGTGTCTCTACCTTGATTGAGCAATCTTTCGAACTCGAATTGTGGGATTAAGGCCTCTGCGGCTGACTTGGTCTCTTCAGTCATAGCGGAGAGAGATTTAAGAAGCAATGCTCAAGAGAGCAATGTGGAAACAAAGCGAACTTTTATGGTACGCAAGCAGGAGCAGTAGAATGTGTGATTGGCAGAAAGCTTGCGTTAACTTGAAGATCGTTCAGTGCTACACTGTCCGTTACCTGGCGGGTAGGACTTGGGGGAACGTGTCGTTGAGAAGATTTCAATAAATACAGTTGTGGATTATGAAAGAGCACCAAAATTGACAACCCCCGTCCGGGAAACGGGGGAGCAGCTGTACAATCATCTACAGAAAGTGATTGGTCGATTTCGCGAACACGTGACTGCGCCGCACACACCTCGAATTTTGGCATGCAATTACTCTGTCAATATACACCCCAG
>Ga0335072_10003908_pt1 | contig 22277 bp, 26 predicted proteins | sample Lox_Sample_21_FD_206725 | JGI IMG/M metagenome (GOLD analysis project Ga0335072, IMG submission 206725) | Soil microbial communities from Loxahatchee National Wildlife Refuge, Florida, United States - Lox_Sample_2.1 | ecosystem: Environmental > Terrestrial > Soil > Wetlands | place: USA...
TCATTGCAAATGCAGTTGAACTGACTTCGGCGTGTTGCGTTCGTGACCACGAAAGTCTGTTCTATGCGAGGTGTGCACTCTTTCATGTTGCTCCAGTGTATCAAGTATTCATGACGACCACGATACCGAGCCATCCATCTGCATATGCCGCACATCGATTGAGCTCCTCTAAATGACTACCCATCGGCACAATGGCACCATGAAGTACCGGCCGAGCAAGGACCGGAGTCCTTCGACTGGGAAACAAATTCGGTAAGAGGGTGTGCAGTGCAGTGCCTAGGGTTTGGGGCTGTCCTCCTGTCGTTGTTGAACCGATGCGACCGCCAGGCGTTGGAGTCGAAGCACTAGCGGCGATAGTAGGAGGCACATGTGCTTGTAGAACCTTAATGCTAGCTTCTTTCCCGTCGGGACCCGAAGGGAGATATACTCTCAGTGGAATGTTACGGAACTGACCCGGCGGCGGAAGGAGGGAGTTCTGTATGCGGCAATATGTGGCCTGATCGTGAGTCTGAACCGAAGTCCACAGAGCCTTACTGTCAGCGGCAGAGAGGGACATGATGGGTTTGGCGGTATTGGTGCGGAGATAGTCGGCCTCTTTGACTGCGTTGATGAAGGCATCATGAAGGACTGGTGGTGTAGGTGAAATGAAGCTTAACGTTGGTTTGACCGAAGTAGGCGGCAAGCCTGGTACTGGAACAAGGGAAGTCGACGGTTGAGAGAAATGGAGAACAAGCTTAAATGGCAGAGGTGCGGAAGTGCTGCTGTCGAGATCCAGCGAAGACAGAGCGTAGATGTCGTAGAGAAGGCCGAGTGGTAGATGCCATTTCAGAGGCACGTTGTCGTAGGTGAAATAGCCGTCGTAAGGGGAGATAGTGGTCGGATCCGCAATGAGAGATGGTGAGTAGAAGGCGTACAGCTGGGGAAGCAGAAGGGGGAGGTAGGAAAGCCTCGGGTAGGAGGTCTGCGACAGACACTAGATCAGCTAGCTGAAACCATTTCTGTCTGTCGCTTCAAAGGCATGCAAGCTTCGCGACCGCATGGGAAATGTCGGCGTAGCTTGGGCATCTGCGGGAAAAAGGGGTTTTAATCGCCTCGGTGAAGTTTTTATGCCTGCTGACTCGATCGATGTCTTGATGGAATGTGACCCTTCGGATGAAGGGTACGAGGCTTCAGACAAACTGGATAGCGCCGGGGAATGAGGACAGTCTTTCCGCATGGGCCCCACGTTCGGCGCAGGATGCACGAGTCAACAAAAAAGTCTTTCAAGCTCCGGTGGAGGAAGATGGAATACGAGTATCGGCAGTACGAAAGGATGAACCCACCAGATACGGATCGCTACGATCATATGTCCGGCATTCTGCCACCGCCAGTCGGATTTCGAGTGGGAGGCGACCATCCCAGATCTTTTCTTGGAGCTTCAACAGGGACATTTGGAAGACCATAGGCAGCAAGTGATCCTCCAGTCGTAACGTCGATAATGCTGGCTACTAGCAATTTAAGACAGAAGGTTGTCCGTGCGGCCTTGCAGGTCATGTTCTGAATTGGGGCTAGCTCCTAAGATGCGCGAGCAGCCTTCATTCAGCAACACGGTGTACTTTTCACTCCTGAACTTTGCCCACGCGTGTCGGCATCATCTTGATGGACGTTCGTTTTTCCTGAACTGAAGTCGTGTGGCAGGAGGATGGCAACTAGTTCATATCCTCAACAATTTCTGACGGTCCCATCTATCTGTCTATGACATAACGCTGTCACAAGTACATGGAAGGACAGTGGAGCCGCTGCGCGAATAACAATCGCCTTTGTTGCCCGTGTTTCCGGGTGGCGGCCATCTCCCTGTCGAATTTACGAGCAGCGAACCCCGGAAGCCCGTTCCGACCTGATTTTCAAGATGCAGACAATCCTCAAGCTATCCCACCTTAGGCTATTGCAATATTCAGGCCACTTCCCTATCAGGCCACTTGCATACAACGGCCACTTCTACATCTAGATTACTACCACTCCCACGTTGCATTTCCAATGGCATATATCTCACCGCGGGTTGGCATAGACAAATGCAAGGGAGCCACATTACCACAGGGATTCATCCTCAGTGCAGTTTCCCCCACCCAAGCCATGTTATGCCACTGTCTAGGGCTTGTGTTCCCCGCGGACGTGTCAGCGGACGGCGTTGAAAGTATCGCACTTTCGTCCCCTTATCTCCCAGCATTAGCCGAAACAATGCCGACACGCAACAACGACTAACCTAGCACCGGCAGTTCGCAGATGTTGGAAAGAGCGTCTGCAACGGAGAAGCTCGTTGGAAGTTTAAGGCAACTTGCTAACGACGTCAAGGAAGCGGTCTGCCGCACAATCCACACTCTTGTAAGGAAGGACTCGTCCAGAATTTGGGCGATGCTGTGTAGGCTCGACACAGTCTTTACTTCATTTTCGAAGCCAAGGTTTGTCTGATGCTCGGTCTCTTTGCCAGTGTGTCGAGGAAGGTTCTGTTCCTGCTACTCACCTTGTGCGATCAACTGGGAAGCTTTTGGAGGCGCGTAGGTAAAGCCTAAGGAGCTGTTCTGTTTCGTAGGAAGCATTGCACGAGTACTTTCCAGGTACGCAGATTCTGTAGCACAAAGGCTAGACGAGTGGCGAGATATGAGAGTATGCCCGGGTCCAGGTTGTCCTTAGCCAGAGGATATAGTGACGGGCTTGTCCGCGACTTGTGATCTGCATAGGGTTACGGACGAGAGCTTGGCAAGCCACAGGCTTGGGGGATCTGATAAAGCGAGAGATTTAATTTGTGAGCATTTGGGACCGAGAATCTAGTAAAGTAGCATCCACCAGCTTCGGCAAAGCCTTTAAAGCCAGGAATGCTTGTCAATGCTTGTTTCATTAGCATGCTTTGTGGAAGCAGATCCTTACTCTAACAAGAAAGGCTTAAGCAGGGACCAGAGGGAGTGCCAAGCTAGTACAACAGTCCCGATAAAAGGTTGATGGGAGTGGAGGTCGAGGTGGGGACGGAAGGGGAGATGTTTAACTTGCGGTCAAGTTAAGCGAGTCAAAGATTGATACGCAGAGAACAGACCACGCAAGTCGAGATACAAATGCTCCCGCCAATTTCGGTCTCCCCTTTGGGAAGTTCGGATGCTGAATGACAGTTTAGTCTGCGCATTGTCGCTAGTACTAATTGTTGGTTGCTGTAAACGTCCTTGCAGCTCCTGTTCATACCTAATTAGGCTCGCAGGCCCCACGTTGGGTGATTTGCAGACTAGCCCCTAGCGATTCGAGTGTTTTGTAAGGCTGTCCCGAGTGTCCGGGTCGGTGGCTGATGCACCGCTAAGCTGATCGCACAAGACAAATCGCGAGAAAGCATGGCTGTAGGTACAGGTTGGGGGCCCTTCATTGCTGCCATCAAGACTGCTCGCTTCTGATAGCGCTGCAGCGGCATCGTGTTCGGTGTCGTGTTCGGTCTCGGACAGCAGTGTCCGAAGAGCAATTTCCAATGCCTGACTCCGTGTGGATGGAAGAGGCCGTCTAGCGGGCTGTACGTACTGCCCCCAAGTTGTGTACCGGCAGGCTGGCTCGCGTGGGACACGCTATCGTGCTTAGCGTACCGGGGAAGCATTATCTTCCGTCCATCCCCATTGCTTAGTTTCCCCCACCCTCGCTTTCCTCTATTCGCCCCTAGTTTCGCCCGTCACCCTTTAACTTAGCCCGTGCTCCCCGCCAAAACTTCGATCTCAAAGGGATTGTATCGATCACCATTCGAACTATTCGGAGATGGCGTCCTTGCCCTCGATGTAGACAGCAAGGGGTCTTAAAGCAACCCTGTGCGCGTACAACAACTGAGGACGGGAACGCCGAGCCGGATTTCTTAAGGCACTCCCGGACATGCCAACTAGTTTCAACAACCATAACAAATCGCCCCTCCACCTGTCCTGCTTGCTGTTCCTTCGGAGAGTCAATTTTCACCTCTCCTTCCGTTAATTTGCGCCGTGAGAAAGCTGGCCAGGAGAACCGACAACATTGATTGCCTCATCCTGCCTTGACATGCCCTTAGAGGCCAAGCCCCGAGCGTCTTTCTCTCGGATGGGCTTGCGCCCGAGTCAACCATACTTGAAGCACGACGCTCACTGCGCTCCAATCTGTGGAACCGACGACCTTAATGCGACTACCCTTCCTTCTCGAAAAATTCTAAACGTTACCACGCGCAACATTCGAGGCTCGCCTGATCCCAATCTGCCTTCCTGTTTGAGTATTCTCATGTTGGCCGACGTCCAGTACTTCAGAGAAGCGATATTGACCATGGACTGAGTGGAAATTTACGTCAAAGTGGCATTGGGCCAGTGGCGAACGCCTCTCACGAACGCCTCAATTTGTTCGACTCACCGCGCCATCTTTCTTGGTCCACTACTTCTACCACAACCAAAGCAGGAGGGGGCCGTCTCATCACCTCATCCAGCAGCAGTTCGCGAGCGGTTTAAACCCGTGAGTGCTCCGTCATTGTGACATCGCTGTTCCCAAAGAAATCCCTCGACAAAGTATCCAAATCTCTCGTTGCTTAGCATCCATCAGCCTTGGGACCCCTGCGACACTTCTCATCTGCCAAGCTCAGGAATACTCCCTTGTTGATCCATGAGCGAGAGCAATGTCCGCTTGCGAGGCTCAGTCTCCAGAGTAAGTCCTACCTTCAATCCACTTCCTTGTTCATTCAAACGACTTACAGCTGCATACAGACACGACCAGGACGACGACGACACAAGCAGGCGATGGTCGACCAACGCTATGGCTTCTGTGACATCTGTGCCTAAGCAGCAGGAAGAAGCCACCGATTCGTCAACAGCGCCTGCAGCACTCGAACTTACTGCAGAGACGCTTTCCCAAATTCCAGAAGGCTATGATGTGCCTAAGGCGGGCAAAGATGGAGGATCCAATGGAAGACAGATCAGGCGTTCTCAGGAAGGAGAGCACTCGGCCATCAAGCATGCCGCCGCCCTCACGCTTTCTATGCTACGGTGCTCCAACATCATAGGCCCTGTTGCTACTCGCGTCGACAAACAACCTGAGATACTGACGGGCCTTCAAACGAACACGAAAGCCGATTCTCCTACCGGCATTCTAGCAGACATCCGCGCCGACATCGAGCCGGATAACTACCCACGAACTCTCGCCGCCCCGATTGTCGAAATTGACGAAGGATACACCGATGAGTACGTTCAGGAAGCATACGCAAGAGCTTACCAGCTCCGTTCCTCTGGGACTGCCCAACTTGAACCTGGAGTTGCCGACTCGATGAGGCGGGAGGCAGCGATGGACGATGCGCTATTCCGACCGAACTTATGGCAGATAAGGTCAAGGGTGATGAATCGCCCACGGGACGAAGAGGATAACGGCAGGGTTATATCCAGGAGACCCGTTCGCAAGAGGAAACGAGGGACAAAGGAGTCGGATTGAAAACCAGCTAGCTGTCCGATCTTGGAGCAACCAGTTCATCGCTGAGCCATTTATCCATATCGAACTGGGTCTACATTCTGCAGGCTAGTATTGTCCTGCGACGGGCTGGGGGAAAATAAGCTGGTATATATTTCCCCGGGGCCTTGGTGTGCGTGTCTCTCTCCTTCTATCCAGACTCAGACAGGGGGACTACCAAAGTGGAAGCAAGTCCTCATACATCCAACGTCCCAACTTACCTCAACCAGGGAACTCGAAGACGGAGAGAGACCGGAGCTGGTGGTTGTGATACGAGGACGTGAAATGGAATTCTAAGCCATGTGCCAGATCGAACATGGCAACATGGCAGCGCAGCTTCTACTAATTGGATGGCTTTAGCTGCATAGATCATGTACAATCATCTACAGAAAGTGATTGGTCGATTTCGCGAACACGTGACTGCGCCGCACACACCTCGAATTTTGGCATGCAATTACTCTGTCAATATACACCCCAGCAATGCCTAATAAAACGGCTCGGAAAGAGCTTTCTTCAGAGACAATTGCCGTTATTCTTGCCTTACATAGGCTTGGCTATTCAGCCTCACGGATTAGAGGAGAAGAAGGCCTCACAAAAGGTATTGCGAAATCGACAATTACCTTCCAGATCCGACGCGCGAAAAAGCACCAAAATGATCCCTTTGTCAAAGCCATTCGAACTGGGAGACCTCCTAAGCTGGATGCACGTGCTGAACGACGTCTAGTCAGATTTATGGCTAGCAATCCCTTCGAAACCCTTACCTGCCTATCCACGCCTGGAAAATCCGGTTGCCGCATGCATGTCAACACTACTCGGAAGTACCTCGCTAAAAACGAATACTACGCCTTTCGCCCACGCCGGAAGCCATACCTGACCGCGGCCCATAAGAAAGAACGCCTTCGGTGGGCTCGAATCTATAAGGATTGGGGCTTAGAAGATTGGGCCCTAGTGGGTTTCTCAGATGAGGCTACATTCGAGATTGGGATTGACACAAGATCGCCCTGGGTACGGCGTAGAAAAGGCACTGCATATGAGTCAAGGAATCTCAAGCCTACCTTCTCATCTGGGCGTAGTTCTGTGGGCATTTGGGGCTGTATTTCACTATCCAAGAAGGGTCCTCTTGTGATATTAGCCAAAGGAGCTCGGATGAACTCTAGGCGCTACATCAAAGAGATTCTATACCCAAATGCAATCCCATTCTATGACCAGCTTGTGGAGGAATATGGGGACGCCCTATGGCAGCAAGATGGGGCTCCTTATCATACCTCTGGGATGACCACAGCATACCTCAAGGCCCAGCAAATCCAGGTCATGAAATGGCCTGGCCAATCGCCGGATCTAAACCCAATTGAGAATCTATGGAGGATCATGAAGCTTAGAATTTCAAAGAGGAGACACAGAATTCGCAGTATCAAGGAGATGGAACGAGTTATCCGGGAGGAATGGGACAAGTTGACCCCCGCGGATTGGGAAGGGTGTATTAAGAGTATGCAGAAGAGATGCAGGCTTGTGATCATGGCAAAGGGCGGCTCCATCAAATACTGAACCTATATGAATACCATAGATCCTGTGCATATAGGACTGTCCCATGTTCAAATTTGAGCTCAATTGGTGCAGAATTGACCGAGATGAATCCCTTCAAAGTGGTGGGGTGGGTTTAATCGATTGGCGCTTTTGTGGCGCCGGCTAATGACTTTGTGGAGATGATTGTACCTGCATGAGTAGCGTTGCGTAGCTTTGGCTAGGCATGCCTTAGGCCGGATTATTCTGCCTATCTGCCAGTTTACGAGAGCCACTGCTACTGGTAAACAGCTTCATACAAGTCTGGCTGATGTAATCGAGCTTCTTGCTTACTATCCAAGTGAATGATCGAACAGTGGACTGAGCTGACTTCAGATCCGATGGTGACGAGCAGCCTCTTACGTGGTATCTCGCTTCCTACATTCTGCACCCACGTACTAAACGAAATAACTGCTAAGGTACCTTCCTTTGCTGGACTCGTTTTTCGTTCTCGTCAGGCCGGCTTCCTTCTTTGATCTCGTGGATTCTCCCTGTCTTCTTTTCCCCTCTCACTGTTTCAATCGACTGTGCCGTCGTCACTGATTCTGTCTCACATGTCGAGATTGCCTTCTTCGCCCACCATATCCTCTATGGAGGAGCGGTCCTCGATGACCAATGCGAAATTCATCATCCCGTTCTTGTACCTCTAGAATTGATTCCGCAGCTCCTGAACTGCCATGATGGAAAGGATGTCTCTGGTGTTGATATGAACCAAATTGGACACAGACTTTGCTGACCCGTCCACAGAGAGATCTTTGTTATAGACATAGTGCTGCCTGGGGTTGATGAGCTCTGGGAAGTTGGAGTGCGATGATGCAACGATAAAGTCCTCGCTTGAAAGGGGTATGCTGAATGGTCTCTTGCGTATGGAAGGAACGCTAGTATTCAGGAGCAGACGGGTGGTGTTCGGTGTTGCTCTGCAAACGGAGCAGATGCGAGCCGACATTCTGTGATTTCAAAGAGACTTGTGCGGTACCATAGTAGCGCATCGTTCCAAATTCCGTGCGAGAATATATAGGTAGCCATGCTGAAGCAGAACATGTCTTAGAGATATTTGTGATCGGAATAGACATGGGCTGCGTGAAATGTGTAGTATGAAGTCCGTTGAAATGAGTGCCTTTCCTTTGCTTCCAACGATACGGTTGGTTCAGACGCTAGGCGAGACCATTCCCTTCGATTGACGCAAAGGTCCTCGTCTGGTGCCGCACTTCTCAAACGTTAAGAATGCTGGGATGTTTGCATCTTGTTTTTCTAAATTGCGTCATCTAGACAGTATATCTTGTCCGTTCGCCATGAGCATCCCTACCCTGCGCTCCCTCCCGAGCGGCCAAACAAAAATAGACAAGTTGCCCGCGTCAGCGGTTATGGTCTGTTGTTCTTGCCCGGCTTTCATGACCGCAATGACGCGAACCTCAATATACTATCAACTCATAAATGCCTGTCCGCTGGGTTATCAAACAGAGCTTTCAGAGCTCTTGAATCAGCACCGCACAGGAGCTTTCACGCCATATCGGATCGAGATATTCGTCAATATGCTGACGAGAGTGGCGGTTGTCCAACGCTCCGACCTCCCAAGGGCTTGCTATGGAACGTGCTATTTCACTTTGTGCTTGGAGGTGTAGCATTATCCAAAATGGCACCCGGCAGTCTGGACTCTGGGCATACCAGAAGAAGGGTGCAAGAGCAGAACCGAGAAAAACCGCTAGAAGTTGAAAGCACAAATCGAGAAGATAGAACATTGCAGCGACCAGAGACCTTGCAGAATTTGCGGAATCTGCCCTTATGAGCGTGTTCCAAAGAGCGACCCGGTCGCAACGATGTGGTAAGGGGCCAGGTATGTTGGATACAGGGGTCCAGGGATGTTGAAGTATGTGATTTCAAAGAGACGAGTTTGGGGACTTGTTTTGGGGCATTTTGGAAGGCGGGAGGATGATAAAGGCAGGGAGGATTGAACCACAGAGACCCTCACATTTTCGATAGTCGTTGCCCAGCCTCTGACGAGCAAGTCTGATCCGAATAGCAAGTCTGGTCTCTCAGTCTGAAGGTTGGTTTTGTGGTCTTTCCTTTGTTGAAGGCTGCGAATGGATCGCTTCGGCGAAAGCAATCCACTCCTCGATACCCTTTACGAAGGTATCGTCAACCGCAGGTATTTGATCATGGCCCCATACCGTGAATTCGTCGAACGTCGCAACGGCTTCGAAGATTTTGACGGGCTCAGCGCCTTGTTCGTCCTCCAGATCCTCCGAGTCCGATTCTTCTAGAACTGGCGGGCGGGTCTTCGCAGGCTCAATGGGAAGGAGTCGATCTGTTGAATTCGCAATGATACCTGAAGGTCATATGAGTTGAAGGCAGGCGACAATTGATGCAGATGGCAAAGCATACCCTCGTAGCCTTCTGGCACCTTAACGATGCGACCTCGAAGCTTTCGACCTCTGAAATATGCTGTTCTTGTCTGATCTAAAGCAGAGTCAGCACGAAGGTGAACGAAGGAAGATTTTATTCTCGGCGTATTTAGTCTACCTTTCTCGAGAGAGGGTGACCAAAAGCGTTTGGTTACTTTGGAAGGGCCAGTGTAACTTATTCGACAAGGCAGGATGTTTGGGCTGCACTTGTCAAGAGGCTGCTTCGATCGTTGCAATGCAAGCATATTGACGACCCTCTGTAGGTGCGTTCTAGATCATGTAGAGAAAGGAACCGATCGCGAATTGGTGCTGCGTCGCAAGAGAATGGCGGAACCGCGATCCGACGCGTTTGCTGGGGAAGAGTGTGATTGGAGGAAGCTGACATCCGCTACGAGTTTCCCGAGGCACGTTGGCACATGGTAGTCTCCGAATCCCAAACTTCGAGCGAGAATGGTAGTGGGTTCAAGGATCGTGCGTATCGCCTCGCAGTTCAGCAGGATACGGGCGCCCACTTTCGCCGCTTTTCGCAAAGACAAGAAGTTTATGTGGCTACATTTCCCGGGTGCGCGGCGCGATGCACGCTTTGGAGCATCCTTTTTCATTGCTTAGTCTGGCCGTATTCCTGCGCGCCACTACTGCATTATATACCTGTGGTCGTGGCCGGCCTGTCGAGATTTCGCCGACACATTCAAGTCACCATTGTCTACACAAATGTAAATTCGTCCGTTGTGAGAGCTTTCCAGCTGCTGTCCAATACATAATCTCTATTCCCATTCTTTGACTGTAGATGTCTTGCTTTCACCCGTAGGGACCTCGTCCAGTCATTTCTGTATCGCATGCCGTGACATGTCGGGCTTCTTTTCTTCTGCCCTTGATACTCTTCGAGGGTATGCCGGGTCAACAGCATGGGTTCCGCTGGTCAGAATCTCATGCGCAACTGTGCTGTCTTTGTTGCGCCGTATTGAATTCGGATGCTTTTGCATAACAGACGAAACCGGCTCGGAAACGCGGTGTGGAAGTGATTTGGGTTTGGGCTCTCACGTCTACTCCACGCCCCCTCGCGCAGGGCTGAACGTCAAGCCGGAGGTATTTTGGGTGCGGCTGGCTCTTTTCACGGATATAGTTTACCAGATTGGTTCATGAATCGTAGATTCTAGGACTGAATCCCGCCCAGGGGCTTTGCGGAGAGTACATGCTGGATGAAGTCGAGTGTCCTGATTTGACTGCATTCTTCCAAGCGAGACTCTCATGAGCAAGTCCTCTTTCCTTCACCAGCTGAATTGCTTGGACCTAGATCTTCATCCTCAATCGAAGTCAATGCCACGACGTGGACCTTGTCGATATCGGCGCTGAACGGGTTCCTCCGACGAACAAAAACCATGTCCAACGCCGTCTCAATATCAGCGCGCATTACGACATCAGCAACGACATGTTTGCTGCTTTCCCGGAGGACACCTACCGACGGTGACACAGCTTGTCAAGTCTATCAACAAAGGCAGCCAAGGGAGGCTCATAGTCGACCAAATCGAGAATATTGGACCATGCTATTCCAAGACGCTCAGATTATGGAAGGAAAAGTTTATGATGAATTTCGACGCCGGCATCCAACCAGCACTGGTCTCTGAGCACTTTGCCATGACCGAAAGCGATGTGAGATTGTTCAGGCGAAAGTGGGAGCGTCTGCTCAAATTCCTGGCCCCGCCGAGTGTTCCGACTTCTGACGATGTCTGTTTCACCTACTGCGAAGCAGGCTTCAACACTGAAACTCTTGGTGACGTGATCATGACAACTAGCCGAGAAGGCGTCATGGAGATGTTGGACCCTTGTAGCTCGGAAACGTTTCCAGTACCTCAGCCGTCTTTTAGTCCAAGGGCAAGAAGCTCTGATCGATGACTGTAGCTAGTACTTTCGCCGAAGCGTCCCAGCCTTGTATAGTTCGTGGATACAGCTTAATGTAGATGTTGTTATTCCTTGGCGCGTCCTACATGCTACTTCTTCTTTTTCTTCTTTTTCTTCCTCGCCTTCTTTTCTCCACTTTTGCTGTTGTTTGTCTGTGATTTAGTTGGTGCAGGCCATTTCTTCGCATGCTCTCTTTCAAACACTTCCTTATCCCGTCTGAAGAGAAGCATGCAAGCTCGCGCGTCTTCGACGCTGGAGTGTTCGCCGCTTTGGATCTGGATCCCTAGGAGTTCAGCAGCCAATACCTTCAATCTCGGAGAGCCTCCGCCGGCAAATTTCCGGAAAGGAGGGTGCCTCGCAGTATCTCTGATGTCTCTCCGTGGATGTCCCAATTTCATCGCATCAAGATCGTTTCTGACGGCATGACCGACTAGAATCTTGCCATCCAAAAGTGCCGCGATGTCCGCTTGAACCTGCTCCAATGTCCTTGCTTCCACCATGTGCTTGGGCAGGATGCCGCTAACGTGGGTGCGCCAGTCGGTTACTTCTTCTTTCTGTTTGACGTAGGAGTCATAGACCTGCTCCCCGTGGAAGTTGACGGCACTGACACGAGCGAGGGACGATTCTCGGTCTGGGTTTGGTCCGACGCCAACCATTTCGCAATCAATAGCCACGTATTTTCCCACTTCGGTCCTATTGTAAAGTCAGCATGCTATTGAGAAGAATGGCCTGTGCTTATTTGCTACATACGTATGCGATAGACCCTCGTTGACACGATCTGCTGCAAAAGAAATGCTTCCCGATGGACCGACCGACTGAATTGTGGGGCGAGGTTGCAGAGGGACAACCGTGTCCTGTCTGGACATCGAGTCTTCCACTTTTGCGGTCGCCTTCCTTCGTTTAGTTTTTGGGTATCGCGTACTCTGCGAACGCAACGGGCTTCTCTCTGCCCGTTTGCGTTTCAGGTCATGCTGCTTTCGCCCTCCCGCAGAAAGTTGTTCGTTTAAGGCGACATTATTCTGTTTCAGTGTGAGCTGGAGCTTCTTCCAGTTCGACGACAGATCTTTGAATTCCATGCCTGATCATGGTGACTCGGGGTCCCTGGACATGAGGATGGGAAAGTTGGAAAGCTCTCACATTTATTTATGGTCGAACTGCGGAAGTGGTCGGCATAGTTGCCCAAATGTGAAAACGCTCCTTGCTCGAAAGGCTACCCAAATCTAGAGGACAACTGCCATATTTGTACAACTTACATCGAGTCGTTACTGGGTATCATTGAGCAAAATCGATAGCTGAAGAATCTCAAGGGTGAAGCCTTATGATGTTTGTAGCTACATTGAGTCTGAAAAACTAGAATCGGCTGAAGAATTCTCTCGTCTTCGCAGCACTTATCTCGACGTTGGCGACAGTCGCAGGCAACCTTGTGGGGAACGGTTCTCCCAAATGGCTGGTTAGCGTGTTTGGCAAATGGGTCTATCGGCCCTACATTATTAGAGAAAAAATTCTTATACATGCAGAAGCCCTAGATTGCAGCTTCGAAGAAACAAATTCTTGCCCACAACGTCACACCCAAAGTTCCTGGGTCGTTGACAGTGGTTCGATCACAGGCAAGAACCATGGAACAGAGACCCGAACATTACCGTTCCGTAGGTCGGGTTCTGTTTTCACCATATAACGACATCTTGGTTGATGTCTTTGGTGATCCAACAAACGGTCGGTGTCGCCACACGCTTACGGCAGCGCTGATTTCAATACAAGTGCATGCTTATGCTCGATCGTCCAAAGGTTCAGCTGCCTGGAGCTGTGATGTGCCTTACAGGAGAAATAGCGTACGATCTGGCCAACCAAGAGCTAGTAAATGCAATAGTTCCGTTCAGCCCCCGTTGGTTTGGGCAAGACCGCGGCAAACCTTCCATGAACATATCTCGCGAAAAGCTCCTCGAACAGGTTGCCTCCGATTCTTAGGAGCGCGGCCAGCATTGGTCTGCATCGCGTTTGCTGGAACCACATTCATGGATTCCCCACGTGTAACTTAAGCAAGTGCATGAGTGGGACATTTCTTGGTCGCCTTATATTCTATTCGTGGCCCATGCAACGGCGCCCCTCATGCCTAAGCTTCCGGAGGCCTAAGCGGGCAAAAAATGCACTCTTCGGGGGCTATCCTAGCTGCCAATCTAGCTACTCCCGGACGAAATGAGCTTCCGAGGGGTCAGCGCCATGAAGGCGCTCACTGACCAATCCACGCCACGGACGCGGAGCTGGAGCTGAAGTTATGGTGGAGCTCCATGCCGCACTGCAGCGAGAGGCCGCTCTTCAGCCTTCTCTCGCTCGATGTTCCTCTCTCTTGATCTCCTCTTCTTACTCCTCCTGAGCGTGTACCCCCTTTGCATTGGTGCACCATTCGTTGGTATAGAGCGTTTTGTCTGCTCGTTTTGCGCTCCTTCCCGCATCAAACCTTCCCCCTTGTGCGCTGTGATTCCCCAACGACTTCCTTAGCATTCTTACCAACACATTCACGTTCGCATTATTTTAAGCGGACATGGCGAAGAAAAGGAAGCTTTCCTCGGAACATGTCGCAGTCGAAGAAGCGCACGATACCCCGTCAAAACGACCAACTCCACCTCTGCCGCAGTCTAGTTTGGCAACTTTGAGCAAAAGCATACGAGGCGCGATCGGTCGTTTGACTGGGAGCGGAAATGATTTCGAAGTCAGCCCAGTCGTCAATGGCGCAAGTCCTGCTCCAAGGCACTTTCTAACCAAACTGCTATCCGATGTCAAAAGTCAAGGTGGCCGGTTCACCGAGAACTTTGGATTACTGGCCTCGCTTGCCGAAACCAAGCTGTTCGCGGGAGGGCTTGCGGACGACAAGAAATATCAGGTAAGCGTGAAGACTCTCTCATACAGCTCCTTCACTTTGAAAGTGACATTCTTGAATCATCCCAAATGGCAGAAGCGTCGTTTAAGTATCTAATTGCGTTGGCAGCTCGAGCAAATCTTGCAATTAGCTGGATCCTTCCCACCCAACTCGGAGACCTTGGACGACCTCAGCGGAGAGCTTATCAAAGTGCTCTGGGAAAATCTTCTACACCCTCCGTTATCATACCAAGGGGATGAGTACAAATACAGAACTGCCAATGGATCGAATAACAATATCATGTATCCGCATATGGGTGAAGCGGGCAGCTCCTATGCGCGGACTGTCTCACCACAGACATTGCAACCAGGAGCACTTCCTGAACCAGGAGTCATTTTTGAAGCCATCTACAAACGTGGAGACGCCCCAAGGGAGCACCCAAACAAAATCTCCAGCATGCTTTTCTACCTAGCTACCATCATTATCCACGATATCTTTCATACCGACGAAAAGGACTGGACGAAAGTGAAGACATCGTCCTATCTCGACCTGGCACCGCTATATGGCAGCAGTCAAAAAGAGCAAGACAAGATCCGCACTCATTCAGATGGGCTGCTGAAGCCAGACACCTTTGCCGAGTCTCGCGTTCTCGCCTTTCCTCCGGGTGTTCCAGCCCTTCTAGTGTGCTTCAATCGTTTCCACAATTACGTAGCTAAGCAATTGAAAATCATAAATGAGGGAGGCCGCTTCACTCCATCCAAGCACATCCACCCCAAAAAGAAGGCATTAGAGAAGGTCGACAACGATCTGTTCCAGACGGCAAGACTGTGAGTACCGCAGTTATCTCAAACGGGAAAATGAGTTGGCTGACATCCATCTGCAGTGTAACGAGTGGTCTATATGTGAACATTATCCTCACTGACTACGTTCGGACCATTCTCAACCTCAACCGGACCTCGTCAACTTGGACACTAGACCCTCGCAAGAACTTTTCTGACGTATTCGATTCAGCTGGATGTCCGTCGGGTGTGGGGAACCAGGTCAGCGTCGAGTTCAATCTAGTCTACCGTTGGCACTCAGCCATAAGTGTAAGGGATGAGAAGTGGACAAACGATCTTTACGGAAAGCTCTTCCCCAATACGGATATTTCCCAGCTTAATATGGAGCAATTCGTCAAAGGATTACGCGATTGGGAGAAGAAGCTACCACAGGAGCCCAACCAGTGGGAATTTGGTGGTATGGAGCGTGACAAATCCACTGGTGCGTTTGATGATGCGGAGCTTGTAAAGATCATCGCCGATAGCACCGAGGATATCGCGTGCGCTTTCGGGCCTAGACAGGTGCCGAAGATCATGAAGCTGGTCGAGGTGCTGGGGATGGAGCAGGCAAGACTGTGGAATGTCGCAACTTTGAATGAGTTCCGAAAATTCTTCCAGCTTGAGCCACACAAAGAATTCACCGATATCACAAAAGACCCCGACGTTGCCAAAGCTCTCGAAGTCCTTTACGAACATCCAGATTATGTCGAGCTGTACCCAGGCATTGTGGCCGAAGACGCAAAAATCCCTCTGGAGCCAGGATCGGGCCTTTGCCCCGGATATACGATATCCAGAGCGATTCTTGCAGACGCCGTGGCTTTGACAAGGGGCGATCGATTCTACACCGTGGTTTGTCCATCTGAGATCCTTGATTAAAAAGCCTGACTGCTAACTCGAGACTAGGATTACTCTCCCGCCAATCTTACAAATTGGGGATTTACACAGGTGAAAAACGATCCAGACGTCGCTCAGGGACATGTGATGTACAACCTGCTCATGCGTGCTCTGCCTTTCTATTATCGCGGCAATTCTGTATATGCCATGTTTCCGCTGGTTGTGCCGGAAGAAAACCGCAAAATTCTCAAGAAACTCAAGAAAGACCAAGACTACAATTTTGATCGGCCATCCTTCATTGGCATGCCAACAACTGTCAAGACCTGGCAAGGAGTTACGAGTGTTTTGAGTGACCAAGCCGGATTTAAGGTGCCATGTACGTCAGATATAATGTTGAAAATGATTGCGGCCTTTCACTGACTTGCGCAAAGGGGGCCCTCATACATTCTATCTTACCCATCACGACTATATGCTAAGCGGAGATGGACCGCAAGAAGCAGTTCAGAAGTCAGAGATATTGAACGCGATATTCTGTCCGGTCCATTGGGAAGAGGAAGTCAGGAAGTTTTATGAGGACCTCACCACGCAGCTTGTGGAAACGAAAAGCAAGAGACTGCGAGGTGACTGGTTCCAGCTCGATGCCGTGCAAGAGTATGTCTCACATTGCATCATCTTTTGAGATATGAAGACTGACACAGTTGTCTAGCGTTGGCAATCCTTCTCACGCTGTCTTTGTAGCACGAATGTACAATCTCCCACTCATCGCTCCTGGCGACCTCGGCGTCGGCATCACGGTCGACCAGCTCTATCTCGCACTTGCTGTGCTCTTCGCGTATGTCTTTCTCGATCTTGACACCGCCCGCTCCTTCAAGCTCCGCTCCGGCGCTGTATCCGCAACGGAAGGAATCTCGAAACTTGTCAAACTTGTCTGCACGGCTGTATCTGTTGGTGAGACTCTGCACCTTAACTCCATCTTCGCAATGGGTAGCTCAGGCAAGATGCTGGAAAGCTACGGCATTCGGCTCCTGCAGCGTCTGTTCCAAAGTGGGAAGAGCGTCGATGAGGTTGTGTGGGCCATCATTCCCACCATTGCCGCAGCGGTCGCAACGCAGGCACAACATTTTGCGCAAATGCTCGACGTCTACCTCCGGCCGGAGTATCGTCACCTTTGGCCTCGTATTCAAGAATGCGCATGGAGCAACGATCCCGCAGACTTCGAGAAACTGAAGATGTACGCTCTAGAAGCAAACCGTCTCGCACCGGCGGCTTTTGGCCTGCTCCGCGTCGCAGCGGTCGAAAAAACCATTGACGATGGCGTCAATGGCCCTATAAACGTCTCGGTGGGCGAGAAAATATACACCGATTTCATGGCAGTTGGGATGGATGAGGCAGTCTTCCCTAACCCGACGGAGATCGACATCACTCGTGATCCAAACCTATATATCCATCACGGCTATGGCCCCCATAAATGCATTGGACGGCCAATTGTCGAAATCGCAATGGCGGCGCAGTTGAAAGTTTTCGCCAAATTAAAGAACCTGACGAGGGCACCGGGTCTGCAAGGGGAAATGAAGAGCACCTTTCCCACACCGAGTCCGGGGAAAATCGAGGTGTTCATGAAGGATGATTGGAGTGATTGGTGGCCATTCCCGACTTGTAAGTTTGCTTCCAAACTTGTTATATGCTTTCATGGTAAAGACTACGTTGATCACTCCCCATGCTAACGAATACGACAGCGATGAAAGTGCACCATGAAGGATTTCTGGAAAGTCAAGCGGCGAATCTTGCTGGCAAAACGGGCTTGCCCTATGTGGACAGCGCGGTGGCGATGTCAGACATGGCGAATGGAGACGAGAGTCTAGTTGCGCAGGGCACGGCTTGAGACTAGGGAGAGCCTAGGCAAAGTCAAGATATTAATGGCATCAAGGCGTTTTTCCCTGGATACGAAAATGCGCGAGATTGTAGCAATACGGGAAAACGACGACAAGAAGCAGCTTAACTGCTTGTATTCATCCGTCGTTTGCCCTATTTTGGTTCTGTCCTTGACCCGTGTAAACTCCGGCCTCCTATGCCTCACGTTGTTACTAGCTTTTTCATTCCGCGGCGTCGGCTCTTGAGCACTCCAGTCGTCCAACAAGGTCTTTTGACCAGAAGTTACGTCACGAAACGACAGCCACTCGTACGAGTATTGAGTTGCTTATTGTGATGTTGGGAATCGGAGTTCTCGTGAGCCGGCTTGGAATCCTAAGTGATAGCTAGGGGTATTTGGGCAGTGCAATATCCGAATACCACAGCTCACCAATAAAATGGGTGTACCATCAACAATATCTTGAGTCCACCGAGACAGGAATTGCACACAATACCAAGCCTTCCTTCTAATAGTTACAGGCTCGGCGTGGGGTGGGGGCCGTACCCGAACGCTCGTTCATTCGGCAGGCCAAAACCACGCCGGCGGGGAACCTAACGATGTCCCGGAGTAAGCCAGGCAACCACCCTAAGAGAAGGTTCCGCTCCTAGGGTTTACGAAGCAGCAAATGGACGGCCCTGAAGGGTCTGTTTCTTCGATATAGGAAAGGCAAATGTTGTTGAGGTGAGATGAGAAACGGCGAGTCAACGCAACACCGAGGTGAAGCGTCCCCCAACTACAAACCTTGCCATGACGATCACCTTGTCCACGTGTTACGTAGGGCTGAACAAGGGCGAATGCAGATTGTGACTCTCCAAAAAGCAACTTGCGTGATTTTGATTGGCACTGCCTCGCGCTCTTTTCCCAATTGAAGTCCAGGTTGTCCTCGATTACTCCGCAGGCACAATTGACCTGGTCGGGCGCTGAAAGGTCGATAATCACTCAAGACCGACAGGGAGTCGTGCGAGACGTTGAGATGAGTTGGTCCCCCCCCGGTATTCCCAAAGTGCACTCGACGCAGCGATGTGTCATGATCCTTCATGCTCGGCAAGATGTAAAGAGGCACGCCGCCGGGCGCTTGTGGCACTGCCTTGAACGTCAGCTTGACTCTGGACCTTGAATTCCATCTGGAAAAAGTAGTAACTGTTCCCGTACTAGGCCTAACGTGTGAGAAGCCGAAAGACAGTAAGCCCTTGAGGGCCGGTGACGCATTCCATATCTGACGCACTAAGCTAAAGCAATGCGAATCTGATGCCAAACTTACCCACTCCTCGCCTCCCACTACAAACCCCAAGCCTTCCCGCTCTGCAACGCGCAAGCTGGGCACCATGACTGGACGGGCCCAGACTGCGCAGAACTTCTTACTCTTCTCTCGTATATGTGATCAAGACGCTCATAGGACCGTAGAGTTCTTAGGCAACCTTCCGCCCAAAACTTCCACACTGCAATCTAGGTCTGCGGTTGGCCCCCCCCCTCTCCCCAGGGTTTGGTCCAGCCACACTATCCTCTAGCTTCATAGTTGATATCCGTTAACATAGCCTTTTTGATGTTTATCAGATTCCGACTCATCGGGGCCTTAACGGCAAGAAACATATCCCTCTGGCCAGTGAAACCAAAAAGCCTGCCTAAGGAAGCCTGGGGTCCAAGACCCTGATGGCGCAGGCCCCTACTTCATAGTCATAGCCCATTGCTACTTCATACATCTGCTGCCTGAATCAATCTATCTTTACCCTCTTGCTGCGGTCGATTTTCCCCATTGGAATTTCATTTGACTCCCTTTTTTTATTTCTTTTCATTGTCGCCATCTTCTCATTCTATCTACACGGTCTAATCTACCTCGCTCAACAACACCAGCGTTGGACAATTACCAGACGACCTACCGTCATATCACTAGTCAGTTCGCCACAATGTGTTACCAGATAGTCGAGCGCTATTCAATCTGCCGCTGCCTCTACCATAAGCACGCTGTCGACCCTTGCGAAATCTACAACCAGAGAGGCCACCCCATCACCGAGAAGACTGTCCTTGTGGGCTTCGTATGCCCGCGACACTCGGCTCGGAGAACGGCCACAGAGCAAAGCTCGTCGCAATCTGGGTCGCAAAGTCACTGGCGCGACTCGGGATACTCAAGCGGCGGTTCACCATATCCGGGCCAGCGCCGGTAACACGACTGACAACTACAACGTCTCACCCGCGCTGCGAGCTCGCTATGCCTCCGACGACTTTCCGCAGAGCTGGTGGAAACGACGATGGGTGGCTTGCCCGAAAGCTTGGAGCGCACCATTTGCCTTGCCCTGATTCCATGGATGAGAATTACGACCACCTTGTCCGTAACACCCACCAGTGATGCAGGCCCTCCCCATCACGAGTCATCGCTTGCGCCCCAGCTTGGCTGCAAGCCCAGACATCTTCCACACACGCACGCACCTGCCCAACCTGACGTTCTCTGCTTGTACGAGTACTTGCGGTCAGAGAGCAAGATTCCGAACCACTCGACTTATTCCATTTTTCGCAACTTTGAGGGATAAACGGTCCTTTTGAAATGACGACAACGATGCCTAGCAGGCAAACGATGTCATGTGTATGATGGGGTTGCATAGCGTGGAACGGAATTTACGATTACGCATGCATGGGACTAGATCGAAAGGATATACCCCAGGGATCAGCATTGGGAGTTTGGGGGATTAACTGTCGTTTCAATTCTTGTTGAATGATTTTTTTGCCTTCGGCTTGTGTCTTGCTACGCATTGTAAGTTTGTACTTGAATTTTTCGGCAGGGCCGTGACTTGTGACTACAATTCACTGCATTGTTCTGGTTGAGTCATTTTCTTTGAAGCGTTGTCGTCCAGGCATCTACTGCCTCAGCTGCAGGCAGCAATCGCGGCTGGGCCGCGCCATCTAGGCTCTTGATGAGCAAGGGTCTAGCAATCGAAGCATCACAAGACATCCTTACAATTTGCCCTTCTATTTCGCATGTTACGGCTGTACATTTTTCGTTTTCGGATACCTTGATGCAGAAACATCCGACACGCAACATGCAACGTGCGGTGGGCACTTCGGTCGCCCGTTCTCCTCCGCATAGATTAATAGATCACGTGGGCGGATTATTGATCTGTGCGGAGAAAAGGGAAAAGGTCGGAATCGCCGATAGGGCCCCCTTCTTTTTTCTCCGTCACTCACGTCATCCCGTTCTAATTTGTTTGTCTCAGATGACCTACTGCCGAGCCACGTGCTATTTTCGGGCGAGGCAGACTAAAATGCAAAAGTCCAACAATCCATCTTCCCCAATGGGTAAGAGCAGGACTTTGTAGCCTCGGCTTAGGCCATTGATATGCTTTCGCACTTTTGATATCATTCAGCTCCGTTGTCGCTACTCGTACGCAAAGCGATCATCAGTGGAGACTGCGAATATTTGATACTGAGAGTCCGAGGCAAACCTATTTGCTTCGCGATCCGGAACCCGATCTCCCACCCGAATCGCTGAGATGCTGAGGATTGGGTATCCTCCTCGCTCGCGGTAGAAGTACCTTCTCCTTCAACATTACGATCAAAGTCTTCTTGATTCTTACGCTGATGTTGTCCGAGTCTGGTCATTCTGCGGAAAAGGCTCGATTACTGTCAAGACCCTCCACGTATCTCCCCCAATTGTTCCTGCTGCCCTCTGGCTAGTCCCATTGGCAATTATCGTATTCTTGCCCTGCTTCTCTGGCGTGTCGCTCCAGTGTTATGAACGGCGCCCGTGTCGAGCTTCAGAAATATTTCTTATGCAACACGCATTAGTCTGAATTCAATTGCTCAGATACTGTCATAGGATCACTTACATATAGCTGGTAGCCACACTGGTCCTCATTTCTTCTGGAACGGCGATCTCTGCAAGCTTGAGGCTATTCAACAACGAATTGCTACCGCACATAAGTCCGTTCCCTATCATACTGTACTCTCTGCTGCTACTCTGAGATATCCACCCTCCAGTTCCTCCTTGGGAGAATGATCATCAATGCCAAGCTTCTGAGTTGTCAACTTTGAAGTCCATCTCTCCTGCTTCTATTGCATATATCCGTTTGTATGCTACCTAACTGCTCGTCCCATGCCTGGGGTATCGTATGCACTCCTCTGTCCGTCTTGCAGCCATGACCTCCTCAGCCTCAATGACAGCTTCGACATGTACGGCCTTGGCGTCCGCCTCGGCTTCTGTCTCCAATGGTACAGCTCAATTCTCGGGTCTTGACTCGCACCTTCAGAGATCGAAGGTCTTCGCTTTACGAACAGCCTGTTTGTCGCGTCGAGCCTTCAACCTGTCGACATTTACGTGAGGCTGTTATTGACATTCGGATACTACCTGTTCCTAGTTCCGTTATATGCGTGGAACATTGTGACTGCTCGCAAGGCAAGTCTGGATCCGACGAGGTGGCCTGTGGTCCGCCCTACAGCGCTTTACAATGTGCTGGCCAGCCTTCTGTTCCTCGCCGTTGGAGCTTTTCAGCTGTGGTCCTGGGCAAGTCGCGTTACGCAGTCAAGTTCATCGCAAGACTGCCAACAGTATGCCTTCTTTT
>Ga0335072_10003909_pt1 | contig 22274 bp, 14 predicted proteins | sample Lox_Sample_21_FD_206725 | JGI IMG/M metagenome (GOLD analysis project Ga0335072, IMG submission 206725) | Soil microbial communities from Loxahatchee National Wildlife Refuge, Florida, United States - Lox_Sample_2.1 | ecosystem: Environmental > Terrestrial > Soil > Wetlands | place: USA...
TGCCAATTACAGCGCAGGACACTTGCATTTTACGGGCGGAGCCGTCGGGCGTCATTCGATGCGAGGTTGGCTGCACCGACCAGGGGCAAGGCACGTTGACCGGAATCGCCCAAATTGTTGCGGATGCATTTGGCGTCCCGGTGGAAGACGTCGCGGTGAACGCTGGGGATAGCGCAGGCGCGCAGGGAGGCGGCGCGTGGTCCTCGCGAGGACTCACCATCGGCGGGGAAGCTGCCTTTCTCGCCGCGAAAGATCTGCGACACAACGTTCTCAGTCTTGCTGCCAGCATTCTCCAAAGTTCGGAAGATCGATTGGACATACGCAACCGCGAAATTGTCGATGCAAGCGATGGCGCGGTTCGTATGACTGTTTCTGAGCTGTGCCGTTCAGCGCATTTTCGTCAGGATTTGTTGCCACCCAACGTCATACCCGAATTGACCGTCGTCAGGCATTTTGTGCCGCGAGAATTTCCTTATCTGATGTCCAATGGCATTCAAGCAAGCTATCTCGAGGTGGACTGTGACACCGGCTGGATCAGGCTGTTAGATCATTGGGTCGTTGAGGACTGCGGAAAGATCATCAATCCGCTGCTGGCGGACGAGCAGATTAGAGGCGGCGTCGCTCAGGGACTCGGCGCCGCTCTCTTTGAACATTGCGTTTATGGCTTTGACGGACAGCTGCAGACGACGACGCTTGCAGATTATCTTGTGCCGATGGCGTCCGAACTTCCCGATATCGTTGTGGATCACATCGAAACACCACACACTCTAACGTCGCTTGGAACTAAGGGTATCGGCGAAGCAGGAACGGTCGGCGCATCCGGCGCCGTATGGTGTGCGATCAACGACGCACTCCGACCGTTCGGAAAGCGCGTGTCGCACCAACCTTTCACGCCTGCGGTCATTCTTAGAGCGCTGGAAAAGGTCCGCTAGCGGGTTCATGCGGGTGGTTGGCATGCCGACGACGCGTCTTGTCGACCGTCGTATCTCGTCAGCTTGGTCGTGATGAAATTACCGCATTCGCCCGCAGCGACCACTCGGCCAAGCGTTGCCTTCGACAATCTGGCGCTCGACTCGGCCGCATCAAGACACTGACGCTGTCGTCGCATTTCACGCATGCTTGACAACTCCATATAATCTATACTTAAAATATTTAATGGTCAACCAATTCCATGGTCGTGATCCGCTTGGCCTCGCACTCCTGCGTGCCTGGAAAAATCATTGGACCATGTTCGAGCTCGGAATGCTTGAAATCTAAAAAAGACACCGCCGTTGAAGGCGCTGTCTTGAAGAGGGGGTTCGATGAGAAACATTCTGCTGGCCAGCCTCTTCGGATTAGCGCTTTTCCTGCCTGGTGCCGCCACCGCAGCCGACCCGATTTCGATCGGCGTCATTTCGCCGCTCTCGGGTCCATTCGCGACCGTGGGCACACGTCAGACAGCCGCGATCCAGTGGTGGGCCGACGAGGTCAACGCCAAGGGCGGCATTAATGGCCGCAAGATCGAACTCGCGGTCTGCGACGACCGCGGCAATCCGGAAGTTGCGGTGACTTGTGCACGCAATCATATCCAGAACGGCGTCTCGCTGCTGCTTGATACATCGGTTGCCGGCACGATCAGGGCGGTCATGCCGCTGCTGAACAATGGGCCTGTCATGATTGTCGCCTCGCCGATAATCAACCCGCCCGCAAATAGCTACGTCTTTCAAACGAGCCCTACGGATCTTGAGATCACGCGGGGTCTGCTCCTCTACATGCAGGCGAACCACCAGAACCGGCTGGCTATGATTGCGTCGACCGACGCCACCGGTGAAGTGGGCGTAGCCGATGCTCAAGCCGTTTTCCCGCCGGCCGGCGTGAAGCTTGAACTGACACGCATCGACCTGAACTCGAATGATGCATCAATCCAGCTTGCTAACGTTTTGAAGGACAATCCGCCTCTCCTTTATTCGGCTTATTCGGGCGGCGGCGCAGCTGCGGTCGTGAAAAGCTTCACCAATCTTGGCATGACCATGCCGTTGGTGATCAGCAATGCCAATCTTACCGAATCCTTCATGGCGCTGATCCGTAACGACATGCCCCCGCGCCTTTTGGGGCTCGGTCTCAACAGCATGGTACCAGAGTCCGTCAAAGATCCCGACGAAAAGGCGCGCATCGAACATTTCGAAAAAGCATATGAAGCGGCGCGCAAGGAGCCTGTCGACCTGCTCAGCACGCTCGGGCTGATGCTCGCCGACACCGCGGACGCGGTCGTACGGAACGTCGCTGATCCAAAGAATGCAGCTGCAACGAAAAGCTTTCTTGAATCGGCTCGAATAAAAAGCATTGCGCCGATCCATTTCACCCCGAGCAGCCATGTCGGCCTGAGCGCCGATAGTGTTGCGGTTCTGGAATATAAGCAGGGCCACTGGACCGAAGCGCTGAAATGAATCCGTTGAGCCAGGCCATCCTCAGCGGGTTGATGATGGGATCGGTTTACGCGTTATTGGCCACTGGGCTCGTTGTGGTTTTCCACACCTCGCAGATCGTGAACATCGCGCACGGCGAGGGCTACGCGATTGGCGGTATCGTTACTGCCGTCGTTGCCGGACGGGACCTGCCGCTGTGGGTCGCGCTAGGCGCAGGGATTGTTGCCGCTGCGGCATTTTCACTGATGCTCGAACGGTTTCTTTTGCGGCCGCGGCGCGAGTGGCCGATCAATTCGCTAATTCTGATTACCCTTGCGGTCGCCTTTTTTGTTCGCGGCGCGCTCAACGTCGCAGTTGGTACCGATCCGATGTCCTTCCCGCGCCTATTCGTCGGACCGCCTATTCGAATTGCGGGTGGTGTCCTGCCGCTGCAGGGTCTGGGATTGATCGCGATCGGCCTTTCGGCCGCTTTTGCCATCCCGATATTTCTTGCGGGGACCCGTCTCGGCCGGCAACTTCGCGCCACCGCAGAAAACCCCGATGCTGCAGAGCTGATGGGCGTGAACGTGGACTTTGCACGGGGCCTATCCTTTGCGATTGCGGGCGCCTGCAGCGCATTAGGCGCGCTTTTGCTCGTACCCCTCGTCTCGGTTGATTTCCAGACCGGCCTTGGCATGACCATGCGCGGTTTCATCGCCGCCGCGCTCGCCGGCATGTCGCCGTTTCTGGCCATCGGCTGCGGTCTGTTTCTCGGCCTCGCCGAAGCCCTGGTGACGACCTATTGGGGCGCGTTGGCCAAAGATCCCGTCGTCTTTCTAACTTTGATTGCGATTGCGCTTTGGCAGAGCCGACATATCCGTTTTGGCGGCAGCTTGCGCGCGTGAAACGTAGCCGAATTCTGGCACTGATACTGGCGGTGCTGGCGATCGCCAGTCCCTACGCAAACTTGCTGGCCGGGTGGACACCGCCCCTTGCCACAGCGGTCTGCTTCGACACGCTCGCGCTCCTTGGTCTCAACTTGATATTCGGTGTGGGCGGCATGTTGGCCTTCGGGCAGGCCGCCTTCATGGCATTGCCGGCTTACGGCGCCGGCATTCTCGACAATCTCGGTGTACCGTTCGCGTTCGATCTTGCCGCCGGAATTTTTGGTACGATCGCTCTCGCTTGGCTGATGGCGCGTGTCTTCGTGCGCCTGCCTGGCGTTTTTTTTGCGGTCGGAACCTTGGGCTTCGGTTATGTGATTGAAGGCATCACACGAGCGTTTCCGGCGATTACCGGCGGCGCTTCAGGCTTGGCCTTCGCGCGCGGTCGGCAAATCGACGGCGAGGTTTGGTACGGTATCGCGGTAATTGCGCTCGTTTGCGGGATTGCAGTCTATGCTCGGCTTGTCCGGGGTGGTTTCTGGCGCCGGCTGCGCACGGTCTGCCATGACGAGCTAGCGGCCGCCGTTGTGGGTATCGACGTCGCGCACGTGAAAGCCCTTGTTTTCACGATCGGCTGCAGTTTCGCGGCTATTGCGGGCATCCTTCACGCTTATTATGTCGGCGTTGTCATTCCTGAAGATGCCGGGATCGATAGATCACTTGAGCAGGTTGGGATGGTGATGGTGGGTGGCCAGGGCTACCTGCTCGGCCCTTTGCTTGGCACTGCGTTCATCCAGTGGCTGTCGATCGTCACGGGCTACGCCCAGCAATACGAGCTGCTCATTTACGGTACAGCCTTTCTCGCCGCGGTTCTTTTCGCACGCCAGGGAATCGCTGGCTGGCTACTCCGGCTCTGGCGGACACTCGCCGGCTGGCTTGATGGGCCGCCGGCGAAGGCCCCGCCGTCTTTGCGCGCCACGATCACGGCCAACGAGAGTACGGAGCGCCACGGCGACTGCCTGAAGGTTTCGCACGTGACTAAAATGTTTGGTGGTCTCCGCGCCCTTGATGACGTCAGCTTCGTAGTTGGATTTGGCGAAATATTCGCGGTCGTCGGGCCGAACGGCGCGGGCAAATCCACGCTGTTCAATATCGTTTCAGGTATCGAACAGGCAAGCGCGGGCGACCTTCATCTCGCCGGGCGCGACCTCGCGCCGCTGCCGATCGAAAAGCGCGCCTCACTCATCGGGCGATCGTTCCAAGTCGCGCGGCTCGTACCCGATCTCACCGCCCTTGAAAACGTGATGGTGCGGCTTGACCAGATTGATCCGACGCTCGATGAAGCGGAACGCGCGGCCGTGGCGCTGGAACAGCTCGAAGGCTTTGGTCTCGGCCAACTCGCCGGCCGGCCAGTGCGAGACCTGCCGCTCGGCCAACGCAAGCTCATCGACCTGACGCGGGCTGCGGTTGGCGATCCACCGCTCGTATTGCTCGATGAGCCGGCGGTCGGCCTGACCGAAGACGAGCTCGCGCATCTGGCGCAGGTCATGAATCAATTGCGGGCGCGCGGCTCGGCGGTCATCATCGTGGAACACAACATCGAGTTCGTCGCGAGCATCGCCGAACGCGGCATCGTTCTCGACCACGGCCAGACCATCGCCCTGGGCCGAACCGTGGACATACTTCGCGACCCGCGCGTTCACGAGGCCTATTACGGAGCGCTCGCGTGATTCCCGCGCTGCAGCTGGAAGAACTGAACGGCGGTTATCCACCGTTGACCGTGTTCCGCGATGTGCGTTTCACGGTCATGACCAACACTACCGTCGGGATCCTGGGTCCCAACGGCGCCGGTAAAACCACTCTTTTAAAAACCATTGCCGGGCTGCTGCCGGCCTTGAGGGGACGCATCCTATTCAACGGGAAAGACGTCGGCGCCCTGCGTGCTCACCAGCGCGCTCGGGCTGGCCTCGTCCTGGTGCCCGAAGGCCGACAGATACTAACTGGCCTCACCGTGCGTCAGAATCTTGAATTGAGCCGAGCGGCAAACCGATTAGACGCAGCGGCCTACGTGCGGAAGTTCGACGAGGTGCTGACGATCTTTCCGCGGCTGCGCGAACGGCGGGATCAGTTGGGCGGTTCTCTCAGCGGCGGCGAACAACAGATGCTGGCCATTGCCCGCGCCATGATGATCGATCCGATATTGCTCATGCTCGACGAGCCGACCCAGGGTTTGGCTCCGATCATGGTTCGTCAGGTACTGGCCGTGTTGCAAACCCTCAAGAACCGGCTGCCTATAATCTGCGTAGAACAAAACCGCGCTTTTCTCGACGAGCTCGCAGATTCGATCATGACTATGCAAGGCGGCCGGCTGACAACCAAAGCACAAGCAGGATAACGAAGGAGCGGCTGACCGGCGACGTTGTCGCAGTCCGATGTCCGTTACAGTCCTAATCGCGGACCTGACGCGAACGTCCCGCGATGTCTCGGAAGCGCCATGAGACGACGTCAGCTGACCTTCTTGACCGCTGGGATAGTCCAGGATCCGTCGATGAGCGACGGCGGCGTTTCCCGTGGCCAGTACATCCGCAGCATCAGAACGAACTTTCCGGGCGGGGCCGGCAGCCAATTCTGCTCTTTATCAGCTCCCGGCGAGATATTTTGAATGTAGATATCCACGGAACCGTCGGGGTTGGCCTTCAGGTGCTGTCGCGGACTAATCGAGTAGCGGTTGATCGGATTAGCGACAAAAAACATCTTCGGATCATACATAGTCACCGACCAGAAGCCATCGACCGGCGGCATTCGGCCCTTGGCAAAGCGCATGATGTATTTGTTGGTTCCCTCGTAAGCGTTTCCGTCAGCGTCTTTCAAGGTAATCGGATAAACCGCATCTTGAATACGGTTGGCGCCGAGACCGATGGCAGTGACAAGCGCACGATTGAGATAATCAACCCCGTAAACGCCAGTCTCGGTGTCGAATATCCAGCCGTTTACATTCTTAATTGCCTTGTTGATCTTGATCTGCAGCATGATGCGGTCGACGCTTGCCTGCGGAATACGCTTGACGAAATTCGCATCAAACTTACTCGCGTCAAAGTCCTGACCGGGGACAAGACCAATTTTGGCGAATTTTGCCACGGCCGGCGCATCAGCCGCAGCGGGTGGGTTTGATTTCATCAGTTTTGCGAGCAGGGTGAAATACGCGATCGAATCCATCGCATTGACCTGTTCGCGAACCGCCGTGTGCATATCGACGGACGCATCAACTTGATGTGGAGGAGCCGCAAATGTCTTGCCGTAAGAGCTGAGCGGCACGAGCGTGCATTGGTCCTGCAGGGCATGAACTGCTGCGTAATCTTCCGGAGTGCCGGTGCAGTAGAGGCGTCCGAGTATCCAAACGAGATTCGTCGATGATTTATATTGCTTGACGCCATTCGGCAGTGTGCCGTTCCAGCCCGGGCCGGTGATTGCGTAGCTCTGAGCCGCGGTTCCGGTCGTGCGCTTTCCAGGAACCTGAAAAACATTGGTCCAGCCGTCGAGCAGCGGGAACAAGAAGTAGCGATCCTTCATGTCCGGGATCGCCAGTATCCAAGGTTCTTTGCCGACGTCGATCCAAGCTGTCGTGTAAAGAGTGTCGGCGTTGGGCGCGGTGACGTCGCGGAACGATGCATCCGGATAAGTCCGCGACCTAACGAATTGTCCCATCGGGGCGCGGCTGCCCTCGGGGGCGGCGACATTCGTCATAACGCGGCGCGTCATCTCCATTGTGACCAGCGGATACCCATAGACATAGGCGTCCGATGCGATCCAAAACTCGTCAAGACCTTCCGCGGTGTTAAACAGCGGCCCGTCAAACTCCGCCCGCGCTCTCGACCTTGCATACACCGAGGCGCTCGCGCCAACCGAAAGTGCTATTGCATCGCGACGTGTGATTTTCATATCCACCTCGGAATCGCATGATGCCCAAAAGCACACTCAAGGGGTGAAGTTGCAAGCAAGGACCCACATGCTGGACGAAGAAAAGCGATTGGGTTCTAGTTTAGAGCAGTTAGAAAGAATAATCGAATACCAAGCATGTATCGCTCAGCACGAACGCTTGATATGCGGAGGGCGAGCGAATCGACGCGATACTTCAAGCGTCCAACGCGTGCTCAATAATCAAATCAAGCTCCAGGAAGTGTTCTGGAGCCATCATCAAAATTTTCTCGCCGCGGCAAATCAAAAAACCCCAGACCGCTAGCCTCTCGTGGAAAACTGATTTGGCCTATAGGCCAAATGGGGCATGTTTCAATCAGCTGGATTAGAAGGCTCGCAAACCGTTTTCGTACACAATAACAGATAGATGTGACCGCGGCTCGAAACAACGCACCCACGACGGTTTCCAAGCCCGCTTACGGTTGCCTTCTTGTCGGGTAAAAGCACCAAAAGCGCAGCAAATTCGCCACACAAGGGGCCAAGATTCCCCCTGCGACACCCAACGTTATTCCCTGCTCGCTGCGAAAGATGGTACGCAAGCGGGGGCTGAACCGCTGGGAACGATCCAAGCACAACAATCTGGACAACTCTTTACAACGCCCCACCTGTTGCCGACGCGCCGTCTGCAATTCCGCCGCGTCACCCCGCCCAGGGAACAGGCTGTAAGCGAAAAGCGATTTAATTGTGTTTCAGCCCGGCCGAGTGCCGGGCATTTTCTTGACTAAAAAGCCACGTGGCTACGGCGCAACACCCTCCTCGCCGAGGCGAAGCCGTCAGTGGGGCGGGAAATAGGATTCGGTGAGTGGCTCGTTCGGCCAGATGAGGCGGCAGGTCTGCGCCACACCAGAAAAGGAACGTCAATCGGCCGTGTCCGACAACGTCGGCCAACTGTCAAGAGCGGACCTCCGGACGCCATTCATATTCCGATAGCGCCTTCGGTCATCGCTTGGAACTTGCGCCGGCGTGGCGATGTGACCGATCGTGATTGTGCGTCGCGCCGTGACCATGGTCGTGCATGCCCTCGGCCGGCAGATAGACGACATGACCATGCCGGACGCCGCGTTCGGCGATGATGTGATTGGCGAATTCCTGCACATCGGCGCCGCGTCCCTTGAGCACGGTGACCTCCATGCAGTTGTCGTGATCGAGATGCATATGCAGCGTCGCTTGCGCCAAATCGTGGCGGTCGTGGAAATCACGTGTCAGCCGCTTTGGCAGGTCGCGCGCTTCGTGGTCATAAACATAGATCAGCGCGGCCACACAGGGCCGCGTTCCCGCGACTTCGAGCGCGGCTTGCTGCAGGCCTGAACGGACCAGATCGCGCAGCGCCTCGGAGCGATTGTCATAACCGCGCGCGCGCATGTAGCGGTCCAGTTCGGCATCAAGCTCGTCGTCGATGGTGATCGTCACACGCTGCATCGGCCTCTCCTCGCTCAGTGCGGCAGGCATCCTATCATCGAATGTGCGCAGCCGGGGGCATGCGGGATCAAGTATGCACCTTTCTTGACTTCATCATACTCATGCCGCAAGGTGAAACTGCTGCCGCTGGGCGGCACGGCTTTCGGCTGGCAGCGCTATTTCTTGCGCATGATTTTGGGGGCGTTCATGACGCCGCGAGCGTTCGCGGCGATAGCAGCCTTGTTGCCTTGGATATGTGCCGCAAATGGCTGGGCGCAAACCGCGCCGGCATCGGCTCAGTCACAAACACCGGCAGGTGAACCGCCGCGTCCCGTCACGGCTCTACCAACGATCCGGATCACCGCACCGAAGCACTTTAAGCGAGCAACACCAACGCCAAGGCAGGCGGCACAGCCGTCATCGGTCTCGCCGGCATCCCCGCCGCCGGGCGGAGCGTCAAATGTCGCGAGCGGGCCGTCCGTGCCGCCGACCATGGCAAGCCAGATGACGATTTCCGGACAGGACCTCAATCGACGCGCCGTGACGCAGCCCGGCCAAATCCTCGAGGCAGCTCCTGGCCTTGCGGTGGTTTCCCACGCCGACGGCGGCAAGGCCAATCAGTATTACTTGCGCGGCTACAATCTCGATCACGGCACCGACTTCGCCGTTTTCGTCGATGACATGCCGATCAATCTGCCGACGCACGCGCACGGCCAAGGCTATGCCGACCTGAACTGGCTGATGCCGGAAACTGTTAACAGTCTGGACGTGCGCAAGGGACCTTACTTTGCCGATGTCGGAGATTTTGCCAGCGCCGGTTCGCTTTTTCTCAATCTGCGCGACAGCGTTCCAAAGAACATCGTTTCCGTCACGGCGGGCAGTTTCGATTACGAACGATATTTCGGCATGGGCTCGACCAAGCTTGGCGGCGGCTCACTGCTCTATGCGGGCGAAACGAATTTTTACAATGGCCCTTGGGATACGCCGGATCACATGCGCAAGTTCTCAGGCCTGATGCGCTACAGCCAAGGCACAGCGACCGACGGCCTTTCCGCGACCGCCATAGCCTATTCAAATGACTGGACAACGACCGAGCAGGAGCCGTTGCGCGCGATCCAATCCGGACAGATTGGACTCTACGGCGAAATCGATCCAACCGATGGCGGCGATACCAGTCGCTATTCGCTGTCGGCGCGCATGGCGCAAACGACCGGCGACGGCTCCTGGAAAGCCAACGCCTATCTGGTGAAATACGAACTTGACCTATTCAACGATTTCACCTGGTTTCTGAATAATCCGATCCAGGGCGACCAGTTTCAGCAGCATGACGACCGCATCTACGGTGGCGCGGGCGCGTCGCGGATTTTCCAAGGCTCGTTATTCGGTCGCCCTACCGAAACGGTCGTCGGATTCCAGACTCGCACCGACAGCATAAATCTCGCGCTGAACAATACAGTCGCGCAACAATTCTTGTCGGCCACCCTGGCGGATCACGTCAACGAGTCGAATGCTGGAATCTATGCCGAAAACACGGTGCATTGGACCAATTGGCTGAGCACGACGTTCGGCTGGCGCGGCGACCACTTTGCGGCTTCCGTCGACTCGATGTTGCAGCCGGCCAATTCCGGCAAAGACAACGCAACGATCGGCAGCCCGAAATTCAGAATGACGATCGGGCCTTTCTACGATACCGAATTCTTCATCGGCGCGGGCATGGGCTATCACAGCAACGATGCGCGAAGCACCGTTATCACCGAAGTGCCCGGTGATCCCGCTACGCCGGAAGGTGCGTCGCCGTTCCTTGTGCGTTCCCGAGGGGCGGAGGTCGGCGTTCGGACACGGGTCATTGCCGGTCTCGATAGCTCGGTGAGCCTTTTCACCCTTCATCAGGACTCCGAGTTGTTTTTCGACGGAGACACCGGCGAGACCGTCGCGGGCCTGCCGAGCCAACGGACGGGAGTGGAATTCACCAACGATTATCGTCCGGTCCCCTGGATGCATATCGACGCCGACCTCGCACTCACGCGCGCGCGCTTCATCGGCTTCGACTACGCTCAGGAAGCCCTCTATCAGTCGCTCGCCGGATATCCCCAAGCCCAAATCGGCAATGCGCCTGGCAATTACGTTTACAACGCGCCGTGGATGGTTGCGTCGGCGGGTATTACCCTCGGCAACGTGATCGGTTGGTTCGGCGACCTGCGCTGGCGTTACATCAGCTCACGCCCGTTGACGGAGGACGGCGTATTTCAGTCCCCGCCGTTGAGCATCTTCAACGGTCAGATCGGCTACCGTTTTGAGAATGGCTGGCGTATCCAGCTTGACGCGCTCAACCTTTTCAATGCGAAGGCACCCCAAGCCGAATACGCCTATGGCTCACTGATCAAGACCGATAGCTTGTTCACGATGTGCAACTCGCCAAGCCCGCCACCGAAAGCGGTCTGCCAGAATGGTGTGATGGACTATGCGCTTCACCCCATCGAGCCCCTAGCAATCCGTCTAACGCTGGCGGCCACCTTCTAATCGCTGCGGAAGGCAACGTCTTACCCGCGATCACGGAAGTCTGCATTTGAGCAATGAGCAGACTACGCGAAGCGCGCAGAAGACACGGCTGAATCAAGCGCAGTTCATCTCACCGTGACCACGAGGCCGTTGAGATCCGCGCTAACGATCGCGCCGACCGAGCTGCCCGTAAGCGTCAGTACCGCGCCGTGTTGATTGGTGAGCACAATCGCCTGCGCGCCCCGCACGACGGCCGCGCCGACGTTGCCGGCTGCATAGACGCCTGCAACGTCCGACGGCTCGCGGATGTTGCTCACGGTGCCGTAGAAATGCGTTTCCGAAGCGCCGAAAGTGAAGCCATAGCTGATCCCGCCGATCTCGATCGGATAGCGCGTGCCGTGGAAAATGAGCGTGCCCGAGCCGGCTGAGCCGCCGATGACAAGGCCGGCTTTGATGACTTTGAAGCTGATGCTGCCGCCATCCGCGTATGCGGCGGACGCCGAGACCATGCCGGCCGCGGCCAGCAATGCGATCAGACCTGCACGAAGGGCGGACAAGGCACGCATGCGCGTTTGCTCCTGAAGACGTATGACGATGCGAATCGGATTTTGATTCCCAGGACTCATACCGCGCGGCCGGCTTGCCGGCTAGTTCGCTATCTTTCACGGCAGGTAATCCGGATGAGCTTCGGGCACCCAAAATGGGCCATAGACGAAAACGCCGATGATTTACCTCACCTCTTATGTCAACGCTAAGCAAGATCGCGCATCTGGTGCAATTTAAGGTCCGCCTCCCCGCCAGCCGTCAGTTCGCCATCCTTGAGATAGAGCGTCTCATCGGCGAACCGTGTCAGTCGGGCATCGTGGGTGACGACGAGCAACGCGCCGCTCTCCTCTTTGGCGATGGCCGAAAGAATCGTCATGATCGCCTGCCCGTTGACGGTGTCGAGTGCTGCCGTCGGCTCATCCGCAAGCAGGACCGCTGGCGCCGCAACCACGGCGCGGGCAATCGCGACACGCTGCTGCTCGCCGTTGCTGAGTTCGCGCGGAAACGATCGGTGCTTTGGTCCGATCCCAACCCGCTGCAGCGCGGCAAGCGATTTCGTTTGCGCCGCGGCGCCACGCTCACCGCGCACGTCGAGCGCGAGCTGCACGTTTTCCGCGGCTGTAAGTGTCGGAAACAAATGATACGATTGAAACACGAAACCGATGTAGCGGCGCCGGAGCTGCGCCAGCGCCTCGGCGCCGAGACCAGTGGTCTCTTGCCCGCAGACCCGCACGCTGCCGGCGGTCGGCGTGAGCAGGCAGCCGATCATCGAAAGCAGCGTGGTTTTACCGCTACCCGAAGGCCCCATCAGCATCGTGAGCTTGCCGCTTTGCAGCGTCAGGTCGACGCCCTTGACAGCTTCCACCTGGGCCAGGCCGCCGCCGAGGATTTTCCTGACCCCGTTGGCTTCAATGATCGGCCCGGTCATCGCGCCATCACCGTAACCGGATCGGTCCGCACCACCCGCACGACTGCGGCGATGGCGGCGCTCATGCACATCGCCGTGGTCAAAACAAAAAGGCCGGCCAGCAGCACGGGCCGTGATCACGACCGGCAGCGCGCTCGACGCGGTGAGTACCACGACTGCAAAACCGATCGCCGCGGCGGCCGCAAACCCGATCACGGCGTTGAGCAGCGCCTGGCTCATGATCACCCGATAGGTGTAGCCGTTCGGCGAGCCGATAGCGCGCAGCGTGGCAAACTCGTAGAGATGGTCTTTGGTGCTGGAATAAATCGTCTGGGCGACGATGACGGTGCCGACGATGAGCCCAAGCGCCGCGCCGCCCAACAACGCGGCACCGGCGCCGGTGCCGAACAGCCAAAACCGGCGGCTGCGCTGGCGGAATTGCTGCGGGGTCAGCGTTTCGATGCCGCCGACCGCGCCATCGATATCCTGGCGCACCCGGTCTTTGTCCGTTCCAGGCTTCAGTCGGACCAGGAAATGGCTGGTCTTGCTTTCCGGTAGCCCCATATAGCCGCGCGCCTGATCGAGCGAGGTAAAGACATAAGGGGTTGTGGTGAACGAGCGGATGCCGCTCGTCACCGCCGCGACCCGCGCCGTCTCGCCGCGTATTTTGCCGGTCGAGCCTATGCCGGTGACGCCAAGCCGCGAAAAATAGGATTTGTCGACGGCGACCGTGCCCGGCGCGCTCAGATCCTGTGCCGTCCCGGCGACCAGGTTCCAGGGCGTAAGTCCGTCATGCAAGTCCGATCCGACGACGAACACCGGGGTGGCTTCGCCGCTCGGCAACTGCCAATCGGCGAAGCCGATGACGACCGGCACCACGGCGGCAACGCCATTGACCGCAAGAATTCGGTTGCGGATCCGCGAGTCGAGCAGCGAGGCATCTTCGAAGCTCTTCGCCCCCTTGGCGACGACCCAGAAATCGGCCGGCGCATGATTGATCATGGTCGTCACCATGCGGTCGAAGCCGAGAAAAAGACCGATTTGCACCATCACCAGCACGATGGAAAAGACGATGCCGATAAGGGTTGCGATGAAGCGGACGCGGTCCTGGAACAGGTTGCGGGAAGCGAGCGTCAGAACGAGCGACATGACTTGGCACGCTTCTCTCGAATCTTATGGCGGCGCTCGCCGGCCGCCGGGTGGCACGAGCGCATCAATAATGCCCGCGGTCCTGTCGTCTGCGGAGACAACGTTATCTTCGGACTGGCGTTCCAGCGTTAAAGGGAAGGCATGATATCGCGCCATTGGCGTCGGCTATGGCTCAATTTTTGCGCGTCTATCTGCGCCGGAGCGTCAAATCATGATCCGGGCAAGTCCTCATCTGGTTTTTGGCGACCGGCCCGCGAGGTGTCGCCAAGCTCCCGTGCGGCCTGTGGCCTCGATTGTCCCCAGAAGTTCCCTCTCTGCGGGAGCCGCGTCAGAGCAAAGCGCAATGGCTTACCAAGCACTCCCCTTACGTTTTTGTGACAGCTTAACCTGTTGCATACAAAGTTGATGTAACCATCTGATAGCTCAGCCGATCAGATCGGCCTTTAGGTCTCAACAAAGAGGCACTCGATGGACGACGCGCTTAGGCACGCGCGGCGGTTGCGTCAGCATGCGCTCAAGGCTTTCAGGCTTGCTCAAAATAGCCAGTCTGCCGAGGTCGCGCGGCATTATCGTCTCATCGCCAATCATTACGCCGCGCTCGCGCGGCTTGCCGAAACGGGCAAGCACCTCGAACAACCGCCCGAGCACAGCTATGCCCGTGACGTGCTGAAAGCCGCGAGCTGAACCAGTCCCTCGTCCCGGCCCGCTGCATCTCCCGGCGGGGGCGGCTGAAATTCGATGCGGGTTTCCGCCCCGGCTTGGCCGCTGAAGCGTCGCGCTTATGGGCTGCCTTCTATTGGCCTTCGCCCGATCGACAAGCACCGGCTCTTGGCCTTATCCAGATGCAGCATGAGCGCGAGATTTTCGAGTTGCCCTCGTCCTTGTCATCGGAGGACATTGGGCTTTCCGACATGAGAAAGTTGGAGGAACGACGTGAAAAAGCTTGCGATCGGCGACGTTACCATGACCAGCATCATCGAGCGCGATGGGCCATGGCGGCGGCCGGAAGAGATGTTTCCCGCCCATGATCCGGACGTCTGCAAGCGTCATCTCGCCGGGCTTGAACCCGAGATGTTCGACGCAGCGTCCGGTAAGATGGTCATCACCTACCAGTCCTTTGTGGTCCGCACGCCCAAGCACACGGTTCTGATCGACACCTGCACCGGCGAAGACAAGGGCTATCCGCCGCCGATGGATTTTCCGAAGCAGCCCTGGCTCGACGGCTTCAAGGCCGCCGGTCTGCGCTTCGAGGACATCGATTACGTGTTCTGCACGCATCTGCACATCGACCACTGCGGCTGGAACACTGTGCTGCGCGACGGCCGCTGGGTGCCGACTTTTCCGAACGCCAAGTATATTTTCCACAAAGGCGAATATACCGCTTGGGAAGAATCGACCAAACGCGGCGAAACCCGGCCGGGCGGCGGCGGGAATGTGTGGCGCTACAATTGCGAGCCCATTGTTGAAGCCGGCCAGGCGCTGCTCGTCGACGACGGTTATCAGCTCGACGAGACTTTCTCGTTGATACCGACCCCTGGCCATTCCCCGTGCCATTGCTGCGTCGCCATCCGCTCGCGCGGGCAAAAGGCCGTCGTCGTCGGCGACTTGATGCACCACGCCTTGCAATGCCGCGAACCCGATTGGTCGACGATATTCGACTGGGATCCCGCGCAGGCGGCGCGATCACGACGGAACTTGCTCAACGAAGCCGCCGGTACCGGCACCTTCGTCCTGCCGATCCATTTTCCGCATCCGACGGCAGGGCTGATCGAGGCAGACGGCGAGCGTTTTCGGTATAAGTACGTACGGTAGGTGAAAAACGCTCTCGGGCCCTGCGCACTCATTCCTCGAACAGCGCTTCGGAGGCTTGCACAAAGCCGTTGGTGGCGGGTCTATGAGAACCGGCTTGAGGCCGCAGCTCAGCGCATTGGATGTGCCCAGCGCAGGTAATAAGCAAGGCTGAACGGTCCGGTGCGGTCGCACGGATGACGCAAGTCCTCCCGGCCGCGAAGCATGGGATCTTGCATCTCCCGATCCGTGAACGATCGTGCGCCGATGAGACGTTCGCGGCAGACATAAGCCTGGCGTTGCTGCGTGGGGACCAGGACCAGCGGATCAAGCTGCCAAATGCGCGCCGTGCGATCGAGTGAGGCCGTCACGACGCGCGACGCGTCGGGACTGAAGGCCGCGCTGACGACCTGATTGGCGTGTCCTGAAAGCACCGCCAGCGCGGCGCCGGTTTTGGCGTCCCAGACTCGCGCGGTGTGATCGGCGGATGCCGTGACGACGAGCGAGCCGTCGCGACTGAACGCGGCGCTGAGCACGCGATCCGTATGGCCCAGAAGTTCGGCGACAAGTTTGCCGGTGTTTGCGGCCCAGACGCGCGCGCTGCCGTCAAACGAGGCGGTGACAATCCGTGTGCCGTCCGCACTGAACGCGGCCACGTTCACCCGGTCTTTATGCCCGGAAAGCGTGGCAAGCGTGGCGCCGGTCTTGCTGTCCCAGATCCGCGCGGTTCCGTCCGCCGACGCCGTGACCACGTGCGATCCATCGGGACTGAAACTCGCACTGAGCACCGCCGCTTTGTGTCCAGACAAGGTCACGAGCGCCCTGCCCGTTTCGGCATCCCAGATGCGCGCCGTGCCGTCAAAAGATGCCGTCACCACCCGCGAGCCGTCGGCGTCGAACGCGGCCGCATTCACCCAGCCGGAATGCCCGGCAAGCGTTGCGAGGACTCCGCCGGTCCGGGCGTCCCAAATTCGCGCCGTGTTGTCAAAGGAGGCGCTGACGATCCGCGACCCGTCGGGACTGAATTTCGCGTCGGCAATGCGATCTTCATCCACGGCGAGTATCGCCAGCGGCTTGCCGGTCCTGGCGTCCCAGACACGCGCGGTATCGTCGTCGGACGATGTTACAACACGAGAGCCGTCAGGACTGAACGCAGCGGTGTTTATCGCCTTGGCGTGGCCCGACAGCGTCACGACCAAGGCTCCGCTTTGCGCATCCCAAATGCGCGCTGTCTTGTCTTCCGACGCGGTAATGACGCGGGAACCGTCCGGGCTGAATGCTGCGGCGTTGAGAGCCTCATCATGCTTGGACAGTACGGCAAGCGGCGCGCCTCTATTCAGATTCCACACCCGCGCTGTGCCGTCGAACGACGCGGTCACGACGTGCGTTCCGCTTGCATCGAATTTCGCCTTGAACACAGCGCCGCGGTGTCCGGCAAGCGTGGCAACGAGTGCGCCCGTCGCGGCATTCCAGACTCGCGCTGTAGCATCCGCCGATGCGGTGACAATCCGTGCACCATCCGGACTGAATGCTGCGGTCCAAACCCAGCCGCCGTGGCCCGAAAGAGTGATCAGCAAAGCGCCGGTCTCGGCGTCCCAGATGCGCGCCGTGCCGTCGAAAGATGCAGTGACAATTCGCGAGCCGCCCGGACTGAAAACCGCGTCCATGACCGGACCGCTGTCCCCTGTCAAAGTTGCGACAGGTATTCCGGTCTGCGCGTCCCAAATGCGAGCGGTATGATCGTCGGACGCGGTGACGATACGCGAACCATCCGGGCTAAATCTCGCGCTCCATACCAAAGCGGTATGACCAGAGAGCGTCGCCACCGCGGTGCCGGTCTTCGCATTCCATAGCCGCGCCGTACCGTCGAACGAAGCTGTCAAAACGCGGGAGTCATCCGGACTAAAGACGGCGCTGGTTACGGTGTCGTCGTGACCGGACAGCGTCGCAAGCAAATGGCCGGTTCCGGCGTCCCAGATACGCGCGGTATTGTCGCTGGATGCAGTGACGATCCGAGATCCATCGTGACTGAACGATGCGGTGTTCACCGGACCGGCATGGCCGGAGAGCGTCGCGAGAGCGGCACCCGTCTTCGCATCCCAGATGCGCGCGGTCCTGTCCCAAGACGCCGTCACGATACGCGCACCGTCCGGACTGAATGCCGCACTGTTGACCCAGCCTTCGTGGCCCACCAGATCGACCACATCGGCACCAGTGCTTGCGTCCCACACGCGCGCGGTCCTGTCCCAGGACGTCGTGAGCACGCGAGCGCCGTCGGCGCTGAACACGGCGCTGCTGACCAGATGCGTATGGCCGGTCAGCGCGGCCTGAAAATAGCAATCACGGCTTGAACCAAAAAACGAAAGCTCGCCCAGCAATTGCGGCGACCGAAATGCAATAAAAGATGCACCTCGCGCCGGCGGCAGCCCCGCCGCGGCGAGCCGCAGCGCCCGATCGCAAAACCCCCTGGTGAAAGCCGTCTCGCTCAGGCTTGCAAATATCGCGGCTTCGCGCTGCGACGTCTGATAGGACTGCCAGGCAGCGCCGCCCAAGGCTGCGATTACGGCCAGGACAGCAGCCGCTATCGCTACGCTCCTGCGAATTTTCGTCATTGGCCGAAGTTCGCTGCGCCTTTGCGGTTCTCACAAAACTAAGAGAGCGGAGTAACGTTGGAGCGAAGACACTTCATGAAGTTCTTTGCGCAGTCGCCGAGCGGCGTCGTATAGCCGCAATAAACGTTCAGTTGCGGCAGGCAAGTGGCCAAATTCAGGGATACCAGCGATTTGCTTTTTAGTTCGGCGGCGACACTGCCATGCGGCAAGCACGCCAGCGCCCGGCCGCGCCGCACCATTTCCTTTGTCGCAGTTGACTCTTCCACCTCCATGGCGATCTCGTAAGTCGCGATACCGATGGATTTCAGCGCGGCATCGGTCATTTTGTAGAAGCGCGAATGACGCAAGCCGGTGACGAACGAACAGCGACCGAGCTCATCCGAAGACAAGTTGCTTCGTGTCGCAAGCGGATGCTGTGGCGCCGCGACGAGTTCGAGGCCTTGGTGGCCCAGAACTTCGCAGCGAAGGCCGGATATCGGTTTGAACGCAAGGAACAGAACGATGGTCGCGGCCCGGGCGCGCACCTGCTTGACCATTTCCTCAATCGTGCCGACTCGCGTGATCACCCGCACTTTCGGATAGCGCGCCGCAAAGGCCGTCAAACGCTCGGGCAAGTAATAGGCGGCTATATCGCGATGCACGGCGATGGTGATTTCTTGCGCGGCCTGAGATCGCAATCCGGAAAGCGCCCGTGTCGCGACTTCCGAGCGCTGCAGGACATCGACGGCAAAGGCGTAGACCGCTTCGCCGGCTTTCGTCAGGCGTGGTTTGCTGCCGCGGCTGCGGTGAAACAGCGGCTGGCCAAGCTGAGTCTCGAGCGCCTTGATATGCGCGCCGACCGAAGGCTGCGCGATGCCGAGCTGATTGGCCGCGACGTTGAAACCGCCGCAATCGACGACGCTCTTGAAGACGCTGAGACGACGGGCACTCGCGGAAATCATGAAAGCTGGCCGGTGGTTATAGCCAAAGAGCTATAACTATTTAGCCGGAAATCCCGTTGCTTGGCTAGCTCCCTCTCGGCCAATCTGCCGACAGACAGTGAGAAAGCTGCTTGCGGGAGTGAAACGTGATTGCCGTCGCGATCGACATTGGCGGCACTTTTACCGATCTGATCGGCTTCGACGACAAAGCAGGCCGCTTCGTCGACGCCAAGAGCCTGACTACGCCGCATAACCTCGTTCAGGGCATTATCGATTGTCTCGACAAGAGCGGCCTTGAGGTCGGCGCCGTCGACGAGCTCATCCACGGCTCGACGATTGCCATCAATACCCTGATCGAGCGCACCGGCGCGAAGACCGCGCTTGTGGTCACGAGCGGCACGCGGGACGTTTACATCATCGGACGCGGCAACCGGCCCGAAGCCTACAATCTTTTGTTTCACCGCCACCGTCCGCTGGTGCCGCGGCAACTGACACGCGAGGTCGCCGAGCGTGTATTGGCATCCGGCGCCGTCGACACGCCGCTCGACGGCGCCCGCGTCGAGCAAGTCGCAAAAGCACTTGCAGCCGAGGGCGTTGAGGCCGTCGCGGTTTGCTTTCTGCATTCCTATATCAATCCGGAGCACGAACGTGCGGCCGGCGCGATCATTCGCGCCGCGCTGCCCGATGCCTATCTTTCGCTCTCGCATGAAATTCTGCGCGAATACCGCGAATTCGAGCGCACCTCGACGACCGTGGTGAACGCCTATATCGGCCGCAAGGTCGGCGGCTATGTGCGGGTGCTCAAATCCAAGCTCGAAGGCATCGGATTTGCCGGCAATCTTTCGATCATGCGCTCGAACGGCGGCGTGATGACCCCGGAAGTGGCGCAGGAGCGTCCGGTCGCCATGATGGAATCCGGCCCGGTCGGCGGCATTATTGCGTCCGCCAAAATCGGTCAGAAACTCGGTTATCGCAACGTCATTTCCTTCGACATGGGCGGCACCACCGCCAAGGCCAGCCTGATCCGCGATGCCGAGCCCACAATGGCGCCGGGCTATTATGTCGGCGGCTATGCCAGCGGCCACCCTGTCATGGTGCCGATGATCGATGTGGTCGAGATCGGCGCCGGCGGTGGTTCGATCGCCTGGCGCGACGAGATCGGCGCGCTGAAGGTCGGCCCGCAAAGCGCGGGTGCCGATCCCGGTCCGATCTGCTATCGCGGCGGCGGCACCGAACCCACCATCACCGACGCCAATGTCGTTCTCGGCCGGCTCGATCCGAACAATTTCCTCGGCGGCACGATGAAGCTCGACGCCGACGGGGCGCGGCGCGGCGTCGAGGACAAGATCGGTACGCCGCTCGGCATGAAAGCAGCGGAAGCCGCGCAGGCGATCATCGACATCGCCGTGAACAAGATGTCGCTGTGCGTACGCGAAGTGTCGGTCGAGAAAGGCTACGACCCGCGCGATTTTGTCATTTTCGCCTCGGGCGGCGCGGGCCCGCTCCACGTGCTGGCCATTGCGCGCGAATTGCACATCCCGACCGTCATCGTGCCGCTGTTCCCATCGCACTTTTCGGCGCTCGGCATGCTGCTCGCAGATGAACGTCACGATTTCATCCGCACATATTATTCCGACCTGGCGAGCGCCGATTTCAGCAAACTCGTGGATGTGCACGATGAGATGGTGACACAAGCGCAGGGCGGGCTACGCCACGGCAAAGGCGCCGAACGGCAGGTGCATCTTGACCTGCGCTATACCGGCCAGGAATTCACCCTCTCCGTCCCGGTCACGCTCGCGCAACTGAAGAAAGGCGACCACCGCGCCATCCGCAAAGCGTTCGATGCCCTTTATGAGCAGCGTTATGCGCACCACTCACCCGACGAGCCGGTGGAGATGGTGAATATCCGGCTCGCTCTCGTCGGCAAACGGCCGAAACTGACATTCCCCAAGAAGCGTGGCGGCAAGCGGCCGCTGCCGCGTCGCCGGCCGGTTCATCTCGGCAAGGCCGACAAGCCGGTCGCCTGCCCGGTCTACGCGCGCGAGACGCTGCCGGCCGGCTTCCGCATTGCCGGACCGGCCCTGATCGAAGAACATGGCACGACGACCGTGCTTTACGCCGGCGACCGGTGCCGCGTCGCGCCGTCAGGCGAATTGATCATCGCCGTGGGAGGCAGCCGATGACCAAGACCGCCGTCAAGAAAGCGAAAGCGGCAAAGACAGCACGACGTGGCGCCGCGAAGAGATCCGAGCGCAAGCGCGCCGTCATGCTCGATCCGGTGACCCTCGAGGTCATCCGCAACGCGCTGCCCGCCGTCGCCAACGAGATGGCGGCCGACTTGCAGCGCACCTCCTACAACATGATGATCTACGAGGTGCGCGACTTCTGTACGGCGCTGGTCGACCCGAAGGGGCAGCTTATTTCGCAGAATGTCGGCGGCGTTTCGCACTTTGTCGCCGACCTCGGTGTCGTCATTACCGACGGCATGAAACGCTACGGCGAAAGGGGCTTTGCACCTGGCGACGTCATCATCACCAATCATCAGGCGGTCGCCGGGCAGCACCTCAACAACATCGTCATCTACATGCCCTATTTCTACCGCGGCGAGCTTTTGATGTTCGCCATGGTGCGGGCGCACTGGATCGATGTCGGCGGCACCTCGACCGGTTTCGGCGCCGGACCGCAAGTCGCTGATCCGTGGTTCGAAGGGCTGCAACTCGATCAGCTCAAGATTTATCGCGAGGGCGAACTCGATGAGACGCTGTTTCGCGTCATCAAGGACAATATCCGCTTTCCGGAATCCTCGCTGGGCGACATGAAATCGCAAATGGCCGCCTGCCGGCTTGCTGCGCGACGTATGGACGAACTGTTCGACAAATACGGCCGCGACACGATCCTGGCGGCGATCCGGCGTATCTTCGACGAGACCGAACAAAAATGCCGCAACGTCGTGGCGCAGCTTCCCGACGGCATTTACGAGGCCTCAGCTTCGATCGACGACGACGGCGTGCGCAAGGACGAGCCGGTGCCGATCAAGGTCACGGTCACGATCAAAGGCTCGTCCATGACGATCGACCTGTCCGGCAGTTCGGCAGAACGCAAGGCCGGCATCAATTCGCGCACGCTTGCCGGCGCGCGCGTCGCCTATAAGGCGCTCACCGGTCCGCTCGATCCGGTCAATGAAGGATCGTTCCGCGCGCTCGATGTCGTCA
>Ga0335072_10003911_pt1 | contig 22268 bp, 15 predicted proteins | sample Lox_Sample_21_FD_206725 | JGI IMG/M metagenome (GOLD analysis project Ga0335072, IMG submission 206725) | Soil microbial communities from Loxahatchee National Wildlife Refuge, Florida, United States - Lox_Sample_2.1 | ecosystem: Environmental > Terrestrial > Soil > Wetlands | place: USA...
CCTCCGAAGCAACCTCGGACCGTATTGCTTTGCGGATAGCTGAAGCCCAGTAGTATCCGAGGGCTTCTGCTCCGATCGTATTCGGATGCAGATAGAAGGTCCCATCAACTCCCGATTGCGGGTTCATTTCCGCCTTGTAGTGCGTGGAAAAGTAAGCAAATGCCTCTGTATCTCCGAGGTAAACGTGACCTGGGGCGGTCTGCGCGAAAGCACGCACCACGAGACTGATTGCGGGAAAGTAGCTTTGCAGCCGGGCCAGTCCTGGCTGCTCAGAATCGGAACCGTTATGTGTGTTCGCTGAGTACCAGGTGGGCCGGTGCACAACGATAACTGCCTTTGGGAACTGGTGAAGAAGCTCAGTAAAGATCTGAGTCAGGTTCTCGGCATATTGCCGGGGTGATACCGGCGCGCCAAGGGGTCCGGACTCTGCGCTGTCATTCGTACCCAGCATTACGGAAAAGATCAGTGTTCCCGGAGGCAGCGCCAGCATAGTTGTCGCTGCGTGCTCTGCCTCGGGGAGGTCTGTACCGGTTGTGGGCAGGAAATCAACCGTGGTATGGCCGCTGTGTCCCTGATTGGAGAAGAGCACCGCCTCTCCGGGCAGCGTTTGACGGATCCAGTCCGTAGCAGTGGCGGGCGGTGATTCCATGTCGGGCCGTTTGAGCAGGCCGCCATACGTGATGCTGTCGCCCAAGTAGGCGATATCCACGTTCGAGTTATGAGGCACGTAATTCGGCTGGCTAGGCAATGATGATTGCAACGGATGCACGTCGCCGGTTCGCCGAGTTGGAATGAGAGAATCCGCAGCCACCAGCAAGTCGAGCGCGGAGCTCTGACGGGAAGCATCCGCCCCATCGACTGGACCCTGCCACCAGAATCCAAATTCGTTGGAAGCGTCGCGGTCGTGCTGCCATAGAGCATCCGCATTAGCTGAAATGAAGCTATGGTAACGCGCCTGGGGTGCAACCTTATTCAGGAACATCAGATTCCTGACAAAGATGCCTTTAAACTGCGGGACGTCTGAGCCGGTATGCGCATCATTCGGTTCGTGCAGTATTCCGTGTGCATCGGCGAGATGATCGATGGCCGCATCGGCAATAGAAGAGGCGATCCGAAGCAAAGCAGGATTGGGCGCGGTCCGATTAAGCTCAACCAGCGCCCCGAGAATGACGCCCTGGTTATAAGTCCACGTAGCCTTGCCGTTGTTGGTGCAGTGGGCTGGATCGGAAGTATCGACGCCATCGTTTACTAGATGATCGCTGTTGACCATGCCTGTGCCTTGGAACCACTGCCACTCCTTTTGTGCCCAATCCAGAGCCTGCCTGCGCAGCAGTTCATCGGGCTCGCGGTTCGCAAGCGAGGCGGCGACGGCCAAGAAGAGTTCGTTCTCGATGGCGTTTTTGTCGCGCTTATCTTTGCTCCACCAGACTCCTCCACCACAGGTTGCCGTTTCCCATCCTCCCTGCATGTCCTGGAAGATGTCGCGCGCAGCCTGGAGGTAGTGGGTATCGCCCGTGAGATCAAAGACATCAATCCAGGCCAGCGCCCACCACCCCTCGTCGTCGTAATACTTGTTGAGAAAACCGGGGGCGCCGGCGGGGGAGGATTGCGCCGCTGACAAAGTGTTGGCGAATACAGGGAGATATTCGCGCGAGCCGCTGACGCGGCTGAAATCCGCCAGAGCCGTAATGGCATTCGCGGAATTCCACCATCCGGTGGTGTTGTAGAGTCCGCTGGTCGGTTCATACCACTTCTGCAAAGCATCAACGGCCGCCTGACTGCGATGCAGATTCGAGTGTGCGGCTGCTTGGTTCAGCTGCTGAGCTACTAATGAAGTCGTCGAGCACGCAACGGCCAGCACAAACACGAGGAACATCCGGTAGGTGTCAGGAGCTTTAGGTTTACGCGGACGTGCGGTGAGCACACAATTTCTCCATAACATCAGAATTAAATCTGCCCAGCGGACGCAGTGGCTCCATTACCGGCTGCAGGCTACACCGAAAACGGAAATGCACCGGTTGCGCCGGACCAGTCATAGCGGGTGGGCAAACTGCCCTCGGAGTTTAAACCGCCACTCCTGCGGGGTTGTTGTGTCGAGCCAGTCTTCGGCGTATCCGTGAGAGTCATGGACGAGACGAAAAGCATCCCGAAGCGCAGCCATCTGCTCGGGCCCGACGGCTCCTGGGCCGGGTGAAATGAAGAGTGAGGCACCGCTGCGGGAGACAGCATCGAGCCATTGCCGGGTGTTGCGCCAGTCGATAGCAGTGGTCAGAGCTTCGCAGTCCGGATCAACGCAAAAGAACGTCCGGTGCTGGGGGAGCCGAAGGCCCAGCGTGTTCACTCCCATACGGCGGGTTCGTTCCCATTTTGTGCCGCTCGTATCATCCCCGATACGTTGCGACTCGAAGATCCCGGCACAGAGATGCCCGATCGTGTTGCAACCTATCACGACGGTGTTCTCTCCAGCCGCTTCACGCAACGAGCGATAAAATCCGAGCGCGATTTCCGCGGTGGTGCGGGAGCGATCGGCAAATTGCCAAGCGCCGTCGGCGGGCAATGCTCCCATCGAAGAGCCCCAGCGCCCCAGCAACTCAAAGGTTGAGAAGTCGTGCTTGATGAGTTCATAGCCCCAGGAAATTGGCTGCCTGACAGTATCGAGCACGTGCTCCATGGCTTCAGGAATTGTGGGGTCCCATGCCCGGACTGGGATGCTGCTCCTGAAATCCAAACCGGGCATTTGGTAGCAGCATGGTCGGGTTTGCATTTGGCGGAGCTCGCAAGGGACGAACCCAGATCCCAGGGCGAAGTTTTTGTGAGCTGATATGAGCAGCCAGATCGGTCAGGTTTGTAAAGTGTTTTTTATCCTGCCAGCCATCATCGATGACCACGAAAGGACGCGGGCCAGACGAAGGAGCAATACGGGCGACGAGGTCCGCATCACGCAGGATACCGTCGGCTGTATTTTTGCCATAGGCGTAATACCAGTCGTTGCTGCCGTACAACGGCCCCGACGGCAATCGGGGAGCGGCACACATCAGACGGCAAAAAGCCTGAGCATCTGCGAAGGTGCTCTCATCGCGCGCGCCGGACAGAGAGACGATTGTCGCCACTTCGAGCTGCCGCTGTCCCAGTTGCGGTGGCAGGCCGCCATTCCGAATATCCGCCCAGAGGGAGATGCCCTCCTGATCGAGCTGCCAGAAACAGAACGCGGCCGGCTGCGTTTTCACGCCATATCCACGCAGGACGTGGCCGTCGAAGGTCAGGAAATACCAGGGCATCACCCGGTCCGGCACAATGCCGCGCCATTCGAGGTCGCCGTAACTGCGTTCCCAGGCATCGCCAAGGCATCGCAGGTCGGCCGGAAGCCGAATGTTCCAGCGCAGGCGCAGATGCGACAGAGCAGTCGTCGGGCTGCTGAGCTGGATCTTCTGCGCGTTGCCCGATGGTGGCGCCAAATTGGTTCTGCCGGTACTCCGGAATCGTTGTGGTATCAAATTGCCGCGCGTTGAGAGCGTCGTTGCGCAGGTATTCTCACAGATTGCCATGGAACGCGTTCGTGCCGCTCTTGATTGCCGCATTAATGACAGCCCCGGAGGAATGCCCAAGTTGCGCATCGTAGGAGATGGTTTGAATTTTGAACTCTGAGAGTGCATCGGGAGGAGGCTTGACCGAGTAGCTGGTGCTGGCTGGTCCGGCCTCGCTATGTGCTTGCGCATGAGATTGCCTCCGGAAGTCATAAAAAATGGGCTGACTGTTAACCGCCTATGCCCGAAATATGGTTTTCACCTGACATCTAACCCCACTAGAGGAACCCGGACGGGCGCTGCCAAGTCATTTTACGGTGCGTTTCACTAGCAGCAAGATAAACTCAACGAATTCTGTCACTTGGCCGGAGGTGCGCTACCTCCACGTCGAAGGGTTTCCCCGCGCGGTGCCAGGTACTGCACCTCTACGTGGGAGTGGAAGGCTCCGCCTTCGCGGGTATATATAAAGGTGGAGCCGAGGTCATGGGTTGCAAACTATAGATGGAGAACCGGATGTAGCTTTGGTGGACGAAGCGCTGCAGGAGATTCTTAACAGTCCCTCTTTCCGATCGAGCAAACAGTGCCAGGCGCTTCTTGCAAGCGGCACCCCGCGATTGGGAAAACAAGAATCTTCAAATCGTCCTTCACACCAGCGCCGTGAAGGGGGTTCCGGCTGCGGTGAACGTTGAAGCTGTGAATTTTTGGTGATTCTGGCTTTGAGCACCTCAAAAGAGCAATTCGGCTGAGAGCGAGTGCTTTTCGCAGGTACACATCTTCGAAAGAACCCGCTACCTGCGGCTGAGAAGAGACTTCGGGTTCAAGCGGGTCGGTCCCAGCTAATGCGTGTCTATTGGCGCCCCCTAGCGGTGACCTGCTTCCGAGCTCTCGTTCGGAAGCAGGACGTGAAGGGCTTGTAGCCGGGATATATGTGCAATGACTTTGCCATCACATAAGACCTGCAGTCCCGCCCCGCGATGGTAGCGGCTTCCATCAAAATCATAGAGGACTGTCAGCTGATGACCATGGTAGGGAACGTCATCGAGTGCGAAGTACTTCCACTTTCTCTCAGGCAGAAGCGGGTGGACGATCAGCTCATTTCCACTCATCGGCCGTAGTCCGATGAGGCCAGTAATGATCAGGTCGGCAAAGCCGGAATGGTTATAGTAGCGTCCACGGTTGTCCGGCAGCTCATGTTCCTCCATCAGAATGCTGCGCGCTATCCACTTGCCCGTATCGGCATTCAGGTCTTCATCAATCCAGGGAATCACTCTCCCACTCGGTAATCGAATGTGCTGCGAGTGCGCATATGTGGTGAGCAGGCGGAAATAGTCCGAGGTGTTTACAACAGACTGTTCCGAGCCATTCAATAGATTCGCAAATGCCACCAATGTCTGTGTGGTTGCAAATGGCCAAGAGGGACCATTCCAAAGACATTCATGTTGAGCCGCGAATCCAAATCTTGGACTGCGGCGTTCGGCCGTAGTGGGGCCATACTGTCCTGCGAACCCATCGGGTTCGAACAGAAACTTCCATGCCACATCGTGATCGGAGGATGGAATTTCGAAATACCACGGAATGTAACCAATGAGTTCTCGAACACCGGCCCATCCGTTCTCGGCGTGACGCGGCACTGTTTCGTAGAACTCATCATGCGGATTCCACAGACGGTTGTCGATAAGGTTACGAAGCTTATCAGCCTTAGCACGATAGGCGACAGAGACTTGCGGCTGACCTGCTAGTTCAGCAATACGTGAAATTGCGACAGCATCACCGTACATATAACTGTTAATAGTAGGCCGGTAGCCTGTTCCGCTGATACTGTATTCCATGCCATCGCGATCATCGATCTGCCAGAACAAGCCGTTTGCATCCTGATGGGTTGCCTCCCAGGCTTCATAGTTCTTCACGAGATTGGGAAGCAGGCTAATGGCCAACTGACGGTTCCCTGTCGCGAGGTATAGCTGGTAGACCGAGTCTGCCGCCCAGAAACTGTACCGGCGCGGTTCTCCGTCATGGCCAAACCAGAATCTTGTGTAGTCGTCAGCGTAGACGGAATTCCGCAGCCATCGGGCTTCCCGAATGTGATGTCCTGCTGCCGCGTCAATCATATTAAACTTTCCTGCCCATGGGACGTTATCAAGAAATTCGCTTATTACAAACCCATCTGGAGTTTCCTTGATATGTTTCTGAAACGAGTACCAGCGGAAATAGTAGATTTCTTCCAATTCCGGATCCGGAACATCTAACCACGGGATGTTTTCTACAAACCAGCGCCAAGGCAATACCGGAGCATCACCCAGCATGTCCTTTTCATCCCGCACGAATTCTGTAAAGTAATGCTGATAATTCTCCGGATTCAGTACGGGACCTGTTACTGCCTGGCCTGGCTTGGCACACCATCCATACTGCGCTACAGAGATGAGCAGGGCCAGGATCCACGAATATCCGCTCTTAGAGGCTTTTTTAGAATTCATCATTTGGCCACAAATCCAAGACTCTCACCCGTACGCGTTACCAAACCAATTTGCTCGAGGTGCTCGTGCCGGCCGTTGTACCAGAGCATCCAGCGCCCACCTGCAAACAGTGCATACGGCTTATAGCACGCATCTGCATCCCAGCCATCGGGCGTCGGACGCACGATGGGATTTCCTGCATGCCTAACCCAGCCGGTAATACCATCCTTGGACCGTGCCAGCCCGATTTGGGCGTGGTCTACGTCGCGAAATCCGATATAGAAGCTGTAGTACCATCCTTTCCAATAAATGATCTGTGCCGCTGTGACTCTGTCTTTCTCCCAATCGATGTGGGAGTTCGGAGTCATAACTGGATTGCTTGCGTATTTCTCCCAGTGCACTCCGTCCGTGCTGGTTGCATACCCGATGGCGTTCGGTTCGTACTGCTGGCCGGCCGAATACCACATTTTCCAGATGTGGCTTGTGCTGTCCCACATGACATGCGGGCACATGACGGCAATGCCTTCCCACGCAGCAGAGGGTTCCAATACAGGATGGTCTGCTTTCCTCGTCCAGGTTCGGCCATCGGGGCCCGTCGCATATCCGATCGCGGATCTGCCCTTTGCCTGTCCCGTGTACCACATGTGATATCCGTCTTCGCGATGCACGACGATAGGACGATTGATGTCATCTTCCCAACCTGTGTCCGGACGCGGTGGAAGAACAATCTGCGGAAGGCTCCAGTGGATCCCGTCTGTGCTCTCAGTCAGTGCGACGCTCTTTTTTGGACGCCAAGAGACCCACATCCGAAATTTGCGTTGCTCCTGCAAAACACAGAGGTCAAAGCAGGTGCCATATTGTCCTCCCAGTACTGGATTTCCCGGATATTTAACCCAGCCCTTATCAGCCGCAAGGCTATCCAGTCGCGATGAGGGAGCCAAGACAAAGACCGCTCCAGTAACTGCCAGGTTCTTCATCAATTCTCTTCTAGTCATTCACTCCTCGCCATAGGTCATTAAGCCTGCTTAGCCACAACAGGGCTGTCTGACGTGTAAACTCGTCATCCGTTATTTCACTCGCAGGATCACTTCAGAAGATAAAGTGGGCCGATAACTGCACATTCCTCGGTGCTGCCGCCGTGTTAATGGCACCAAAGCCTATGGTATTCGGACCCACAGTGCTGTTATATAGAGGAGCAGTGCTCGGATTAAATTCAAGTACGGTGTGATTGAAGGCGTTGAATGCCGCTACATGAAAATTGAGCTTATATCTCTCTTTGATTGGAAAGTCTTTGTTAAGACTCGCATTAAAGTCCAGGACGCCTGAGGCCGGACCCTTAAAAACACCATACGTTGCATTACCGAAGAACAGTTTCTGTCCAAGCCCCGGCAATGTCGTGGGCGCACCATTTGTTGCAACTTGATCGGCCCTGACAAACTTGCTTGGATCCACCCAACTCACACCGATCATGGATCCAGCGGAATAAACACGCTGTTTACGATTTGAGAGCAAGGCGCCGCCGCCGGCATAGCTAGCATAGCAGCCTGCAGAATTGAAGTTGAATTCGTTGCAGTTATAGTCGCTAATGCTTCCGTAACTGCCTGTGCTAGCGACCGTTGTTCCTCCAATGGCCCAACCGCCCAAGAGCTCCCGCCCCAACCAGGACCCATTCTTAAAGAACGGCAATTCATATCTCACAGCGGCCGACATGGCGTGTGTGGTCCCAGGGCTGTAGTAATCCAGTCCACAATCCGCCAAATAACGACAGCCTTGCTGTCCCCACGCACTACTAAACGTGTAGTTACCCAGTAACGTCAGACCGTATGAATATCTCTTGTTGACCGTAAACTGAAGGGCGTTGTACATAGAACTATAATCGGAAAAGAACTGACTAATCGTGTTAAAGCCCTCGAGATAATATGGCTCGCGCGAAAGAATATTGCTGGAATCATTTGTACTCGCGCCAGGCACAAATCGTGGCCAATTCAGATTATGTGTCTCGTTCAGATGAGTCGCTCGGGTAGCGACCCAGGCAACAGAAAACACATAGCTGTTGATCGGTTCAATTTCAAAGGTCAAATTGAACTTGTCGTACTGGCCTGAATTGTAGTCTGGACTGACAGCCATGGTATCCAAAGGATTTGGATACACATAGGTGAGTGCAGCCTTAGACCCACTAGCCGGCGGGGTGTACGGAAACGGTACGCTTCCGTATTGTTGGTATGGCTGGGTCAGATTGAGTCCCTGTGTGAGCGGCGCATAGCTGACGCCAAACGGAGCTGTTGAAGTATAGCCATTGAAACCAAGCAAGACTTGATAATCGGTGTATCGCCCATACCCTCCCTTCAGCGCTGCCTTATGATTTCCCAGAACATCCCAGGCGAACGACACGCGCGGCCCCACATTATAGCGGTTGCCGGATAGGTTCGACGGGATACCTTGATCGCTGACCGTTACCAGTCCGACAGGCGCCGTCGGAAATACAGTGGACTGTTGACCAGGCCGGAAGGTCACGAAGTGATCTTGCGCTTCGCGAACTCCGAAATAGGGTTGCAGACGCAGGCCGAACATGACCGTCAAACGGGGGGTCAGCTTGAAGGTATCCTGGGCGTATGCTTCGCGGGCGGGGTAGTTCACATCGAGGTTCTGCGTACTGTTCTGAGAAAAACCTCCGATTCCCCCTCCGATCAACATGTCGGCGATACCATTGCCGGTGCCACCGTAAACGTTATTGGAGTCAGAGAAAGACACCGTACCTCCTGAACCCCACGTCTGCTGGAAAACCTCGTGGTAATTACGCAGCTCGAAACCGAACTTGAAGGTGTGTCGTCCCTTTAGTCATCGTGAAATTATCTGTGATGTTCCAGGTGTTCTGGGTCATCGGGTTAACATATCCATTCCACATATCGAGACCCATGTTGCGCGGTGTTGCAATCTGCTGGACACTCGGAGCAAGGAAATCGCCGACTGAGCCAATGCCCGTATTGGCCGCGCTAAATAGCTCCTTGCTGCTGCTCCAGGTATTTGTCACCGAGATGTTGATGCGCGTGATACCCAGGATGAAGTTATTCAGCATGGATGGTGAAATCGTATAAGTGTCATTCAAGGCCCAAACTTGTGTCTTGATCGGTTCGCCCCAGGTCGCGTCAGGATTCGGATACTGCGTGGCCCACGATGCCTCGCTGAACTCGTCATACATGTCATCGAAGGTGGGGTTAGAGTCATACCACCAGAGACTTCCGAAAAGACGATGCTTGTCGTTAAAATTTTCGTCAATTCTCGCGACTGTGGTTTTTACCACGCTTTGATATGTCGGATTCCACGTAAAGGTGTCGATCCCACTGGTGGGAGCAGGCATCACGGCAGTACTGTTATGAACGAGCATCCCCAAAGTAGAGAAATCGGAGAGTGGAATGATCGGAGTTGGAACTCCGTTGATTACTGGGATACCGTCCGGTGAATTAGTGAAATCGCCGTTCCGTTCATCGTTTGTAATTGTCTGGCCTGTGGTCGTGGAGTTCTTCGACGTGGGCGGTGCGCTCGAAAGAGGCGAAGAAGAACGTCTTATTCTTGCCATTGTAGAGTTTCGGTATAACCACCGGGCCACCGACATTGGCGCCATACCATTGTTGGTTGAAGGGCTGGCGCCGTATATCCTGAAAGTTGTTCGACCACGAGTTCGCATTCCACGCAGCATTTTGGAAGTAGGCCCAGACCTGCCCGTGGAGATCATTTGTGCCGTTCTTCAGTGTCGCCTCGATCTGTCCGCCGGCGCCACGGCCAACAGGATGCATCAGGAAGAGTCGATGCCACGCTAAATTCCGAAATGTTTTCTGATTGTGGAAAGCTCGCGGCTGCAGATCCGTGCATATAGTCATTCACGGCGGCGCCATCAATATCGTAGTTATTCGTCAACTGGGAAACGCCGTTGAAGCTGGTCACGGGAATGAAGAAACTGGATCCTGTCCCTGCCGCCGTGGCGCCAGGCATTAATACCTCCAGCGATTCTCGAGGATCGCGTCCTTCGACAGGGATGGATGGGATGAGAGTGGAGTCAATAGTAGTCCGGTTGTCTGCGGTTTCAGTGTCCACCATTGCAGAAGATCCAGAGACGTTGACCGTTTGAGTCGAGGCACCGACCTGAAGCGTTACCGGGAGCGTAACTGTTCCGCCCGCATGGAGTACAACGTCAGTGGCACTAAAAATTTTGAAACCAGGTACGATGCAGCTTACCGTATAGGTGCCTGCGGCCAGGGAGGCGAACTGATAATAGCCAGCGCCATTGCTGGTGGCCTTCGCCACGGTTCCCGTCTGGATGTTCCGCGCGATGACTACCGCATTGGGCAGAATGGCACCGCTCTGGTCGGTGATCGTGCCTCCAAGGAGTGCGGAGATATCCACCTGAGCGAAAAGGGACTGGGACGTACAAGCAAGCGAGATAAATGTGACAATAGCAGCCAACAGGCCGATGGCGTGGAAGCGAGAGTTAGTTATCCCCGGGATGTCTCTGTTACTGCGCTCTTCTTGGGACTCCATATAGCCTCCGATCATGAATTCGAACTGCCAACGTCCACTTCGGTCTAATTGGATCTTCCATGTGCTTGTCCGGCGCCGAGTGTTACATCAGGTGGCAGTTCAACTTTCGCGAACGTCAAAAATGTATTTTCCAGACGGCATTGCCGTCATGATGGCAACGCACCAATGTGATTTGGTGCACTCGCACTATTGCGCTGGAGGCGTGGCGGAAGGCGGCTGCGAATAGCCTGCTAAAGAGCGTCTGGTTTCTCGCGGCTCAGCATGCGATGGATGCGCTCCCCATAAGCCATTTTCCATGAATGCAGGGCCGAAAGCAGTCGTACTCCAAGCGTGTGTCGAAGAAATATTTCCGCTCTGACGCGGGCGCCGGCGCCAGGCTCGCTCGTCACAATGAAGTGTCCGCGTAATGCACGCACTCGTTCTCTCATTCCGGCCAGTCCGAATCCGTGGCCATGTGCCAGCTTTGGGTCGAAGCCTATGCCATTGTCGCCGACAATCAGGCAAATATTGGTCGCAGTATATTCAAGGCCGATTTCGAGAACGGAAGCGCGACCGTGGCGCAAAGCATTGGCCGCGGCCTCCTGGGCAATGCGGTACAGTGTATCGGTTGCTCGAAGGGGAAGCTGGGCCAAGGGTCCTTTAGTGGTAAACCTGAACTCAACCTGACAGCCCTCAGTCATCTGTTCGACGGCAATTTGGATTGCGGAGTGCAAATCCGTACCTTCCGCCAGGCAATGAGGTCGGAGCATCATGATGCTCCGATGCGCCTCGGAGTGACTGTGGCGCACCATATCCAGTGCCAGGTCCAGATGGCGACCAAGCGTGGCGCTGGCCTTTGGGACGATCTTTTTGGCGGCTTGAATCTGAAATGACAATCCGGCAAAACTTTGCGCGAGCGTATCGTGCAGCTCGTGTGCCATCCGAGCTCGTTCCGCCATGATGGCGCGGAATCGAGCCTTCATCATCTGAACCAGCAGCAAATGGGCGGCGATGATCAGCCCTCCCAGGAGGAGCGCGATTTCGGAAAGATGCTTCAAGCTCCACCATGGAGGACCTGAGATCACGGACAGGTCTTCGGCGGAACGCAGCAGAATCGCGAAGCCACCTTGATAGCGCGTGTCTCGAGGCTCAAGCGAACTTACTCCGCGAAGCCGTACAAGCGAGCCGTTCTCAATGTGAGGAAGAAGCGAATTGCCACGCCGTGAATCGATGCGAGCAAGAAATGTCTGAAAGCCGCTCTCAATTCGGAGCCATGTTTCGCCGTTGTCCCTTTCTGTGTCGACCAATCTTCCATTTACTTCGATCAGGAGGTTCGCAAATTTTCCAAGCGCAGCTTCATCAGCCGTCACGGACAGCGGCGGTACTGGAGATCCGTGCCACAATAGATGAACCTGACTGTCGCGAAGCACCAACCCGGTCTCGGTGTTATCCGCATGTCCTATAACCAGCAGTTGATCGCCAATCGTGAGCCCCTGGGGCAAAGCGCCATAGACTGCGGCCCCACCCGTAGAATCCTGAACGTATGACGGTTTTCCGTTCAGAGTCAGAGTAGCTCGTACAGTAACTTCTGAGCTTTGCGTGTTCGGAAGAAGGCTAATCGTTCCAATCGACGTATATGAAGCGTCGTCTCGCGTCGTTGCAAAAGCTGGGGCCGCGATGACAAGAAGCGCGATGACGCACAGGCATTCACTTCGCCAAGCTCCCAATCCACTGCTCCTAATGCTTAAGCATTGTGACACGGACGTTCTTCCACTCTCCGCCTGAATCGTAAGAGCGGAGACCAATCATGCCGCGCTCAGGACACAGGGAGAGGTCTTCATCAATACGTGCCACAACGGCTTCGCCGCTTCGATGAGTCAAAAGGGCGATTCGGCAGCCTCTGATCTCCATGCGGATGTGGTACCAGGTGTTCGGGAGGATTGGGAATGGCAACGGCTTCGCCGCTTTCTCATCCCAGGCATGATCAGCCACTCCGAAGACCAGCGACTCATCGCGAACGCGCAGCCCACCGTACAAACCCCTGTATGCGTCTACGCCCGACTCAGCATCGGAGACCCTGGCGATGATGCCGGCATCCCCTGTACTAGCAAGGGAGATGTCTGCATCCAGCGCATAATCAGTCCAGTAGGCCGAGCCAGTAACGAGCTCGGCTCCACGCTCGTTTGACTCGTTCACCATCACTCCTGACTGGACATTCCAATTGCCATCGTAGGCAATCCACTCCGAATTATCGCTGCTTGCAAAATTGTCATGATAGGGCAGACCTCTCGAAGGAGAACGCATGACATGAATCGCGCCGAGGGTAATGGAACACCCTGCCACGGCGGCCATGGTGAAGAGAATGCAATCTCGAACTAGAGGTCTCATTACTTCCGATTAGTGATTACCGCCTGTTGCGGAGATATCCTGTGTAAGGATGGTCGCGCCCACTTGTACGGGCGATTGAAATCGATGTCCCTGGATCATGGCCACAGCGGAACGGACCGCAAGGTATCCGATTCGATATCCATCAGCCACAACCAAGGAGTCGAGTTGACCTTGATGCAGGTTGTCCAATAGAAAGAGATCCCGATCACATCCAACAAGCGCGACCCTTCGTCCAGCTTCGCTGTCCTGAAGTGCGAGCATGGCTCCCTCGGTGGCATCTGCGCTCGCAGCAAAAATGGCCTTGAGCCGCGGATAGGCGCTCACAATTTCGCGCGTGCTCTGTTCGGCTTCAAGAATCTGCTCCGATCCAGGAGATTGAGCGACAACGTCTAATCCCGGGAAACGTGCGATAGCTCTCATGAAACTTTGAGCGCGCAGACGTGTTTCGGGAGCTGCACGGTCCACACCAACGAGAGCAATCTCACCAGAGTTGCCGCTGACGTACGCAATTCGGTCTGCGGCTAGTGTGCCAAATTGCGATTGGTCAGGTGTAACCGAGGTCAGGTAAGGACGGGGGGACATTGGAGGCTTGGTTTGCACAAACACAATCGGCACTTTGCGCGCGACAAGGCTGTCTATCATCGTGGTGACACCCCAGACATTCGTCGGCCCAAGAATGAGCGCCTTCGCGCCCCGGTGTACAGCATTCTGCGCAATCAGTATCTGGCGATCAAGGTCATCTTCCCTGGTTGGCGCGTTCCAATAGATTTGATACCCAGCGCTATGCGCGGCGGCCTGAGCGCCTCGGCGCATGTCTTCTGTGAAGTTTGTGCCACTGGTCCGTGCAACGAATGCGATGACTGGAAGCGCAGGTTTGCTGCGAAGATGTGGAAGCAGAGCAAGTAGGCAACCGAAGCCCGTGCCCAGGACAACGACGAAAACTGGGCGCGGCATGCGCATGGAACGTGTCGTCATTCCTTCAGCCTGACCAATCCCCGCCGCACCGCAATAATGGCAGCTTCAGTGCGATCTTTCGCATTTAATTTTGCAAGAAGGCTGATCACGTGATTTCGTGCAGTGATTTCACTGATGTAGAGCTTCCTGGCGATTTCCTTATTCGTCAGTCCTTCAGCTACCAGTTCCAGAACTTCCTGTTCACGATTGCTCAGCGATGATCGTCCCACCCGCTCTGCCAAACGCATCGCCAACGCCGCAGGGATTCGCCGCTTTCCTTGGCTCACGACGCGGATCGCATCAACGACCTCTTCCTGAGAGCTCGTTTTCAACAGGTATCCCAACGCCCCCGCTTCGAGGGCATTGAAGATGTCTTCGTCAAGCTGGTAGTTGGTGAGAATCAAAACTCTACTTTCAAGTTTTGCATTGCGTAGCGCGACGATCACCTCTACGCCGCCCATATCCGGCATACGCAGGTCGAGCAAAACAACGTCCGGATTTAATTTCTTTGCAAGTTGAAGACCTTCTTGACCGCCGGAGGCCATGCCAACAATGCCGATTCCGGATTCGCCGTCGAGCATGCTTTTTAAGCCTTGCCGCACGACCGGATGATCGTCAACTACCAACACCCGAATAGAGTCACTTCCCACTTAGACACCATAAGATCTTCGCTATTATTCACGTCCTACACGTTACTCAACGCACCGCGCCTATCGTATCTGTTCCAAAAATCTATGGGCCATAGTGCAGGTGCACCATTGCTAGATGGTGCACCTACATCATGACCCCCCTGATCTCGGCTCAGTATTATCCAGACGTTCGCAAAAGCATACCATGCACAAAGGTAGGTCTCAACGTTGCTGCAGGTGGGAATTAGGCGCTGCGCTCGGAAGTGCACTGCTACTCTGCACGGCATCCAGTGTTCTAGGGCAGACAGCGGCAGGGGCTGAGCAGGAGATCCTTCGTATCTCACAACAGGCAGAGGACGATCTTCATAACGAGAAGATAAGTCTGGCAATAACCGATTATCAAAAACTCCTCTTGCTGGATCCTAACAGCATGCAGGCTCATGCAGATCTAGGTCTGGCCTACTATCTCCAGGGCAAGTTTGGCGCGGCTGCCGGGCAGTTTGAGGCCGTGCTCCGAGTCCAGCCGGATCTATGGCGCGTTCAGGCTCTTTGCGGATTGTCCGAGAACCAATCGGGAGAGTTCGCAAAAGCACAAAGCCATCTCGTGATTGCATTTGGTCATGTGAGCGAACCTCAGCTGCGCATGGCGGTAGGCAAGCAATTGTTCAGTATTTATTTTGAGGCAGGGGACTTGAAGCGTGCCGCTGATGTTGTCGATGAGCTGCAGCAAATGGAAGCGGACAATGTTGACGTGCTTTACGCTGCCCACCAGGTCTATTCGTTACTCGCGAATCGGGCTTTTCTCTCCATTGCCCGCCTGGCGCCAGAATCACCGCGGATGTACCAACTTCGAGGCGATCAAATGATGCAGGCAGGTAACATCTCTGGAGCAGTTGCCGCATATCGGGAGGCGGTAAAGCATGACTCTCATCTTGCTGGTGTTCACTTCGCGCTAGGTGAGGCGCTAAGCGCCTCTCAATCGGCTACGGACCGAGCTCAGGGGGAAGTTGAATACGAAAAAGCTCTGGCTGACAACAATCGTGATGAAAGAGTCGAGTGCAGGTTGGGCGCGATTGAGATGGGCCATTCTAATTTCGAAGGCGCTATGCAGCATTACAAACGCGCTCTTCAATTACAGTCTGACGACCCGGAAGCAAACGAGGGAATAGGGATGGCATTGATGGCGCGAAATTCAACACGCGACGCCCTCCCGTATCTCAGGCGTGCAGTCGAACTTGATCCCACCAACGAGACAGATCACTATCATTTCGGTATTGTCAGCAGAGATGCTGGGGATGCTGTCGCGGCCAAACACGAGTTCGAAGAATTTCAGAGGCTAAAAACTCAAAACTCAAAAGGAACAGCTCAAACGCACTCTTCATTACCCAGCTGTTTCGCCAACCTCGGAGGCTCAACAAGGGCAAGACACTCATAATTAATTGAGGACAGTGTCGTAATGCGAATGCACTCGAACACTCTCACTGAGGACTGACCACCAACTTGCGATGTCGTCCTCTAATCAGGGAGTACTTTTGATTTCCAGAACGTCAATGTTCGCGAGGTCGATAAGATCTATCGAGGTTGCGCTCAATATATCTGTCAGTTCGGAGACGCGCCGTACCGAATAGCCTGGATCCTCTGTGTCGACCACTAGAGCGCGGCAACGTAGGTGGCGGGCGGTTTCCAGTGCTTCCGCCCAGGGGTCTCCGCCTCGTAAAGACACGTTTGCCCGTCCGTCACTCAGCAGAACCAGAAGAGTCGAGGACGTCAGATAAGTCTTTGCGAGTTCCAGCGCGTGCACCAGCGGGGTCCTCCCCCCGGTAGGCAGATATTCGAGCGCGGTGGTCGCGTCGTCGATCTGGTGCGATGGCTCAAGCAATACCGTTGCATCCGTACCACGAAAAACAATGATCGCCACTTCGTCATTTTGCCGGAAGGAGCGATTGAGCAGGCTGAGTACGGCCCCTTTCACTCGCCGCATCTTCTCCTGGGCCGCATGTGAGCCGCTCGAATCTATCAAGAACAGATACCTCATGCCGGTCCTGGGCATGCGTACTTTCTCATGCAGGTCGGATAAACGAGGTTGAAGAGTTCCTGTTTCAAGCACTGCATGATTCAGAGTTGCGCGAAGATCGATTTCCTGAGGGCATTCAGTCTGGCGTACAGCCACAACCGGTCCTGGGTACTCAACGAGAGTTCTCTGACTATTGCCGCGTTGCGCAGCAGCATCGAAAGAGGCACGGATTGCCGGCGCCATGACTTCCCGCGGCGCAAAGATGCGCTCAATTGCTTCTTGTGAGCCTTGATTTCGAGACGGTGGATCTGACTGTTGGCGTGAGGATGACGAAGTGTGTTGCGGCCCTGAATTCCCACCCGCTCTGGCGCGGTGGTTGAGCACCAGAGGAAGGACAGCAGCGGCATGCTCCCACTTGACGACCGCATCGCCCATCAGGGTTGCACATGCGATACTCGCGCGCACGGCGGCAAGGTCTGCTCGAAGCGAGCGCACGCCAGCCTCACAGATTGCAGTTCCAATCCGTGCCAGAATCTCACTGGAACAGCTAACTGAGATGATTCGGTCCCTGGCTTGTCCAATCTTTTCTCGCATAATCCGTTGATCCTTGGACCATTCCGCGACAAACTTCGCTGGGTCTCGCTCAAACGCGATCCTGCGCTCAACGATTGCCTGACGCTCTGAAGGTTCGAGTGGCGCGGCGATATCCACCGAGAGAGCAAAACGGTCCAGCAGTTGTGGGCGCAGCAATCCTTCTTCTGGATTCATACTGCCGAGCAGAACGAACTCCGCTGGATGAGACACGCTGAAGCCTTCCCGTTCGACGACATTCACTCCGCTCGATGCTGCGTCAAGAAGCGCATCACCCAGGTGAGCAGGCAGCAAATTGACCTCATCGATATAGAGCACACCACCGTGAGCTTCAGAGAGCAAGCCCGGCTTAAGCACTGGATTGCCTTTGAGCGTACTTTCGAGGTGCAGCCCTCCGAGAAGCCGGTCTTCGGTCGCTCCGATAGGCAAGTTAACGAAAGGAGCTGGTTCCGGAAGGAGCACAGCTAGACCCCGCGCGGCCGTAGTTTTTCCTGCTCCTTTGTCGCCGCGCAGCAGCACACCAAGCCGCCAGTCGATCGCCGCGAGCAGTAGCGCCAACTTCATCTGGTCCTGACCGACGATTGACGAGAACGGATAAGTCACCGCCTTCATTCAACCGCCTCCCGCTTTTGTTCTCCCTGCGCCTCGAGTATTGCTTCACTGTCGAGCAATACGCCGCGCAATGCCTCCAGAGTCTTAGGATTCGGTTTATCCCAAAGCTCGCGTTTCGCCGCCTCGAGAAGGCGTTCTGCTATTGCATTGAGCGCCCAAGGATTCGATTTCGAAAGGAAATCTTGCATCTCCTGAGAGAGCGCATAGTGTTCGGCGAGCCCTTCGTAGATGAAATCAGGCGCGATCTGCGCCGTGGCGTCGAACCCGAATATGTAGTCGACAGTGGCAGCGAGTTCGAGTCCTCCCTTGTACCCGTGACGCTTGATACTCTCGATCCACTTGGGATTAACGACACGCGAGCGGTACACGCGGAGCGCCTCTTCCTTGAGATCGCGAACACGCACAGCATCGGGCCGGGAACTATCGCCGAAATAGGCCTTGGGCTGGACACCTGTGAGCGCGCGGATGGAAGCGATCATGCCGCCATGAAACTGGAAGTAGTCGTCCGAATCGAAGATGTCGTGCTCACGATTGTCCTGATTGTGCAACGCAACCTGAATGCTCTGCAGCCGTTCGGCAAAAATTGACCGTGCATCCACTCCGGATGCGGTTCCCCCATACGCGTAACCACCCCATTCCAAAAAGGCTCGCGCAAAGTCCTGATCGTCTTTCCAGTTGCTGGTTTCGATCAACGGCAGGATGCCTGCTCCGTAGGCGCCCGGTTTCGCTCCGAACATGCGATAACGAGCCTGTGCTTCAGCCTCGTCGGCAGGCAGATCGTTCTTTTTCTCCAGATCAGCGAGGTAATGTTTACGAGGAAAGTTTTGATTGAGGGGCTCGTCCTGATCGATGACAAGTGAAACAGCCCTGTCGAAAAGATCGATCAGGTGCGGAAACGCGTCACGGAAGAAACCGCTGATGCGCAGCGTTACGTCAATCCGTGGCCTCCCCAGGTTTTGCAGCGGAATGAGAGAAACGCCATCGATGCGGCGGGACTGTGCGTTCCAGGCCGGCTCGACACCGAGGAGCGCGAACGCTTCTGCGATGTCGTCGCCTTGAGTTCGCATTTGTGATGTGCCCCATGCACTCAACCCCATCATCTCAGGATACGAGCCTTCTTCCTTCATGAAGCGTTCGACGGCCTCGCGCGCGAGATGCTGCCCGACACGCCATGACGCCTGCGAGGGAAGGGCTCGCGGATCGACCGCATAAAAATTACGCCCCGTAGGCAGGATATGCGCCATCCCGCGGGTCGGAGCGCCCGCGGGTCCGGCGGGAACATACTTTCCCTCAAGAGCGTCGAGCAGGTGCTCGATCTCATCTCCTGCCTGCTCCAGACGCGGCACCAGTATCGAGCAGGCAAAACTGAGCACCCCGTTCACGTTCTCCGATACACAGCCAAGGATCGCACGCTGAACATCGGCGATTGCCTCAGTTCTGAAACCGAGCCCTTCGAGCATCGTGTAGAGATCGAGCGCCGCTTTGTCGAGCACCTCAAGAACATCGGCATGTGTGTGTACCGTCTGATCCAGGATACTGGTGCTTACTTGCAGCCGCTCTCCGGGGCTCGCCATGAGTGCAGCCAGATCAAAGTTGCACATAGCAGCCAGTTCCGCATGAAGGCTGGAAACGCCCGCATTGGACAGACGCGTCAGCGAGCGAAGCATCTCCGGCAGCGGCGGCATCTGGCCTAGCGTATGGAGTCCGCTGCGAATCTGAGCCATGCCAAGTTCACATAGATAGCCGTCAAGGTCCTCGATCAGGTGTGCCACTTCGTTGCCGCTCATCTCAGCCAGCGTGGTCGGCACACCTTCGGGTGTCAGTTCATCGTCCCATTCGTGTTTATGATCGCTATGATCGCGCGTCAGCATCGTCTTCAGGTCGAGGTCGGCTTGTAGATTGGCCTTCTGCACGAGATCCCAGATCTGCTGTTGCAGATAAGGCAATTTCGAAGGATCAAGCTGCTCTACCGCGTAATACTCGTTAACGAGCTGGTTCAACTCCGCCAGCAAGCCATAGGTCTCTGCCGTGGTCATTGGCGGAGTCAGGTGATCGACGATCACCGCGTGTGCCCGGCGCTTCGACTGGCTACCCTCGCCGGGGTCGTTGATGATGAACGGATAGACGAGAGGCAGATCGCCTAGCAGGAGATCGGGAAAGCATTCGCCGGAAAGACCGATGCCTTTGCCGGGCAGCCATTCGAGCGTGCCGTGCTTGCCCATGTGTACGACAGCATCCGCACCCCATCCTCCTTCGGATTGCGGCGTTTGAAGCCAGCGATAGAAGGCCGCGTAGTGATGCGTTGGCGGCAGATCGGGCGTGTGATAGATCGCATCGGGATCAATTCCGTATCCGCGCGGCGGCTGCAAGGCGATTAACGCGTTGCCCAGATTCAACGCCGAAAAGTGGTAACTTTGCTCATCGCTCCACGGCTCGCGGTCAAGCGAAGCGATCTTGCCAGCTAGGGTTCCCATGAGCTTCTTATCGGTCTTTGGCTTAGCGGGACGGACGCTGAAGGCGCGGGGTTGAGGTTGTCCCCAGTAGTCTTCCATCCTGCGCCGGGATTTCTCGGGGAACCCAGAAAACTGCGCGTGATATGCCGCTCTCGAGAAACGCTCTGCATAACCTGGGTGAAGTGGATAGCGATCGTCGTAGGTTCCGCGTTCGAGCAGGCGCTGCATCAGGTCATCCGAAGTTTCCGGCAGTGCAGTGATGCTGTAACGCCGACTCTTCAGGGCATGAAGCGTTGTCAGAAGACTGGCGGGTGTGTCGAGACCGACAGCGCCGCCCAGTTGCGAAGCTTTGGCTGCGGAGTTCGTGAGGACGAAGGCAACGCGACGTTCGGAGTTTGGAGTGCGGCGCAATTTTGCCAACCGCGCGGCAATGCCGGCTACTCGTTCGATCCGCTCTTCGTGCGGTAGGTAAAGTCCGTCCGAAGCAAATGCGCCACGTTCCTTAAAGGAGATCGGCACGGTAATGATGCGCCCGTCGAATTCGGGGATCGCTACGTTGATGGCCGTGTCCAGAGAGTTGAGCCCGCGGCGGGATCCATCCCATGCTCCACGCGCCGTGCCGCTGGCAATGGCTTGAATCACAGGGATGCCTAGCTTTCCTAACGATGTGACGGCTTCACCCGCCTCCGTGACATCACCCGTGTTGATCTCGCCCAGCGCAAACGACAGTGTTGAGATCAGCACGTCAGCGCGCCCCTCAATCCACTGGAAGGCCACGGGTTTGCCATCCTCCATGGACTTGAGACTCGACGTAAAGATGCACAGGGCGTTCATTCCACGAGCTTCGAGGGCCTGTATCAAAGCATCGATGAATCCTGTATTGCCGCTCATCCGGTGCGCGCGATAGAAAAGCACCGCCGCTGTGGGTCTACGCGGATCAGCCCTGCGTTCCCAATCCTCGATCATGGCGGTATCCAGGTCGTTCAAATAAATCCCATGCTCGGGCATCGAGGTTGGGAGTGCGTAGCCGTAACCGGATAGCAGCAGCCGGTCGGAGAGAAAATGGCACAGCTCGACGAAATTGCTGACACCGCCGAGAGCGAGGTAGCTGGCAGCAGTTTCCATCACGTCGCTTGGAACATTGACGGTCTGCGAGAATTCGGGATTCAACTCGCCCGTACCACTGACCAGAACCAAAGACTGGCCTCGCTCTACGCACAACTCACGCAGGCGACGAAATGCCGGCACACAGCTGAGAGGACCGTGGACGCGTAGGACAATCACTCGTGCGCGCCCCAGCTCTCCGCTAAGCAGCACCTCCATCTGATCCTCGCTGTGGAGTGCGTTGAGTGAATAGGAATTCACTTCGAGCTCGGGCGGCAATAACTCCTTTGCCTTTGTAAGAGTCAGCAGGTCGGTGTCAGCGTGCGAGAGCAACATGATGCCGCCAGTTGGCTGCTGCGCCTGAACCTCCTCCGTCAATGCTGCCGGCTTACGCACATCCCAGTCGTAGTAGTTAAAGACAAATTCGCTGAGCTCAGCTGGGGGCTTCAGAAACTTGTCAGCCTTGAGCATTGACTCGATGTACTCGAAGATCTGTCGCACCTGCCAGGCGCTGTTCACCGAATGGAACCAGACAGAGCGCCCGTCGAAGACGAGACTCGCAACGTTAGCCAGTGCGCAGGGACCGAGACATCCGCCCTTGGTGAGGTGGACCTCGTTGCGAATCTTGCGCCTCGTCCATTCCTCTTTGTAAACATCGACGGGCACCTCGGCGTAACCGCGGTCGGTGCGACCGCAGCAGCAACCGGTGAAGCAGTAAGAAAGGTGTCCACGATGTTGAACGATATTGAGCGTGCGTCCATCCGCGCGAATCACGCGCTGCCGATGCGATGTCATATCTCCTCCACGGCAGTTCTCTGGCGTATCACCCAGACCAGGTATGGGCCTCCGATCAGAGCAAGCACTGCGCCCGCTGGAAGCTCCGCGGGCGGAATGACGATGCGCCCTAAAGCGTCGCAAAGCGCAAGCAGGGTTCCACCAAGAAGGAAAGCACAGGGCATGAGCAGTCGATGATCGGGGCTGATGCGCGAACGCACGAGATGCGGCACAATCAGTCCCACGAAGCCGATCGG